>WNGA01013283.1_pt1 | contig 10558 bp, 9 predicted proteins | sample 5400061 | NCBI WGS metagenome assembly WNGA01 (sample SAMN13153366, study PRJNA577476) | soil metagenome | isolation source: 100 cm soil or saprolite under grassland replicate 2 | place: USA:California | collected 2016-06-15
CTGACCGATCAGGTGAAACGGGACGCCGAGGCTCTCTGGCAACGGCTGGTGATGCTCTACGAGGGCGGGGCGCATATCGCGCTCGGCTACCGGTCGTGGGGCGACTACTTCGAGGCCGAGTTCGGCAGCGGGAAGAGCCACGCCTACCGTCTCCTGGCGTCGGGCCGCGTTCTCGAGGTCGTTCGCGACTCCCCAATTGGGGAACGGCCGGCGAACGAGGCTCAGGCGCGCGAGCTCGCACCGCTGCTCGATCAGCCCGAACGGCTGCGGGAAGCGTGGGCCGTGGCCGTCGAGCGGAACCCGGAGCCGACCGCCGCCGACGTTCGGCAGGCCGTCCGGCGCATAGCGGGCGTCCGCGCTGCCCCGTCCGTGGAGATCGCGCGCCTGTCGGATCGGCTCGAACGCGCGCTCGACGAGCATAAAGAGGCTCTCCCCCGGGAGAACAAGCGTCTGATCGCGGCCAACCTGCGTCGCTGGGCTGACCGGCTCGACCCGCCGCCGCCCGCCCAGCTGTTCGAGGGGCCGGCCGCGTGAGCCGCGAGAACGCCCCTCTGAAGGGACGTAGGCTCCTGACGGAGGGCCGGGTCAGTGTCGTCGACGTTCGGCCCGACCGGGTTCGTGCCGTCGTCAGAGGCGACAGCGCGCAGCTGTACACGGTGGGCTACGACCCGAGCGTCTGGACGTGCAGCTGCGCGGCGCTCACCGCCTGCTCTCATGTCAAGGCTGTCCAGCTGGTCGTGATCGTTGACGGGGAGACGGCGTCGTGAACCTGCCGCGCATCGACCGGCCGCTGACGAGCGCCCAGCTGCGCGACCGTGTCCTGGCCCAGATGAACGGCGAGAGCCGCGAACTCTCAGCCGTCGATCGGGAACGCAGTGCACGCGTCATAGATGCGCTCAGACGCCATGGGAAAGGCCGACCCGCATGAGTAGCCGCCTGCTCGTTCGTGCGCTCTACGACGCCGTGGACGCCGCAAACGTTACGGCTATTCCAGCGAGAGCCGTTAGGTGTAACGCCGCGGGATGCTGCAACGAAGTTCGCCGCACACGCTCCGATAGCCGCTACTGCTCGAACGCCTGCCGGCAGCGCGCCTACAGGAAGAGGAAGGCGTGACCGCCTCAGCGCGCAGCGCCGTGCAGGACGCGTTTCTTGCGGTCATGCGGGCGCGTCACCCGGGCCTTGTCTGGCTTCCAATCCAACGGTCGGAGAGCGGTGCTGCCACGGCCGGGAAGGTCGACGGGCGCCTGGCCGCGCCAGAAGATATGGACGCGGCCCCCCACCGGAGCGCGGCCGGGTAGATGCGCGCGCTTCACCGCTACCGCGTCGATCGCCGCGCCGAGGATCGTGCGCTTCTCCCTCGCGTCGAGCTTCCCCCCTCGCCACATGTCCAGGAGCGCCTGCGGCCCGAGCGGAAGCGCGACGGTTACGCGCTGCGCCTCTTGCAACGCTGCGCGCGCCTCATCGACGGCTCGTTGCCGCTGCTCCAAACCCGCGACATAGGCGTCACGGCCGATCACGGTGATCAGGTTCGCGTCACGGTAGGCGACAAGTTCTCTCTCGGCGGCCTCGAGCCGCGCAACGGCTTGCGTGACACCCTCGGACGAGTCGGTTGCCTCGACAGCAATCTGTTCGCGTTCAAGCCACTCGAGGAACGCCCGTTCGACGTGCTCGTCCGCGCGGGCGACGCTGAGCCGCGCGGGCTCAGGGCAGACGCCGGCGCTGTGACGGGTGCGGCAACGGTAGTTCGAGTAGCCCCGCTGCCCGTCCGGCTGCCGTGTCATCACGAAGCCGCAGGCGGAACAGCGGATCAACCCCGCGAGCAGAGCGTCAGTGTCCCTGCGCGGCGGATGGTGCGACGTCACCTGCGCCGCCTGCCACTCCGCGCGCGTCACAAGCGGCTCATGCGCCTCCGCGTTCACAATCTGGCCCTGGCGCGTCTCGCCGAGATACGTGCGGCTCGCGACCATCGTGCTAACCGCCTGGTGAGTCCACGCGCCCGACTCGCGCGGCAGAACCTCGTCCAACCACGCGCAGAGCCGCTTCCACGAATCCCCCGCCGCACGGCGCCGGAACAAATCACGGATCACGGGCGCGGCCGCCGGGTCAGGCTCAAACCGTCCGTCCTCGCGTCGGCGGTAGCCGGCAGGCGGACGGGACACGGGGACGCCGCGGCCGATCGCGTTGCGCCGCGCCGCGTCCCAGTTGTCTCGGATGCGGTCGACCTCGAGCTCAGCCAGGCCGAGCATCATGGTGCGGGCGAATTTGCCGATCGGCGTCGACGTGTCGAGCGAGTCCTTCACGCTGACGAGCGTTCCGCCAGCCGCCTCAAGCCTGCGAAGCGCCACCGCCGCGTCGGGAACGCTGCGCGCGAAACGGTCGAGCGCGGCAACCGCGATCCCGTCCGCCTCCCCGCTCTCCACGGCCGCAAGCGCGGCCTGGAACCCTGGCCGCTCGTACCGCGTCCCCGGCTGGTCAAGATCCTCATGCCAAGCCACGATCGCGTTGGCCTGCGCCTCGATCCTCTCCCGCTGCACCGAAGGGGAAATGAACGTGTCGCCCTCACGGCCAGCGACCCGACTCACCCGGACGTATCCGATCAGCCTCACACTTCGGGACTCTACTCCCTTTGGGGTTCTATTGCGACTCACTACCCAGCGAACGGAAGCCCCAAACGTCTCGCAACAGCTGCTCCTTCGTGAAGACCCGGGTCGCGTCGGTCATGAGCTGAAGAAGCAGCTCGTACTCCTTACCGGCGAGAGCGACGGGCACTCCGTCGACGCGGACACACCGCGTTGCGAGGTCGGCCGTGATCGGACCCGCGCGAAGGATTTCATGCCCCCCAGGTGTCGTCCGCCGCAGGACGGCGCGGATCCGCGCCAGCAGCTCCTCGTAGTGGAACGGCCGCGCGAGAAAGTCGTCGCAACCGCCGTCGAGCGCGCGAACTCTGTCGACCGCGTCTGACTCCGGTTCGCCGAGCACGATCACGGGCACGCCACCGTGGCGCACGCGATATTCCTCCAGCGCCGCCGCATCTCCGAGCAGGACCAGATCAGGCCGCGCTTCGTCGTCGACCACCTGGAAACCGTCCCTCGTCAAGTGGCGTTCGAGGAACCCCCGCGTTTCGGGCCGGGAATCGGCGAGAAGCAGCGCCGTCGACATGCGAACGAACGTAGCGACGCCGTCCCAGCCCGACCAGATGTCCTTTCGCAAGATTTCGTAACGAACGATCTACAGTCGTCCGCTTCGGACAACGCCCCAGAGCAGCCACAGACCGAGCAGGCCCGAGAACGCGAAGCCGATCACGGAGATGACGTTGATCCCGAGCAGGTGAGGACCGGCTTTCGCGAAGATCCCGATCAGGCTCGAGCCGATCAGCCCGCCGGCGACGATCATCGCGATCACGAGCCGGTTGAAGACGACGTCCATCCGGTTGAGAAGGTCATCGAGGCCCTTGTGCACGAAGCCGACCTCGATCTGGCCGTCACGCACCTGCTCGAGCGTGTCGTGGATCTGGTACGGCAGCTCGAGTGCGATCTGTCCCAGCCGCAGCGACTCCTTGCGGGCGCGGGCGGCCATCCGGCGCGGGCCGAACCGTTCCATGAGCAGGCTCCTGGCGTAAGGACGAGCAACCTCGAAGACGTTGAAGTCCGGATAGAGATCGATCCCGACGGAGCCGAGCGTCGCGATCGCCTTGTCGAGCAGCAGGAAGCGCGTCGGCAGCTGCAGGTTCATCGAATAGATGAGCTGGAAGGCTTCGCGGATCACCTGCAGCGGATCGATCTCTGCGAGGCTCGCACCGTAGTAGCGGTAGTACATCTCGCGCAGCTCCGAGAGGAACTCCTCCTCCCGCTCCTTCGGATAGCGCACGCCGAGATCGGCCAGCCTCCGCGGCAGGGCGTCGACGTTTTCCGCTGCGGCGTCGATGAAGAGCCGCGTCAGCTTCGACATGTCGTCGTCGCTGAGCTTTCCGACCGCGCCGAAATCGACGAGCCCGATCTGGTCGGCCCGGCCGAGGACGAGGATGTTGGCCGGGTGCGGATCGCCGTGGAAGAACCCGTGCCGGAAGATCATCGTCATCCACGTCTCGGTCATGAGGTACGCCAGGTCGCGCCGGTCCTCGACCGACCAGGTCTGCGGATCGAGGTCGACAACCTGCGTCCCGTCGAGCCATTCGAGTGTCAGAACGCGGCTTCGCGTGTAGCTCCAGTAGACGCGCGGCACACGGACGTGAGGATGTCCGGCAAAGTTGTGGTGGAACGTGTCGGCGTTGCGCGCCTCGAGCCGGTAGTCGAGCTCCTGCCGGATCGAGCGGGCAAACTCGTCAACGAGCTGGCGCGCGTCGATGAAGTCGAGCGCCCGGACGCGTTCCCCGGCGAGGCGCGCAGCCTGATAGAGCAGTGCCACGTCGGCTTCGATCTGACGCGGCGCGCCGGGGCGCTGCACTTTGACGGCCACGAGCTTCCCGTTCGGAAGCGTCGCGCGATGAACCTGGCCAATCGAGGCGGCGGCGACCGCACCCTCCTCGAAGTCCGCGAACAGCTTGTCGATCGACAGGCCGAGGTCCTCCTCGACGACCTGCTCCACCTCCGCGAAGGGGAACGGCCGCACGTCGTCCTGGAGACCGCGGAGCTCGGCGATGATGTCCGGCGGCAGGACATCGGGGCGGGTCGAGAGCAGCTGGCCGAACTTGACGAACGTCGGGCCAAGCTCGTCGAGCATCTCGCGCAGGTGCTGGCCCCGCTGCGAGGGCTGGCCGTCGACCTCGACGCGTGGGCTCCGCCGCGGAAAGAGGTCCGTCAGGCGATGGGTGTCGAACCAGTAGCCGAAGCCATGGCGAACGGCGACCTGGGCGATCTCCGAGAGGCGGCCGAGGTTACGCGTGGCCGGTTGAGCCATGCGTTCAGTGTTGCATCTACGCGGCGTTTCTCCTTGCACCCCGACCTTTTTCGCCACGGCTGGTGCCAGGCACGAGACCGGGCCGAAAGGGACTAGTCCCGCGGAACGGGAATCGGTCGCGGGCGCACCCACGGCCCGGGCGGAGTCAGCAGGGGCTCGACGCGCAGATACGCCATACCCACGAGGGGCACGTCACCGAGCCGTTCGATGCAGACGTAGCGCGGCCGCCATTCCGGCGCGAACTTCCGGCTGAAATGGAGCAGCCGCTCGAGCTGGAAGACTCGATCGCCGGCTTTCAGCAGCCGGCGGGCCAGGGCCTGGAGGCGGCCCGGAGTCGCGTCCGTCAGCAGATTCGCGAAGACGCAGAAGTTGAGGGAGATCTCCTCCGCTTCGCGGACGCGCGCCCAGGCCATCAGCTGCGCGATGAGATACTCCATCAGCCCGTTCGGTGTGTCCTGGCTGCGCCGCATCGCACCGAGCGAAATAGCCATGCGGTACGAGAGGGAGGAAGCCGCCTACGCGGTCTCCGCACGACGCGAGCGCGAAGAGCGTCTCGGGCTCGGCGAGCGCGAGTCCGAATGCGAGCGCCGCAATTCGTGCTGCACCGGGAACGCCGGGCGGAAGGACGCCACGCACGAAGTCGGATCGGTTCGCGAACTCAGGCGTGAGCGCGGACACGATGCCGATCCCCCCACCATGGCGGCCGCCCAGCCGAGCACCCGTTCGCCGTGGGGTCCCCGGAAGGCCAAGCCTGCTGGCATCAGCTCGGCGTGGTGGGAGGAACCGCGCGCGGGCGGGACTCGAGCAAACGCAGCCGGTGCTCGAGCTGGGCCACTCGCAGCTCGAGGTCGTCCCATTCGTCCCGCGTCACGAGGCCGAGCTCGCGGAATGTGCCGTGGAGCGTCGCCCCGGCGCGCTCGCCCACGCGCACCGCGTCGCCTCGCCAGCGGGTCGTGGCCTCGTCGATCCACGCGCGGACTTCGTCCTTGCTCATCCCCCCGCGCTCCGCGAGTGAGTCGGCGAGCTCGTCCGCGCGCTCAGCCGTCAGCGCGACCGCACCGACGAGCGCGAGGGCGAGGCGTCTAACGGGCTCGTCCATGGGGGCGGGCGCGCCGTCGCTGCCTGCGGCGCTCGCGCTTCGCCTGGGCCGCCTTCGCTGCGGCGCCGTCGGCACCGTCGACCGTAGCCACCGCCGTCGGCGCGAGCTGAGGAGCCGGCTCCTCCGCAGCCTGCTGCGTTGCCCGTTCGAGCGTCGCCGCGATCCCGCCCTTCCCGACCGTCTCGTCCTTCCGCCGGGCGTACTCGGGCTCGCGTTCCTTCCAGATCGTCAGCAGCGGAGCCGCGATGAAGATCGACGAATAGGCACCGGACGCAATCCCCACCATCAGCGCGAAGGCGAAGTCCTTGAGCGTCGCGCCCCCGAAGAGGAAGAGAGCTCCGACCGGGAGCAACGTGATGAACGACGTCGCCAGCGAACGCCGGATCGTCTCCCAGAGCGACACGTTCGCGATCGTCGCGAACGACGAGCGCCGCATGAGCGGGATGTTTTCCCGGATGCGGTCGAAGATGATGATCGTGTCGTAGATCGAGTAGCCGAGCACGGTGAGGATCGCCGCAACCGTTGAGCTCGTCACCTCGCGTCCGAGGAGGGCGTAGATCCCCACGCAGATCACGACGTCGTGCAGCATCGCGACGATCACCGGCCCCGCAAACTTGAAGTCGAATCGGATCGCGATGTAGAGAACGACGAGGAAGAGCGAGACGAAGATCGCGATGATCGCCGACCTCGCGATCTGACGGCCGAAGCTTGACGAGACCGTCGTCGCCCCAGGGGCGGACGTCTGGAGCTTGTCCTCGAGCGCGTGCACGATCGTGTTGCGCTTCTGATCGGTCAGGGCCTTCGTTCGGACCTGGAAGCTCGAGTAGCGTCCGTCCGTCGACTTGCCGCGGCCCTGGATGACGGCATCGCCGTAGCCCTGGGCTCCCATCACGTCGCGGACGTCTCCGGTCGTGTGCGGCGCCGGTGTTTTGAATGTCAGCTGCGTGCCGCCTTTGAAGTCGATGCCGAGGTTCAATCCGCGAGCGCCGAGCGCGGCCGCGCCCAGCACGACGATCGCTCCCGAGATGGCGAACCAGACGTAGCGGCGGCGCATGAAGTCGATCTGCAGCCACTTGGCGGTCTGCTGCCCCTGCGCTCCCATGAAGCGCGGCTTGCTGAACCACTTGAAGCCGGCAAGCAGACCAAGCATCGCGCGCGTGGCCGCCACGGCCGTGACGAGCGAGATCACCGTTCCGATCAGCAGCATCAACGCGAAGCCCTTGACCTGCGCTGTCGCAACCGCGAAGAGGACGAGCGCGGTGATCGCCGTCACCATGTTCGCGTCGAGGATCGTGTGGAAGCCTTTCGAGTAGCCGGCCGCGATTGCAGCGCGCACGGACTTGCCGGCGCGCACTTCTTCCTTGATCCGTTCGAAGACGACGACGTTGGCGTCGGCGGCGACGCCGATCGTCAGGATCAATCCCGCGAACCCCGGCAGCGTGAGTGTGACGTTGAAGATCAGGATGGCCGCGTACAAGAAGGCCGCGTAGATCCCGAGGCCGATCACGGCGACCAGTCCGAGGAAGCGGTAGAGGAGAAGCAGGAAAAGCGCGACCACGAGCAGGCCGACGAGCGCCGCCTTTTTGGCTTCGTTGAGTGAGTCCTTGCCGAGCGTCGCGGAGACATCGGTGCGCTCGGCGGTCTCGAACTTCACCGGGAGGGCGCCGGTCTGGAGGACGAGGGCGAGGTCCTTCGCCTCGCCCAAGCCCGCGCCGCCCATCTCGATCTGCGCGCCGTTGTCGCCCGGGATCCCGTCGGGGTTTCGCTGGAAGTCGATGTAGGGCACCGACTGGATCTCGCGGTCGAGCACGATCGCAAAATGCTGCGCGCAGCGCGACACGGCGTCGCTGCCAGTCTGGCCGGCGCAGGCGAGCTGCCCGCGGTCCGCTTCGCGACGCGTGATCTCGTGAAAGATCTTCTTACCCTTGCCGGTGAACTGCATCAGCACCACCGGCTGGCTCGACTGCGGGTCGATGTCAGCGCGGGTGCCGGAGAGCTTGAGCTCTCGTCCCGTCATCTCCGGAATCTGGTTCTCGCCGTTCTTGTCCGCCGGCTGGTGCTTCAGGAGATAGAAGGCCTGCGGACTGCTGCTCTGCTGGGCACCGAGGCAGTTACCCGACGCGACCTCGCAGCTGACGACGACGGTGTTGTGCGGGACCGTGAGGATCGTCCAGTCCTTCGGGATGTGCTTGCCGAGACCACCGTGCGGAAACTTGTCACTCGTCTGGGTCTTGGATCTCTGGACGATCTCGCTGTTGAGCAGCGCCTTCCTCGTCGGCGTAGGCCCCGCCTTCACGACCTTCTGCGGATTGAAGAGGTACCACTCGGAGGGCTCCCCCTTGTCGGCCAGCGCCCTCGTCTGCGGAGCTGAGAGCAGCGCGAAAAGGCTGCTTGTCCCAACGGGGACCTTGTTGATCCCACTCACCGAGGGACCTGTGAGATCGGCCTCGAAGTCGTAGAACTCGAGCACCGCCGTCTTGCCGATCAGCTTGGCCGCTGCTTCGGGATCGTGCACGCCGGCGAGCTGGATGACGATCTGATTCGAGCCCTGCTTCCGGATCTCCGGCTCGGAGACGCCGAGCTTGTCGATCCGGTTTCGCATGATCGAGATCGAGCGGTTGATCGCATCCGGGTCGAGCTTCTGTCCCCGTTCGGGGACGGCCTTGAGCACCACCTCCAGGCCCCCCTGGAGGTCCAGGCCGAGGGTCGGCTTCTTGTGCGCCGGCGAGCCGGGGATCGCCAGCAAAGCCACACCGGCGAGCGCCGCCGCAATGAAGCCGAGCAGGGTGAGATGTCTGCGCCTGTCGGACACGCTTAGGGCGAAAGGGTAGCCGTGGTCTCATCCTCCTGGTCGTCAGCCTCTTCGAGCTCGTCCGGCTCCTCGTCCTCGTCCTCGCTGACGATGGCGGCGACGGCCCGCTTGGCGATCCGGACCTCGATCCCGTCGGCGATCTCCATGCGCACCTCGTCGCCCTCGAGCGCGGTGACGGTGCCGTACAGGCCGCCGGCGGTGACGATCTCCTTCCCGACCTCGAGCGAGTTGATCATCCGCTGAGCGTCGAGCTGGCGACGCCGCTGGGGGCGGATCAGCATGAACCACATCAGGACGAGCAGGACGAGAATGAAGACGTAGCCGGGCAACGGGCCTCCCTCAGACTGCGGCGGCGAGCCGGCCCAGCGCGTCGGCCTTGTACGCCGCCAGCCGGCCTTGCTCGATCGCCGCGCGTGCGTTTGCGGTCAGATCGAGCACGAATCGTAGATTGTGGAGGCTGAGGAGGCGAAGGCCGAGCAGCTCCTGCTGGTTGACGAGGTGCCGGATGTAGGCGCGCGAGAAGCGGGCGCATGCCGAGCAGGTGCAGCTTTCGTCGAGCGGCCGCGGGTCGCGGGCGAAGCGGGCATTCCTGAGGTTGAGCCTTCCCTCCCACGTCAGTGCGCTGCCGGTGCGTGCGGTACGGGTCGGGAGGACGCAATCGAACATGTCCACCCCACGTTCGATCACCTCGAGAATGCCTTCCGGGTCGCCGATGCCCATGAAGTATCGGGGCTTGTCTGACGGGAGCAGCTCCGCGCCCCAGGAGGTCGTCTCGAACATCTCCCCTCGCTCTTCCCCGATTGCGAGCCCGCCCAACGCGTAGCCGTCGAATCCGAGCTCCGCCACCTCCGCGATCGACCTGCGCCGCAGCTCCGGGTCGGAGGCGCCCTGCGCGATTCCGAACAGAAGCTGGCCGTCCGCGCGCGGCGCGGCGCGCTGGCGAGCGGCCCAGAGGGTGGTGCGCCGGACGGCTTCCTCGAGCTCCGGCCGGTCGATGCCGACCGGCGGGCAGATGTCGAGGCACATCGCGACGTCCGAGCCGAGCTTCGCCTGGATCTCGGCGACGGACTCGGGCGTGAAGCGCGCGAGCGAGCCGTCGTGGACCGAGCGGAAGGTAACGCCATCGTCGTCGACGGAGGCGATCGTGTCGCGCAGCGAGAAGACCTGAAACCCGCCCGAGTCGGTGAGGATCGGTCCGTCCCAGCCCATGAAGCGGTGCAGGCCACCTAGCTCTGCGATCACGTCCTCACCCGGCCGGAAGTGCAGGTGGTACGTATTGCCGAGCAGAATCGTCGTTCCGAGCGCACGCAACTCGTCGGGATCGACGGTCTTGACTGTCCCCTTCGTCCCGACAGGCATGAAGGCCGGCGTGAGCACATCGCCATGTGAAGTGCGCAGCACCGCGGCGCGGGCCGCGCCGTCGCTCGCGGTAACTGTGAACGGGGCCACGACAGACAGGGTCGCAGACAGGACGCTTCGCGTCCCGTCCGCGTAGCGGACCGGTGGAGGGGGTCTGGGGGAACCGGGAGGTTCCCCCAGCTGCCGCACCGGGCGCCAGACATGTCCCGTGCCTGGCACCGGACGTGGCTCCTAGCGACGCGTCGCGCGCTCGTAAAGATGACATGTAGTGAGACCCCCTCGGCTCAAGCGTGGTAGTCACGCGGTGTCGTTTCGACGGAGCTCGAGGAGGTCTCGATGGGGATCGTAGTGGCGTTGGATGTGCATCGGAAGCAGGTCACCTACAAGGCGCT
>WNGA01013284.1_pt1 | contig 10558 bp, 11 predicted proteins | sample 5400061 | NCBI WGS metagenome assembly WNGA01 (sample SAMN13153366, study PRJNA577476) | soil metagenome | isolation source: 100 cm soil or saprolite under grassland replicate 2 | place: USA:California | collected 2016-06-15
ATAGACGAAACGAGCCGCGACGCCCTGGCCAGCCTCGCTCCGCAACACCGAGAAATCCGCCTGTTCGGTCAGTTTAAGTGGGCTTATGGCCGCTCCGACGATCGATCTGGTAGCGGAAATCTGCGGCAGTAATGTTAGGACCGACTCCGCTCGGCGACTCTCATCGCCTCGAGGCTTGGCCCTTCCGTGCCGCCGTACGCCGCGTTCGCCCAAGCGTGGACGATCTCCTTGGCGACGGTGGGAGACGTGAGGCGCAGGCTCAAGGCGAGCACGTTGGCATCGTTCCATTGGCGCGCGCCCCTGGCGGTCTCGGCGTCGACACACAGCGCCGCGCGCACGCCGGGCACCTTGTTGGCCGCCATCGAGACGCCGGTTCCCGTGTAGCAGCACGCCACGCCTTGATCGGCTTCACCACTGGCCACGCGCCTGCCGATCTCGAGGGCCATCGAACCCCACGGGGCCGGAGCATCGGGCTTGGCTCCTATCCTGGTGACGTCGTGTCCCAGGCTGCGAAGCTCCTCCTCGATGAGATCGAGCACCGCGTCGTATTCATCGGCACCGATCACGAATCGCATCGGTCATTTTATTGTCCACGAGCGAGGATAGCGCAAGCTGCGGCGCCGGCTAACGCTTGCCGAGGGTTGCCGGAAGCGTCCGGTCGCCGGCCCACTCGCTCCACGAGCCCTCGTAGAGGAGAGCGTCGTCGCGCCCGAGCAGGGCAAGCGCAAGAAGGTCGTGGCAAGCGGTGACGCCCGATCCACAGTAGGTCACGACGGCGCGCCCCGCACCGACGCCGAGCGCCGCGTAATGTTGATCGAGTTCCTTGCGCGGTCGGAACGGCCCGCCTGACGTGACCAGGTTCTCGACGAACGGCGCACTGATCGCGCCAGGGATGTGTCCGGGGCGTGCGTCGATGAGCTCGACTTTGCCCTCGTACCGCTCGGCCGCGCGCGCATCGAGCAGCAACCCGTCGCCACTGAGAGCCATCTCCTTGACGCGCACCTTGTCGACGACCATCTCGCGGCGAGGGCGCAAGGTGATGCGTGGAGCAGGCCTGCGGTCGGGACCGCTCGTCGTGAGCGCGCCGCCTGCCGCTTGCCAGGCCTGAATGCCGCCGTCGAGGACCCTGCCGCCGTCGAGTCCGAAATACCGGAGCAGCCACCACAGGCGCGCCGCCGTCGAGCCGCCCGTGTCATCGTACGCAACGACGATGTCGTCGGGACCGACCCCCATGCGTGCCAAAAAATCGGCGAACGCCTCCATGTCCGGCAGAGGATGGCGACCGGGGCGCCGGGATCCGGGTGGCGACGAGAGATCCCGATCCACGTCGACGAAGAACGCGCTTCGAATATGGCCCCCGCGATAGGCGTCGATTCCACGTCTGCCCTGTAGATACCAGCGCACGTCCGCTACGACGGTTCGCGGATCCTCGAGGTGCTCGGAAAGCCACTCAGGGGTGACCAAGGGTGAATCGGTCACGGAAGATCTATTGAATGAGGACGGCGCTCTTGTACATCGCCATGCCGCATTGAAAGGTGAGGATGCGAGGTTCGCTCGTCGGGATGTCGACGACGACCGGGGTGTTCAACGGGAGGGGCTTCTCCAGTTTGATCTCGGGAAACACCACCTCTTTTGCACATGTCTCCTCCGTCGTGCGGACGAAGACGAGCGAGGCGGGTTTGCCTTTCTCGACCTTCACCTGGCTCGGGGTGAAGCCCTTGCTGTCGACGATGACTTTGGTTTGCTGAACGCCGGCGGCTGGGGCCGGCAGCGTCGGTTCTGGCTCGGCCTTCTTGGGGGCCGACTCCGACCGCGAACAGCCCAGCGCTGCGCAGAGACCCAGCGATGCGATCACGCCGGAGGTCCGAAGTGCGTCTTTCCACATGGATCCACTTTTATCACGCATTGGAAGCGAAGCCACTGCCCCTCGAGCTCGCACGGTATAGTATCGGCTGTGCCCGTCTCCCACCTTTGGCCGAGCTTTCCCTTGGATCGGGTTCTTTACGAGGATGCCGATCTGATCGTGATCGACAAGCCGGTCAACGTCTCCACGCACGCGCCCGACGCCGGGCGAACGGACGATGCGCTGACGCGACTCAGAATGGCACTCGCCGAGCGCGATCGCGTACCGCTCGAAGCGGTCTACCTGGGCATACACCAGCGGCTCGACCGAGACACGTCCGGCGTGCTTCTTTTCACGCGGCGCAAGAGCGCGAATCCCGGCGTTGCCGCCGAATTCGAGGGCCGGCGGGTCGAGAAGACGTACGTAGCCGGCGTCGTGGAATGGCCGAAGAAGCTCGAAAAGGGGATCTTGTCGCACGTGCTCGTGGCGGGTGAGGGGGGGCGCATGGAGGTAGCGACCGCGAAAGCCAAACGCGGTCAGGAAGCGATCACGCGTTTTCGAGTGCTGCGCCGCAGCGGGGCGCGCACGCTGCTCGAATTGTCGCCGCAAACGGGGCGCACCCATCAGCTGCGCGTGCAGGTGGCAGCCACGGGGGCCAGGATGGCGGGCGATCGGTTGTATGGCCTCGAGCCTGCCCATCGCTTGATGCTGCACGCGACGCGTCTCGCGTTTCGGCATCCGAGCTCGAAAGATCGGCTCGAGGTTCGCTCTCCAGTGCCGCGCGAATTCGAAGATTGGCTCGCGCGGTCCGACGTGCGCGCGATTGAAGACGACGAGATCTTCGAAACACGGTTGCGCGATGCGGTCGCAAGTCGGTGGGGATTGGGCCATTCCGTCGATACGACCGCCTTTCGTCTGCTGAACGGCGAGGGAGACGGAATCGATGGAGTTGCCGTCGATCTCTATGGCGAACATCTCGTCGTGCATTTCTTCTCGGAAGAGGCCGTTGCACGCCGCGAACCCATCGTCGATCGAACGTCTCTGCTCGGGACGCGCGGCATCTACGTCAAGATCCATCCCAAACAAGCGAACACGCTGGTCGATCCGCGCGTCGAATCGCTCGCTCCCTCAGCCCCCGTGTGGGGAGAACCAGCTTCCGATCCGCTCATGGTCCACGAAGCGGGTCTCGCCTTTCGCGTTCGGCTCGGCGATGGTCTCAAGACCGGGCTTTTTCTCGACCAGCGCGAGAATCGCCGCCGCATTCGAGAGCTCGCGCGCGAAAAGCGAGTCCTCAACCTGTTCGCCTACACCTGCGGGTTCACCGTCGCCGCCGCGGCGGGCGGCGCACGCGCCACGGTGAGTATCGACGCTTCCAAAGGGGTGCTCGCGTGGGGCCGGGAGAACCTCGAAGAGAATGGGCTTTCTGGTTCGCAGCACGCGTTCATCGACGATGACGTGCTGGTCTGGCTGAAGCTCGCCGCGAAGCGCAACGAACGCTTTGAACTCATCGTTCTCGATCCCCCGAGCTACGCGACGACCAAGAACTCGCGCTTCTCCGCCGAGGATGACCTGCCCGATTTGGCTGCGCGTGCTCTTGCGGTGCTCGCGCCGGGCGGCCGGATGTTGGCCTGTACGAATCACCGGGGAATCGCAACTCGCAAATTTCGCAAACAGCTACACGAGGCTGGCCGACAGGCCAGACGCGCTATTCTTCAAATGAAGGATCTTCCCTGTCCACTCGATTTCCCGGCGCCGTTAGGGGCGGATCCCCACCTGAAGAGCGTGCTGCTCACAGTGGAGTAGAAAAAATTCGTTGTAAGAGCGAAAGGAACCAGTCATCATCCCTGCCTTCGTCCGATGAAGGGGGGCGCCGACTCGCGTTAGGCATTCGGTTCGCCCATACGACGGGAGTTGGTGATGGCAAATCAAGTGGTCGTTCCTTTTTCTGCTTCGCGTACCAAACGCGGCGCGAAGCACGAACTTGCAGCCGACGTGTGGCGGCGCCCCGCACGATCGGAGCGTTCGACGCCGATGTCTCGCCTGTCGATGGCGCGCGAAATGGTTCGCGCCCTGTTCGAAACGCTCTCCTATCTACGCGAGCCGCGCGTCCGTCCGCCGCTGCCCGCTCTGCCTCCGGCCAGGGGCATCAGGTAGCGCTCGCGTCGGTTTCCGTCGTCATCTTGATGTGTGGCGCCGTGGCATGTGGACCAGGCGATGCGCCCGGTGGTCCCGACGCCGCGAGCTGCGCCGTTGCGTTCGTCGGCGATCGCAGCCTTGCCATCGAGCTCTTGCCCGGTGTGAGCGTGGCCGGCCAATTCGTCGAGCTTCACGATGGCGATCCGTTGCCGCTCGTCACGCCGCCCCAAGGGGGACATGTCTCGTTCGTTTTCGTGCACGCACGCAATGTCGACCCTTGCCGCGTCCACATTTCCGCGGAGGTGCGCAGCCCACGAACTTCGCACATCGCCGCGGCGGAATCGCGCGACATCGTGCTCGCGCCGCGGTCCGATGGCTGGGCCGAGCCGGACCTTTCGGATATCTCCAGCGCTGCGAACGTGCCGCTCTGCCCGGACTATGGCGATGAGCCCATCGTCGATACGATGTACACGCTGACGGTGCGTCTGCAGGACTCTCGTGGGTTGCCCAGCGGGGGCGAGAGTCAACGGACCGTCGTCCCGAGCTGCCTCGAGACCTCCATCTACGAAAACGCCCTCTGCCGCTGCGAGTGCCAAGCCGACTACACCCTGGGAAAGTGTGCGAACCCCATCGAGGGGGGGCCCGCGCCGAGTAACACCAACCATGAATGATCGCTCGAGCCGCGGTGCGTGGCTGTTCGCCCTGGCGGCGGCGTACGTGTGGGGGTGCTCTCCGGCGCCCGACCCTCTCCAGGCGAAACACTGGTCGCTCGCCGTCGGCGATCTGGATCGTGTTCCCCTCTGTGTCTGGGGCAGCGCTCCCGACAACGTTTGGATCGGCGGGGGTGGTCTCGCGAGCAGCGACCGCGCGCTGCTGCTGCATTTCGACGGCCGATCATGGACCGACGTTTCCGGCGGTCTCCTGGGAACGATCTGGTGGATTCATGGCACCGGTCCGGCCGACATCTGGGCTGTCGGCGAGATGGGGCTCGCTCTGCACTGGGATGGTTCCGCTTGGGCGCCATCGAGCACCGGCACCGACGCCAATCTTTTTGGCGTCTGGGCGGCCGCTTCGAACGATGTCTGGGCGGTCGGCGGCAGCCCGTCGGGCACCGGGCCGAACGATGTGCTGCTTCACTTCGACGGCCTAACCTGGGCACCGGTCGCGCCGCCGCGCATCCTCGGCGCCACGTATTTCAAGATCTGGGGCCTTTCGCCGACGGACCTCCACGTGGTAGCAAGTGCCGGCTTGGCTCTTCATTACGACGGAAGTTCTTGGACCGAGGCTGCGACGGACGCGCGAGCGACCCTCTTTACCGTGCACGGTGAGGCGGCTGCCCTTCGCGCGATCGGCGGCCCACCGGCGACCGTGCTGCTCTGGGATGGCCATTCGTGGAAAGCCGAAGCGGTGCCAGCGGAGATGAGCGGCGCCATGACCGGGATCTTCGTCGACGTGAGCGGGACCACTTTCATGACCGGTGAACGCTACCAGCGCTACGAGCGCGATCCTTCGGGGCACTTCACCAACGACACGGACGTCCCTCCCTTTTTTGGTGATCTGCACGCCGTGTGGGGCGACGGCCGCGGCAATGCCTGGGCGGTGGGCGGCAACTACGTGGCGCTCACGAGCCCGGGAGTCCAGCCGAAGGGGATCGTTCTGCGCTATGGCGATTGAATCCCGGGTCGTCACGTGAGTCACCTCCTCGCCGCTCTGCTGGGATTGGTCGAAGGCTTGACCGAATATCTTCCTATTTCGTCGACGGGCCACCTCATCCTGGTGAGCTATTTTCTCGGGTCCGAGGGGGAGGGGTCGAAGTCTTTCGACATCGTCATTCAGCTCGGCGCCATCTTCGCGGTGCTCCTGCACTATCGCGGGCTTCTCATCGAACGGGTGCGCGGGCTATTTTCAGGCCGTCGAGAAGCCATCCATTTGGCAATGGCGCTTGCCATCGCTTTCGTGCCGGCCGGTGTGGCGGGGCTCGCGCTCGGCAAGATCATCAAGCGGCATCTTTTCGGGCCGATTCCGGTTGCGGCTGCACTCGCCGTCGGGGGGATCTTCATGCTGGTGGTCGAGCGCACCCGGGCGGCGCGCCACGTTGTCGGCATCGAGGGCCTGGAGCAAGTGACGCCCCGGCGTGCGCTCCTGATTGGCTTAGGGCAGTGTTTTGCTTTGTGGCCAGGTGCCTCGCGATCGATGTGCACCATCGTAGCCGGCCAGCTGGCGGGGCTGTCGACAGCGACGGCGGCGGAGTTTTCGTTTCTGCTCGCGGTCCCGACCCTCGGCGCCGCCACGCTGTACGAGCTCTACAAGGAGCACGGCGAGCTCTTCACGTCGGTGGGCGCATCGCAGTTAGCCCTCGGCCTTCTCGTCTCGTTCGTCGTGGCGTGGGCGGTCATCGCGGCATTCCTCCGTTATCTGCGACGCCGCGGCTTGGAAGCGTTCGGGTATTATCGCATCATCGTGGCCGCGCTCGTGCTCTGGATCGCGCGCTGATTGGCGTTGACCCGAGCCGAGGGGCGAGTAGGCTTCCTGCGTTTGGGTTCCGGCGTGGTAGCCAAGCGGTTAGGCAACGGTTTGCAAAACCGTCATACGTGGGTTCGAATCCCATCCACGCCTCCTGCTGGCGCCGCGGTCGCCGGTGCCTATTGCGGGGCTGTGCAGGCATTGTGGCGTGTGCGGGCGTATGTCGTGCAGAACGAGCTCGAGACGTTGCGTCAAATTCCTCATCAGGTGCGACATCCCCGCCGACGAAGAGGATCGGACAGAACGTGAGGCCTCGCAATGAAACATCGCGCTCAATCTAGGTGGCGAGGGCCACGATGACGCCCTCGTCGGCGCGCAAGCCCACCGCGCCTTCGACCGACTCGCCTTCGCGATCGAGATGCGTGGAGAGTAGGACGGTGCCGCGGCCTCCCGGCAGAGGGACGGACTTCGGTGCGCCCTCGAAATCGAGCGCGACGAGGATACGGGAGGTCCCATGCGTGCGTTCGTAGGCGAGGACGGCTTGCGGGCTCTCGACGAGCCGTTTCGCTCCGAGCGCGAGCGCGGAGTGGGTGCGACGTAGCTGGATGAGGCGTCTGTAGAGCGTGAGGATCGAGCGCTCGTCGCGTGATAGGGCGTCGACGTTCACCGACGCGTACGTCGGCTGCACCGGCAACCAGGGATCGCCGGACGTGAAGCCGGCGTTCGGCGCAGCGCTCCACTGCATGGGCGTGCGCTGCGGGTCGCGCCCGACGCCCAAGCCCGGCTCGTTCTTGGCCCAGCCGTCGCGAACCTTCTCGGGACGCATCGGGAGGTCGACCATGCCGAGCTCGTCCCCGTAATAGAGCGTCGGTGTGCCCCGCAGCGTGAGCAGCAGCATCGCGGCGATCCGCGCCTGGCGCACGCCGACGCGCGACGCGATGCGCGGCTGGTCGTGGTTGCCGAGCACCCAGTTCGGCCATTCGCCGGGGGGCACCAGACGCTCGTATTCGGCGATCATACCGGCAATCTCGCGCACGTTCCACGGCGCTTGAATCAGGTGGAAGTTGAACGGCAGATGCACGCCGGTGCCAGCCGTGCCGTAGTAGGCAACCAAGCGCTCGAGCGGCAAGTACAACTCGCCGATGAGAATGCGGTCAGGGTACGCATCGACGACGCGACGCATTTCGGCGATGACCTCGAAGATCTCCGGCCGATCGCAGGAGTACACCTGCAGGAGGCGCCGGATCGATGGGTCGCCTGGCTGGTAGCCGGGGTTCGGCGGATTGTCGCGCAGCTCTGCATCCTTCATGAGGTGCCAAAGGACGTCGACCCGGAACCCATCGACGCCCCGATCGAGCCAGAAACGAAGCACGTCGTACATCGCCTCGCGGACCTTGGGGTTGCGCCAATTGAGATCTGGCTGGGCGGGCAGGAACGCGTGGTAGTAGTACTGCTCGGTTGCGCTGTCGAACGTCCACGCGCTGCCTCCGAAATTGGAGAGCCAGTTGTTGGGCGGCCCGCCGTCGGCGGCAGCGTCGCGCCAGATGTACCAGTCGCGTTTCGCATCGTCGCGCGACGCGCGGCTCGCACGAAACCAGGGGTGTTGATCGGAGGTGTGGTTGGGCACGTAATCGAGGATCACGCGCAAGCCCTTGGCGTGTGCTTCGGCAACGAGCGCGTCGAAGTCGCCGAGCGTTCCGAACTTGGGCGAGATATTCCAGTAATCGGATACGTCGTATCCGAAGTCGGCCATGGGGGAGGGATAGATCGGAGACAACCAGATCGCGTCGACGCCGAGCCACACCAAGTAATCGAGCCGCGATCGAATGCCGGCGAGATCGCCCCGACCGTCACCGTTCGTGTCCTGGAAGGACAGCGGGTAGACTTGATAGATGGTTCCTTTTTTCCACCAGTCGTCAGCGCCCATAGCCTCGCTCCTATTCCATCGCGATGACGACGCCCGCGTCCGCACGTAGCTCGAGGCTGCCGCCGATCCGTTCGTGTTCCCTATCGAGGTACGTCGACAAGAGGAGCCTACCTGGTGCCGACAGATGACATCTTGAGATGATCGAGCCGCGACAGAATGCCCTGCAGATCACCTCGCCCGTCGCCATCGCTGTCCTGGAACGAAAGCGGATAGATCTGATAGAGCACCGAACCTCGATACCACACGCTCTACTTCGAACTGCAAACGGGCATGCCCTCGCTCGGATGCGCGCGCCATCTAGGTCCATAGCCAGAGATGCTCGAGTCGGCCATGGCGTGACGTGACGCGTCACTCCGACGATTCGAAGACCCGATTGATGCGCCGCGCGAACTCGAAATCGAGTGCGGTGACTCCGCCGGCGTCGTGGGTCGCGAGCTCGACGCGCACGAGATCGTAGACGTTGAACCACTCCGGGTGATGTTGGAGCTCCTCGGCAATGGCGGCGACGCGCATCATGAAACCAAAGGCCTTCTGAAAGCTCCCGAACTTGAACTCTCGGAAGAGTTTGCTGTCGCGCACGGACCAACCGGGTACATTGCCCAGCTGTGCCTCGAGTTCGCTCGAATCGAGTTTCCGTTTTTCGATCATGAACTCACGCTAGGGCAGGGCATGCCGGTTTGGCAAGCGGCCCATGCTAAGCTCGGGACCGAAGGCCGCGCGTCCCGCCATGAAGAGAGTGGAATCCATTGCCATCGTGGGCGGCGGTTCGGCGGGGTGGATGGCGGCTGCCTACCTCAGCAAGGTGCTGGTAGGCGTGAAGGTGATCCTCATCGAATCGGCGAAGATCCCCACCGTCGGCGTCGGCGAGGCCACGACGCCGATGATCCACAATTTTCTGACCGAGCTCGGTTTTACCTCTGCCGATCAATGGATGCCCGACTGCGAAGCCACCTACAAGACCGGCATTCTCTTCGAGAATTGGTACGAGAAGGGTGACTGGTATTGGCATCCGTTCGAGTTGCTCGACTACGTGGATGATCACCAGCACACCGGACACTGCTGGCTCGCCAAGCATGCCGACGAACGCGGCGGTTATCGGAACAGGCTGTCCTTCTACGAGCGCTACTTTTGCTCGACTACGCTCAACGTGGCGCACAACCGGATGCCTCTCTACCCGGATCTCCTGGCTTATCACTTCGACGCGGCGCGGTTCGGGAAGCTGCTCCAGTCCGTTTCGCCCAACGTCACCCACCTCGTCGATGAAGTGCTGGAAACCGAGGTCGACGCGCAAGGTTACATTGCCGGCCTCCTGACGGCGGGGCACGGGAAAATCGCGGCTGACCTTTACGTCGACTGCACCGGGTTTCGACGCCAGCTCATTGGAAAGGCCGACCCGGAGCAGAAATTCGGGTCGTGGGCCGATTCGCTGTTCAACGATCGGGCGCTGGTCGTGCGCATTCCTCATGATTCGAAGGCGGACCTCGAGCGCCAGATTCATCCGTACGTGAAGGCCTCCGCCCAATCGGCGGGCTGGATTTGGTCGATACCGCTCTACGACAAGCTGAGCGTCGGTTACGTATATTCGAGCAGCTTTCTATCCGATGCGGATGCCGAACGCGAGCTTCAGCTGTACTGCGGCGAACGATGGAACCAGAGCGCCATCAAATTCCAAGTCCGTTTCGTGACCGGAAAGCTGCCCAAGTTGTGGAGCAAGAACTGCGTGGCGATCGGCCTCGCCGGTGGATTCGTAGAGCCGCTCGAGTCGAGCGGGTTGGCGATCACGCAGGTCGGCATCGAGTTGCTCACCTCGATGCTCGACGCGAGGTACTACGACGAGCGCATCGCCACGCGCTACAACGTTTCGCTCGACAAATTCTACCTCGACATCATTCATTTCATCACCGCGCATTACTGCTTCACCACGCGTGAAGACACGCCCTATTGGTCGGCGGTCAAGCACGACACCCGCGTTGCGCCGGAGCTCGAGGCCCGCCTCGACATTTTCAAGCGCCACTTGCCCACGATGGGAACCAAGGGTACGCGCGAAACAGGGTCGGCCTTCCGCGACATCAGCTGGTTTTGCGTGCTGCTCGGGATGAACTTTCCCTTCGATTTGCCCCGGCCGAGCGCTCGCGCGCTCGACGCAGCGGAGCGCATCGCCCGAGACAAGCGTAGGCTCGCCAAGGAGC
>WNGA01032692.1_pt1 | contig 10558 bp, 6 predicted proteins | sample 5400061 | NCBI WGS metagenome assembly WNGA01 (sample SAMN13153366, study PRJNA577476) | soil metagenome | isolation source: 100 cm soil or saprolite under grassland replicate 2 | place: USA:California | collected 2016-06-15
AATTCACCTTCACCGTGCCGGACTACTTCAACGGCACGCTTCGGGTGATGGCGGTGGCCGTGAACGAAACCACCGTGGGGGCGACGGAGGGGAAGAGCGTCGTCCGGGGTGACCTGGTGCTCAACCCGAACGTTCCGCTCGTGGTGGCCCCGGGAGACACCTTCGAGGTGAGCCTGGGCGTCGCGAACAACGTGGCCGGCTCCGGAACAGGGGCGCAGGTGCAGGTGGAGCTTGGGGTTTCGCCGCTGCTCGCGGTCCTCGGCCCCGCGAGCACGACGCTGTCGATCGACGCGCTGCGGGAGGGGGCGGTGACGTTCCGCCTGCGCGCTGGGGAGCGGCTGGGCAACGCCGACCTCGGCTTCACCAGCCGCCTCGGCAGCAAGTCGGGGCATATCACCGCTTCCTTGAGCCTCAGGCCATCGGTGCCGTACCGCACCGCCCTCACGGTAGGCAGCGTGCAGCGCGGCAGCGCGTCGGCGCCCGTGGATCGCGACCTCTTTCCCGAGCTCCGCACCGTGCGCGCCGGCATGTCGGTCCTCCCGCTCGGATTGGCGCACGGCCTCGTGACCTACCTCGAGAAATACCCCTACGGCTGCACCGAGCAGCTGGTCAGCCAGGGCGTCCCGGCGATGGTGCTTGCACGACGCCCGGAGTTCGGGATCAACGCCACCCAGGCCGCGGCGACGTTCGAGAAGGTGCTCGACATGCTGCGGTCGCGCCAGAACGAGGAAGGGGCGTACGGGCTCTGGGCTGCCAACACCCACGTGGACGACTACGTGTCGGTGTATGCCCAACACTTTCTGCTCGATGCGAAGGAGCACGGCTACGCCGTCCCGCCGGAGGTGCTGTCCCAGGGCGCCACGTACCTCCACCGGCTGGCGGGGTCCGAAGGCGCCAGCCTGTTCGACGAACGCACCCGCGCCTACGCGATCTATCTCCTCACGCGGCAAGGCGTCGTCACCACCGGCTACGCGACGTCGCTCGACCGGCGGGTGCGGACGAACTACGCCGACCGGTGGAAGCAGGATCTGACCGGTGCGTTCCTGGCGGCGACGTATCACCTGCTGCGCCAGGATGGACTCGCCGACGGTCTCATCGGCGCGTCGCGCTTCGACCAGACCCGTCCGGCCGCCTACGAGTTCTACGACGACGGCCTGACGCACGACGCGATGCTCCTCTACCTCGTCGCACGGCACTTTCCCGGGCGGCTCGGCACGGTCAAGGCGCAGGCGATCGACGCGATCGTGACCCCGGTCCAGCACGGTTCGTACAACAGCCTCTCCAGCGCCTACACGATCCTGGCGCTCGATGCCTACGTCGCCGCCGCCGGGCCCGTCGCCGGCGGGCGCTTCACGGTGACGGAGACGCTCAAGGATGGATCGCAGCGCGTGCTGCCGTTGCCGGCCGGCACGTTCCCGCAGGCCGACATGTCAATCGCCGCGCAAAAGATCGGGTTCGCGAGCGACGCGCCGGTCCCCGCCTTCTATCTCTTGAGCCAGGCCGGTTTCGATCGCGCGATTCCGGCCAAAGCGCTTTCCCAGGGGCTCGAGGTGCTCCGGGAATACACCGACAAGAGTGGGAATCCGGTCACCGCTGTCACGCTCGGCGACGAGCTCGAGGTGCATCTCCGGTTCCGGGCGCTGGGTGCCCGCCCCGTCGCGGCCGTGGCGTTGGTCGATCTGCTGCCGGGCGGGTTTGAGCCCGTCGAGAATCCCATCGCTGCGCCCCAGATGGCGAGGCCGCGTATCCTCGCGCGGGCCGGTGGCGCCCCAGGCGACGAGGGCGAAGGAGAGAGCGAAGGCGGGCGCGCGGCATCGGCGTGGACGCCGAATTTCGGCCGGACGGTGGGAGCGTGGTCGCCGGACTACGCTGAGGTGCGGGAGGACCGGGTCAACGTGTACGGGCTCGCCGACGGGTCGGTGCGCGAGTTCGTCTACACCGTGAAGGCGACCGCCGTGGGATCGTTCGCGGTGCCGCCGGCCTATGGAGAGGGGATGTACGACCGGGCGGTCCGGGCCTGGTCGCAGCCGGGGCGGATCGCGGTGCGGCGGCCGTAGTGATGCGTGCGATCCGGGGCGCGATCGTCCGCGGGCTGCAGTGCGCCGGAGTCGCGGCGCTGTGCGGCGTCGCCGCGTTCTGGTTGCTGCCGCGGGTCATTCCCCATCGGCCGCTGCGGGCGCGGTTCCCGACGTCCACCGCCGTGTACGATGGTGGCGGTGGTCTGCTTCGCCTGACCCTCTCCGCGGACGACAAGTACCGGGTTTGGGTGCCGCTCGATCGGATGTCGCCACTCCTGGTGGACGGCACGCTGCTGCAGGAGGACCGGCATTTCTGGCTCCATCCGGGGGTGAATCCGGTGGCGCTGGTGCGCGGCGCGTGGCGGACCTACGTGGTCGGCGGGCGGCGCGAGGGCGGTTCGACGATCACGATGCAGCTGGTCCGGATCCTCTACGGCATCCGCTCCTCCACGCCGGGCGGCAAGGTGGTGCAGATCGTGCGGGCGTTCGAGCTCGAGCTCTGTTACACGAAGCGAGAGATTCTGGAAGCGTATCTCAACCTCGTCCCCTATGGCGGGAACGTCGAAGGCGTTGCCGCCGCGAGCCTCAGCTACTTCGGAAAGGATCCGAGCCGGCTGACGTTGTCGGAGGCGCTGACGCTCGCGGTCCTGCCGCAGAACCCATCACGCCGCGCCCCGCGCGCCGGGCAGCCGGGCGTGGCGCTGCGCGAGGCGCGGGATCTGTTGTATGCGCGCTGGCGGGCGACGCATCAACGCGTCGAGGATGAGGCGGGCCTGATGAAGCTCGCCATTCGGATGGGGTCGCCCGGAGAGCTGCCGTTCCGGGCGCCCCATCTGGTCGACGCCGTGCTGGCCGAGGCCGGCGGGGCGCCGGAAGTCCACACCACCCTCGACCGCCCGCTGCAGGATCTGCTGGAGCGCCAGATCCGGGCTTACGTCGCCGCGCAGGGCCGGCTTGGCGTGCACAACGCCGCCGCGATGCTGGTGGATTCGCGGACGATGGAGGTCAAGGCGCTCGTCGGGTCGGCGGATTTTTTCAATGCCGACATCGCGGGCCAGGTGAACGGCACCGCCGCCAAGCGCTCTCCCGGCTCCACCCTCAAGCCGTTCATCTATGCGCTTGGGCTGGATCAGGGCGTCCTCCATCCGATGACCGTGCTCAAGGACGCCCCGTCCGCCTTCGGGGCCTACAGCCCGGAGAATTTCGACGGCCGGTTCGTGGGACCGCTCACCGCCAAGGACGCCTTGATCCGCAGTCGGAACGTCCCGGCGGTGTACGTCGCGTCCCGACTCTCCACGCCCGACCTGTACGCGTTCCTGGAGACGGCGGGCGTCACGGCGCTCCGGTCCCGCGAGACATACGGGTTGGCGTTGGTGCTGGGCGGCGGCGAGCTTACGATGGAGGAATTGGTCTCGCTGTACGGCGCATTGACCAATGAGGGCGTCGTCCGTCCGGTGCGGTATCGGGCCGACCAGCCGCCCGCCGCCGGTGTCCGGGTGCTGAGCGCTGAGGCGAGCTACGCGACGCTCGATATGCTGCAGGACAACCCCCGACCCGGGGATCTCTCGGCCGCCGCGCCGGGCCCGCTGTCCGTGTCTTGGAAGACCGGCACATCCTTCGGCTTCCGCGACGCCTGGACCATCGGGATCTTCGGCCCCTACATCCTGGGCGTCTGGGTCGGGAACTTCGACGGGGCAGGGAATCCCGCGTTCGTCGGCGTGCAGATTGCGGCACCGCTGTTCTTTCAAGTCATCGACGCGATCGAAGCCCAGGAACCCTCGTTGGCGGAGCCCGTACGGAGCTTCCCCGCGAATTTGACCGTCGTGGATGTCTGCGCCGCCTCGGGGGACCTCCCCAACGCCGACTGCCCGCGGACGGTGCCAACGTGGTTTATCCCCGGCAAGTCGCCGATCCACGTCAGCACCCTTCACCAGGCGCTCCTCATCGACGACCGCACCGGGTTGCGGGCCTGCCCACCCTACACGGAGGGGCCCGCGCATCGTGTGGTCTACGAGATGTGGGGCTCCGACATGCTCAGGCTGTTCCAGCAGGCGGGCCTTCCTCGTCGCACCCCGCCGCCGTTCGACTCGCGCTGCGAAGCGCACACCGCCGAATCCTCGGGAGGCGCCGCGCCGCAGATCACCTCGCCGTTGCGAGGCGTGGTGTATTCGCTTCGCGCCAAACGGCTCGGCCAGGAGACCATCACCCTGCGAGCCACCACGGGCGCCGGTGTGCGGGAAGTCTACTGGTTTGTCGGCAAGAGCTTCTTGGGCAAGGCACCGCCGGGTGGGAGCCTCGCCTGGAGGCCGGAAGCGCCGGGAGCATTCATGGTGCGGGCGGTGGACGACCAGGGCCAGGCCGACTCCCGCCTGATCGAGTTGGCGGTGGTGCGGTGAATGCGTTCATGGATCCTCGCTCCGACTCCAAGCGCTGCTAGCTCCGCCTCCAGCCCATCCGTATCTTCTGCTTCATGGGTGAGCCGTTCGATCACATGAGGGCGGCGATGGCCGACCGCTACACCCTCGAGCGCGAGCTGGGCGCGGGCGGCATGGCCACCGTGTATCTCGCCCATGACGTGCGCCACAATCGCAAAGTCGCGATCAAAATCATGCACCCCGAGCTCGCGGCGCTCATCGGCGCAGAGCGGTTCCTGAAGGAGATCGAGACTACCGCCAACCTCCAGCACCCCAACATCCTCCCGTTATTCGATTCCGGCCGGGTCGAGGGCACGGTGTTCTACGTCATGCCCTACGTCCACGGCGAATCACTCCGCGCCCGGCTCACTCGGGAGACCCAGCTCCCCGTCGCCGACGCGATCCGGATCGCCGCCGAAATCGCCGCCGGGCTCGACTACGCCCACCGCCAGGGTGTAATCCACCGCGACATCAAGCCGGACAACGTGCTGTTCCACGACGGCCGGGCGCTGGTGGCCGACTTCGGCATCGCGCTGGCCTGGAGCCACCGGGATGGCGGGATCCGGATGACGACGTCGGGCGTGAGTCTTGGCACGCCCCAATACATGAGTCCCGAGCAGGCGGCCGGGGAGCAGAACCTGGACCCGCGGACCGACACCTACGCCCTCGGAGCGGTCCTCTACGAAATGCTGGCCGGCCAGCCGCCGTTCACCGGCCCGACCGCCCAGGCGATCTTCGCCCTGGTCATGTCGGAGGAGCCGCGCCCGCTCGTCCTCCACCGCAAGACGGTCCCACCGCACATCGACGCCGCCGTCGCGCGTGCGCTCGAGAAGCTCCCCGCTGACCGCTGGCAGACGGCGGCGCAGTTCGCCGAGGCGTTGACCGCCGCAGGTGCGTCGAGCTGGGGGCGAGGCCGCAGGCTGGCAGCCGCGCTGAGCCGGTCTGCGGTTCCATGGACGGTGTCGGCAGCCCTCCTCCTCACCGTCGCGTGGGTGGGCCTCCGGAACGGGCGGAGCACGTTCCCGTCGGCGGGGCCGATCCGGTTCAGCGTCGAGCTGGATCCCGGAGTGCAACCCAGCTTTACTCCGATCGTGCGCCTGAGCGCCGACGGCCGGCAGCTCTTCGTCACCGCCATGGTCGACCGGCGGGAAGAGATTCTGCGTCGTCCGTTCGACCAGTTGGCCGTGGCCGACTGGGCCGGCGGCAGTTGGGGCAAGAACGGCCGGCTCGTGTATACCCGGGCCTACAACACCGGTCTCTGGATCGTGAGTGAGGGCGGGGGCGACGCGCGCGTGCTCACGACTCCGGACACGGCGCAGGGCGAGCTGGGTCACTGGTGGCCGCAGATCCTCCCCGACGGCGAGCACGTCCTGTTCACCGCGTACCGCACGCCGATCGAGCGAGCCACCATCGAGGTCCTCTCGATCAGCTCCGGCAGGCGGGACGTGCTGGTCACCGGGGGCGTCTTCGGCTTCTACGTGCCCACGGGACACGTGCTCTATGCGGTGGGTGAGACCATCCGAGCCGTCCCGTTCGACCTTGGCCGCCTCGCGGTGACCGGCTCCGCCCTCCCCGTCGTGGATAGCGTGGCGATGAACCCCACGGACGGAGCGGCGGCCTTCGACGTGTCGGAGAATGGGACCCTGGCGTATCTGCCGGTCAGCTCCTACGTCACCGAGACCGAAGTGGTGCTGGTGGACCGGCAGGGCAAGGAGTCGCGGGCCCTTCCCGCGACCGATCGCTACAACCACCCGCGCCTCTCACCAGAGGGGAGCCGGATCGCCGTGGACATCCGCTCGGCAAACTCCCTGGGGGACGTCTGGATGTTCCAGGTCGGGCGCCCGGGCGGTACGAGAGTCACAGCCGAAGGCGGCCGGGATTTCGGCGCCGAGTGGACGCCCGACGGTCGGGAGCTGATTTACTCGAGCGAGCACCCGTTCTTCGACCTCTATCGCCGGGCGGCCGATGCGAGCCGGCCCGCCGAACCGCTGCTCACCGGCACGTACGACCGCTACACCGGTTCCGTCTCCCAGGATGGGCGACTGTTTGCCTTCGTGCTCAGCGTCCCGGGTGGCGCGGAGCTGTGGACCGTTCAGCTTCGTGGCCCGCCGGCGCCGGCGCGCTATTTCGCCAACGGCTTCAACCTCGCGCATCCCACCCTGTCGCCGGATGGCCGGTGGATGGCGTACGATTCCGATGAATCGGGTCGCGTCGAGGTGTACGCCCAGTCGTTTCCCAACCCGAGCCTGAGGCGATGGAAGGTCTCGCCGGCCAACGGGTCGGAGCCGATGTGGACCCGGGTCGGGCGGGAGCTGGTGTACCGGAAGGGTGACAGCGTGATGGCGGTGACCGTCGACCTGGAGAACGGCCGGAGCGGCCCGCCCAGGGCGCTGTTTGGCGGGCGGTATCCCGACAGCCCCGGGTGGACCCGGCCTCGGAGCTACGACGTCTCGCGCGACGGCGAGCGGTTCCTGATGACCAAGTTGCCGGCCGAGCAGCCCCGGCCGCGGATCGCGGTGGTGCTGAACTGGTTCGCTGAGCTCCGGGCGAAGGTGCCGCCTTGATTAAGGTTGCCTGCGTCCTCGCGCCGTGCCTCGCCGCCGGCCTGGCCGCCCAACAACCCTTCGCCATCCCCGACGCCGTGCGCGCCAACGTGCGCGCGCGTGTGGACGGGGGCTGGGCGCCAGGCATCGTCGTGGGCGTCGTGGACTCGAGCGGCACCCGCTACTTCGCCTACGGCAGGACGGCCGTGAACGGCGGCCAGCCCGTCGACGAACGCACCGTCTACGAGATCGGCTCGATCACCAAGGCGTTCACCGGCGTGGCCCTGGCCGACATGGCCGTGAAGGGCGAGGTCGCGCTCGACGATCCCGTCCGTCGCTACCTCCCCGACTCGGTACGCGTGCCGGGGACCGACTCCCAGCCCATCAGCCTGCGGTTGCTCTCGGCCCAGCGCTCGGGCCTGCCGCGTATGCCGACCAATTTCTCGCCGCGCGACTCCAGCAATCCCTATGCCGACTACGACGCGGCGCGGCTGTACGCGTTCCTGAACGGCTACGCGCTGACGCGCGCACCCGGCGCCGCCTATGAGTACTCGAACCTCGGATTCGGCCTGCTGGGCCTGGCGCTGGCGCGCCGCGCCGGCACCACCTACGAAGACCTGGTCCGCCGCCGCATCCTGGCCCCGCTCGGGATGACGAGCACGATGATCAGGCTCACCGACGCGGCGCGCGCCCGCCTCGCCCAGGGCTCCGCCGACGGCCGGCCCGCGGCCAATTGGGACCTGGACGCCTTTGCCGGCGCCGGCGCGCTCCGTTCCACCGCCGAGGATCTGACGAAGTTCCTCGCCGCCGCGCTGGGCCTGCGCGGCACGTCGCTCGATTCGGCGTTCCGGCTGGCGGCCGAGCCGCAGTTCGACGCGGGACCGGGAGGCGGCATGCGCATCGGCCTGGGCTGGCACGTGCGCGAGGGCGCCGGAGGGGCGCGCATCGTCTGGCACAATGGCGGCACCGGCGGCTACCACAGCTGGGCGGGGTACGATCCGGCCCGCCGCGTCGGCGTCGTGGTGCTCACGAACTCTGCTGAGAACATCGACGACATCGGGCTGCACCTCCTCGATCCCCCGCACCCGCTCGCGCCGGTGCGCACCGCGGTCGCCCTGCCGGCGGCTGCCCTCGACGAGTACCTGGGGCGATACCCGCTGCTGCCGACGTTCGTCATCACCGTGACGCGCGACGGCGATCACCTGATGGCGCAGGCCACGGGACAGCCCGCCTTCCGGATCTGGGCCAGCGCTCCCGATGAGTTCTTCCTGAAGGTGGTGGACGCGCAGCTCGGCTTCACGCGCGGCGCCGACGGCAAGGTGAACGGAGTGATCCTGCACCAGAACGGCCGCGACCAGCGCGCCGAGCGGGCGCCTTAGTCCGCTGCCTGCCGGGCGGGTGTCGCTTGTTCTTCCGCCAGTAGCCGGAACGACTTCACCGCGGCCGTGAGCCGGTCCGACGCTTCGGCCAGCTGGTTGGCCGACGCAGCGATCTCCTGGGTGGAGGCGCTCTGCTGCTGGCTGGACGCCGCGATCTCCTGGGCGGAGGCCAGCAGGCTCTCGGTGCCCTGGGCCACGGAGCCAAGCCGGGTGCTGATCTCCTCCACGAGCGCCTGCATCTCCTCGGATCTCCTCGGCCATCTTCGCGATCTCGCGGCTCCAGATGTCGCTCGCCTGGGCCTCGGCGACGACGGTCGCGAGGCCCTGCGCCGCCGTCTGGGCCGCATCGCGCGCCGCCGCGCCGCCCTTCGCGAGCTGCGCCAGCCGCTCCCGCGTCGCCTCGATCCGCCCGAGCACGCCGCGCACGGTGTCCGCCGTGTCGCCGGCCGCCGCAGCCGCCACCGAGGCGAGCTTGCGCACCTCGTCCGCCACCACGGCGAAGCCCCGGCCCTGCGGGCCCGCCCGCGCCGCCTCGATCGCGGCGTTCAACGCCAGCATGTTGGTCTGGGTCGCGATCGCCTTGGTCTGGGTGACGAATTTCTGAATCTCGGCCGCGGCCTTGGTGAGCGCGCCCGCCTCCTGCGCGCCGCGCTCCACTTCCTCGGCGAGCTTCGCGAGCTGGGCCGTGCTGTGGTCCAGCACTTCTCTGTTGGTTCGCGCGACATCCGCCACCGCGGTGTTGCGGCGCACCGAGTCCTGGGCGCCCGCGGCGAGGATCGTCGCCATCTCCAGGATCTTCCCCGCGTCGGCCGTGGCGGCGCCCACCAGCTCGGTCTGCTCCGCCGCGCGCCTGGTGAGATCCTGGCAGGTGGCCGACATCTCCTGGGTCGAGGCGCTCATCTCCTCGGTGGAGGCCGAGATCTCGGTCGCCATCGCCGCCGCCTCGTCCGCCGCGGCGCGGATCGCCCCCACCAGCCGGCGCAGCGCCGCGACCATCGAATGCACGGCGGAAAGCAGCTCTCCGACTTCGGCCGAGTCGGCCCGCTGCGTGGCCACTGTGACCGACAGATCGCCCCCCGCCACCCGGCTCGCGATCGCCCCCGCGGCCTTCACCGGTCCGGTCACCCGCCGGTCGAGCCACACGGCCAGGAGCCCCAGGAAAACGATGGTGGCGAGGAGCGCCGCCCCCGCGCCGATTCGGATCGTGCGCTCGGTGCGGTCCGCCGGTGCATAGGCCAGAGACGCCGGCTGCCGGAGCAGCACCCACCACTTGCCCGCGTTGGCCGGGGCGGACACGACGAGCTCCGGCCCGCGCGCCGTCGCCACGACGGCGTCGACCGGCTGCTCCCGCCGGGGGATCGCCTCGCCCTCCGCGAGCGGCTGGAGCAGTTGCGCCGGGTCCGGCGTCACCAGGAGGCGGCCGCCGCCGTCCACGACCTGGAGGTAGGCGCTGTCCCCCAGGTCGGCGACCGCGAGCAGCCCCGCGAGCTTGTCGAGCGCCAGCGTCGCCTGGAACACCCCGACCGGCTCGGAGTCGCGCGGCGCCCGGATGGCCACGGCGTACTCGACGGTCGCGGCGGCCGCCGCGGAGTCGTACGTCGGCGCCCCCTCGAACACGCCCGCGTCCATCGCCCCCCGCCAGGCCGCTTCGCGCGCGTGCGCGAAGCGCGCCGAGCGGGGCGACGCAACCACCGTGTAGCCGTGGCTCTCGGTGAAAAACAGCCGCGGGATGTCGGAGCGCCGTGTGTAGTCGCGCAGGAAGGCTTGGAGGTCCGGATCGGCGCCCAGCTCGGGCCGGTCCGAGAGCGCCCGCTCGAGCTGTGAAGCCTGCTGCCACGCCTGGCGCGCCGCCGCGACGATCGCCGGCGAGGCTGCGAGCGCGTCCGCCTCGTGCCGCCGCTCCCGCAGGTAGCTCGACGCGAGCGCCGCCGCCCGGCTCGCCACGTCCACCCCCCGCTGGTTGACCAACCGCTCCAGGCTGCGCCGGACGCGGTGGCCCGTGAACAGAGCCAGCCCGATCTCCAGCGCGAGGACGGCGGCCGCCCCCGTGAGGAGGAAGAAGGTGCGTTGGATCTGCCGGGATTGGGTCGCCATGCCGGGGTTGAAAGGCAAGGTATGGCGGGTTTCACAGCGGGGCAAGTCTGTTAAATTGCAGGCACTTATGACTCAGGCCCCGAACTACGACGCGGCGGCAGTCGAGGCGA
>WNGA01013288.1_pt1 | contig 10557 bp, 10 predicted proteins | sample 5400061 | NCBI WGS metagenome assembly WNGA01 (sample SAMN13153366, study PRJNA577476) | soil metagenome | isolation source: 100 cm soil or saprolite under grassland replicate 2 | place: USA:California | collected 2016-06-15
TCACTATCCAGATACCGGTTGCCCCGGAGGCCAAGCCCCGGCGGATCGAGATCCGGGCTGGTGAAGGAAGCACGGAGCGACAGGTGATCGACGTCGAGGGGACAAAGACGCAAGAGAGCGAGTGACGCTCGCGAGCCTTCCAAGCCGCAATCTGGGCTCGGGCAAGGTCGTAATCTCGTAGCTTGAGTCGTCGGCTCTCGGTTCTGTCGATGGGAGCACCCAGAGGGGCGCGGGCGTTCAGGGTCGCTCGCTACCCTCGGGGCTCATCCCCATGGCCGGCGAGACTCCGAGGAAGTGGTGCGGGGGAATCGAACAACGAGTGAATCGCGGTTCTGCGAACCGGCCTCAACAGCAAGAGGACGGAAAGTCCGAGGAACGCGACGCCGATCAGGACGCCCGCCAAGCTGGCGTGGGCGAAGATCAGCACTGCGGCGCCGATCGCTGCTGCGATGAGCCAGAGCGATCTCATCGGCGCCTTCTTTCATTCGGTTTACGCCGTTACCCCGAAGGTACTGCGCATGCGACGGCCCACGACGGGCCGCCAAGGATCACGACGGATCGGACACGCGCCCAAGCGATTACCCTCCCAGCTCTGCGGTGCGCTCTTTCACCACGCTGACGGACTCGCCAGTTTCTTGCGCAACCCAGCGCGCAGCGCGTCTGCTTTGGAGTAGCTTCGGCACGAGCCCCTGCCGCGGGCCGTGTAGGCCGTGAAGGATCCGCTCTTTCATCTTCTCATGATGTCCTCCTCCCGTCCGTGGTGACTTCTTAGGTGATTGGGGGCTCCAGCGGCGGCGGCGGCCCCACCGGCGGGGGCGGAAGATTGAGCAGGCGAGCGGCTGGATCTGGCAATGTGACGGACATGGTGCCCTCCCTCAATTGGGGGGTCGGCCCACGGCCTCTTCGCGAGCGGTCCAGCTGACTATCTACATCCGCTCTGTCACTTCGAGCCGGACGGCGGGCGGCCGACGGCGCCCGTGTGCGCCAGCGTCAGCTCGTGGATCGCCTTCGTCAGATCGAGGATCTGGTTGGAGAGGCCGATCAGCTCCACGTTCTGCTGTTCCTCGGACTGCACCATCCGCCACTCCTGATCCGCCAGGTGCCTGCGGGCATCATCTTGGCGGTTCTGGCTGATCATCACGAAGGTCGACAAGAAGATGGCCTCGAGCGACACGATCATCGTGAGCAACCCGTACGGGTACCGCTCGACCCGCAGGGCGATCCAGGTCGAGAACCAGGCGATGTGGAGATAGACGAACCACATCGATCCGGCGAACCTTGTGATCGAATCGGCCACTCGGTTCTGGACGCTTCGCGCCCGCTCCTCCCCGACCTCGATCAGCGCAGGATGGATGGGCCTCTCCCGTGCGGCGATGACCACGGCTCCTCCTTCATTCGGCAACGCGATCGGCAACTCGACCAGCGTAGGCAGGCACGACTGCTAACGAAAGCATCCGCCGGGCCGGCGAACCGAGTACACTGATCGTGCAGGGACAACCTGCGGTTCGCGCGTAGCGACCGACCCGTGGCCCAGCGGCCCATCGGCCCATCGTCTCCACGAATCCCAAGGATCGGAAGGAGGCGGCCCCGTGGTCAGTTGCCCTGTCTGCACGAAGGTTCAACTGGTGTACGTCCAAGGTCCTACACGCACGTCCTGCTACTACTGCGGCGCTCGGTGGGTCCAATCGGGAGACGAGCAGAACGGCATCATCGGGCTGTGGTCCCCACCGTCCGTATTGCGGTCGATGGGGCGGTTCCATCCAACAACGGAGGAGACGAGATGACGGCCAAGCTGATCACATTCGACGCAGAGGCTCGTCGGGCCCTAGAGCGAGGACTCGACCAGGTCGCGAGGGCGGTCAAGATCACCCTCGGACCCAAGGGCCGCAACGTCGTGCTCGCCAAGAAGTGGGGCACGCCGACGATCACCAACGACGGCGTCTCCATCGCGAGCGAGATCGAACTGGAGGATCCGCAGGAGAACATCGGGGCTCAACTCGTCAAGGAGGTCGCCAAGAAGACCAACGACGTGGCGGGCGACGGGACGACCACGGCCACCGTGCTGGCCCAGGCCATGGTGAAGCAGGGCCTTCGGAACGTGGCCGCCGGCGCCAACCCCATGGCGCTGAAGCGAGGCATCGAGGCCGCGGTGGATGCGGCCGTGGAGTCGATCGCGATCCAGGCGGAGGAGATCGGGGACAAGGCCGACATCGAGCACGTCGCCTCCATCTCCGCCGCGGATCCTGAGATCGGCGCACAGATCGCCGAGGCTATGGACAAGGTGGGCAAGGACGGTGTCATCACCGTCGAGGAGTCCCAGACGTTCGGCATGGAGCTCGAGTTCGTGGAGGGCATGCGGTTCGACAAGGGCTACATCTCGCCCTACTTCGTCACCGATCCGGAACGGATGGAGGTCTCCTACGAGGATCCCTACGTCCTACTGGTCGAGGGCAAGGTCTCGAGGGTGGAGGACCTCCTCCCGCTCGTGGAGAGGGTCCTCTCGGCCCCGCATCCGCTGGTGATCGTCGCTGAGGACGTCGAGGGACAGGCTCTCGCCACGCTGGTCGTGAACAAGATCCGCGGCATGTTCAGTTCTGTGGCGGTCAAAGCCCCCGGTTTCGGCGATCGCCGCAAGGCGATGCTCCAGGACCTGGCCATCCTCACGGGTGGGCAAGTCATCTCCGCCGAGGTCGGGCTCAAGCTCGAGAACGTCACGCTCGACCTGCTCGGGAGCGCCGGGAAGGTGGTCGTGACCAAGGACGACACCACGATCATCGAGGGCGGCGGCAAGCGAGACGAGATCAAGGGTCGGGTCAACCAGCTCAAGGCCGAGATCGACAGGACGGATTCGGACTACGACCGAGAGAAACTCCAGGAGCGTCTGGCCAAGCTCTCAGGCGGCGTGGCCGTGATCAAGGTCGGTGCGGCCACGGAGGTTGAGCTGAAGGAGAAGAAGCACCGCATCGAGGACGCCGTCTCGGCGACCAAGGCGGCCGTGGAGGAGGGAATCGTCGCGGGCGGGGGGGTCGCCCTGCTGCAGGCGCAAGCGGCTCTGGACAAGGTCGATCTCGAGGGGGATGAGCTCACCGGCGTGGGCATCGTTCGCCGCGCCCTCGAGGCGCCGACCAAGCAGATCGCCGCGAACGCCGGCTTCGAGGGCGGAGTGGTCGTGGAGAAGATCCGCTCGCTGGACCCTGGGTGGGGCCTGGACGCGGCCCGAGGCAAGTACGTCGACATGTTCAAGGCGGGCATCGTCGACGCGGCACGGGTCACTCGCTGCGCCCTTCAGAACGCCGCTTCGGTCGCGGCGTTGTTCCTGACCACCGAGGCGGTCGTGGCGACGAGGCCGGAGAAGACGCCGGACATGCCCGGAGGGCCCGGGGACATGGAGTTCTAGTCCAGCTCTCGCCAAAGGGACTGCTTGCGAAGAAGCCGTCGGCAGCCCCCGACCAAGGGAGGCATCATGTCGATCATCTTGCAAGACCCGGTCCAACTTGAGACGCCGTTCCGATCTCCGGTTCGTCCGGCAGCGCCGCTCGATCGGCGAACAGCCTCCGGGGAACGCGAGGCTTCCTTCGAGCTCGAATCCCCAGGCGGCTACCGACGAACGGTGACCGGAAGGATCGCCTACCTCGACGACGAGGCGCAGACGTACATGATGCTCGCACCCGACGGGGCATTGATCCGGGTGCCACTGCGGGACATCAAGATGACCATCGAGAGCGTCGCGTAGGGACTATGGACACAGTCGCTCCGAGAGATACTCGTGATCCGTCCGTCACGAAGTTGGCACGGCGAAAGTCCTCCGACACGCCTACGCGACCTGTAGGACACAAAAACCTCGGATCGGGGCCGTGACCAGCTTTGGGTCGGGCCCGTGACCAGGTCTTTTCTTCGAGTTCGCTCGACCTGCTCCGATCCCCGGCCACGATGGGGATCGGGACCGTTCATCGGGCGAGACACCTGCTCGTGAACATTGTCTGGCCACACCAACCCCATGGCCCACCTCGGGCAAACGAGCCGTGATGGGGAAAACCGCTGGTGAGGCCACCGATCGGAATAGATGCACCCTTCAGGCCGTGACCGCCGTTGGACGAGTCGGTGTCCGCGTCGGGACCAATGCGGGACCACTCGGCTCGAGCCTGGAAGTCGAGACCAAAGAAAAGGGCCTTTGACGTTGGGTTTCAGGTAGTGCCCCCGGGGGGGCTTGGACCAGACCTGCGACGCCTGGTACGACTGCGACAGCGGCTGCGACTGCGACTGAAGCGCTGACTCTGACACGCGGATCCAGTAGGGCCGCATCGTGGTGTTGTTGGACGTCGCTCCTGGCCAAGATTCGATTCCCGGTCGCGGAGGCGAAGGTACCAGCGTACGAACCGGGCGAGCCCGGCCGAGAGCTGGGTGAGCAGCCGCTCCTGGGGTCGCGTGGGCTGAGAAGGCTTGCGAAGCGGCTCTATCGCTTCTCCATCAGGCGTGATGGAGTCGGCATCAACCTATCTACCGCGTAATTGGTAGATGTTCAAGTCCCTTCCCTCCGCGCAGACGGCTGACTAGCGATCGTGGGCACGATTCTGCCATCATCCGTGGATGGCCACCGTTCGCGCCGCCGTCGTCCAGGCTGCACCGGTCGCGTTCGATAGGGAGCGGACCCTGGAGAAGGTCGCCTCCCTTGCCGCGGACGCGGCCGGCCGGGGAGCAGAGCTTGTTGTGTTCCCCGAGGCGTTCGTCTCCGCCTATCCGAAGGGTTTGACGTTCGGAGCGGTGGTCGGGAGCCGGACGCCCGCGGGGCGCGACCAGTTCAAGCTCTACTGGGACAGCGCCGTGGATGTGCCCGGGCCGGCTGTCGAGCAACTGACCGAGCTGGCCGCATCGCTGCGTGTGCACCTCGTCGTCCCCGTCATCGAGCGAGACGGTGGAACGCTGTACTGCACCGCGCTGTTCTTCTCGCCTGAGTCCTATCTCGGCAAACACCGAAAGTTGATGCCCACGGCCGCCGAGCGCCTCGTCTGGGGGTTCGGCGACGGCTCGACGCTGCCCGTGTTCGACACGAGGCTCGGCCGATTGGGCGCCGTGATCTGCTGGGAGAACTACATGCCCATGCTGCGAATGGCGATGTACGCGAAAGGCATCCATCTCTATTGCGCTCCTACGGCGGACGATCGCGAGACCTGGCTTTCCACGGTGCGCCACATAGCGTTCGAGGGTCGGTGTTTCGTGCTGTCGTGCTGTCAATTCGCTCGGCGCGGCGACTATCCGAAGGACTACCAGACCCCCTTCGGCGACGACCCAGAGACCGTGCTGATGCGCGGCGGAAGCTGCATCGTGGGACCGCTCGGCAACGTCTTGACTGAGCCCGACTTCTCCGGCGAGATCATCCTGATCGCCGACTGCGACCTCGACGACATCGTGCGAGGCAAGTACGACTTCGACGTCGTGGGGCACTATGCGAGACCCGACGTGTTCGAGTTGAAGGTGAACGACCACAGCGCCAGGCCCGTCGTCGATCACTGAGGCGGAGACTTCAGTCGGTACCTCCAGCGTGAAGGAGGGAGGAGTCGTCGTCTCTGCGGTCGAGGACCGGAGGAGAAGACTGATTTCGGGAGGGGTGCGCGCAGCGCGTACTTCGTTGTGGAACCCGGCACGACCATTGCTCGAGGAGCTATCCCGCCGGGTCGAATCCCGTGAACCGGACCCGGTTCTTTGGACACGTTCTTGACCTTGTCGATCATGCCGCTATCCGGCCGTCGCCGCCAGGTACGCCTCTCTCGGCGTCCGGTGACCGTGCCGCTCGATGAGCCACCCGGTGTTGTAGAGCTCGACGAACGCGCGCACGGCCTCGGCGAGCTCCTCGGCGTCGCGCCAGGTTCTCGACCAGATGCACTGCTCCTACAGCGTTCGGATGAACCGCTCGGCGCAACCGATGCCGTTGCCAGCCCATTCTTACCGGTTGCATCGGGGGAGTTCCTGCTGCCAGAGGCACAAGCCCACTTCGTCCATGACGTCTCCTCCCGCGTTCTGGCGTCGCATAGTGCGTGCTTGACCGCATGATGCGACGGTGCCGCAGCGGGCGGGCAGAGATCGATGGCACAATGCCGACATGGGCAAGGCCTACCGGCACACGATGGGCAAGCGTCTCGGCAACGGGCTCCTGACGCGCCTAGTGCGTGGCGGGAAGGGACCGAAGGCCATGCGAATCGTCACCGTCCGCGGCCGGACGACCGGCAAGGAGTACTCGACGCCCGTCTGGCTCATGGAACGACCCGACGGCCGGTACTGGGTCTCCGTGTTTGGCGAGACGAACACAATCAAGAACGCCCGTGCGGCCGGCCGGGCGACCCTGAGTCGAGGTGCCGTACGAGAGGATGTCCGCCTGGCCGAGGTTCCCGTCTCCGGACGCGTACCGCTCCTCCGTGCGTACCTCGGTCTCAACAAGAGCAGGATGACGCGGACGTATTTCGGCGCGACGCCGGAATCGTCCGACGCCGAATTCGCCGCGATCGCGCCGGAGCACGCGGTGTTCAGGCTCGAACCGGTCTGACCCGCGGCGTCGACCGAGGGGCTGGCACGCGAAGCACAGCTTACGGCTCCCACCGCGTGTCCTGCGGGTGGTCATCGAAGTGACGACGGTGGTACCTCGCGATCAGCCCACCTGTTGCCAGGCACGCCCGCCCAGCACCCACGTGTCGTCGAAAGCCTCGAAGTGGCCGGCCGTGCCACCGAACAGGACCGTCACCCTCCGGGCTGCGTCATACATCGTCGAGGAGCGGGGGGACGAAGGCGTGGCGAGGATCAAGGAACTCACGAGCGGGCTCGGCGCGCACTCGGTGATCGAGGCGGTCGGCACCCAGGAGTCGAGATGCAGGCCATCCGCTCCACCCGGCCAGGCGGGCACGTCGGCTACGTCGGTGTCGCTCACGGCGTTGAGCTCCCAGGCGAGGAGATCTTCTTCTCTCACGTCCACCTGCACGGCGGTCCCGCGCCGGTGCGCCGCTTCCTGTCCCAGCTGGTCGACCTCATCTGGAACCGCGAGATCAACCCCGGCAAGGTCTTCGACCTGGACTTGCCGCTCGAGGAGGTCGCCGAGGCGGTACCGCGCCATGGACGAGCGCCGCGCCATCAAGGCCCTGCTCTGGCCCTGAGCCAGCCGGGAAAGAAGGAGGAGACGTCATGGACGTCCAACCCAGGGACCCACTACCAAGGGACCGGCCGACTGGTTCACCGGCGATGTGTGGATCGACGCCATTGCGCAGGCCCACGGTCCTTCGCCGTTGAGCATCGGGTCGGTGCACTTCGCGCCGGGCGCGCGGACCGCCTGGCACAACCACTCGATCGGCCAGACGCTGTATGTGACCGAAGGCGAGGGGCGCGTTCAGTCCCGCGGCGAACCCGTCGTCACCATCCGCCCGGGCGACGTCATCCGCATCCATGGAGGCGATTGGCACTGGCACGGCGCAGCACCCGATCGCTTCATGACTCACCTGTCGGTGAGCGAAGGCGACGCCGAGTGGGGTGAGCACGTCAGCGACGGCGAATACGGCGGCCAGGGGTAACCGGCGACTCCGCGTTCTCTCCACGCGAAGGGCGGAGGGAACACTGTAAGAACCGCAACGCTCCGGGCTCGTGCATCTGGGTGAACGCTCGGGGCTCGACCTCGGCCCTGACACGGAACAGCGCCTGGCTATGCACGCGGTGTACGTTGAGGAGTACGACATCGTCGACGCCGGCCGTGTTCGGGACAGTGCGGAATGGATCGGCCGGACGGACTTAGCTGCGACCGGTGAGATCGGCGCCGCGGTCCGGTCTAATCGAACGACGACAAAACCCAGCGAGAAGGGATGCGCGACCATGAAACTGACGACCACCGCGCAGGTCTCCGTTGACGGAGTCATGCAGGGGCCCGGCGGGCCGGAGGAGGATGAGCGCGGCCGATTCGAGCGCGGCGGATGGGCGCACTTCGACGACGAAGCTTCGACGGTCATGGACGAGATCTACCAGCGCGCCGACGCGTTCCTGTTCGGCCGGCGGACCTACGAGATCTTCGCCGGCTCCTGGGGATCATGGGCAGATCCGGGCGACAGCCCCATCTGGACGGCGTTGAACACGCTGCCCAAGCACGTCGCATCGACCACGCTCACCGACCCGCGCTGGGCGAACACGACCGTCCTCTCCGGCGACGTCGCGGCGGCCGTCGGCGAGCTGAAGGCCACGCCGGGACGCGAACTGCAGGTGCACGGCAGCGGCGCCCTGTTCCGGTGGCTGCTCGACAACGACCTAGTCGACGAGATGAACCTGTTCATCTTCCCTGTGGTCGTCGGCCAGGGCACGCGGCTATTCCCCGACACCGGCCCAGACACAGCGCTTGACCTGGTCGACTCGCGAGTTACCCCGAAGGGGGTAACGATCCAGGTCTACCGGCCCACTGGCCGCCCGCGGTATGCAACCGCCACCATGACACAGGTGCCGCAGTCAGTGAGAGTCGACATCCCCAAGGCAAGGTCAGTGAAGTTGAACCCCGATTCCTGAAGAGCTGCGGTGAGAAGTCAAGCCCCTGATCGAGGAACCAGCGGGGAGTGAGGGGGACGGTGAACCAGACCGCGAGCGGTGCCGCCCGCAGCCGGGCTGAGCCCATGGCCCGGGCTGGTCTACGAGGCCTTCCGGGCGCTCGGAGGCCGGTAGATCTGGCCGCTCCGCAGCAGGGAGTCGACCAGCCGTACCAGCTTCCGGGCGGTGAGCACGAGGGCCCGGCGATGGTGGTGCCGGGTGGCCTCGGCGAACTTGCGGTCGTAGTAGGAACGGAACTCCGGGCACTTGAGCCGGACCGAGTTGGCCCCCTCCACCAGGTAGTAGCGGAGGTAGGCGTTCCCGGTCTTGGTGAGGGGGCGATCCTCCCCCTCGAACTCCCCGGACTGGTGCCGGCGCCAGGTCAGGCCGGCGAACTTGGCCACGGACTCCTCGTCCTCGAACCGCCGGACGTCGCCGAGCTCCGCCACGATGCCGGCGGTGAACACCGGGCCCAGTCCGGGGACGGTGTCCACGGTCTGGGGCGGCACCGCCCCGAGCTCGGCGGCGATGGCCTTGTCCATCGGCTTGAGCTGGGCACCGAGGGTCCGGATCGTGGCCAGGGACGAGGACAGGACCAGGTTCACCGGCTCCACCATCCGGGCCGGGAGGCGGTAGGACCTCCGGGCGGCCTGCTTCACCGCCTCCGCCACCTCACCCGGATCGGCCACCCTGCCCCGGCTCTCCCGGGCGATGACCGCGGCCAGGTCCTCGAGGGGAGCGGCCACGATCTCGTCGGGGGTGAGGTAGTCGGAGAGCAGGACCTGGGAGGTCGCCCCGAACGTGTCGGCCAGGGGCTTGGCCAGGTTGTAGGCCGACAGCTTGAGGTACACGTAGCCCAGGGCCACCTGCTTCTCCCTGACCAGGGTCTTCACCAGGTGCCGGCGGTGGCGGGTCAGCCGCTGCAGGGGCTGGTACCGCTCGTCGAGATAGCACTCGGCGGGGAGCCGCCCGAAGCGCAGGCGGTCCGCGATGACGAGGGCGTCTACCCAGTCCCCCTTGCCGAGGTCCCCGTAGGCCTCCTTGAACCCGGCCACCTGGCGGGGGTTGAACACCCAGCACCTCAGCCCCCCCGCCAGCAGCTCGGGGTTGGTGGTGAGGTAGGTCGCCAGGTGCCACCAGAACAGGTTGGTGGCTTCCAGGCCCCACCGGATCTCGGTGGCCTCGATCGTGCGGGCCCGGCGCATGGCCTCATCGGCCAGGGCCTCGGACCCCGGGAGGTCGTTGGCCGAGGAGAACCCCCGGCCGACCTCCGTGCCCCCCGGGTCGAGGAACCGGGTGCGGTTCATCGCCTCGGAGATGTCCGTTCCCACGTACAGCGCGGGAGCCAACGGCATCACCCCTCTCGGTGCTCGGGGGCTGGACCCCGCGGGGGACGGCCCGGAGCCCTGGACGCGCCGCTTCCTTGTGATCAGCGCTTCCCGGAGGGCGGGGGAAGGTGCGAGGGCTCCCGCCGTGCTGCACGGCGGGGAGGCGCTCGCCGGAGCCACCGGGGCGCAGGCTGCGGGTCGGCGGTCGTGCGTCGAGGACCGGGGCGCCGATCTTCCGGAGCGGTCGAGCCGCAAGGAGGCAGAGGCGTTGCCCGTCCGGCCACCGGTCCAACCCGTTCCATCCGGTCGGCCGGGATCATCCGGGCCGTCTCCCCCGGAGTCCAGCACTGGAGGCGATCAGTTTTGTCGCAGGCGCCGAGGCGGCAAGGTCCACGGCGTAGACATACAAGGAGGTCAGCCGTGTCACTCGTCCGCGTCCACAACTTCTCGATCTCGCTCGACGGCTTCGGCGCCGGCGAACCTCAGAGCCACGACGCACCGTTCGGTCACGCCGGCGAAAGACTGCACGAATGGATGTTCACGACCCGGTGGTGGCGAGAGATGGTCGGCGAGCCCGGCGGCACCCGCGGCCTCGACGACGCCTTCGCGCGGCTGCACGACCCCGGGATCGGCGCCGAGATCATGGGTGCCGGGAAGTTCGGCTACCCCGGATGGCACGATGACCCCG
>WNGA01020037.1_pt1 | contig 10556 bp, 10 predicted proteins | sample 5400061 | NCBI WGS metagenome assembly WNGA01 (sample SAMN13153366, study PRJNA577476) | soil metagenome | isolation source: 100 cm soil or saprolite under grassland replicate 2 | place: USA:California | collected 2016-06-15
TACCGTACACGAATTCGCACGCCATCTTTTGCCCATATGCAGTCGGTCCCCTATATTAGTCGCGGGTTGATGGTAGCAGATTTGATCGCGATCTTAGGTAGCATTGATTTTGTCATGGCAGATGTGGATCGGTGAGTTTCTTCGCCCTGCCTGCACCTTGCCGCAGGCACAGGTGAGCGGAGTGAGCCTGCTCTTCGGCGAGCGTAGTCGAAGGGCAGTTGATGTAGAGAGTGAGATTATTTGATAATCTGTCCTTCGACTGCGCCGCACAAAATGCGTGCGGCTCCGCTCACACGTGCCTGCGCATACCTACCCCCTGGACTGTCCGTCCAGGACAGGCTGCTGGTAGGCACGGGCGCTGCAGGCAGGACGAAAAGAGTTTAAGGATTACCTATGCTAACTGACTCAGAAAGACAGGAAATCGAAAGCCATCTGGCGGAATACCCTTTCAAGCGCGCTGCTTGTATTGAAGCGCTTAAAGTGGTCCAGCGTCATCGCGGCTGGGTTTCTGATGAAAGTATACAAGATATTGCTCCATTGCTCGAAATGACCCCCGATGAACTGGACAATGTCGCCACGTTTTATAACTTGATCTTCCGCCAGCCGGTTGGCAAACACGTCATTCTGTTATGTGATAGTGTCTCTTGTTGGATCATGGGTTATCCAAAAATCCGCCAACATCTCAAGGATCGGCTGGGCATTGACTTGGGTGGAACAACTTCCGATGGGCAATATACTTTGCTTCCAATTGTCTGCCTGGGTGACTGCGATCATGCCCCGACCATGATGGTAGATAACGATCTCTACAACAACTTGGACAAAGAAAAAGTTAACCAAATTCTCGCATCCTACCGGAAAGAGGCTTGATGGAAACTCCTCTGACGCGCAACATCCAGCCTGACCGTACACCGCTTGATATCAAAGCCGCGGAACGCGCTGATACCTATCAAGGACTGCGGAAAGCGCTAAAAGACATGACTCCTGCCGATGTAATGGAAACAGTCAAGAGGTCTGATTTGAAAGGGCGGGGTGGAGCTGGTTTTCCAACAGGCATGAAATGGAGTTTTGTCCCAATGGGCGATGGCGCGCCGCGTCCAAAATATCTGGTAGTCAACGCTGATGAGATGGAGCCTGGCACGTTCAAAGACCGCCTCTTGTTGGAGGGCGATCCGCACCAGTTAATTGAAGGTACACTTATTGCCGCTTATGCCATTCAGGCTGAAGTAGGATATATCTTCCTGCGTTGGGAGTACAAGGAAGCCGAGCGCCGTTTACAAAAGGCGATTGCTGAGGCGTATCAGGCGGGTTATCTGGGCAAAAACATTCTTGATTCGGGATTTAATTTCGAGCTGCATTTGCATGTGAGCGCGGGGCGGTATATGTGCGGTGAAGAGACAGGTTTGCTGAATAGCCTCGAAGGCCGCCGAGCTACGCCGCGCGCGAAGCCGCCCTTTCCACAGGTCAGCGGTTTATGGGGAAAGCCAACTATCGTCAACAATGTAGAAACGCTTAGTTGCTTGCCCCACATTCTCCGCAACGGTGCAGACTGGTTCAAACGGTTGAGCCATACCGAAGATGGTGGCACAAAAATTTATGGCGCCAGCGGGAGAGTCAATCGTCCTGGCTTATGGGAGCTACCTTTAGGCACAACGTTGGGCGAGTTGATTAACGAGCACGCAGGCGGCATGAAGCCTGGCTACCAATTCCGCGGTGTGCTGCCTGGTGGGGCGTCTACTGATTTTCTAACAGAAGAACACATGGACGTGAAAATGGATTTCCGTAGTGTCCAAGAGGCGGGCAGCCGCCTGGGGACGGGAACTCTCATCGTGCTTGATGACCAAACTTGCCCGGTAGGAATGGTACAGAATCTTGAACATTTCTTTGCCCAAGAATCATGTGGGTGGTGTACACCATGCCGTGAAGGATTGCCCTGGGTTGCCCGCACTTTGCAATCTTTGGAGGATGGAAACGGACTCCCCGGCGATTTGGATCTGCTCGCTTCACACACTCGATTGCTTGGTCCCGGCAACACGTTCTGTGCCCTGGCTCCGGGCGCAATGGAGCCATTGCAAAGTGCCCTTAAATATTTCCGCTCCGATTTTGAACGTCACATCCAAGAAAAGCGCTGTCCATGGAAATAATTCTATGATATTAGGCAGCCAATGAGCATTTACCATAGAGAACACAGAATGCACGGAGATTCTTAGAGTTTTTCTCTGTGTTCTCTGTGTGCTCCGTGGTGAAAATAGATATGGTGAGTCATTATGACAAAAATCTTTATTGACGGAAAAACTTACGAAGTCGATTCTACTGACAATCTTCTGCAGGTTTCGTTATCCCTTGGGTTTGATCTGCCATATTTCTGCTGGCATCCAGCGTTGGGCTCGGTTGGGGCGTGCCGTCAGTGCGCTGTCAAGCAATTCAAAGACGAGAGAGATACCAGGGGCAGAATTGTCATGGCTTGCATGACTCCCGCGGTAGAAGGCACGCGCATCTCTATCAGTGATATCGAAGCTGTCAGTTTCCGGGCTTCGGTCATAGAGTGGTTGATGCTCAATCATCCACACGATTGTCCCATCTGTGATGAAGGTGGTGAGTGTCATCTTCAAGATATGACCGTGATGACTGGTCACGTGGTTCGACGCAACCGTTACAACAAGCGCACCTATCGCAACCAGTATCTTGGTCCATTTATTAATCACGAGATGAACCGCTGCATCCAATGTTATCGCTGTGTGCGCTTCTATCGTGATTATGCGGGCGGACGTGACTTCGACGTGTTCTCCGCTCACGATCATGTCTACTTTGGACGTCACGAAGATGGCGTGTTGGAGAACGAGTTCAGTGGCAATCTGGTGGAAGTCTGCCCAACAGGTGTATTTACTGATAAGACCTCGAAACAGCACTACACACGTAAATGGGATCTGCAGACGGCTCCTTCGATTTGTGTGCACTGTGGTTTGGGCTGCAACACTATACCCGGCGAACGTTACGGAACGCTTCGCCGCATTGTCAATCGCTACAACCATGAAGTTAATGGTTATTTTCTATGTGACCGCGGCCGCTTTGGATATGAATTTGTCAACAGCCCGCAGCGCTTCCGCCAGCCACGTATTAAATCGCTTCAAAATTCAGGCCCGCAAACTGTTCCCGTTGATCAAGCCCTGTCTCATCTGAGAGAGACTCTGCAACCCGGTACTCCGCTAATCGGCATTGGCTCATCGCGTGCTTCATTGGAAGCCAATTTTGCCCTACGTTCCCTCGTCAGTGCAGACCAGTTTTTTGCTGGATTATCTGCGAACGAAGCGCGCTTGTATCAGCGCATCCTGAGCATTCAGCGTGAAGGATCCGCGCCGCTTGCTAGTCTGCATGAAGCTGAATTATCTGATGCAGTTCTCGTTCTCGGCGAAGACCTGACCAACACAGCTCCGAGGCTTGCACTGGCATTGCGACAAGCAGTATACAACCAGCCGAAAGAACAAGCTGGTCAGAAGAAAATTGATTTATGGAACGATGCGGCTATAAAGGAAATCATCCAGGACCAGAAAGGACCCCTTTACATTGTTACTCCAGCAGCAACTCGGCTTGACGATGCTGCTACATCAACAACTCACTTAGCCCCAGATGATATTGCGCGGTTGGGCTTTGCAGTGGCACATATTTTTGACTCGGATGCTCTAGAAGTCCCTAACCTACCTGATGAGCTTTTATCGTTGGCTGAAGAAATCGCACAAAAACTGAAAGACGCGAAAAATCCTTTGATTGTCTCAGGGACCAGCTTGGGCAGCGAAGCCGTGATTCAAGCGGCTGCGAATGTGGCCATGGCACTCAAGACAATCAACAGTAATACTCACGTCATGTTCACTGTCCCAGAATGTAACAGTTTGGGATTAGCCTTGCTGGATAATAAGGATTTGGAACAGGCACAACAGGCGCTTGAGAAGAGTGATAATGCCACACTTGTGATCCTGGAAAATGACCTTTACCGGCGAGCTGATCAGCAATTCGTAGATAGCTTATTGCACGCGGCGAATCATGTTATTGTGATTGATTCATTGGAAAATGTAACGACTGCTCAGGCCGATGTGATACTGCCTGCTGCCACCTTCGCGGAAGGCGATGGGACGCTAGTCAATAACGAAGGAAGAGCACAACGGTTTTTCCAGGTGTTTGTGCCGCAAGATGAGATTCGTGAAAGCTGGCGCTGGATCAGCGAATTGATGAGACTACGCAACCATGAGCTTTCCGGCAAATGGAATGACCTGAATGATGTACTGCGCGCAGTAGCTGACGGCGATCCTCTGTTTTCTCCGATTCTGGAAATCGCTCCGCTAGAGGGTTTCCGCATCGTAGGGCAAAAAATTCCACGCCAGCCGCATCGCTATAGTGGCCGCACGGCTATGCAGGCAAATGTAAGCGTGCACGAGCCAAAGCCACCTGATGATCCTGATGCTCCGCTTACCTTTTCGATGGAAGGTTATAAGGGACGTCCTCCCTCCAGTTTGATCCCACGCTTTTGGGCTCCAGGCTGGAACTCGGAGCAATCTGTGAATAAATTTCAAGCGGAGGTCGGTGGCCCATTAATCGGCGGCGACCCTGGGCGGCGTTTGATCGAACCCTCACAAGAATCAAAATTATCCTATACGGGTCAAATACCTAATGCGTTTGTTCCCCGCCAAGACGAATATCTGGCACTTCCGCTCCATCATATCTTCGGTTCGGAGGAGTTTAGTCGCCTGTCGCCTGCGATTGCGGAACGTACACCCGAGGCTTATGTTGCAGTAAATCCAGCGCTTGCAGAGAAACTCGGCGCGGTGGAAGGTCAATGGATCGAAGTTGGCTTGAAGGATGAGTCGCTGCACCTGCCTATGCGGTTGAATGCTTCATTGCCCGCAGAAGTCGTAGGGCTTCCAACCGGTTTTCCAGGCATTCCAACTGCTTTGCCCACATGGGTAAAGCTCCAAATGAGCGCCGACGAGAAAGGAAGCTGACGTGCTGGCTGCTCTGCTCCCGTGGTTGAATATTTTCGGTGTAATGGTCGGTGTACTCACAACGGCGGCTGGTTTAATTTGGCTTGAACGTCGCCTGTTGGCTTTGTGGCAGGATCGCTATGGGCCAAACCGCGTGGGTCCATTTGGCCTATTACAAGTGGTCGCCGACATGATAAAAATTTTTGCCAAGGAGGATTGGATTCCCCCCTTTGCCGATAAGCCAGTCTTCCTGCTTGCCCCGGCGGTCATCATGCTGGCGGTATTGATGTCTTTTGCGGTTGTGCCGTTCGCACCAGGAATCGGCGTGGTTAGCCTGAACATCGGGTTATTATTCTTTCTGGCGATGTCTTCATTGACTGTTTATAGTGTGATGTTAGCGGGCTGGTCATCTAATAGCAAGTATTCGCTATTAGGGGGGATGAGGTCGGCGGCGCAAATGCTCAGCTATGAGGTCTTTATGGGTCTCTCGGTTACGGGGGTTGTCATTCTGGCAGGGTCATTCGATCTGCGCGAGATTGTTGAGGCGCAAAGAAGAATCTGGTTTTTCATCCCACAATTCCTAGGTTTGCTTACTTTCCTGGTCGCTGGGCTGGCAGAAACTCATCGGATACCCTTTGACTTACCTGAGGCTGAAAACGAGTTGATTGCTGGCTTTCACGCTGAATATTCCGGAATGAAATTCGGTTTATTCTTTGTGGGGGAATACCTGGGCATTACGTTGATCTCCTCCATGATTGTTACATTATTCTTTGGTGGCTGGCTGGGACCGTTCCTTCCGCCGATCATCTGGTTCGTTTTGAAAACATTTGTATTCATCAGTTTATTCATTCTATTGAGAGCTTCATTGCCGCGCCCGCGTTTTGACCAGTTGATGGGTTATGCCTGGAAGGTCATGTTGCCGTTGACGTTGCTTAATTTGATCGTTACAGGCGGTGTGGTGTTGGCTCTGGGTAGTTTTTAACTAAACGTCCCGAAGGTTTCTTTCCGTAAAAAACATTGTTGAGCAATTCAAACCTTCGGGACGGTGCGACTTATAAGAAGGAGATTTAATGTTAAGAAGTGCATTCCAAACGATCTGGCAAATATTTCTGCACGCCTTCCATAAACGCGAGACAATCCAATACCCTGAAGAGAAACCCTATCTGCCACCGCGCTGGCGTGGACGCATCGTCTTGACGCGCGATCCTGATGGCGAGGAGCGCTGTGTGGCTTGCTATTTGTGTGCCGTTGCCTGTCCTGTAGACTGCATCTCGCTCCAGGCTACTGAAGATGAGCACGGACGCCGCTATCCAGAGTTTTTCCGAATCAATTTCTCGCGTTGTATCTTTTGCGGCTACTGTGAGGAAGCCTGCCCAACCTTTGCCATCCAGCTCACTCCTGACTTTGAGATGAGCGAATACAACCGTCAGAACCTCGTCTATGAAAAGGAAGACCTGTTGATCAGCGGTACTGGGAAATATCCTGATTACAACTTTTATCGAGTCGCTGGTTTGCAAATCAAGGATAAAGATAAAGGCGAAGGCCTCAACGAAGATAAACCCGTAAATGTTCGTGATCTGTTGCCATAACGGGAGGTATCCATGAATTTTCTTTTCTATCTTGCCGGGGTGATAGCGCTTATCTCCACGTTCATGGTCATTACCCGTTTGAACGCGGTACATGCTTTGTTGTATATGATCCTGTCTTTACTTTCTGTGGCTGTGATCTTTTTCCTCCTAGGGGCACCATTCATCGCCGCGCTAGAGGTGATTATCTATGCTGGGGCGATCATGGTGCTGTTCGTCTTCGTGGTGATGATGCTCAACTTGGGTCCACAGTCGGTAGTACAAGAACGTCAATGGTTTAACCTTGGCACCTGGCGGGGACTGTTTATTCTGGCTGCCATTCTCTTAGTAGAATTGATCTTCGCATTCAGGCTTGGTTACACCCAGCCGCAAGCCGTAGCAGAGGTAACTCCACAGCAGATTTCAATCGCATTGTTCGGTCCTTATCTGCTCGGCGTCGAACTCGCCTCGATGTTGCTCCTGGCTGGGTTGGTGGGAGCTTATCATCTCGGTCGTCGCGGGGACCAGGAAAAAGGGCAGGCATAAATGACAACCATTCCTCTATATCATGCCCTTATCCTTGCTGCCTTGCTTTTTACTTTAGGTTTGATCGGCCTGCTCTCGCGCCGCAATGTCTTTTTCATGTTGATGTCCATTGAGATTATGCTAAATGCCGCCGGGCTGGCCTTCGTCGTCGCGGGCGCTCGCTGGGGTCAACCTGATGGGCAGGTCATGTTCCTGTTGATCCTCACCATGGCTGCCGCCGAAGTAAGCATCGGTCTGGCCTTGATTCTGCGGCTTTACCAACAGTTCAAAACGTTGGATGTAGACGCGGCTAGCGAACTAAAAGGTTGATGCGCATCCCGATGACTTTACAGGACCTCATCTCTACTCTGCCTCTGCTGATACTCTCCGCTTCCATTTTGACCGTGATGCTGGTCACCGCTTTTAAACGGAGTCATAAGCTGACGTTTGGTCTGACGATCATCGGATTAGTACTTTCTCTGGCTTCTCTCCCATTTGCTTCGCATGGGCTGCCTCATCCAGTCACTCCGCTGCTGGTTGTAGATGGTTTTGCCATCTTTTATATCGCGCTTGTCCTTATCACTAGTCTAGTGGTTGTCGTTATTTCATACAATTACATGGACAAAGTGGCTGGCAACAAGGATGAATATTACCTGCTGATCTTGCTTGCCGCGTTGGGGGCAACTACACTCACAGTCAGTGATCATTTCGTTTCTTTCTTTCTGGGTCTTGAAATATTAAGTATCGCGCTGTATACACTGATCGGTTATACCCGTTTCCAGCATCACCGCGTCGAAGCGGCGATTAAATACCTGATCCTGGCTGCCGCAGCCGCGGCTTTCCTCCTCTTTGGGATGGCTTTGGTCTATATTGTCTTTGGCACAATGCATTTCATGGTTCCCTTCCATATGTGGGCTCCGGATGTATACCAAGGCGCTCCTGCCCCAGTGACAGCTTTTGTGGCGACAGTTTCAAAAGGCGGCATATTTGCGCTGATGCTGCGTCTTTTCGCTCATGTACCTCTTACTGCTGGCAGTGCCTTGTGGAATATAGTTGCAGTGATTGCCATTGCATCCATGCTGGTGGGCAATGTGTTGCCACTAACCCAAAATAATGTCAAGCGTATTCTGGCTTACTCATCCATTGCTCAGTTCGGCTACTTGCTGGTGCCCTTCCTGGCTGGTAAATTCCTCGCTTCTTCAATGACTTTTTATCTTGTTGTTTATATCGTCAGCCTATTGATGGCATTCGGCGTCATCTCGCTGCTCTCCGAGCCGCAGAAAGAATTTGAAGATTTGGAAACATACCGCGGTTTGCTCCGCCAGCGTCCAGGCTATGCGGTACTTTTAACTCTTTCCCTGATGTCTCTAGCCAGCCTACCGCCAACTGGTGGATTGGTCGGTAAGATCTTTCTCGCCGCTGCTGGCGTGAAAGCTGCTCTGTGGCTGCCTCTCGCCGCGCTTGTGATTGGTACTATCATAGGTGTTTTCTATTATTTGCGTATCGTTATCACCATGTTCCGTCAGGCAGATGTTGAAGACCGTACCACGATCTCTGTCAGCCGGGGTGCAAACGTGGTATTGGCTCTGCTTGGTGTGCTCATAATCCTGCTTGGAATTTACCCCACGCCTTTGGTACATATCATCGAACAAATTGTTGCTTCTCTCAGTTGAAAAGCAATTGCCATACTCTAAGGAAATCAAAAAATCGCCAGCTTGCCACGCTGGCGATTAATTTTGTAACTTAAGGTTGATGTGCAATATAGTTGTGATCTTAAATGTCCCGGTGTTGAAAAGTATTTATTCCTGCTGCTAAGGCAATCGCGAGATATAGAACTGCGTACAGGATCATTAATGTACTTGGTACAGAGACCGTCCCAAAAGGCGATATCCCCAAGGATCCAGCTAAAGGCGTTTGCATTTCAAATGAAGCCCGTCTCCAAAGCGCCTCACTTGGGATGATCAGGCTTGTCACAATTCCAACTTTCACCGCGGTCTGGTTATGCAGCAAAGAGCCGAACTGTTCGATCCAGCCGCCGATAAAAGCCAGACCATACAGTCCAAAGACCACACCACCCGTTGCAAGCGCAGGCATGGCGCTGGAACAGGCAAGCGAGATGGTCATAATAAGCAGCGCCTCTAGATAGATCAGTGATACTCCAGCCAACAAATTCGGCGGCGTATAGCCAGCCTGAATTAACACACTCAGCACCGTTCCGCCGGACATCAACAACGAGTAAAGGCCGAGCAACATGGCAAATCCAAGCCATTTGCCAAAAACAACGTCTGAGCGGCGTACAGGCTTAGTCACAATCGTCTGAATAGTGCCAGAACTGATCTCTCCAGCCAGCGTATCCGCGCCGAGCAGCGCCCCCATTGCAATGGAAAGAAACGTGACTGCATACAAGCCCGCGAGCAGCAGAAGATTGATGCCTTCGCTCTGCATGATGCGGGCAAAAGTATCACCTCTCTCGGCAGCGGCCTGAACGGCGTTGGCGTAAATCATATGGAAGCCAATAGAGAAAATGATCAGAAAGCAAATGCCAAGCACCAAGCCAGTCAATACGATGCGTCGCCGGATGGCTTCGCGAAAGGTCATGCGGGCCAGGATCCAAACCTTTTTCATAGTCCCCCATCCTTTCCGACGGTTTCGATGAATATCTCTTCCAACGAGAGCCGGTTCGGGGTCAAGGCATACACCGCTGCTCCTTGCATTACCATATAACGGGTGATTTCAGGCAGGTCAGCTTCATCGTGGATAGTTAATGTTAGGTGCTCGCCATTGGCCTGAATGTTCTCACCCCAGCGCGCAAGACCAGAGATAATCTCTGAACTGAGTCCAGTAGCACGAATAGTTACCAGCGATAGGTTTTGGTCGAGCGAGGCCAGGTCAAGGACGCGCACGACTTCTCCATGACGGATGAAAGCTACCCGGTCGCAAGTAACTTCGATCTCACTCAGCAAGTGAGAGTTCAGGAAAACGCATGTCCTGGCTTCACGCAGTTCATGGATGATATCTCGTACCAGACGGCGGCCAACCGGATCAAGACCAGAAGTTGGCTCATCCAGAAAAACCAAAGCGGGCCGGTTCAACAAAGCCTGCGCCAGACCGATGCGTTGTAACATCCCCTTTGAAAAAGTTCGCAATGGCTTATTATGGAAATCGGCTAAACCTACCCGATCCAGTAATTCTGCTCTTCTGGATTTTAGGTCGCGCATCTCCATTCCCAATAGCTCCCCATGCAATTCCAGAAATTCGCTGGCGGTCAGCCATTCCTGAAAACGAAAATGCTCCGGCAAAAAACCGATACGAGCCAATGTAGCACGGTTGCCAATCGGTGCGCCGAGCAGTGAGGCCGTGCCAGATGTGGGCGAAACTAACCCAAGCAACATCTTGATCGAGGTCGTTTTTCCCGCACCGTTTGGCCCCAGAAAACCAAACACCTCACCCTGCTCAACTTGCAGGGTGAGGCCTTTGACAGCAGCTCGGTCGCCGA
>WNGA01057264.1_pt1 | contig 10556 bp, 12 predicted proteins | sample 5400061 | NCBI WGS metagenome assembly WNGA01 (sample SAMN13153366, study PRJNA577476) | soil metagenome | isolation source: 100 cm soil or saprolite under grassland replicate 2 | place: USA:California | collected 2016-06-15
ACTAACATGAAAGCACACGTCATAAAGTTGCGCCGAATTTCGCGGCCAGTTGCTAGGCAGCCCGCCTATAGCCACGATCCACTGCCAACAAGAAGCCTCCGCGCCGGAAAATTCGCGAAAGAAATCTGAGGATTTTCTAAAATATCGATCTTCGAAAGCTTGAGAAAGAAATGACAACGCAATTCACAACAACATGAACGCTGCCGACGATTACCAATTCGAAACGAGCCGGAAAGATTTGGCGGCCGGGATCCTAAAACAGGCCGAGCTGGATTTGCGACGGTTCCATGACGCCACGAGCGAAATCGAGCGGGAATTCTATCTCGATGCTTATCGCTGGGTCATATCCGATGATTGTTCCTGGCCATTTTCGTTCTCAAACGTTTGCCAGGCACTGAATCTGGCGCCGGAAACCGTTCGCGAGGAGGTGCTCGCCGACCTCTCGTTAGGCGCATTCGGTTATTGGAGCCGACGCTGCGGACGCGCCGCGCGGAGATTTAAGATTTGTCTTAGCAATATTTTCACAAACGAACGCACCGCGAACGCCGCTGAGCCGGTCTCGTAGCGCATGCCTTGGACTAGCATGAAAGCGAACGTCTTTGTTCAGAAGTTGCGTCGAATTTTGCGGCCAGTTGTTAGGGGGTCCGCCTACAGACACGATCCGTTGCTCATCAACAGTTTGGCCGCCTTCAATTTCCGTCCCCCAATCAGACTCGAGTTTCCCGGCGAATCGCTCGCGCGCACCCCGCGCTTTTCGCAATGAACGTCACCACGATCGTTCTCATCAACGGCCTGTGGATGACCGCGCTCAGTTGGGAGCACTGGGTCAAACACTACTCGGAAAAAGGTTATGGCGTGATTGCCGCGAATTGGCCCGGCATGGACGGCGATATCCAACAACTTCGCCGTGATCCGAGCACTTTCGCATCGCTTGGACTGAAAGACCTTGTCGATCATTACGAGCAAATCATTCGCGAGCTTGAAACTCCGCCGGTAATTATTGGGTACGGATTCGGCGGTCTGATAACGCAAATTCTTCTCGACCGCGGCTGGGGCGCGGCCGGCGTGGCGATCGCCAGTGCTCCGGTAAGGGGAATTGTCCGACTGCCGTTGTCTATGTTAAAGCTGGCGTTCTCAGTTCTCGCCAATTCTTTCAATAGTCACGAGACTACTTCGCTAACTCCGAAACAATTTCATCGCGCGCTTGCAAACTCGCTGACGGAAACCGAATCGCTCGACGCCTTCAAACGTTACGTCGTGCCGGCTCCGTATCGGGTTCTGGTGCAAAAAGCGTTCGCAAATTTCACTCCGCAAAGTGCAACTACGGTGAACTTTCGCAACGACACGCGCGCGCCATTGCTCCTGGTTGCGGGCGGCCAGGACCGCGTCGTGCCTAGTTCACTCGTCAAAGCGAACTTCGAACTCTATCGAGAATCGAAAGCCGAAACTGATTACAAGGAATTTCCCGATCAAACGCATTTCATCCTCGGCCAGAAAGGTTGGGAGAAAGTCGCAGACTATATTCTCTGCTGGGCACTTTGCAGCGCCAACCCTGAGTCGAAGCTAACCGCGGTCCCCAATCGGCGTGGCGGTTGGTCGCTTGAATTCCTTTCAGTCTAACGCTTGAGAAAAAAGTAGGATAAAGAACAACATCAAAATAATGCTGGCACTTATCAATCCGGCGGCTCTTCCTGCTCTCCGAATAGCTGCAACATTCTTCCTGCTGATCAATTTGCTAGGAGGGACGTACGTGTTTCTCAATCGGCATCGTTTCTTTGACCGAGATTCGAATGTGGACAACGACCTTCCGGCCGTTCGCAAATTGAGGATCGAGGTCGTTATGATCCCCTGGCTGGTTTTGACCACGCTGCTCGTCATTCTTCTGATCAATCTCTGGCGCGCTTGATTAAGGGGCTCGATTCCTGCGGTTTTGATCGAGCAGCTCGCATTGAGTCGAATCCACGTTAGGGATAATATATCGAGCAGTCGTGTAAGCATTTGAAATTCACTATGAGCAAGGAAACAAGGAGGGACATTGTCCTTATTGTTATCTTCTCTTTGGTTTCAGCAACGGGTATGACGTCCGTTTTTCTAGGTTGTCGGTTCCTTGCCCCGATCGTGATAGTGATTTCGGACTTATATCTTTCCATCGTATTGCTGCTCGCGGCACTTCGCTCGGATGACGATGGTTTTTTGCGCAGGCACTCATGGATAACACGCTTTTTCCCTAGAAAGACGACTGGCATTTTTGTCGTTGCACTGCTTTTTCTGGCAATTGTTTCTGGTTTTGCTGGCCTGTATGTTGGAGCGGAAGTCTTTCCATCCGGCAAGACGCCGCTGGATGCGCTTTACATCAGCTTCTTCATCATGGGATTCACCGACTACTCGCCAGCGCCTGGCTATGGTCAGCTTGTAGTGATCGCCCAGCTTGTTAGTGGAGTTCTTTTGCTGGCTGCACTTTTTCCCATCCACATCTCACGAATTTCCACGTTCAAAAATCCATGAATGCCTGAAGTAGCCAGAAGCCAGGACGACATTGAAGGAGCAAGCGATGCGTACAATCACCAACGACTACAAGGATTCTCAGATTTTGAATCTCGGATCCGGGGGGAACGCGGGCCTTATTTGTGTACCCAAACTGGCATCGCGCCGAGCGATTCGTTGCTAAAGACACGCATGTTTGTTCTCCGTCCGGATGGACACTGGGTGGACTTCAATGCCTACGCCTCCCAGGGAAAACCGGAAGCGATAGACGAGATCGTTTTTCCCAGCATGGCAAAAGTGATGGAAACATTTGGCAAGCTATTCGGCCGGCCTCGAGTTCTCGACCTTCCGATCGACGAGAAGGGACTACAAGCTTGGATCGAACGCCATAGCAGCGATCCACTACAAGCAGCTCGCGCGTGGGTCGAGCAGTACAAAATGCGCCACCGCAAAGACCGCGGAGGTTAAGGCCGCCATTCAAGAGTGATGCCCCGACGATTCGCTCAACGGAATCAATGATTCCATCCGCCGACGAGAGGAATTCAAGTGGATACGTCTCTGCCCCTAAAAGACAGGCGCACAAAATCAAAGTTTCTGAAATGTCGTTCCTCGGAAGCTTGAGGAACCAATATGAACATCCAAATCAGGTTTCGATCTGGATTGGACCAATGAGCGCACGCAGCGATTCCTGCAAGAGCACGTCAACGCACTCAGGGAAGTCGCTGCCAGTCCGAATAACCATCGACGACCATAACAAAGGACGACTCATAAGTTCGACGCTTAAGGGAACATGGCAATTTGTGACAAGGTTTGCCGCCGCCTTGCTTCTTTTTGGATGGTGCGGGTGCGCCGCTCATCTGGCGACGGTAGAAACAAAACCGGCGCACCTACCGGCAGGATTACGTGTGGAAGAGCCGCTAGACTCCGCCAGAAAATACCTGGCGATGGCGGAACATGTTACGCTGAACAAACAAGTCTTTCCGCTTGCCGCCGACTATCACGGCGCGCAATATAATCCGCAGGCAATTCGAGAAGTTGAACGAATTCTAAAACTGAATCTGGCCGTTTCCCGGTAGCGATGTCATGAAGAGAATCCGTTTTCCGTTGCTTGTGCTTTTTGCGTTGTCGATCCGGCTCACGCTCGGTTCGGAAGCGCCCGCTTTGATCGATCGACCTAACGCCGATTCCGGTCCGACTCAAATCTCGGTCGGCATCTGGGTGGCGGACATCAGTAACATCGACAGCGCCCAACAGTTCCCGGACTCTGTCGAAGTCGATCCCGATGGCACGGTTACGTATCGGCAACGTTACGCCGGAGCCTTCACGCAACCGCTGCGATTGCAATCATTCCCGTTCGATCGGCAAACTTTTCGCGTCCAACTGGTCGCGGTTCGGTATCAGTCCAACGAAGTAATGTTCGTACCAGATCAGGTTTGGATTCAGGACGGGCTTAAAGGGGCTGGCGGGATCTCGCCATCTGTTACCCTGCCAGATTGGACCATAGAGAAATGGGAGGTCAAGCCGCTCGTGTACGCGCTGGCGCCGCGCCATCAGTATTCGAGTTACGCCTTTGAATTCACGGCCTCGCGCAATGTCGAGCACTACATCTTGAAAGTTATCCTTCCTCTCGTCCTGATCGTGATCATGTCGTGGGCTGTTTTCTGGGTGGACCCAATCCATTCCAACGCGCAGATCAATATCGCGATCACGTCAATGCTCACCCTGATCGCCTATCGTTTCGCAACCGATAATCAGTTACCACGTCTGCCTTACATGACGCGGCTGGATGCGTTCATTCTTATGGGGACTGTCCTCATTTTCTTTTCTCTCATCGAGGTGATAACAACGACAATTCTGGAGACAAATCATCGCGCGCGGCTGGCGAAAACAATTGACCGTTGTTGCCGACTGATCTTCCCCGCAATTTTCGCGACGGCCACGTTTGCAATCTTCGCGCACCCGCGGGGCTGATCAAGATGAACGCGCGTCAATTTTTCGCGGAATTGAAGCGGCGCCACGTTTACAAGACCCGGGTAAAGTAGCCGCGGGCAAAGGTAAGTCTGGCGCGTCTGACATGCTCTGAGCTTCGCCGCCTTCACCCGCTGTGCGATTTTAGTCGTGAGGTGCACATCCCTGGCGGTATACTGCGCGGTTACGAGAACGACGTTCGACGTTGCGCAGATGTCGAAGCCAGCAGCTCTGATTCTGCTAAGCATAGCAATGGTGTCCGCGTGCGGGTGCACACAGCGACGCGCTGACGATCGGCCGTTTGTCGACCCTGTGACGCTTTTCAGCCGAGACGGCAAGCTTCATATTGATCTCGTTGCTGCTTCTGCTGTCTATACGATTGAAGGCCACCGGTTTCAGGGCACGGTTTACAACGGACGATACATGCCACCGCTTTGGCGTGTGCACGCCGGCGACATCGTGACTGTAACGCTGCATAATCACCTACCCCAGGAAACAAACTTGCATTTTCACGGCCTGGGTGTTTCTCCGTTGAACAACGGCGACAATGTGTTTCTGCACATCGCTCCCGGTCAGACGTTCACATATGAAATAAAAATCCCCGAGAAGCATGTCGGCCTGTTCTGGTATCATCCGCACGCGCACGGAGACGTCGACCGACAGATCATCGGCGGGATGTCCGGAGGAATCGTTGTTGCAGGTAGTGAGCGCCTATATCCTTTCTTGAAAGGTCTCACTGAAAGGATTCTTCTCCTAAAGCATCATCCCATCGGCCGGGCTGATTATGAGGAGTTGGTTACGGTCAATGGCATCGTAGCGCCGATCATTCCCATTCGACCGGGCGAAGCGCAATTCTGGCAGATCGGCAATATCGGAGCAGACCGTTTTCTGCGCCTGAAGATTGATGGAATGCCTTTCTACCTTATTGGAAGAGACGGTTACTTCGTCCCGCGCCCGATCAGGATGCAGGAAATAATTTTGGGACCTGGTCAACGATTTTCAGCGATCGTCGTTGGCGGCCAGGCCGGCCGATACGCATTCAAGTCAGTCGAGTTCAAGTTCGATGAACGTCAGCCGCCATTGCCCGAGGTGGATTTGGGAACGGTGGTGTCGCGCGGCCCAGCGCGCGACGTCGCAGCAGAAGAAGCAAAAGTCAGCGCGCAGCGCGTGGACCAACCGCTGTATGTGGACGCCCTGCGCTCAAGTCCCATTGCGAATCGGCGCACGTTCGCATTTTCCGTCAACCAGCAAAAGACAGCGTTCTTCATAAACGACCAGGTCTTTGATGAGAACCGGACCGACGTAACTGTGAAGCTCGGCGACACCGAGGAATGGACGATCCTGAACAAAGATTCCCAATACCACGACTTTCACATTCATCAGACCGGATTTCTGGTTACAGAGGTAAATGGCGCGCCCGCAGATTTCGACGGCCTTCGCGACACCTTTAGCGTTCCGCCGGCCCAGAATGGGAAACCGGGCGAGGCCAAGCTCATTGTCCCTTTCACAAATCCGGAAATTCTCGGGCGCTTCGTGTTTCACTGCCATGTCGTCAAACACGAAGACAAAGGCATGATGATGACAGTCGAAGTGCGGCCGTAAATCGTTGGCCTCGCTCACGGACGTGCGAAATTGCACGAACGTCGTTCAGAAGCCCGGCGTGCCTCTGTTTGCTGCTTTCATGGTTTTTCCTGCACAATCGTTTGAGGCAATGGAACTGCGTCATTTGCGATATTTTGTCGCCGTGGGCCAGGCGCTAAACTTCACGAAGGCGGCATCGCGGCTGCACTCGCGCAACCGGCATTGAGCCGTCAACTTTCAGATTTGGAGGACCCCGCCGCGCGGATGCGCAAAGATGGCGATCGATGCTGATCCAAACGAAGCTGAGCTGTTAGGCGCGAGAGCCATGTCTCTGCCAATAAGAGACAGGGGGAGAAAAACTCAAAGTTTCTAAAATGTCGTCCTGCGAAAGCTTGAGAAAGAAATAAGATATCAACGCATGAAAAGTATTACCGAAATTTCCAAACCAAACCGCACATCTGCGGCCGCGACAACCGGGCGCTTGTTTTTCCTGGAAGCTAGCGGCGGCCGGATTCATTCTGCTAACGCCGACGGGTCGGACCGAAAAGTCATTGTCACTGGCTGTCGAATTCCCGACGGGATCGTTGTCGATCGTGACGCCGGTCACATTTACTGGACTAACATGGGCGTTCCGAACCAAAACGACGGTTCGATCGAGCGCGCCGATCTCGGCGGTCAAAATCGCGTAACCATCGTTGGCGAAGGCAAGACATTCACGCCAAAGCAACTCCATTTCGAAAAGAAGAGCGGCAAACTTTACTGGTGCGATCGCGAGGGAATGCGCGTGATGCGCTCGAACCTTGATGGTTCGGAAATCGAAACCCTGGTCGACACAAGCAAAGGCGACGCGCGGCCGGGTACTGATCAAACGAAATGGTGCGTCGGGATCACTGTCGATCCCGACCGCGGACAAATTTACTGGACGCAAAAAGGTCCCGACGATGCTGGCAAGGGTCGCCTCTTTCGCGCGAAGATCGACATCTCGAACGGCGAGACTGCGGCTAATCGCACGGATATCGAACTTCTGTTCGATGGTCTGCCGGAACCGATCGATCTCGACCGATTTAGCCGGCACCATTTATTCCGCCAGGCTCGACGGTTCGGAAAAGAAACCGTTGCTCGTCGCGCAAGGCAATCTCACCGGCATTGCTTACGCAGAAATCAACACAAAGGAAAATTAATATGTCATACAACAAACCAATACGACGCATCGCCATTGTTGGCACCGGAGTCATCGGCGCCAGTTGGGCTGCTGAATATCTCGCGCGCGGATTTGATGTCATTGCGACCGATCCGGCGCCAAACGCCGAAGCCAATTTGCGCAAATACATCGACGAAGCCTGGAAAGACCTGACGAGCATCGGACTTTCCAAAGGCGCATCTCGAGACCGCTTAACTTTCACCACGGACCTGAAAGAGGCGCTCTCGAAGGCGGACTTCGTTCAGGAAAACGGGCCCGAGCGTCCGGATTTTAAGATGAAGTTGTTCGCGGAAATGGATGATGCCGCTCCCGTCGATTCGATCATTGCGTCGAGTTCGTCGGGAATCACGCCGAGCGTGATGCAAACGAAATGCAAACACCCCGAGCGTGTTCTCGTCGGACATCCGTTCAATCCTCCGCACATCATTCCGTTAGTGGAAGTTGTCGGGGGAACGAAGACAGCGCCGGAAGCGATTCAACAAGCGCTCGCGTTTTACACGTCGATTGGGAAGAAACCTATCCATTTAAAGAAAGAGCTTCCGGGGCACGTCGGGAACCGGCTGCAGGCGGCGCTCTACAAGGAGATCATGTATCTGATTCAGCACGATGTGCTGAGCGTCGAGGATGCAGACGTAGCCGTGAGCTATGGCCCTGGACCTCGTTGGGGAGTGATGGGGCCGAGTTTGCAATGGCATCTGGGCGGGGGTGCCGGCGGCATCAAACACTTCATGGATCATCTCATGGATCCGCTGGCGGCGATGATCAAAACTCTCGGTACGCCTGACGTTACGCCGGAGCTGAAGCAAACGATTGTCGAAGGAGTCTTGCGCGAAGCGGCGAATCGTTCAGTGGACGAGCTCGCACAGGAAGAGAACGAACTGCTCATCGGCCTGTTGCGTTCACGCGCACAATCGGAAAACCGGACAACGAAGGGAAAAACCAAACAAGTAGCTGCATAAAGGAGCTACAATGAACTCGAATAAACAAACAAGCTCCGTCAGTGACGGGTTAACGAAATCACTCGAATCAAAACTTAGCAATCCTGCGTCATCGCCAGAGTTTGATCTACACGCCGAAACAAATGCGGTGTTAAAGGACATTGGGCTAACAACGGCGGACGCCGGAGGCAAGCTCAGTTTCTACGGAAGCGATCCGATTCTTCCAAGCCCGATACGTTTCGGGACGCTGGCCGCAGTCGGTCTGGCCGCAAGAAGCGTCGCGGTGGCCGCATTTTGGAGGCAAGCTACCGGCCAAGGCCAGGATATCTCAGTGGACGTGCGCAAGGCACTGCGGCGTTTCGCCGGATTTTTTGAGGGCAAATGGGAAACCGTCAATGGGCGGCCGCCCTCCCCAGGAGGCTATGCGGTTAGCCCGTTCCTGAAGGTGGGAGATGCGTTCTTTCGCGAGACACGCGACGGTCGACAGGTGGTGGCGCTTGACATTTATCCTCAGCTCCTCGTGCGCACCCTCGATTTTCTCCGCTGCAGTCCAAGTACCGAATCCATCAACAATGCCATCCTAAAGTGGGACGCCGTGGAACTAGAAGAGGCTGCGGCCGCCGAAGGACTGGTTCTGGCGAAGGTGCGTACGAACGAGGAATTTCGTCGCGAGCCTCAGTACACCGAGGTCCTCGCGAAAATGCCGCTGATCACAGTGGAGAAGATTGGCGAGAGCGAACCGGTTCCGCTCAAAGCGAGCGGCAATCTTCCTCTCGCGGGTGTCCGCGCATTGGGAATGGGTCACGTAATCGCGGGAGCCGGGATGGGCAGAGACATGGCCCTGTACGGCGCGGACGTGCTCAACATTTGGCGACCGCGCGATTCGGAGATCGAAGCCTTTGCGTGGGATGTCCAGGTGGGCATGCGTTCAACGATCCTCGACGATGCGAAGGAAGATCGCGCTCAGTTCAATCGGCTACTCCAGGATGCCGATGTGTTCTTTGCCAATAAGCGCCCGGGATTTTTGAAGAAGCACGGCCTCGATGCCGACACGCTTTGCGAAGAGAAACCAGGACTGATTCACGCCACCGTCGTTCTCCACGGTGAGAAGGGACCGTGGTCAAACCGGCCCGGTTTCGATGAGATTGGCGCCGCAGTCTCCGGGCTTTTTACGATCGAAGGTTCCCCAACTCGGCCGAAGCAACCGCCAATTGTACCCATTGCCGATAATGTGGTCGGCTGGTTAGGCACAACAGGAATTCTCGCTGCGTTGCGGCGGCGGGCAATCGAAGGGGGCAGCTATCGCGTGGTGGTTTCGCTGACGCGGACCGTGCTATGGTTGCTTTCGTTAGGCATTTTCGACAAGGTCTACGCGAAGGCTACCGCAGGTTCGAGCGATGAGCACACTTACATCGCTCCAGATCTCTTCACTGCGGAAACGCCGCTTGGAACTTATCAGGGAATGACCGACCAGATCGTAATGTCGCGCACACCCGGCGCCTTCCGAACGGTCCTGGCTCCGCGCGGCTCAAGCAAACCCGAATGGCTTACGCTCTGAAAATGAACATATATGTTGCATATGCTCGCACAGATTAATCCTACAGTTCTGCCGGCTCTTCGAATCGCCGCGACATTCTTCTTCATCATCAATTTGTTAGGCGGCGCGTATATTTTTCGCAACCGTCACCGGTTCTTCGACCGCGATCCTAATGTGGACAACGACATTCCGGCCGTTCGCAAAGTGAGGATCGAAGTCGTCGCGATCCCGTGGCTCGTTTTGACCACGCTTATCCTGATTCTGCTGATTAGTTTCTGGCTCGCTTGAGAACATGCTCGACCTCTACGATTCGCGGTAATTGCATGAAAACGACTAGAATAGTCATTGCCGGCGGCGGGTTTGCCGGGCTTTACGCGGCAATGCACTTCGACAAACGGCTTGCGCGTCGAGCGGACGTAGAGGTGACGCTGATCAGTCGCGAGAATTTCATTCTCTTTACGCCGATGCTGCACGAGGTCGCAGCCGGAGATCTTTATCCGGGTGACATCGTGAATCCGCTCCGCCGCATTCTTCGCCACGTGAAGTTTATTGATGCCGATGTTCAGGCGGTTGATCTGAACGCGCGACGCATCCATTGCATAGCTAGCGTTGCGGACCGCGAACTTGAATTCGAGTTTGATCATCTGCTTCTGACGCTCGGTTCGGAAACAAACTTCTTCAATATGGACGGCGTCCGCGACTGGTCGGTAACCATGAAAAGCTTGAGTGATGCGGCGCTGCTACGCAATCGCATGGTGGCGCTTTTAGAAGAAGCCTCTCTACAGAGCGATGAGGCGGCACGCCGGCAGTTACTCACGTTCGTCACTGCTGGCGGTGGTTTCTCGGG
>WNGA01033193.1_pt1 | contig 10554 bp, 10 predicted proteins | sample 5400061 | NCBI WGS metagenome assembly WNGA01 (sample SAMN13153366, study PRJNA577476) | soil metagenome | isolation source: 100 cm soil or saprolite under grassland replicate 2 | place: USA:California | collected 2016-06-15
GCTGCTGCTGTCCATCGCCGTTGGAGAAAACGACGGAGTCGCTCCAGTTAATCGTGACGGCCTGCGGTCGAGGGCCGGCCGACGTCAGCGTGACGGAGGTCACCGCAGCAAGGGCGGCACCCGCGCCGCCGATCGCCGCGAGACCGAGCACCGCGAGTGCGACGCGCGTCTTCGACACGTTAGGCTCCCGCTCCCTGCCGCTCGATCGAGTCCCGTTCGATCACGAGCTCGCGAGCCCTGAGTCCGATTGCCGCGACGATGAAGAACACCAGCGTCGCCTGGACGAACGCGAAGGCGTCGAACAGGAGCAGCGACGCTCCGAAGCCGGCACACGAGATTGCGCACGCGGCCAGTAAGTCGCCGTGCTTGCCGAAGTTGCGATGCGCAGCCCGGGCCAGCTTGATCGAAGCCGACCAGACGAACCACACGGCCCCGATCAACCCGAGGATGCCCAGCTCCACCAGAGTGTTCAGGTACTGGTTGTCGAAGATGAGGCGGACGCCGACCGGCTCCGTCAGCGCCAGCGGATCGGCCTTCTCCTGGAGAGCTGCGGGATCCGCTCCGGTTGCCGCTTGACTGCCCAGGCCGTGCCCGACGAACGGCGCCTGCTCCCAGCGGCGTAGACCCGGGTCGAGGTCCGAGAATCGCCCGGAACCACTCAGCTCCTCCCTGCCCTGGAGGTCCGCGACCAGACCTCCCTCCGGGAAGAACGCCTTGCGCACGCCGCCCAGCGCGCCCGGAGTTGCGAAATGGATCACGAAGGGGAGCAGGATCAGCAAGGGCCAAGCCCTGACGACGGCGCGCCCGCGCAGCCAAAGCGCCACGAGACCCATGAGGACGAGCATCACGACCGTCGTTCGGGAGATCGTTGCGAACGCGGCGACAGCCGCGACTGTTGCGGCCGAGATCCAGAGCGCCGACTTGAGCCGCGAAGCGGCCTGACCGGCGAGGTAGATCGCCAGTGGAACGATCATCGTGAGAGCGCAACTGAGCGCAATCGGGTGCTGAGCCGATCCCTTGACGCGAAGCTGGCCAGCGCGAACCGAGGTTACTTCTCGAGGCTCGCGCTCGAGAAACGGGACCCAGCGATCGAGCTGATCGAAGACGTTCGTCCGCGTACGCGACTCGTAGAGCGCGAACACCGCCACCACCGCACCGCCGAGGACGAGCACCCGAACGAGGCGCTCGACGTCCTCCCAGCTGGAAGTCGTCGAGCAGATCAGCGCAAAGGCCAGCAGGAAGCCGAGGAAGTACGAGAGCGACTTCAACGCCTGGGAATCCGACGACTTCGCCGCCAACGAGTGGAAGTTCACGATCTGCGACGCGAGCGCCGTGGCCGTCAGCAGCACGAGTGGCTTTGCGAGTCCGCAAGCCGAGAACCGGCCGTCACCGGAAAGCGCCCAGATGACCCAGCCGAAGATCAGGACCACCAAGAAGAGGCGATAGGCCTCGAGATTGAAGCCGAGGTGCACGGGCAGGCTGTATGCCTTGATCGGGATCAGCCAGATGATCAGGAGTAGCGCGCCGACGGCATTCGGCCAGGTGACGACGGGCGCGCGCGCCTCCCAGAATGCGACCCCGCAGGCGAGCAGGAAGAAGAGCGCGCCGACGGCCGTGGCCCGGGGACCGGCGGGCAGACTCGCGGCGAGGCCGATCGCACCGACGCCTGCGACCGCAAGCGCGGTTCGGCGTTCCGGCCAGACGAACGTGTTTTGAAACATCGGCGGGAAGCGCTAACGCGTGCCGGACGCCGTCGCTCGCGGCTCGACCGATTCGAGCACGACATCGGCCCGGGTCGGCGTCGGCGGGAAGAGGCGATCGAGCAAGACAGCGAGCCCGCCGAACGCGAGCGCCACCGCGATGAACGCGAGCAAGGGCATGCTGAAGGAGGTTCCGCCGGAGGAGACGACGGCCAGTGGAGCCTGGATCTGCTGGATGATGACCCGGTCGCTCGGCTTGATGAACTTCGTGAACGCGTCGACGGTGCCCTGCGCCAGCCTGGCCGCGTTCTGCCGCGTCTTCGCGGCCGCGACGATCTGGATGACCGGTACCCGGGACGGGACGAACCTGCCTGGTGTGTTCACCGCGTACACCGCCTGGGCGGACACGACTCCGGGGATGTAGCCGAACAGGCCTCGCCTCAATCTCGCCACCTGGTCCGACTCGATGAGCAGCGGGTAGAGGTTGGCCGCCGTGATCAGCGTCCCGAAATCAGCCCGCTCCTCGCCGTTCGCCGCCGACGTCGACGAATCGCCCGTCCCGAGCGACGGCGTCGCGGGCGCGACGTCGACGCCGGTGCGGTAGTACGGCTTCTGCCTCGTGGTGACGAGGATGCGCGCCCCCGCGGTGTAGGTCGGGGTCGACCGCTCGGTCAGCGTCGGCGGAGCCTTCAATTCGACGCTGTACACGGCAAGCACCGCCACGGCGCTCGCGATGATCAACCCGAGCAGGAGCACCCACCAGAAGCGGAGGAGTCCTCGGAGGTAGATGTTCGAACGGGTCACGCGCGGTGTCTCACAGGATCAGTTGCGGTCCCCATTCGGCCGCAAATGGATAGCCGGGAGTGTAGCTACCTTCTGCAAAAATCTCGATACCTCGCCTGGTCAGGAGAGCGCACGTGGAGCGGCGAAGATGCCTCGCGTGCTCCACGGGTTTCGTTCAACGTCGATGGGGCTGAAGCCGCTCTCCTCGATCACCTGGATGAACTCGGCGGGCGCCGTCACGACGATGTACGCGGGCCGGGGCTTTCGCTGCAACGAATCCTGCACCCGCTCGAGCACGCGACGCAGAACGGGAGGCTCGAAGGGATTGAAGAAATAGAGGACGAGCGGCTCGTCGGGCAACCGGAAATCGACTGCATCCGCGACCACGGTCTCGATCCGCGATCTCGCCGGTCCGATCGCCTCGATGTTACGCCGGGCAATCCGGTCGAGCGGCTCGGAGAACTCCACGCCGACGATGCGCATGAAGGGATAGTCGGCGGCGAGTATGAGCACCTTGCCCTTGCCGGAGCCGTAGTCGACGAAGGCGAACTCACTGTGATCCACCGCGAGCTTCTGCATCAGGAACGTGAAATCTTCAACTCTGGACGGCTCGTATGCGACCGCGAGCTTCACATTCGGGCTGCTCGTCTCGAGATCGGTGATGCGGACCCACGCCGCGGTATCGACGCCCCGGCTCTTGTCGAACGCGCGATCCGAAGCGGTCCGCGCCCGACGCGCTCTCCGTGATGCAACGAGCCGCCGGAGCCGTGCCCACGTCCAGCGCAGGCCACGCCGTCGCACGGTGTGGGCCAGCAGCCGCAGCGCAAGTAACAAGCGTCTCATCGGGCAGAAGTCATTGTCGCAACGTCGTGCGCCTCCTAAGCTAGAAAGAATCCATGGCTCCTCCGAAGCTCACCGTAATCGGCCTCGACGCCGCGACGTTCGACGTGATCGATCCACTCCTGGCGGCCGGACAGCTGCCGAACATCGCCCGCGTGCTCGACTCGGGCACGGGAGCCACGCTCCGCTCGACGACGCATCCCCTGACGCCGCATGCCTGGACGACGATGGTGACCGGTGTGAACGCCGGACGCCACGGGGTCTGGGATTTCGTGGAGCGCGACGAGACCGGCTACGAGCTCAGAGTGATCAACGGGAGCTATCGTCGCGCCGCTGCGGTCTGGGATCGACTGCGCCTCTCCGGGAAGCGAGTCGGCCTGGTGAACATCCCGTTTACCTGGCCTGCGCCGAAGGTGAACGGATTCGCGATCGCGGGCATGGATGCAGCGGCGCGCGAGAGTGGAATGACGAATCCTCCCGAGCTCTTCGACGAGCTTCGCCGTGAGTTCGGCCCGCTCGAGCTCGACCATCGGTTCCCCGTGACGAGCGAAGGGGAGCCCGACCTGGACTTCATTCGTCGAGCCGCCGAGCAGAAGGTCGAGATCACGCTTCGGCTCTCGGATCGGTTCGAGCCCGAGCTTCTTTGGGTCGTCTTCATGGCGGCAGACCACATTCATCACGCGGCCTGGCCTGACTGGGAGGACCGCGGTCCAGACAGCGCGGTCGCGGAGACGTACCGCATTCTCGATCAGGCGGTTGGGAGGCTGGTCGAGGCAGCGAGCGGCAACGACGTCATGCTCGTCTCCGACCACGGCGGGGGCTCGCTGCGCGGCGTCGTCAATCTGAACGCGTGGTTGGCACAAGAGGGATATCTCACCTACACGCGTCCGACGGAGCAGCTCGACCGGAAGTTCGTCGACGCGTTGTTCGCGCTGCGCAGGCGCATCCCGAAACGACTTCGTTACTGGGTCAAGCAGCGGGCCGGAGGCCTGCGCGAGCGCATGTACGAGCGACGTCAGTACTCCGTCGTCGACTGGGCCCAGACACGGGCCTTCTCGTACGGAGCGTTCGGAAACATCGTGGTGAACGTCCGCGGACGCAACCAGCACGGCACCGTCGAGCCCGGCGACGAATACGACCGAGTGCGCGAGGAGATCGCGGCGAAGGCCATGGGGATCCGAGGCCCGGACGGCGAGCCGATCGTCGCCGCGGTTCATCGACGTGAAGATCTCTTCGAGGGACCCCAGATCGAAAAGATCCCCGATCTGCTCGTCGAGTTCCACAATTACGAGTGGCTCGGAAAGGGCAACTTGAAGACCCGCGCGGAGACGATCTGGGACAGGATCGAGCTCGAGCCGGGGAGCAAGCACGAGTACGTCGGCAGCCATCGTCACGACGGGATCTTCGCCCTGGCCGGTCCCTCGGCCACGAAGCGCGAGCGGTCGGCAATCGAGATCGCGGACGTTGCGCCGACTGTGCTCTACCTCCTCGGCGAGGAGATTCCCGTCGACCTCGAAGGGCGGGTCGTGGCCGAAGCGATCGATCCCGAGGTCCTCGATCGGCGACCTCCCGAGTACGACGACATCACCTTGATGAAGGTCGGACGTCCGGCCGAGGGCTATGCGCCGGAGGACGCCGAGGAGGTCGAACGGCGGCTCCGCGGGCTCGGCTATATCGAGTGACGAGCGCGAACCACAAGCTGCGTCTGCGCGAGTCTGCCCTCACGTGGCGCGAGATCGCAGGCGAGATCGTCGCCGCCGATCTCGCTCGCTCCACGTACTTGAGCACGAACGCTGCGGGAACGCTGTTGTGGTCGGCATTGGTCGAGGGCGCCAGCAGTGAAGAGCTCGCCGCACGGCTCGTGACGCAGTACCGAATCGAACGCACTCAGGCCGAGGCCGACGTCGCGGCGTTCCTCGGGGCGCTGCGAGAGAACGGCCTGCTCGAGGAATGACTTCGCGCATCGACGTCCCGACCCTCCGCGCCGCGCTTTGGGCGTACCGTGCGCTCGGACAAGTCCGCCGGCAGCTTCGGCGGGGGGATCTCCAGCACCTCCACGTCACACCCGCGCCACGGCTGCCTCGCTGGGCGGGCCGCGGCGTGAGCGCAGTGCTGCGCCGACGCGACACGACGTGTCTGGAGCAGGCGCTCGTGATCCAGCGCTGGAAGATGACCCTGAACGAACCGGTCGACGTCATCATCGGGATCAGGTCGGGCGAGGAGTTCGGCGCACACGCGTGGATCGACGGCGACACCGCGTCCGGCGAAGACTTCGAAGAGCTTCTGCGCGTCTCGCCTCCGTGACGGCGGCGGAGCCTTACCGGCTGTCCCCGCTCGAGCTCGCCTGCGGGCTCATCCTCGGGCCCACCCTCGAGGTCGAGTTGCCCCCGACCGCGTCGACCGCCACCGAGGCCTTCGAGCGTGCCACTCTGACGGCTCTCGAACGCCCGCCCTGCTTCGTCAGCTTCTCCGGCGGTCGCGATTCCTCTGCGGTTCTCGCGGCGGCCGTGCAGGCGGCGCGCCGGCGCGGGCTTCCCTTGCCGATCCCCGTGACGATGCTCTTCCCCACCCGTGCGCAGACGGACGAGCGCCGGTGGCAGGAGCTCGTCGTCGCACACCTCGACGTCCCGGACTGGGTGCGGCTCGAGCCCGCGGACGAACTGGACGTCGTCGGTCCCGTCGCGAGGGACGCGCTCAAGGCGCACGGCGTCCTGTGGCCTGCGAACACGCACATGCACGTTCCGGTCTTCCGCGTTGCGGCCGGCGGAAGCCTGCTCACCGGGATCGGCGGCGACGAGCTCTTCGCACGACCCCGCTGGGCGCGCGTGCTCGCCGTGCTCGGTCGCCGTGCACCGCTGAGGCTGCGCGACCTTCCGCGCCTCGCACACGCGCTCGCACCGGGTCCGGTCCGCCTGCTGGTTCACAACCGGAGATTTCCGGCGCTGCCCGCCCCCTGGCTCACTCCGGCGGCGGAGGAACAGGTCCGTCGGCACCTGGCCGCCGAGGCGGCAAGGGAGCCCGTGCGCTGGCAACGGCGGGTGCGGCGCCTCGCGGGCCTCCGCTACGTCCAGGCGGGTACGCGGAGCTTCGCCGTGCTCGCCGAGGACTGGGGCGTGCACGCGGTGCATCCGTTCTGCGACCTCGGTTTCCTCGGCGCGGTCGCGCGAATGGATCGTGCACAGCGGTTTGCGGCCAGGACCGAGGGCATGGCTCGCTTGTTCGGGGAATCGCTGCCGGGGCCCACCGTCGAGCGTGCGACGAAAGCAGCGTTCGGCCACGTGTTGTGGGGAGAAAGCGCTCGGGCATTCGCGAAGCGTTGGAACGGCGAGGGAGTCGATCCGGAGCTGGTCGACGGCGAGGTCCTGCGACGAGTGTGGGCAGGCCCTGAGCCTGATTCGCGGACCTATCCGCTGCTCCAGGCTGGATTCCTTGCACGCGAGGCGGACTCAGCGCTCGGCGAGAGCGAGCAGCCGGTCGCAGGTTGGGGGTAGCGACGACCAGTCCTGGGGCCGGCTGAGCTCGAAGGTCGGCAATGCCGCCAGCTCGACGAGCAGTCCGGGATTCGAGGGCGGCAGCCGGAAACCCCGATGTCGCGCAAGTGCGTGCAGCCGGTCGACCGAGCCGAGGCTCCTGAGGTCCAGGGATTCGCCCCAGCGAAGGAAGATCCAGCCGGCCAGCTTCAGCGGCCCGTCGAGGCTCGGGACGAGCCAGCGCCATCGTTCGCGCGCGCCGACGACGCCGACGGGCTCTCCCACGCCCAGGTGCTCTGCGGGCTCCCGGCGCAGGTCGAGCGCGCGCGGGCCGGCAAACGGTGTCTCTCCCTCGACGACGAGCATGTCGTCACAGACCATCCCGGCGCCCTGCCGCGCGAGCGCGGCAAGCGTCGAGCTCTTGCCGGAACCCCGCTCTCCAACCAGCGCCCAAACGGCGCCGTCCACGGCGAACGCGGCTGCGTGGAGACTCTCCCGGCCGAGCGAGCGCGCAATCGCGGCCGCGGCGGGCGCCAGGAAGGGGTGTGCGAGCTCGTCGGGGGTGAGCTTCCGCGGCACGACGTACTCGACGGTGCGCGCCACGAGGTCCAGCGCTATCCGCCCGCCGGTGCGGAGGCGGAGCTCCATCCGCTCGGCTCCGAGCCGTTCGGGGGGCTCCTAGCCCGTCCACTCCGCAACCCTAGTCTCTCGTCTAGTTTGCCTCCGTCAACCAAGCCGTTATCTTCCCGAACATGACTTCGGGTGTTGTAGGGGTCGCGGCGGCCGCATACGAACCGCCGAGGCTCGATGTGGTGGGCTCGGTTCACGAGCTGACGCTGGTCGATGGGTGCGGGCTGATCAACAAGCAGCTCGGCACGCCCGACATCTGGGCGAACATCCCGATCGAGTGGTGTTCGACCAACGCGTCCGTCTGAACCGGTCGGCCTGACCCCACCCACCGGCCTACCTGAACGTCGAGTTGTGAAGTGACGCGTGCGTTGCGACGCTTCGTTGGTACCTAATTACGGGCCTTGCTCCAGGCCGCCGGGGGCGGTGGGGGCGAGGGGGAGGAGCTATTGCGGATGAAAAAGAGAACAGCTGTCCTCATCGCCCTGTCGGCTTCGTTGGTCGTGGCTCTGGCCATGGTGCCTTCGGCGCTCGGCTGGAGCGTGACGATGACGGCACAACCTTCGCTGACGCGGACTTGGGACTGGACGATCGAGAAGAGCGTCTCGACGTCCTCCGTCACCGTCGCGCCCGGCGAGACTGCGACCGTCACGTATTCAGTCACCGTCACGCCGACGGGCTACACCGACAGCAATTGGGCGGTCTCCGGCAACGTGCACATGTCAGAGGATCCGAACATCGGCATCGCGTCGCTCCGCGTGCTGATCAATCCGGACGACATCCTCGCCAGCCAGACGTGCGTACCCAACCCGTTCCCCGTCGAACTCGGGGTCCAGGGCCTGGACTGCGACTACAGCGCGAGCCTGCCGGATGCCAGCGGCCCGCGTGACGCCTGGATGCGGGCTGTTTCCACGGAGGGCAACTTCCGGAACGTCCACACGGCGTTCGACTTCAGCACCGCAACGATCAACGAGGTCGACGAATGCGTCGACGTCACCGATTCGCTGGCGGGCGCACTCGGCACGGTCTGTGCCGCGGACGGCGCGCACACGTTCACGTATCAGGGCACGATCGGCCCGTACCGGGAATGCGGTCCGCGCACGGTCGACAACACGGCGACCTTCGTCACGAAGGACACCGGCGCCACGGATAGCTCGAGTGAGACCGTCAACGTCGACGTCCCGTGCGGTGGATGCACCCTCACGATCGGCTACTGGAAGACCCATGCAGGGTTCGGGCCCCAGGCCGACGCGGTGACGCCGCTTCTGCCGCAGAGGCTCGGCACGGCGGGTGGAACGAAGACCGTCAACGTATCGACGGCGGCACTCGCAGTGCAGTTCCTCAGCATGAACGGCACGAACAACGTCCACGACGCATCGAACGGCATCAACAAGCTGTATGCGCAGCTGCTCGGCGCGAAGCTGAATGGAGCCAACGGCGCGGACCTCTCGGCAGTCGCGAGCATCATTGCCGCGGCGGACGCGTTCCTGGCCAACAACAACACGCTGAACTGGTCATCGCTCACCACCAGCCAGAAGGCTGCTGTGAATGGGTGGGCATCAGCGCTCGACTCGTACAACAACGGGGCGCTCGGCTCCGTTCACTGCACCGACTAAAGCCGCGGACGCGAGTCCGCGCGAGCCACACGATGCCCCGACGCTCCGGTTCACCGGAGCGTCGGGGCTCAACAGCCGTCCGCCTGCCGGCTGAAGACCCACCGCCTTCGCCGGTGTGACCACGTGGCGGAGTCTCTTCAGCGCAGGTGAGCTCCGAAACCAGCCTCTCCGCCGCCCGGGTACAGTACGGCCCCCGCCCTCTTAGCTCAGTTGGTAGAGCACCTCCATGGTAAGGAGGGGGTCGACGGTTCGAGTCCGTCAGAGGGCTTCGAGAAGTTCCTGCTAATCAGCTCCTTCTGCAGAACTCGCAGCGAGGGTTTCGGACATCGACGTCCACCGAGCGTCCACCGCCCGCCGGGAGTGGCTTCGGCGGTGCCTGGAAACCGGGTCGCGGCGCGGCTTTGCGGCCTTCCGGGCCGACGTCCACCCAGCGTCCACGGCCCTTTCCAGCGCGAGCGCGTCGAGTAGCGAGACGGCGTGCTCGTGGCTATCGGCCGCGAGATGGCCGTAGTGGAGGTCGATCATCGCGATGCTCGTGCCCATGAATCGCGACAAGGCGAACACCGGGACGCCGGCGCGGAGGGCGAAGGTGGCGTACGTGTGGCGCAAGTCGTAGAGATCGCGCAGCGGGTCGATTCCGGCCGCTTTCTGGACGGGCTTCCAATGGCGCCGGTTGAAGTTGCGGAAGTCAAGGTGGCCGCCGTCGGCGTTCGGGAAGAGCATCGGACTGTCCTCCCGCGCCGGTAGCTGGTCGAGCGCCTCGAGCGCGATCGCCTGCAGGGGGACGGCGCGTCTGCTGAGCCGCGTCTTTGTGTGCTTGACTCGCCCGTTCGCGTACGCGCGTCGGATCTGGACGACGCCGGCTCCACGGTCGACGTCGCGCTGTTCGAGCGCGAACAGCTCGGAGGGTCGAAGCCCTGTCGCGGCGGCGAACAGAACCATCGGCCCATGGGTCGGCCCGAGGTGCTCTGCGAGCGATCGGATCTGCTGCCAGGAGTCGAACGGCCGCTGCTCCCGGCAGCGCCGAGCGGGATTCGGCACGCGCTTGGCGGGGTTGTCGTCGATCAGCTTCCAGTTGGCCGCTCGATTCAGCACCTGCCGCAGCGCCTGGGTCGCTTCGAAGCGGTGCCCCTCCGGAACGGTGAGCCGCCACGCGGAGACCTGGTCCGGGGAGATCTCAGCGAGACGCACCTCGCCCAACGCGGCGGTCGCCTTCCCGAGCAGCCAGCGAAGCTTCGCGATCGTGACGCGTTCACCCTGGTGCGCGCCCAGGTACTCCTCGACCCACTCCGCGAGCGTCAGCGTCTCGGCACGGCCACCGGGCAAGAGCCGAGCCAGCCTGTTCTGCAACGCCCTCTGCGCCTCGGCCTTGGTGGTGAACCCGCCCGCCTGCCGTCTCACGGAGTCGCGACCGGCAACCCGATATCGGTACGCCCACAGCGGCTCACCGTCCACGCTCGTCGTCTTCAGCTTGAACACCTGACCCTGCTGGATCATGACCACCACCTCCTGGATCGA
>WNGA01031263.1_pt1 | contig 10552 bp, 5 predicted proteins | sample 5400061 | NCBI WGS metagenome assembly WNGA01 (sample SAMN13153366, study PRJNA577476) | soil metagenome | isolation source: 100 cm soil or saprolite under grassland replicate 2 | place: USA:California | collected 2016-06-15
CAAAGTCATTGCCGACAGCCCGCCCGCCGACATCGTGCCTTTCGCCGGCCTGAGTCCGCAGGAAGCGTGTGACAAAGCCTCGCTGCCGCCCGGTTTCAAAATGCATGTCTTTGCCGGTGAACCGGACGTGAAACAGCCGATCGCCTTCTGCCTCGACGATCGCGGCCGCGTGTGGGTCGCCGAGGGTTACACTTATCCGCGCCGGCAGGGCAACCCACCGCCGGACAATCGTGCGCCCAACGACGACCGCAGCAAACCTGCGCCCGAACAACTCAAGGACATCTTTGGCGGCGCAGACCGGATACTGGTTTTCGAAGACACCGATGGCGACCATCATTTCGACAAGCGCACGGTCTTCCTGGAAAACCTCAACCTCGTCAGCGGCCTGGAGATCGGCTTTGGCGGCGTCTGGATCGGCGCGGCCCCCTATCTCATGTTTGTCCCGATCAACGATTGGGACAACCCGAAACCCGCCGGTGATCCGCAGATTCTTCTCGACGGCTGGAATTACACCGCTGACACGCACGAAGTGTTGAACACGTTCACCTGGGGGCCGGATGGCTGGCTCTACGGTTGCCACGGCGTCTTCTGCCCGTCGCACGTCGGCAAACCCGGCGCGCCCGAGAGCGAGCGCCAGTGGATGGACGCCGGCGTCTGGCGTTATCATCCGACCCGACACGTCTTCGAGGTCTTTACCGAAGGCGGCAGCAACCCCTGGGGCATTGATTTCGACGAATACGGCCAGCTCTTCGCCGAAATGTGCGTGATCCCACACTTCTGGCACATGATCCAGGGCGCCCGCATCGAGCGGCAGGGCGGCGAACATTTCTGCATCAACCGCGACGACACCGCTCGCAACGAACACTACCGCGATCAACGGAGCCGCAAACCGGTTTACCCCTTCGTTTACCAGGACATCAAACAACACGGCGACCACGTCCACTGGGCCGGCAGCAAGGGCCCGCACGCGGCCAACGCCCGTAGCGACGCCGCCGGCGGCGGGCACGCCCACGCGGGCGTGATGTGTTACCTCGGCGCGAGCTGGCCGGCCGAATACCGCGGCAACCTCTACATCGGCAACATCCACGGCCAGCGCCTCAACATGGACCTCCCGGAGCGCATCGGCTCAGGCTACGTCGGCCATCACGGGAAGGATTTCCTGAACTTCAACGACACCTGGTCGCAAACGCTCAACCAACTCTACGACCCGGACGGCTCGGTTTACGTCATCGACTGGTATGACAAGAACCAGTGTCACCACACCCGCGAGGATGGACACGACCGCAGCAACGGGCGCATCTACAAAATTGTTTACCAAAACCAAAAGACGACAAAGGTTGATTTACAGAAGCTGAGCGACGAGGAATTGGTGCAGCTTGTGCCGTCGAAAAACGAGTGGATGAGCCGGCACGCGAGGAGAATCTTGCAGGAGCGGTGTAAGAATGCGGCAACACCGGCAAATCCGAACTCCAAACTGGGTTACAGCTCTCGCCAACACTTCGCTCGAATTGCTCGAATTCATGCTGCACTTGTCAAAGCGGTCCGAAACAAGTCCGACTCAACTCCAGGACGCCTCCGCGCGCTGTGGGCCCTGCAGGTCACCTCAGGTGTTGAACGCCAGATGGGTATTGAGCTGCTCCTTGACCGGGATGAATGGATCCGGAGTTGGACAATCCAATTCCTCTCCGAAACCAGCGAACAACTCCTCGGGCAGCCAACCCAGGAACTCATTGATCCGGAGTTTCGCAGGCACCTTCTGACAGAGTTCCTCCGGCTCGCGCAACAAGATAAATCCGCCGTCGTCCGCCTTTACCTCGCTTCCGCGTTGCAACGAATGCCGGTGGAGCCGCGCTGGAAAGTCCTGGACGGTCTGGTCGCGCACGCCGAGGACGCCGGCGATCACAACCTGCCGCTGATGTACTGGTATGCCGCCGAGCCTTGCGTGGCATCGGACCCGGCCAGGGCCGTCGCCTTGCTCAAGCGGTGCAAGATTCCCGTCGTACGGGAATTCATCTCCCGCCGGCTGGCGACGACGAGTCTGACCAGCGCGAAATAATCCCACCCGTACCCGCAGGCCGGGGCGGTGCAATTTTTTGTTATAGCTATAACAAAAAATGTTCCCACAGCCAGGCCGCCAGCCGGAGGCCGGCGCTCCCTTTCGGCGCTCGCATTCGCTCCAGCGGCTATGGGGCGCGCCCTTTTGTCGTCAGGGCCGCCAGCGTCCTTTGGAATGTCTCTTCGGGTGATGCGCCCGCCTCGATGACGATCAACAAACCGCGTTGCCGGTAGAAATCAATCAAGGGCGCCGTGCTTTTCTCGTAGGCCCGCAGCCGCACGCGGATGGCTTCAGGCCGGTCGTCCTCGCGCTGGTAGAGTTTGCCCCCGCAGTGATCGCAAATACCCTCGACGCGCGACGGCAGCGCGACAACGTGAAAAGTCGCGTTGCAATTCGGGCAGGTGCGGCGCCCGCTCAATCGCGCCACGATCTGCTCCAGCGGCAGTTCGTAGCTGACCACGGCGTCCAATGAGAGGTCGAGTTCCCCGAGCACGTCGCTCAGCGTCTCGGCTTGCGCGACGGTGCGCGGAAATCCGTCCAGCAGGAAGCCGCCCTGACACCGCAGGCAACGGATCCGTTCCCGCACCATGCCCAGAACGATTTCATCCGGCACCAGATCGCCTCGCGCCATGTATTCCAATGCCGTCTCCAAAGCGGGACTGCGCTCGCCCGGCTGCAAGCATTTGGACGCGCGAAAAACGTCGCCGGTGGAGAGGTGGCAGGCGCCGAGCTGTTCGCAGAGCAATTGCGCCTGGGTTCCCTTGCCGATGCCGGGCGCACCGAGCAGAATCAACCGTTTGGGCCGCGGCTGTCGTTGCGCCGGCAACTTGCACCGGGCCTTGCCGCCCTTCAACCACGCCGTCCGATCTCGCATCGCCGTCATATTGCCTTTCATTCAAGTTGAAGCGGGGCGTTGGCGTTGGTCGCAGCCCCGGACCACGCCAGCGGGGCGGCCGTCCCGCCTGCCGTTTGGGACGTTTCGCCCCATATCCCCTGACAGGCGAGACGCCGCTGCAAACAACCCAGACGTCTGCCCTCCACGGATCCACTCCCGTTCAGCGTCCCGATCCGCGAGCAAAGTCTGGTGGAGATTCTTCACGAGCCCATCTTCCAGCGACCGTATTGAATCCCAACCGCGTTCTCGCGGCCCAACCAATGTTGCGGATTATTCGACAATTTTTGCCTTCCGAAAAATCGCCCAAAATTCGCGTGAAGACCCCGAACACAGACGCGACCAGGCCGGGACGGACCCGTTCAACCACGAATGGACACGAATGAACACGAATCACGGACTTCCCCGAATTTTCACGAATTTTCCATCCTCCGTACTATGTGCGCGCATTGTGCCCCTGAACCTGGGAACCGCCCCCTCACCCCATCCCTCTCCCCCTTTGTGGGGGAGAGGGTGCCCGACGTGTCCGCCGTAGCCTTGGCAAAGGCGGAAGGGCGGGTAGAGAGTCAGGGCAGGGAAGTTTCTTTGGCTGGGGCTCCGCCGCGCCGTGTTCATTCGTGTTCATTCGTGTTCATTCGTGGTTTGCATAAGGTGGCATCATCGACGCATCAATCGACGGTTGAAAGTTCGTGCATTTTGTGTCCGCTGGTGTCCATAGATGGGTGAAGCAAAACAACGAAAGGCGCTGACATGATTGCCACGCAGATTCGGCAGAAGGATGCGGTGTTCTACTTTGTCGCTTATCCGTCGGAAGACCTGCTGACCAAAGTGCGGTTCATCAGCCGGTTTTACGACGAAGGCGAAACGATCAAGCCGGAGGAAGTCGAGGCCGAGGACGATGTCGGCCAGTTCATCGCCCGGATTGAACGGAGCGACAAAGCTTTCCAGCGCTCTCTGTCGCGGTCCAAGGTGAAGGCCATCCGCAACTTTTATGAGACAGCCGTGACGCAGCCGCCGATTCCGGGCACCGTGCTGCTGTTTACCGCGCAAAGATTACGTTTCCAGCCGTTGAGCGAGGGCAACGCCGTTGGTCACCTCCAGGAACCGGACGAAAAATTTCTGATCATCGACGGCCAGCATCGCCTGGCTGCCCTGCAATTCTACGAACGCACCCATCCGGACGACGCCAAGAACATCCACGTGCCGTGCGTGATCTTCGACGGTCGAAGCGACGATTTCGCCACGGAGATGTTTGTGATCATCAACTCGACGCCGACGCGCATCAACAAGAGCCACCTGGTGGATTTGTATGAACGGGTGTCGTGGGCGGAGCCCGACCGGCGGTTTGCTGCGCGCATTGTGGAGATGCTCTACAGCGAAGGCGACAGCCCGTTGCGTTATCGGATCAATCGCCTGGGCGGCCGGAGCAAACAGGAGAAATGGATCCTGCAAGCCGAGTTGTTCAACGAAATCCACCGTTGGGTGCGCCAGGCCTGGTCGAAGATCGAAAAGGCCGACGGGGCGGACAAACGCGGGGCGGGGCGGTATTACGGCATGGTGCGGGACTTTCTCAAGGCAAGCGCGCAAGTGTGGGGCGACGCTTGGGGCAACGACAACTACATGGTCACCAAACCGGTCACGCTCAAGGCGATGATTCGCGTCTGCGCCGATCTGGCCGCACACGACGCGGAGCCGGAGGACGGCCGCATTGAACGCTGGCAACAACGGCTGGGCGCATGGACGGAACGGGTCCGGGAGTTTCGCAGCGACGGTTTTTACGAGCGGTTTCCGGCCAAAGGCCAGATCGAACGCGTCGCCCGCGTTCATCGCGAACTGGGGCGCGCAGCCGGAATCCCGACGCGGTCTGCGGGGGCCAAAGGGGCGCGGGCAGAGGGACAGTAGATTATTCCGGCACGGGCTTTGGCAGCCACACGGACCGGCCGGCAAATCGGTTCCAACCCTGCGCAGGGCCGTCCCGGCTCCACCTTCAACGGTGTTCCCTGGTGTTGATTGGTGGCAGAATTGAACGCTCCCGTCCCGCGGGAAATGGATCGACACGACGCGTCGATTGCGGTTTCTATCAAAAGAATGAAGGGTCCCGTTCGCATTGCGCTCATCGGCGATTACGACCCGGCCGTCAAAGCGCACCAGGCGATTCCCAAGGCGCTCGAATTGGCGGCAGCCAGCCTGACCTGCCAGGTCGAACCAGTCTGGCTGGCCACGCCGCTGCTGGAAAACAACACCGAAAGTCAACTCTCCGCTTTCAAGGGCATCTGGTGCGTGCCGAACAGTCCCTACGCCAGCATGGAGGGCGCGCTGCGGGCGATTCGATTCGCGCGCGAATTCGGCCGCCCGTTTCTGGGCACCTGCGGCGGTTTTCAACACGCCGTCATAGAATACGCCCGAAACGTGCTCGGTCTGCGCGAAGCCGATCACGCCGAATCGAACGCGAACGCGGCCCTGCCGTTGATGACGCGGCTGGCCTGTTCGCTGGTCGGCGCGCGAGGCGGCATCCGACTGCGAGCGGGTTCGCGGCTCGACGCGATTTATGGCAGAAGTGAAATCGCCGAAAACTATCACTGCAACTTCGGCTTGAATCCGCGTTGTGAATCGTTGCTGGAGAACGGAAAGATGGCGATTGCGGGCAGGGACGAGAATGGCGAAGTCCGCGCCGTGGAATTGGAGGGACATCCGTTTTTCATTGCGACCTTGTTTCAGCCGGAACAATCGGCGTTTGACGACGCAGCGCATCCGCTCATCCGGGCCTATTTGCAGGCCGCGGCCAAATCCAATTAAGTTCTTGCCACACGCGCGATCTTTCAGTGACAACTTACCACGCTTGTATGAAGCGATTTCCCTCTTTCAAGCGCGCACTGTGCTCCTGAACCTGCGAGCGGCCCCCTCACCCCGTCCCTCTCCCCCTCGGAGGGGGAGAGGGGGAGGTTCCCAGGCAGGGTGAGAGTTCGCCGAACTTCGCTCGCTTCTGGCGCCCCCGAACACCATCCACCCGAGAGGAGCACGTCCTCCATGTTCGAAGTTCGATATTCGAAGTTCGATATTCGATGTTCCGTGTGCCGTCATTGCATCCGGTTCCTTCCGTTGCTTGCTTGTTCGCTGTTCCTTTTCAGCACGGCGGCTCTCCCCGCCCGGAACCACGCGGGCAGCGACCCGCTTCCTCTGCTGGTGCAGGTCCTCAGCGAGACCAGGGACCCCCAGGTGCAGCTCGACATTCTCAGAGGATTGAGCGCCGCGTTCAAAGGGCGCCGCCAGGTGCCGATGCCGAAAGGCTGGGAACAAATCGAGACCAGGCTCGGCCAAAGCGCAAACACCGATGTGCGCGGGCTGGCCCAGTCGCTTTCGCTGACCTTCGGCAGCAGCCGGGCGCTGGCCGCGTTGCGGCAAACACTTCGCGGTCCCTCCGCCGACTTGAACGCGCGCGGCACGGCCCTCAACTCGCTGCTCGACACTAAAGACGCCGGGTTGCCCCCGATCCTCAAGGTTTTGCTCGCGGACGCCAACCTGCGGGGCGCGGCGATTCGCGGTTTGGCCGTCTATGATGACCCCGGAACGCCGGCGGCGATTCTGGCGGTTTACCCGTCACTCGACGGTCCGGAAAAACGCGACGCGCTCAACACACTCGCCTCCCGCGCCGTCTTCGCGAAGCCGTTGATCGCGGTGGTCGCTGATGGAAAAATTCCGCGCAACGCGCTGACCGCCGACATCATCCGCCAGTTGCGCAATTTGAAAAACGCCGACATCGACGCGGACCTGCAGAAAGTGTACGGCACGATTCGCGAGAGCAGCGCGGACAAGAAGAAGGAGATCGAGCGTTACAAACAGATTTACCGGGCCGGCGGTTCGCAACCCGGCGACGCGTTGCGCGGTCGCGCGGTGTTTGCGCGCACCTGCCAGCAATGCCACACGCTGTTTGACGCCGGCGGCAAGGTCGGTCCGGACCTGACCGGCTCGAACCGCGGGGACCTGGATTACATCCTCCAGAACATCCTCGACCCGAACGCGATCATCCCGAACGATTACCGCGCCTCGACCGTTGATATGAAGGACGGCCGCAGCCTCACGTGCCTGGTGAAACAACAGGACGACAAGTCCATGACGGTGGTGACTCAGAACGAAACGCTCGTCCTCCCTCGCAACGAGATCGAGTCGATACAGCAAAGCGAACTCTCGATGATGCCGGAGGGATTGCTCGCGCCGCTGAACGACCAGGAAGTGCGCGACCTGCTTTATTACCTCAGCCGCCCCGGACAGGTGCCGCTGCCCCCGGATTCGAAATAAGGATCCGGAATTGGTCAGGGTGAGTTCAAGAATCGTCGCAAGAGCCGTAGCCGCCGAGGTTACGAGGCGGAAGTGTTTTTCGCGCCAAAATCCGCCTCCTTACGTCGGCGGCCACCCTTCTTGAACTCACCCTCCGGAATTGGTGCGCCCATCAGAAAAGGGGATACAAAAGCGAGTCGCCGCGGTGTCTGTAGTAACGGAGCGGTGGATGGGTTGAACCGTTGAACCGTTGAAGCGTGGGCTGCGGTCCCCGGGGAAGCCATTTCGACGAACGCTTTATTTAACGATTCAACGAACCCAGGGTTCAACGAGTCAACGTGTAACCCATGGTCAACATTCTTCCCCTGGTGGTGCACGAGATGCGCGCCTCGGTGCGGCGTCCGACGGCCTATCGCATTCGGCTTGCCGCCGGAGGCGCGGCGATTGGCCTGAGTTGCTGGGGGCTGCTCGTCTGGTCGGATTCGATGACAGCCGCTTCCCTGGGACATTCACTTTTGCGGATTTTCGGAGGGACGGGCTTCATCGGCGGGGCGCTGGCCGGGTTGGTTTTGACGTCCGATTGCATCAGCCAGGAACGGCGCGACGGAACACTGGGACTGCTTTTCCTGACCGATTTGCGCGGGCACGATATCGCGATCGGCAAGCTCGCCGCCAAAGGGATCACGCCGTTTTATTGTCTGCTGGCGATGTTCCCGTCCCTGACGGTTTGTGTGATCGTTGGCGGTGTGACCGCCGGCGAGGTCTGGCGGTTGTCGCTGGTCTTGTTGAACACGCTTTTCTTTTCGTTGGCGTTGACGATTTTGACCTCGACCTTTTGCCGCCGGCAACGCGCAGCCCAGGCCGGCGCCTTGCTGGCGATCCTTCTCAGCATGGTGGCTCTGCCACTCCTGGGCGCCGGCTTCAGTTCGGGAACCGGCGGTTCTCTTGCGCATCCGTTTCACCTTCTGTTCAGTCCGGCGGCCAGTTACTTCCTGGCCTTCGATGCGGGCTACCGGGTTGGGCCCGGCTGGTTTTGGGGTTCGCTGCTGACCACGCATCTGGCGGCCTGGATTTGCCTGGCGCTGGCAGGACGACGCCTGCCCCGGCTCTCGTTGGATGATTCCGCTGTGGTGGCGCGCTACCCGGGAAGCCGGCGGATGCGGCCGCAATCCGATCGCGCCGCCCGGCGGCAAAGTGCGCGTCGCGAGTTGTTGTCCCACAATCCAATCGCCTGGCTGGCCAGCCGCGATGAACTGAAGCAGCGCCTGGTCTGGGGACTCCCGGCGCTGGCGGTGGGGATCGGATTGGGCTTCGATCCCGACCCACTGGGCCGTTCGTCGGCATGGATCAGTTTCGTCGCTCTGGCCGTCATTCACGCGCTGTTCAAAATCCTGGTGGGCGCGGATGCCAGCCATGAATTTGCCGCGAGCCGGCTGAACGGGACCCTGGAACTGCTCCTCGCGACGCCGCTTCAAGCGCGGGAGGTCGCCGCCGGTATGTTGTCCGCTTACCGACGCCGGTTCCTGGGTCCGCTTTTCGCGCTGCTGCTGTCGGACGCGATGCTCGCCGCGAAATTGTTCTTCGCCAACAACCGATCGGGCGCGTTTATCGTCGGCGCGGGTGCGGCGATGCTGTTGGCGGATGCGTATTGTCTTTGTTGGGTGGGTTTATGGCGCGGTTTGCTGGCGCGCGATTCGGTCCGGGCGATCCTGGCCACGCTAGGGCGGATCCTGGTGTTGCCGTGGTTATATTTTGCCGCCGGCTTCGGCATTTTCCATCAAAGCACGCTGGCCCAATTCGCGGGCCTGTGGGCGTTCCTGGGCAGTGTCAACGACGTGGTCTTCCTGCTCAACGCCAAAGACTTTTTTATCGCACATTTCCGCGCGATGGCGTTGCGTCCGTTTGGCGAGAAACCGCAGCGCGTTGAAAGCAAATGGTCGCCGATGAATTGGGAAGCCGAACTTAAGGGCGAGGCGAAAGTCTCGCAGGGTTTGAGCTGAAGCCAACGAAGCGAACCAAGGACTTTAGCCGTCCCATTTGCGGGACGGAGGAATCCCGCCGGCGAACAATCTTGAGCGGCCCACCGGCGCCCTTCGTCCCGCCGTGCTCGCAATGACAACCGGTTACGCCAATGCCCGCAGTTGGCACGAGCGCTGCAAAAGGAACCTCATTCCGCGACACCCGGCGTGTCGGGATTTGGATGATTGAAGCGAAAACGATTTTGACCTATGCCAGTGATTTCAAAATTCTACGGGATCGTGATTCGGATGTTGTTCATCCGCCCGTTCGTCGCGCATTTTCACGCCATCTACGGCAACTTCGAGTTGATCGTCGGTGTTTCGCCGCTGCGGATCATTCAAGGTGATGCGCCTGGCCGCGTGCGCGCCATGGTCCTGGAATGGGCCGATCAACATCAGGAAGAATTGTTGCAGGCGTGGGACCGTTTGAGCGGATCGAAAATTTCTCATGGACATCGCCCGACCAGATCAGGCCCGCAAGAAACGGCGCCGCCGGATCCTCTACTCGGTGGCCGGTCTCGGTGTCCTGGTGCTCATCACCATAGGTCTCTCGCGGCTTAAGCCGGCCGCGCCGCTGGTGGAAAATGTCTGGCCCGACACCGTCAAACGCGGCGAAATGTTGCGGCAGGTGCACGGCAATGGCGCGCTGGTACCCGAGGAAATCCTCTGGATTCCGACGCTCAACGCCGGCCGGGTCGAGCGCATCCTGGTTTTGCCCGGCGCGGCGGTGAAGGCCGATACTGTGTTGGTGGAGTTGAGCAATCCGGAAGTCGAGCAGGCCGCGTTCGACACCCAGTGGCAGCTCAAAGCCGCCGATGCCGAGCTGGCCAACTTGCGCGTGCAACTGGACACCCAACGGCTGAACCAACAGGCGAGCGTGGCCACCGCCCAGGCCAATTACAGCAGCGCGAAGCTCGACTTCGAGGTCAACGACGAACTGGCAAAGGCGGGCCTGGTCCCGGCGCTGACATTGAAGCAGGCCAAAGCCAAGGCCGAGGAGCTGGCCAACCTTTTGCAGATCGAGCAGGAGCGTTTGAGAATCAGCGCCGACGCCGCCAAGGCGCAGATCGCCGTGCAGGACGCCAAAGTGGAACAGCTCCGCGCGCAGCTTCAGCTCAAGCGCAGCCAGGTCGAGGCCTTGAAAATCCGCGCCGGCATCAACGGCGTGTTGCAAAAGCTGGGAGACGCCGTGGCGACGACGCTCCAGGTCGGACAACAACTTGCGCCCGGCGGCACCGTTGCGCGCGTGGCCAATCCCGCGAAACTCAAGGCGGAAATCAAAATCGCCGAAACGCAGGCCAAGGACATTCA
>WNGA01013297.1_pt1 | contig 10551 bp, 10 predicted proteins | sample 5400061 | NCBI WGS metagenome assembly WNGA01 (sample SAMN13153366, study PRJNA577476) | soil metagenome | isolation source: 100 cm soil or saprolite under grassland replicate 2 | place: USA:California | collected 2016-06-15
GCCTCTCTTCGCCTTCCGAATTTGCGCCGGAAAGGATTATGCTCCAACGGGTCGTGACAAATGCGCCAGGAGTAGATGTTTTCTCGTTTGCGGCTGAATTCAAAAACGCGGTCTGCGGCCTTAGTGCGGTAGCTTGGTCGAACATTGGGAGGATCTTTCCATGAATAAAGACGTGTCGCTGGCGCCTTTTGATTGTCTCTGAATCTTCCGAGTGCGAGGCCTCTCTTCGCGTTTGATTAGCAGAACCTTGGCTCCTGAGTTTCGACAGAAACTGCAAGTCCCAAGTACTTGGGCAAAAAGAAACGACATGTGTCCTCGCTTGATGTTTGGGATGATAAAAGAGAATGGTATCCTGCCAATCGGGCTGCTGTCCTGATTGAGTTCCAGATTTTGACCTAGGCCGATGATTAAAAACGCCCTAGGCATAATTCTAGGTTATTAACAGAACATAGCTGAGTTCAACTTTTGAAACGTGGACTAATTCCGGCTTGGATCAGAAGACAAGTCGATAACCAGTGCGAAAGAGGTGGACAACAGAAAGTTTTGCCGGATTTTATCGACGCCATTTTCATAGGTGAAATGGGGGTATAGCTCAGTTGGTAGAGCGTCTCGTTCGCAATGAGAAGGCCAGGGGTTCGAATCCCCTTACCTCCACTCTTGTTTCGCAGCGCCAGCGGAACCGTGACGGTGCAGTGTCACTGACTCACCCGACCAGCTAACGCCTGCACCCGCCCAGCATCAACGGGCGCAACAGTTGTCAGTTGCGGCAGGTGTCCAAACCGCTTCGTGGCCCAGGTCTCAGTGAGTCGAACAAAACAGTATGCGAATATGACAGGCCACAGCACCAGAAGGCTGATGTCTCGGCCGAGGTTGAAGGTAAGGCCGGCGCCAAGCATGAACAACACTAGGCGCAACAGCGATTTTCTTTGCTCCCACCACCGGATAAGCAGTCCGGTCCAAATCGCCATCAATATGCCGGCCGCTACTGGCCCAAGGATTTTACCAAAGTTCAGAACGCCTCCGCCGATCATTCCTGTGGAAACGGTGGCAACAACCCCGAGCTCACTGTTTGGGTCCTCGAAGCCGCGCCACTTCGCGTAGTCGATTCCAATCAGCGGTTTTGCGGGCCAGATCGCACGCGGAACTACGTTGAGCAGCTCACTCAAATATCTTGCACCGTACGCCGGAGGCGTATCGCCGGTTTCCACGTACGCATTCGCGAAGCAAAGCTCCTGAATCATATTCAGCCCGGTTTGGCGCAAATCTTCATCGACGAGTTCGTACGGATTCTCCGAAGCTAGCAACTCTCTGAAGCCGGTGCCGCGAAACGCCGTCACGAGCTTGAAACCTTGATCTAGGCAGACGAATGCAACCGCCAGAACGGCCAATCTCAAAACGAGCGGATGACGACCATAAAACAGATATGTCAGGATGAAAGGCAGCAGCACTGCAAGGAAGTGGCTGCGGGCTCCTTCCAAAAAGAAATACGGAAGCGTAATGGCGAACATTGCGACAGCGAGCAAGCGCCAGGAAGTACTGCGCTGGAAGAATACCAAAACGCCAAGAAACGCTGTTATGGCGTTAAAGAGATAGGCCGCGGAGGCGATGAGAAACCCGCTGGCCGAAGTTTCTATTGCACCCCGTCCCCACATCGTCACGCCTGCACGGGAATCGATGGGAAACACCGCGCCGATCACATCACCGCCCAGCCGAGCGATACCGATCACAAAAAGGAGAAGCCAAATCGCGCCAGCGGCAATCAAGATCTGCTCGGGGCTCACGCGCTGCGTAGCAAAAACGCCAGTAGTTCGCTGCCGGACAATCCAACGTACTGCGACCGGCATGACGGCACGAAAGGCGATCAAAAATAGTAGTACTTCCCCATAACTTTGGCCTAACAAGAAAGAAGGAAGATAATCGTATTGCTCCGGATTAAGGAACGGATCGACGAAATACCATGCGAATACTGTGACGTAGACGGCGAGCGTGATGCCAAAGCTATCTTGCTTCAGCAGCTTTATGCAGCTTTCCACCGTCAATACCAACAACGCGACGGCAGCGAGATAGAACGTTAGTTCATGGGTGACCATGGAACGGAAAACCGAGGCGCTGAGTATAATGCACAAGAAGTAAACGTTAAAGCACGATTATCTAGCGTGAACCCCTACTCCGCTACACACAGCTCTTGAAGCCAGCGAGCGCCTCGATTGTGTATTCATCCCGCACACGTGATGCCGGCCCCCGCTCCAGACCGATGCCAAGCGGGCCTTTAACGTTTCCGCCACATTGTCCGAAAGATATCTTTCTGAGCGGCAAAATCTTCTCGTGCAAGCGGGGCTTCCTCTTTTAACGTGTAACCTCTCCAGCACCTGCTCGTGAGGAAGTCGAAGATCAAGGGTGGAGACAGGCGGAGTTGATCAGCGGCCTCGGGATGAACCTCCAGAAATAACAGCTCTGCAGTCTGCAACACGCGTTCTGCTCCCTGAAGCACGGGCAACTCGAACCCCTCTACATCAATCTTCAAAAGCTCTGGCAATATGTTCTCTTCGGCGCAAATCTGATCGAGCGAAAGCATTGGAACGGCCACTGCATCCAGATCATTCTCGTCCCCACGAATCGCTTGCAAATGGTGCCAGTTGCGTTTCATCCGCACCTCACCGGGGGCAGCTCCGCATGCGACCTTACGGGGCTGGAGTTGAGAAAATGAATTCAAGTTGAGATTCCTTTGGAGAATCTCAAAGGCGATCGGCGAAGGCTCGACGGCTACAACGCGGCCATCCGACCGCAGTGCACAAAACGTGAGTGAGAAAATTCCATGGTTCGCACCCACGTCGACAAAGGACGAATACGCGGCAACATTTTTGATAAAATGATCCAGCTCGCGCGTCATATCCGGAGACTTAAAACAGAACCATTCGAAGGGATCGCGTGACTGAGGATCAATGCGAAGGATAATCCCCGGCCGTAAAGTGATCTCGTTGGGATGGGCCCGCTGGCAACTCAGATGACGTTTCCGCAATTCGGCGATTTCAGGATCTGGCCGATGTCTGGGTGTTCTGATCCGCCGGATGACGCGAAGAGCTGGGCCAGGCAACGCTTGTTTTATGAAGTTTACCAATGGATTTGCTCTCATTTATCTGACCGGGAGCCTAATTTGTTTGAGGTTCTTACGTTACATCTCCTCGACCCCAATCCGCCAATCAACGAACAGTAGCCCCCCCAATCCACTGCTCACGAGCTTGCCGATTCTGTAATCGGCGTTACCGCACAGAGCCGCTCGCCCAGGCGCGTGACATTGTAGTTTTCATGGACCCTTGAACAGCGGGAAAATTGAGCAAGCTCACCAGGATTCTGGAGACAAAAACGAATTGCTGACTCTATCGCGTCAACGCTGGGATCATTCAATAAAAGCCCATTAATATTGTGTTGAACAACGTCACCGCAGCGGCTGGACACGATTAGGGGCAAGTCGTGTGCCTGCGCTTCAAGCTGCGTAATGGCAAACCCATCCGAGAGCGTCGGAAGAATGAACACGTCTGCATTTCTGTAATATTGACCTGCCTGCTCGCGCGTCACAGGGCCAAACCATTTCACACGCCCGGCATCCCCGATTGTGCTGGCGTTTGCGATTTCCACAGGTCCAACCATCCAAAATTCAACTGGCTCATCACGCAAGATTCGAGCAGCCGCCAGCAGTCGTGCGATACCCTTGCGAAGATTAATTTGACCGAGAAATAAGACGCGCAGAGGCCGCTCGGACGTAAAACGATCCGGGTATGTTCGGCGTTGTAGCCTTGTTGTCCCGTAGTCCTGTGGTCCTTCTCCTTCGTATGCCAGCGGAATAACTGATAACTTCTCACCTGGAATTCCTCCGCGAATCAATCCTTCTCGCGACCATTCAGAGTTAACAACAACACGGTCGGCAAGCTTGCACTCCTCACGCCACGAAGCCCAGTATTCAGGCGGCGCCGGCTGCCAGCCAGCCGCCAGATCAGGAACGCGCGCGGTCTCTTCTGCTACGATCGCTTCTTCCTCGGGGCCAGGATCGATCTGGACAAGCAGCGTCTTCCATCCGTGTGCTTTTGCGTACCGAAACGGGTCTAGGGCTGTGTAGCTATAGCTCAATAGCACCGGAGAATCAGAGGTCTGAAGTCGGAAGTCAGCAGCCTTCGCCGGGGCTCCGGCGGCCAGGGAAGTTAGAGCGCTCACGACTTTTCGTTGGAACCAGCTGTTGCGCGCAACTATCTTTGCCCATCCTCTCAAGCCACGTGCGCGTGCAAGCATCTCAAACAGAATTAACGACGAATTAAACGCGTTCACTCGCACGTCGCGCAGCTCGCTGTGAAACCTCTCTCCGAGCTTTGACCCGCCACGGCACATTTTCGCAAGGAAAGACGGGGGCGGCACCCACGCATCGATTAGCAGACGTTCAAGCGACCCAAGACGGAATAACGCCCGGGGGATCGCATAGTGTTCCCGCGCGCCGAGCTGGCAGCAAATCCACTTCATTGCTTCAGGGCAATGCAAGCCAGCGTTTGTAACGTGCCCATGAGACAGGCCTGCGCTTTCGAAGGCAATACGGAGCTCCAGCCAGTGCCTGCCACCACCAAGCGGGTTCCCGAATTGCCCAGGACCACCCTCGCTTGCACGCATAACGAAACTGGGAGAAAACGCGCCAGGCAGCTACTCCAATTGCAAACGGGAAAGGACATCGCATTACTGTGCTCCAGAATTCGTTGCGCGCGTGACGATGATGAATCCGGATTTCATTACGTGCCTGCCCGGAATAATGGTGACGGATCGTGATCACGGGAGAAAAGAGCACGTCATAACCCGCCGCCACACATTGCAGAGCGTAGTCTGGCTCTTCGTACATGTGGTAAAACCTTGGCTCAAAGCCGGCCGATTGGAGATAAGCGGATCGGCGTAGGACCGCGCCCGAGTTAGCAAAAGAACGAGTCAAATGTTCCGAGCCAAAGTTTGTTTGAGCGAGGGTTTCCGGATACTCATCTGTACGCTGGGGAAAATGAAGCACCGCCAATGCGGACCGCTGTTCAAAGAATGGCACGACGCGTTCTATACAGTCCAACTGCTCCGGATAGCTGTCGTCATCGAGCGCCAGCACCAAATCTCCCTTCGCCTCGCGCATCATGCGGTCACGGGAAGCCACTGAACCCGTGCTAACATTATTTATGAACAGCCGCGCGCTGGGAGCTTCACGCTTGGCGACCTTTACAGTGTCATCCGTGCAGCCATCGGCCGTGATTAGCACTTCCAGTGGCGGTGGGTTTAACTGTCGCAGAACCCCGCATGTCCGGCGCAAGTCGCTTGCGCGATTCTTCGTTGCAATCATGACCGAGAGCAATGACTCCACAGCAGTGAACAGGGGATCTAAGAAGGTTGAAACATAACAGGTGACGATCAGGCAATTCCTTATGGCCAGACCCTGCACTCATGCATTATCTGTTTTAACAGGCGCACATATGGCGCTTCCAAATGCCGCGGCAACGCCGATTCATCAATTTTTAATGGGCTGATGCCATCGTCAAAAATGAATTCTTTGCTGTTTTTTATGGCTTGCCGCGAGGCCTCCGCCTTTTCTTTCCAGCCTTCAAAACCGCGGTCGCGGTTCTCTCTTCGAGTGTTCCAACGCACCTGCAATTGTTTGGGCGAACGACAAGGATAGTGCTTGTAAATGATGCGCTCCTTGGCAACGACGCCCGCGTGCCGGGGCCAGGCCCAATCTTTATTCCAAATCAGGCCGTCGCGATATCGAAAGGCACGCGGCTCGGACCACGCCACGTAATAGTACCGCAACAACGGCATCACCTTCTCGAAGGGGAGAGAGAAATCTATGTTGGTAACGTCCTGTTCGGTAAGCACGTACTCCGCCATAATGCCCCAGACAAGGTCCTGTCTCCTCGGCACACGGGAAAAAAAAGCCCTGGGATTTCCAACATAAAATTCGTCTACGTTGAGCTGCAACCACCAGTCTCCTTTTGAAGATTGATGTCGAAATTCATTAAAGACTTCCGCCCGCAAGCCTTCCCTAAATACCTTTGAATCTTGTTTCCACGGGATGATTGCAGGATGATTCAGTTTTTTGATAGCCTCCCAGGTGCCATCTGTGCTGCCGCCGTCATACACATAAATATAATCCGCCCATTTGATAGCCTCCGAAAGACAGACATTGATTACGTCCGCTTCATTTTTGCATAGGGCAATGCAATGTATTTTGAAATCGCTATTCATGTTGCCCTCGCCCGGATTCAATCGGACGTAGCCAATCGGCGACGGTGCGCTTTCGTCGCGCCGGCATGGAATTTCATACTCTGAATTTCGGCGATGCGCCGACGGTAGATCCGCCACCGGCCTGCGGCCTTACCCAGGTAGTCAAACCAATATCGTGCCGCGCTCTGATAATCTGCTGCCTTCATCCGACGTCCCGAAATTTTATAAAGAATCGATACTACAAAGAACGCCGCAGCTCGTAATGGTGCCAGTGCGTTTCGCCAAAACCACTGATGTTGAGAGCGCTTAAACGCGGCGTTGCTCCGGTCAGCTGCCAAACCTGCATGCCATGCGCAAGCTGTTTCCCATTTGGACTTAATGTTTCGAGACGCGAATGGGATCAAGAAAGCCACAATAAGCCTGTCATTCATCTTCATCGCCCAACCAAATTCCAAAAGTGTCGTTTGACTCTGCTGGCAAGCACTTGGCGGTTCTCGTTTAACACCTTCAACCAAGCATGAATTCTTTCTTCAGCCTCGGTATGACCAGGCGTGTCCGCCGGATGCGCCCCAAGAGCATCCGCACAGTTGGCGTTCGACAAAGTTGAGCGGCGGCGTTGTTTCCGTGGCCGATGCGATAAACGGCGGCGTTGAACGGAACCGTTGCCAACCGGTGCCCCAGGTAAGCAAACTGCGCGTCGGCACGGATGTGGCTGTCGTTCAAAAGCAGGGTGCTGGTTCCCGCGCCAGGGACGAGCGAATGTGCATCAGTGGCTTCGATTTGTCGGCTCATGTTGTCAAATTTCGTGCCGTCACAAGAATGGAGAAACGGCCCGGTTTTGTCCGCCAAGTCGCTTCGGATGATCAGACAGGAACCACAGACGCGATCGAACTGTTCCGTCCGCTGGATTAAATGGGGAGCCCTCGAACGCCAGACCCAGCCATACTTGATGCGATAGCCAGCTTCATCTTCCGCCGAAACGAGCCAGTCCACCAGCCGGGAACTGACAAGATCATCCCAATCAAGTTTCATCACGTACTCAGGATTCCACGTCGATTTCGCATAGTTCCAAGCCTCCCCCAACTTAATTATTTTGTCTTTAATTGCCGCGAGGTAATACCCGTTTTCCAGAGGCGGCAAAGGATGCTCGAGCGATAAGAATTTGAACCTTGAATCTTGCGGCAGTTCAAAATCCGGAGACTCGTGACCGGCCACTACCACGCAGTAGTCTCCGCCAGTCGAGTTAAATATAGATGAGAGTGTTTGCTTAAAATAGGCGCAGGCAAGATGCCAGTCGCTTACTCTCCGTGGCGAAGCGATTGGAATTAAGAAAGCAATTCTTGGTCTCTGGTTCATGGTAAAAGAACTCTGCTTCACAGCGCGTCTGAACCCAACCACTCATAAAACTCGAAGGGACCTTCCCACAATGCGGCAAGCTTGGCGCCAAAATTTCCGGAAATCAGCTGGCGCATTTCTGTCGAAGGCACCTCCGGAACACGCAAAATGATTAAATCGTATTCTTTCTTCAAATGCGAAACATCAAAATCGCCATCGATCGTCGGGCATATTGGCACGTCAGGGCAGTAATGCCTAATGCTGGCCAGCGTGGCTTGGACCATAAATTTGTCTCCTGCATGGGAGCCGGTCACAAAACCAAATGGGGCCTGCACTTTCACGATGTAACGACTGATTCTTTGCGCTCTGCGTTGTCACGCGCTGAAACGCATTCTCGATAGATTTCTGCAAACGAACTGGAGAAGGAATCCAGTTGGTTGCGAACGTGCACCGTTTCACGACCAGCCGCCCCAAGCGTCTCGCGCAGTTGCGCCGAATCTCGCAATTTGACGATAGCCTGGGTTAATGCGGCCGCGTCTTGCGGTGCACAAAGGATCGCACCCTGGCCATCAGGCGCAGCTTCAGGAATTCCGCCCACCCGAAAGGCTACCACTGGTGTTCCGCAAGCCATCGCTTCCACCAATGTCAGTCCGTACGTTTCCATTAAAGAAGCACTGACAAAAACATCCCCGGCCGCAAAGAGCCGCGCCAGATCGTGTCGATTGCGGAGGCCACCTGTAAACCGCACGTTCAAACCGTCTGGAACCGGCACGCTGCCTTCGCCAAATGCCAAAACGATCACGGTCCCGAGATCTGGCGAATGCGACAGTTGCTCGAGCAACCATGACACATTTTTGTTTGCATCCGTCAGCGACGCGCCACCGGTAACAATGATAAAGGCGTCTGCCGGCAAATCGAGATGCTTGCGGCAAAGGTTCTTGTCCTGCGGTTTAAAGACTGTCGTGTCGATTCCAGGAGGAATTACTCGCACCCCGCCGCAGGCTTTGGCGATTGGGCTTCGCGCGGCGATTTCAGCCAGCCAGTGACTGTTTGCAGCCATGCGTGCTCCACAATTTCGATATGCCCGCAGTTTCCGCGAATGCGCAGTGTTTGCCAGGAATCGGTTTGCAGGCCATCTCAAGATCGGACATGGATCGCAAGGGTGTGTCTGGTTGGCGTAGCGATCGCATCCACGATAAAGAAAGCAGCCGCCGGTCACGTGCCACATATCGTGGATGCTGATCACGACACTCATTCTGCGCGGCAGCGTCTCGAGCCAACGCGGAACGTCGAACCAGTCGGCTACCGTGTGCAGATGGACCACGTCAATTCCATTCAACTCCTCAGGCCCGGGCGGAGACAACAATCGCCGTGTTCCGTGCCACGGCTCAGTGGACAAGGAAACATATGATCGGCGAACAATGCGGTCTAAGAAGAGTCTGCCGAGTCCTGCTGACGGCGTGCTTTTGCAGAGCACATGGCTCTCAATCCCCTGCTCCGCTAAGGCGCTGGACAGAAGCGCCGCATATTCATAGCTGCCGCCAGACGCATGAGTATTGAGATGCAAAATTCTCATTGTGTGGTCACGGATGTGCCAAGGTCGAATTTCATTCTATTAATCTCCTGGTTTCGCCGGCGATAAAGCCGCCAGCGATTCGGCGCAGTGCGAACGTAATCGAACCAGTAACGCGCAACCTTCTCGTAAGCAGCCGATTTATCCCTTCTGCCGGCAATCCTGTAGAGCAAGGCTGTGATTGGGAAAGCAAGTGCCCGCAACGGCGCGAGTGCATTTCGCCAAAAATTTCGGCGAGCCGATCTTTTGGAGTCGGACAATTGTCGGTTGATCCGCAAGTCCGCTTCTGCTGCAAATCGCTCAAATAAGACCTGAGCCGGCCCGAATGTTCCACCGAGCCACGGCGCGGACGCGGTATAGTGAAGCACGCAGTCCAGATCATTGTTCTGCTGCGCATCAAAGCGCCAGGATGCTCGGTTCCAGTATTCGGGTAACATCTGAGTCTTCCCGTGGAGAAGAAAATTGATGGCCGACTGGTCCCAAAACCGGTAATTCGCCCTCCAAGCATTTAAGAACTCGATAGAGCGTTCAAAAAAATGCTGCTTCCTCAGTTCATCGAGATTCATCAACATCACCCCGCAATTAAAGTAAGCGCCCTTGACAGGAAGTCCCATCGCCTCAGCTATCGTCGGGCAGTCTTCCGCAAGTGATAACGTTTCAGAGTCAGGAACTGCGGCAAGGACTTTCCCAGGCGACAATTCGAGATTAAACAGCTCCGATAAATCGCGGAATACCAATACGTCGCAGTCGAGATAGACCAAACGCGGCACATTCAGCAAGTGTGGCAGGAGTAGCCGGCAATAAGTCATGTGCGATCGGCCCGGTCCGAGTGTCGCCCTACTGAAGACCGATAGATCTGCTGTGACAAATTCCAGGCGCACGCATCCGCCCACCCGGTCAACCAATCTCAAAAGCGCGTCCCTGGATGGCTGGGAAATCCCGCCGTCGAGCACTTTCAAATCCACTTTCTTCGTCGCATCCAAGTAGCTTAACGCGCTCGCGACCGCGCAATAAAGCCCTGGGAAATAGCGCTCATTACTGGCAAGGGCTAGGACAACTGGTTCCATCAGAGTCTCTTTAGCAGACGAATGCAAGGCGCGCGGGCGTACTTTGTAAACCTATGAGCTGATGAGATAAACGTGTCACAAACCTGTTTGGTTGAACCACCATCATAGCTTGTGCTTCAGGGATGCGGAGCGTTAGAATCTCGGGCGATGCTTGGCAAAATATCTCGCGCAGCGTCCTTTGTCTGGCTTATGTTTAATCTTCGCTTTCAGCACGGGGCGCATCAGATAGTTGATTTCGTCTTCTCAAATCCTCTGATACGACCTTTACAAGTGCCTTCGGAATTGAACCGATTCGCGGAAATTGTTGCTTCAATCTGCCCGGGGAAAGTGTTAGAAATAGGCACG
>WNGA01026283.1_pt1 | contig 10551 bp, 11 predicted proteins | sample 5400061 | NCBI WGS metagenome assembly WNGA01 (sample SAMN13153366, study PRJNA577476) | soil metagenome | isolation source: 100 cm soil or saprolite under grassland replicate 2 | place: USA:California | collected 2016-06-15
GTGCTGACCGACCACGACGGCACGGCCAGCGTCTACATGGTCTTCGGCGAGTTCCCGCCGGACTGCACCGGCGCCACCGCGACGGTGCGGAAGACCGACGGCACTCACCTGCAGGTCGTGCCGTTCACCGAGTACGGCGGCACCGGGAACCCGCCGGCGTCCACGGTCACGGCCCTGGTCCCGATCCCGCTCGCCGACGGCGCGGGCGACTGGGTCGTCACGAAGGTGGCCCGCGGCACCGAGTCGCTCACGGTGTCGGTGCCGTTCCACGTCCGGCGCGGCAGCACCGCGACGATCGAGCAGCCGGCCACGGTGGTCCTGCCGGCCCGGACCACGATCACCGGCGTCGTCCGCCGCTACACCTCGACCGGCTCGCTGGCTCCGAGCGCCGGCCGGTTCGTCCGTGTCGACGTGGCGCCGAAGCCGGACTCCGGCACGGCGCCCCGGCAGGTGGCCACCGCCACCACGGACTCGACCGGCCGCTACCGGGTGATGATCGCGATCACCGCCCCGGTCACCTTCCTGGCCACCGTCGACCCCACCACCGCATACGGCGAGGCCCGCACCGGCGAGGTCACCGCGAACGTCCTCGCCAGCCTGTCACCGCTCACCGCCGCGTCCGTCGCCTACATCGGCCGCTGGTGGAGGGTCTCGGGTACGGCGTTCCCGGTGCGGCTGTACACGCACCTCCTACTGTGGTCGGGCAGCGAATGGGTGAGCACGACGTCGGTCGGACAGCCGGCGGCCGACGGCAGCTTCACCCGCTGGTGGAAGCCCACCACGGCCGGCAGCTACCGGCTCCGGGTCGTGTTCGGCACCGATCCGCGGATCGTCAACACCCCGCTGTTCCGCGAGCTCACCGTGACCGTGCGGGCCCGTCCGACCACGATCACCGGTACGGCGGACCCGACCGTGGCCACCGTGGTCCGGACCGGTACGAAGATGTCCACCTACGGCCATCTGTCGGTGATGTACACGACCGGGAAGACCGGGCCGTTCGCCGGGCAGCAGGTCGTCGTACAGATCAGGCCGCGGTGCAACACCGACGCGGGCTACTCGACCATAGCGACCGTGACCACGACCAGCACGGGCTACTACTACGCGAACTGGAACGTGATCCAGGACGTCGACGTGCGGGTGGCGTTCCTGTCGCCATACCAGTCCATCGCGTCGTCATACCGCTGGCTGCGGGTGGTCGACGTCGCCTGACGCCGCTGGTCAGCGGCCGTGTCGGTGACCAGGATGCGCTGCAGGGTGTCGTTGTTGTCGACGAGCCCGCAGTCGAACCCCGCGACCAGGACGCCTGAACCGGCACCCGGAGGCGGCCCACCACGGGGTCGCCTCCGTCAAGCGGCCCGCCGGCGGCCGGAGGCACGGTCGCGGCCTGGGGCGTCGAGCCCTCGGCCGCGACTGATCCCGCGGGCGCGGGATCGCCCCGGACAGGCTCTACTGTGGCTGGCGGTCCCGACCGGACAGACTCTGGGCAGCTCCGGCCGGGACCGGCCCCGGTGAACCGCGGTGACGAACGCGGCGGACCGACCAGACCCGGCTGCCACGGCCGGGCCTCGGACAACGCTTCGTGGGCATGGGTTTGGGCATGAACTGCGTGCGCCGTGAGGCGCTGACGGTTTGAGTGGAGGTGGAAGGCCTGCACCTGCGCCCTGTCGCAGCAGGGTGTTGAAGCTGAGGGCAGCCTGTTCCGGGAGGTGCCGGGGTGGGTGGGAGCAGCCCTGACAAGGCCGGGCCAGTACTGCCAGATGGTGTGGGTCCGGCGAGCGTGATGGAGAGGAGTACGCGAGGAACCAGCGTTTACGTCTCTTAATGCCCTACCGGCTCGAATCTGGTGGATGTGGGCCGGGTGCGGTGCGCACCTGCCGGACCTGGGATCTTGCGAGATCCCGTTCATGGGTCTGGTGGGGAACTCTGGGGTGGGCGTGTGGTTGTCGGTCTTGGAGGCCATGGTGAAGTGCTGCGGGGTAGCCATGGCGATGCCGCAGGGACAGAGTTGGGCTCCTCCTTCGTCGAGCGAATCGTCAGTGAACACGGGAACCGTCTCGATCCCTGCCCGGTCCTGCGCATCCAGTGCGGGGTGGCGGGCTGGGTTCATCGTCGACCGACCGGGTCGGGGCGGGGCGGAGCCGCCGTAGTACTCCGAGCCGGGGAGAGCCCGTGCACATGGGGAAGGGCGGCAGCGGTTTCGAGAAGGGACGGAGGCTGTAATGCCGAGAGACGCACCGCCGAATGGTGGCGCTCCGCTGCGCGAGACCCCACTCGGGCCGCGCCGGCGGGTATCGGAGATACAGGCCAAGCTTCACCGTTGGGCGGCGGCCGACCCCGGCCGCAGGTTCGACGACTTGTTCAACTTCGTGTGTGATCCGGCGACGCTGATCGTGGCGTTCGACCGGGTCGCGGGCAACACCGGGTCCCGCACTGCTGGCGTGGACGGCCTCACCGTCGCTCACGTCGAGGAACAGATCGGGGTGCCGGGGTTTCTGGACGACCTGCGTGCCCAATTGAAGACGGGCACGTTCCGGCCGTTGCCGGTGCGGGAACGCAAGATCCCCAAGCCGGGTGGGTCGGGGAAGGTCCGCAGCCTTGGCATTCCGACGGTTGCCGACCGGGTGGTCCAGGCCGCGCTGAAGGTGGTGCTGGAACCGATCTTCGAGGCCGACTTCGAGCCGGTCTCGTATGGGTTCCGGCCGATGCGGCGAGCACACGACGCGATCGCCGAGATCCACCGGTTCGGCACCCACGGCTATCGCTGGGTGCTCGATGCCGATATCGAGGCGTGCTTTGACTCCATCGACCACGCGGCCCTGATGGACCGGGTGCGCAGGCGGGTCAAGGACAAGCGGGTGCTGTTGCTGGTCAAGGCGTTCCTCAAGGCCGGGATCCTCACCGAACTCGGCGAGAGCAAGGACACCTACACCGGCACGCCGCAGGGTGGCATCTTGTCGCCGTTGCTGGCCAACATCGCCTTGGCGGTGCTCGATGAGCACCTGCACCGGCAGTGGAAGCCAGACCGGGAGATGGGCACCGCCAGCCGCCGCGTGCGACGCCGACGCAAGGGCCTGCCGAACTGGCGAGTCGTGCGTTACGCCGACGACTTCGTCGTGCTCGTGCATGGCACCCGCGCCGACGTCGAGGCCTTACGCGAAGATGTCGCCGACGTGCTCCAACCACTGGGCCTGCGGCTGTCACCGGCCAAGACCCAGGTGGTGCACATGAGCGACGGGTTCGACTTCCTCGGCTTCCACATCCAGTGGAAACTCAAGAGAGGAACGAACAAGTGGCACGTCTACACCTTCATCGCCGACCGGCCGATCCGGTCGCTGAAGGCCAAGGTCCGTGCCCTGACGAACAGGACGTCGCAGCAGAATCCGAGGGACGTGCTGATCCGGCTCAACCAGATCATGCGCGGCTGGGCCAACTACTTCAAGCACGCGGTGGCCAAGCACACCTTCCACGCGCTGCACCACTTCGTGTGGTGGCGCGTGATCCGGTGGCTGCGGACACTGCATCGCTGGAGGTGGAAGGACGTCCGCCGCCGGTTCACCACCCCCGATGGGCGGTGGAAGCCGATCACGGCGGACGGGACGGAACTGTTCGACCTCGAGGCGGTGCCGGTCACCCGCTACCGCTACCGGGGCAACACCATCCCCACCCTCTGGACCCTGCGCAACCATGCAACATCGGCAGGAACCGTGGAGAGCCCGGTGCGGTGAGAGTCGCACGCCGGGTTCGGCGAGCGGCCTGGGGAAACGGACCGGCAGCAATGCCGACACCGCGCCCCAGGCCGACTCAACCGTCGCGGACGGTTGTTGCTACTCGCAGCAGCACTCCTCACAGGTGCAGCCCTCGCACGGTAGGCTGCAGCACTTGCACATCACGACACCTCCTCTCGCGGACGCCAGGTTCCGGGAAGTGGGTCGGGACAGTCGTCAGCCGGGATGCGGTCGACCAGCTGGCGCAGCTCGTCGCGGAGCCGGACAAGCCGTGCGATCTGCTCGTCAAGTTCACCGAGCCGCTGACGCACAAGCGTCGCGGCCGGTTCGCATGGACACTCACCGGACTGTCGCAGTTCCACGAGCTGGCGGATGTCAGCCAGTCGGAGGCCGATGCGTTGGACACCTTGGATGAAGCGCATCAGGTCGACCGCCGGGGCGTCGTAGCGGCGGTGGTCTGCGGCTGTACGACGAGGCGCGGGGAGGAGGCCGATTCGTTCGTAGTAGCGCACAGTGTCCGGCTTGACGCCAACTCGGCTCGCGAGTCCCGCGACCGTCATCAGGTCCGTCGTGGTGCTCATATCACCGAGGCTAGATCTTGGTCCCCACTCCAAGTGCAAGCCCGGGCTTGCTAACGCTCCTGCTAACGAGCCGGTGGACTGACGTGGGCATCCATGGACTGCGCGACGCTCAGCCACGCATCCTGGTCCACCCTGTAGACGGCATTCCAGGCACTCGTAATGAGAAGGTCGTCCGTTCGACTCCGACATGCGGTTCCACGCCTGAGTCGCGGAGACGCTCCGTCTGCCGCCGTCAGCGCTCGAGATGGTGGTCGCCCGGCGTGGCGAGGAACTCGGCGGACTCGACCACTGAACCGCAAGCTCCAGCTGTCCGGGCGTCCAGGGCCCGTCTGAGCGGTCACTGTAGCCAGAGCTAGACGATGCTGGCGATGATGATCCCCTCGGTATCGCCTGACGGGGGGTTGACGTCGGGCGTGTCCGTCGCTGTCGCGGAAGGGCAATACGACCATGGGAGATCGGATGAGGCAGCAGCCGCCGGTTAGAACGCCGCCATCCCTCGACGGCCTCGAAGCCACCGGGAACCCGCCGCATGCGCAGTTCCTGGCGACCGAGCACTGGAGCTTGCTCGCCACCCGCAGCATGACCTGGAACGAGATCTTCAGCCGGACCGGCACCTATCTGACCGTTCTCTCGGCTACCGTCATCGCACTGTCGTTGGTGGCGAACGCGACCGGCTTCGGGCAGGATTTCCGGACGTTCGCGCTGCTGGTCCTCCCCGTCGTCCTGCTCGTTGGCGTGGGAACGTACTTCCGTCTGGTCGAGGCGGATATCGAGGACGCTTGGCTGGTGATCGGCATGAACCGGCTGCGGCATGCCTACCTCGAGCTCGCACCAGAGCTGGAGCCGTACTTTGTCGCAAGCCATCACGACGACGCGCCGGGCCTGCTGCAGACATACGCCTTCCGTAGCCGGGTCGGCCTGACGCACTGGCTTTCGGGGTCGCCGGTCATTGTGGGCATCATCGACGCCGTCGTCACCGGCGCGCTGACCGCGGTCGTCTGCCAGGCCGCGGGCGCCGGGGTCGCGCTGCGCACCATCGCCGGTGTCCTCGCCGCCCTCGCCGCCGCGGTCTTGCTCGGCACCATGGGCTACCGAAAGGTCCACCAGGTTAGCCGCGACTACCGCCCGCGTTTCCCGAGCTGACCGCCCGGCCACGATCTGGCGCGAGATCCACACCGGGTGCTGGCGAGAGACCCGCACGGTGGGCATGGGTTTGGGCATGAACTGCCGTCCATCGATGCTGCTGGAGTCCACCAGAGTCCTGGTCGGTAACACTCCTGCACCCATGTGACGCCCCGTGTCACTGGGTAGCTCCTGCCTTGTAAACAGGTGGTTAGGGGTTCGAGTCCCCTCGTCGGCTCTCCGACCAGGCGTTCGCACTCGGCAAGATCCCCAGGGCGACCGGATCGCCCGGATCGCCCTCCTGACCCTACGGTTGACCTCATCGTCAGCCGTCGTCCTTCGCGAACAGATCCCTGACCTTGTCGGCCGTGTGGGCCTCGACGTCGACGACGATCGATGCTGCTCCCGACTCTCCAAGGCACGGCATGATGTCACCCGCGTCGGTCAGCCGCTGGTAGGTCACTCTGATCAGTCCACCTGAGCACAGCTGTAGGCTGGGCGTTTGTCGGCGTAACGAACGACTGGCAGTACTGATGGCATCGTCTGCTCATGCCGCCGATCGCGCTTATGCCGCGTCGGTGGAGGTGGCAACCAGGCTTTGGCGTGTCTGTCGGGCTGGCGCTCGGTGGTCGTCTTCCCGCCCGGGCGGCCCGACGCCACACTGAGTCCATGGTTGGTGGATCCTGGCTGGAGTCGGTTCGCGGCGGCGTTGGTCGGGGGTGGGGTTGCCAGCCGATTACCGCTTTGGTGTAACAGTCGATGACGGTCGCTAATTAGACCCATCCTTCCCAGGTCTCGATGTACGTTATGTCGCCCACCATCTTGAGGCCGGGGGCATGTCCCGGCCGCGGTAGCTGCGCGGCATCCGGTCGAAGTGCTGGTCCCGCCTGCGCACCGAACGTACGCCGGTGTTCTCCTCCACCGGTGCGCCGAACGAGACGGCGTACGAGCTCAACTGCCTGATGAACCTGGCAGCGGACGAGAACCCGTCGGGATCGGGACCGCGGAGACCTCACCCGGCAAGTGTTCATCCAGTTGGGCGTCAGCAGGTGCAGCGAGTCCCAGGTCTCGCCGCGCCAGCGCTGCCCGATCCGGCCGCGTTCGAGCACGACGTGGTCGCGTCCGCGGTCGGTCAGGCACCGGCTGGCGGCCAGACCCGCCTGGCCGGCGCCGATGACAACGGTGTCGGTGGTGCGCACGGGTTTACTCCTACGAAGGCCCGCCGGGCCGGCTGCCTGGGGAACGGCCGGCCCGGTGAGTGCGGAGGCCGGTTCGACACAGGGGCGCACTACTTGCGGGTGGGGGGTTCGGCCTGGTCGCCGAGGGCGAGCAGGTCGAGCTTGATCCTGGCGATATCCCGGTCGTCTCGGGTCCAGCCGCCGGCGCGACCCGTGGCCGAGATCGGATCCGCGTTGCGCCGGTGGTTGCGCTCGAGGGCGGCGACGAGCGCCAGCACGATTGCGGCGAGGACGATGATCGCGGTCATGGCAGGACGCCCCGTCAGCCGGCGTCGACGTCGATGGACACGGGTACGCCGTTCGTCACCACGTCGTACACGGCGGACCGCCGTCGCGACTGCTCCACGACCATGCGCAGCTTCTCCGGGTCGTCACCGCGCAGCCGGAAGCTGACCCTGATCTGCTGGTAGCCGTTGCGGACGCCCGCGTCGAGCCCGAGGATGCCGTTGAGGTCGATGTCACCGGACACGGTGGAGTGGACCTCGGTGAGCCGGACGCCGCGGGCCGCGGCGATGTTGGCGATGCCGGCGGTGAGGCAGGCGGCCAGGGCGTGCAGCACGTACTCGACCGGGGTGGGGCCGTTGTCGCGGCCGACCAGGACGGCGGGATGGTCGGCGTCGAAGCGGAAGGTGTGTTCGTGGGTGCGCTCTTCGCCGACGCCGTGGAAGCCGTGGATGGTGCTGCGGCTGTGGGTGCCGTTGATCCATTGGTTGTCGGCGCGGAACTGGAACTTGGCCGCCTGCGGCGCGGCCTTGACCGCGTCGAGGGTGGCGAAGAGGGTGGCGGTGTCGACGCCGTTGCGGGTCGACTCGTTCGCCGTGGTGGTCATGTGAGTTCTCCTTCGGTGTGTCTGCTGCGCCGCGTAGTCGCGGGCGAGGTCGGTGGTAGGACTGTGGGAAGCGTGCTCCGCGTGGGTGTGACGCGGGCTGTGACGAGCGGCGAGGATCGGACGGCCGGCTGCCGGGCGATACTGTGACCGTGGCGGGACCGCTCGCGATCCACCTGCTTGGTGAGCCGCACGTGACCAGCGGCGGGGAACCGCACGCCGCACCCCGCGGTCGCAAGGGATGGGCGCTTCTCGCTTATCTCCTCACGACCGCTTCGGCGCCCAGCCGCGAATGGCTCGCCCAGTTGCTCTTCTCCGACGCCAACGACCCGCTCAACGCGCTGAGCTGGAACCTCAGCCAGCTGCGCCGGCTGTTGGGGCCGAAGGCCACCGTCAGCGGCGGCCCGGTGGAGCTGCGGCTTCCCCCTGGCACCTTCGTCGACATACGCGCCCTGACGACCGGGACGTGGGTGCAGGCGCTCGGCGTTCCCGGGCTGGGCCGCGACCTGCTCGAAGGCATGGCGTTCCGGTCAAGCCCGGCGTTCGAGGCGTGGCTGCTCGCCGAGCGGCGGCGACTCGCGGCGGCCTCCGAGAACGCGCTTCGTGAGGCGGCGCGGACCAAGCTCGCCGCCGGCGACGCGGAGCGGGCCGTGGAGCTTGCCATTCGAGTTGTCGCCGCCAGTCCCCTCGACGAGGACGCCCAAGAACTGCTCATCCGCGCGTACGCCGCCGCGGGTGACCGGGTGGCGGCACGACGTCAAAGGGATTCGTGCGTCGCGCTGTTCCGCGACGAGCTCGGTACGGATCCCGGCCAGGGGGTCCTCAACGCCGCCGACCCTAACCCGCTGCCCGACGCACGCGAGCAACCGCCGACCACCGCGAGCGTGACCGCGGGGCTGGAGGCCGGACTCGCCGCGATGGACGCCGGCGCGGTCGACGCCGGCGTGGCCGCGCTACGCGGGGCAGTCGCGCAGGCGCATCAGCTCGACGACCCGGCCCTTGAAACGAAGACTCTCGTCGCCCTCGGCTCGGCGCTCGTGCATGGCGTCCGCGGGCGCGACGGCGAAGGCGCCAGCATTCTCCTGGAGGCCGTCGAGGTCGCCCACCGCGTCGAAGACAACCCGCTGGTCGCCCAGGCGCACCGCGAACTCGGGTACGTCGAACTCCTTCGCGGCCGCTATGACCGGGCCCAGCGCTGGCTTCACGAAGCGGTCTCGCTCGGCGACGCGGCCGAACGAGCTTGGGCCCATGCCATCCAAGGGTTGGCGTTGGCCGACATCGGCCGGCACACCGACGCCCTGCACGAGCTGGGCGACGCGTTGCGCCTGGCCCAGGCTGCCGACGTTGGCTCGGTCGAGACCTGGGCGCTGACCTTCATCGGCCGCAGCCACCTGCTGCGCCGCGAGCTCGTGCCCGCACGGCAGGCACTCGATGCCGCCCTGGCCCTTGCGCGCAAGCTGCGCTGGACGGCCTTCATCCCGCTGCCCGAATCGCTACTCGCGGACGTCGACCTGGCCGAGGGGAACACCGACGCCGCCGCCTCGGCATACGACCATGCTTACGCTCTGTCGCTCCAGCTCGGTGACCCGTGCTGGGAGGGGCTCGCCGCCCGCGGGATAGGCCTCGTCGCCAATCGCCGCGGAGATCCTGAGTCGGCGCTGCGCTGGGTCACTCAGGCGCGCATGCGGTGCGTCCGGCTGCCGGATGCCTGGCTTTGGGTCGAGGGCTACTGCCTTGATGCCCTGTGTGCGCTCGCCATCGAACACCGCCAAGGCACCGCGACGCAGTGGGCCGCCGACCTCGAGGTCCTCGCAACGCGAACCGGGATGCGCGAGCTAGTGGCCCGCGCCTACCTGCATCGCAGCCATCTCGGCGACCGCACAGCGGCCGACGCAGCCGCCGTCCTCGCCGCCGAGGTCGACAACCCGGCAGTGCTCCGGATCGATTGACCTCACCGACTGAGCCACCCATCACCGGTCAGCGCAAGTAGGCCGTGCGCGCCTGCCGCGCTTGCCGCTAGGCCCGGTGGACCCGAGCCAACCCGACGAGGCCGCCGCTGCGCACCCGGAAGGACCTTCGCCGGAGTCGTCGCCGCATTACGCGGTTCGACGACCCCGCCGCGCGGATGGAACTCGGCATCGACCTCCACCCACCCGGGGTGTGCGCCGCGCAACAGACATGACCGATCCGAAGCGTCCGCCACTACGGTGGGCGCGACCGGCGGCCGGCACGCAACGATGTGCCGGGCGCGGGGTGCCGCATGTCACGATCGCGCCGCGGACTCCTCGCCGCGCTGCCGGTCCTGGCCGCCGCGCTGGACGTCCTGCCCCTGCGGGCGACCGCGAATCGGGCGGGACTGGTCGACAGCGGTACTGGCCCGGTTCGGTCCGGTCAGCGTTTCGGAGCGCCCTGGGGCCAGCGTCGTTTCAAGGTTGCCTATGGCAACTTCACTGTCAAGGGTGATGTCAATGAAGGCGAGTCGAACCATGCCGAGGATGACAGCGATGAAAGCGGCACGGTCAGCCTGTCACGCATAAGGCAGCTCAGCTGAGGCCGAGCATCCAACTTGTCATCAGGTGGTCGTGAATTCTGACTCGGCGGGAGACGGCCGAAGCCGCGCGTAGACGATGGTGCGCAGTCCGGTGGTCTAGCTAGCACGGCAAGCCCAGTTCGCGAGCCCATACTCGAAATCACTGTCGAGTGGTTGCTGACCGTCTTGGTGCTGATGGCGAGTTGCCGGGCGATCGCGGTGTTCGCACGCCCGGCTGCGATCAGGTCGAGAACGTCACGCTCCCGACCCGTGAGTTCCGGGAACGGCTCCGCGGTCGCTGCCGCCGGAGAGCCGCTGGAGAAGAAGTCGATGATCCGGCGGGCGACCGTGGGACCGAAGATGGCTTGGCCGGCCGCGACAGAGCGGACGGCCCGGACGATCTCTTCTTGTTGGGCACCCTTGACTAGGTAGCCGGATGCGCCGGCACGCATGGCGGCGAACTGAACCATCCCGGGTTTGATGCACATCATCCTTGCTCAGCCCGCCCGACGCGGTGGCCTTGTCGGGC
>WNGA01021031.1_pt1 | contig 10550 bp, 8 predicted proteins | sample 5400061 | NCBI WGS metagenome assembly WNGA01 (sample SAMN13153366, study PRJNA577476) | soil metagenome | isolation source: 100 cm soil or saprolite under grassland replicate 2 | place: USA:California | collected 2016-06-15
CGGCTTGGGCTGGATCGCGATCGCGTTTCTACCCGTGTCTAACTTGCTGTTCTCTACCGGCGTGCTGCTCGCCGAGCGGACGTTCTACCTGCCGTCGGTCGGCTTGGCGCTCGCCGCGGGTGCGGCGCTGGCGCGCCTGCCGGCGCCAGGCCATCACGAGAAGCGCGGCCCAGACCGCCAGGCAGGCCAGGCCAATCACGAACCGGCCGTCCAGCACCGACCGGACGATGGTGCGCTCGGCCGGCGAATAGTCCACGCGGAGGGTCAGCGGGAAAATCAGGAGGCGCAACACATCGCCCACGGCCGCAGTCGCAGTCAGTCGGCCCGCGATCGCGCTCTCGCCCAGGAAGACAGGGGCAATGGCGTGCAGCCGGGCGTAGGGATGAAGGACGAGACCGCGCACGGCGAGATAGGCTCCCGCGATGACCACCCAGCTCACCACGAATGCGAGTATGCGCCGCGCCGCCGGCCGAGGTGGTAGCGGCGCGGGCGGTCCGACGACCCAGGCCCACACGATCAGGGCGGGTGCAACGACTGCATTCTCCTTGCTGAGCAGGCCCAGCACGAGCGCCGCGCCGCTCAATAACACGTTCTGCCGAACGACCGCCGCGTACACGGCGAGACACACGCCGGCGGCCGCCATCAGCTCGCCGAGGCCGATGACGTTTGCGACCGCCTCGACGTGCACGGGATGGACGGCAAAGACCAGTCCGGCGGCGAGCGCGGTCCTCACCCCTTGACCCCCGTTCCCCTCGGGAGTCCTCACCCCCTGACCCCCTCTCCCGTCGGGAGAGGGGGAACGAAGAGCAAGCGCCGTGACGATCACGGCGACGCCCGCGTGCCAGAGCAGGTTCATCGCGTGAAACCAGGCCGGGTGCCCGCGGGCGATGGCCCAGTCGACAGCGAATGAGGCCAGGGGAAGGGGACGGTACATCTGGCCACCCAGATCCGGCGGCCAGTATGGTCCAGTGAAGGCGCGCCAGGTGCCCTGCACCGAGTGCACGAGCGGGTTCCACACGATGATGTAGAGGTCGTCCATCGCGAACCCGTTCCACAGCGCCGGAAGGTACGGAACGAGCGCGCAGGCGATGACGGCGAGGTAGAGGCGCCGGTCTCTACTGTCCACGGTTCACGGCAAAGAGCCAGCGACCATCGGGCCAGCGGTAGATGGCGGTAAATAACGACGGATAAGCGCCGATCAAGCCCCGCAACTCGATGGCCGACGGGGACGTCGCGCTCGCCAGCAGGACGTGCGTCACCCCCATCCGCTCGAGATAAGCACGATGCTCGGCCGGCGTTGGTCTGATCGACTCGCGGCCGTGGAAGCTCTCGAGATAGAGCGGGACAGACAGGCGACGGCTGTAGAGCCAGACGAGCGCCTCGTCGTCGCTCGCCACGACCGCAGAGTCGGGCAGATTGTTTACGACCGGGAGGAGCTCAGCGAAGTTGGCCGAGATAGCGCGGGCCTGCGCATCCCACCACCGGCCCCTGAAGCCTTGAAACTCATAGTGGAGGTAACCGCCGGCGACCAGGGCGCAGAGTAACCCGACGGGAATCCGCACGCGCGGCCAGCGTCGCCAGAGCTCGACCGCTCCTGCCGACCACGTCAATGCGATCCAGGGCAGTACAACCCAAATAAAGCGGTCGGGTGGGTACGGCCAAACCGCCAGGATGATCGCGTAGAAGACGAGCGCGAACCCAATCGCAGAGCGACGCGAGAGGAACGCAAGGCCGTACAGACCGACGCCGAGGGCGGCGGTGGCGAGAACGATGTACAACCAGCGCAGGGGAATCCAACCGAATGCAAGCACCTCCAGCGGTCGCGGGAGATCGCGGACATTGCCGCCGACCGCCGAAATGCCCGCCTGGCTGAGCGGTGCGCTGTAAGTCCCATATCCGAGGGCCAACGCGGGATCGATCCCGCGCGCGTGCGTCGCGACCCAGATGCTCCAGCCGAGAGCGGCGACGAGCGGGGGGAGCAGCAGCGCGCGCCACACGCGAAACGGTGAGCGCCGCAGGAAGAGAAAACAGCCCGCACCGGCGACGACCGCGACCGCAATCGAACGTGTGAGCAAGGCGAGAGCAGCCGCGGTCCCGGCGATCCAGGCCCTCTCCCCCTGACCCCATCTCCACGACGTGGAGAGGGGGAACGCGGAGACGGAATCGGTTGCGACGATCGTGATGGCCAGCAACACGCCGAACAGCGGCTCGGCAAAGAGCACGCCCTGTGTTGCCAGGGCAGGAATCGCGACGCCCGCGGCACATACGACGGCTCCAGCGACCCAACGCGGAACCCTCGCGCCGAGCAGCGCGGTCTTGGCGGCATGCCAGGCGATCAGCCCGGCCGCCGCAGCACTCAGGAGGGCGTTGAGAATCTTGCCGGCGATGGCGGCGGACGGGACGGACAACGCGCCGAACAGCGGCGCCAGCACGATCGGGTAGAGCGGCGGGTAGTGCACTGCCGCGGGCAGGCCGGGGAGATTGGGATGAACGTATCCGTGACCGCTCCCTAGCGCGGTCGCGAGTCCCGCGTACAAGCCGTCGTCGTAGAAGACTCCGACGAGCGCCTGATTCAGGGTGAGGATGCCGACGACCAGCGTCGCGGCCGCGGTGACGAGACCGGTCTTTACTTCGCTGGTAAGCGCCAAGTTTGGATGTTACGCGGGACGAACAGGTTGTACCGAAGAATGTGAAACAGTGCGGCGAACCCATCGCGCCACGTGATCTTCTTTCCCTCCGCATAGGTGCGGCCGCTGTAGGAGATCGGCATTTCCCAGATTCGCGCGCGGGCCTGCGCGAGCCGTGCCGTTATTTCGACCTCGAATCCGAACCGGTTCGACGACAGCGGCAGCCGCTTGAGCAGGTCCGTGCGGACCAGCTTGTAGCAAGTCGACAACAGCGTCAAGAAACGGTTGCCGACGTAGTGCCAGAAGTAGAGCACGCGATGGGGGCCGCCCTGAAACCGCGATCCATAAACCGCGTCGGCCTGACGGGACCGGATCGGCAGCAGCAGCGCCGGCAGGTCGGCCGGGTCATACTCGAGGTCCGCGTCCTGGACGACGACGGCGTCGCCGGTCGCAACCGCAATACCGGTGCGGATCGCGGCGCCCTTGCCGCGGTTTTTCTCGTGATGGAGCACCCGGTCCACCAACCCTTGTTCCGCCAAGGCATCGAGGATTTCCCGGGTGCCGTCGGTCGATGCGTCGTTGACGACGACGATTTCCAGCCGCAGGGCAATCGCGCGAATGCGGCGCAGGGCGCTCTCGACCGTCGCCGCTTCGTTGTACGCCGGCACGATCACCGTGAGCAGCAGGTTGGGGGAGCGGCGTTCTTCCCGCATCAGGCCGCCTCGCCGATCGCGATGAGGGATTGCCCCACCCGCCAGGGGAGCAGCCGCTCGAGCCGGAACAGCGGCACCAACGCGTCGTAGAGCTTGAGCGACCCGGCGGGAATCACCTGCCGGCGCAGCACCCGTCCCGCGAACCACCAACCCGGGACCCCGGCGAGATTGAAGTATTCGACGTGCGCCACCCTGAACCCCGTCGCTTGCAGGAGTGATGTCAGCGGGGCGCGCTGGTAACGCCGGTGATGACCCAGGGCTTTATCCATCGTCCCATACAGCGCGGGGAGCGCCGGCACGAGCAGGATCAGGCGGCCGCCGGGCGCCAGCATCCGACGCATCGCCTTGAGCGAGGAGACGTCGTCGTCCACGTGCTCGAGCACGTTGAGACAGATGATGGTGTCGAATTGCTGCCCGGCGAGCGCGCCAAGCTCGGCCGGTAGATAGAGGCGCGCGACCGCAACATTGGCGTGTTTCGCAAAGCGCGTGCGCAACCGCTCCAGGTACTCCTCGCGCGTATCGGTGAGCACCAGCCGGTCGGAGTCGAGGAGGAACGCCGACAGGTTGCCGATTCCGGACCCGATCTCCACCACTCGCCGCCCCACCCAGCGGCACAGGCGATCGAACATCCAGCGGTTGTAGCGCCGGGCGCCGGACAACTGCTCCAGCGTCTCCGCGCCGACCGGATCACTTGGGGAACGCTCGATGGCTATGGGTTTCCGCTCGTCTCAGAGTCGGGCTTTTTGTCGCTGCCGTCGTAGCGACTGAGCTTGCGGTAGAGCGTGGACGGGTCGATGCCCAGCACCTCCGCGGCGCGGGTCTTGTTGCCGCCTTCGCTCTGCAGCACCCACGTGATGTACGCCTGCTCGATCACGTCGAGTGGCGGGTTCTTGTGCTGCCGTTCGGCCACCAGCGGCTCCGCCTTGCGCTCGCTGATCCGGTCGGGGATCGCGGTCCGCGGGATGACGTCGCCTTTGGTCAACGTCACTGCGCGCTCCAGGGCGTTCTCCAGCTCCCGCACGTTGCCGGGCCAGTCGTACGCCATGATGATCTCGAGGCCGTCGTCCGCGAGCGCCTTGGGCGCCTCGCTGCGTTCGCGAGCGATGCGCTCGAGGAACGCGGTCACAAAGATCGGGATGTCCTCGCGGCGGTCGCGCAGCGGCGGCAGGGTGATGTTGATGACGTTGAGCCGGTAGTAGAGATCGCTCCGGAAGCGGCCGCGCTTGATATCGTCTTCCAGATTGCGGTTGGTGGCGGCGACCACCCGCACGTCGACCGGAATCGCTTCGGTGCCGCCGACCGGTATCGCCTCCCGCTCCTGCAATACCCGCAGCAGCTTGACTTGCGTAGCCGGCGACATCTCGCCGATCTCATCGAGAAAGAACGTCCCGCCGCGCGCGGCGGCGAACAGGCCCTGCTTATCGCGGACGGCGCCGGTGAACGATCCCTTCACGTGCCCGAACAGCTCCGACTCGAGGAGGCTCTCGGGCAGCGCGCCGCAGTTGAGCGACAGGAATTGCCCTTCGGCTCGTGCCGACAGCTCGTGGAGGTAGCGGGCGATGACTTCTTTCCCGGTTCCCGACTCGCCCTGGATGAGCACGGTGCTCTCCGTCGGCGCCACCTGCTCCGCCAATCGCAGCACATCGCTGAAGAGGCGCGACTTGCCCAGCGGTTTGACCCGGCCGGAGACCTCGCGGCGGCGGATTTCCTGCTTGAGCTGCTTGTTCTCGGCCCGCAGGCGCCGATGCTCGGCGGCACGGCGGCAGATCGCCACCATGTCGTCGTTCGAGAAGGGCTTCTGTATATAGTAGAAAGCGCCTTCGTTCACGGCCTGAATCGCGGTCTGGAGCGACGCCTGCGCCGTCATCAGGATGACCGGGGTTTCGGGATCCTGCCCGCGGACCGCCGACAGGATCTCGATCCCGGTAACGCCGGGCATCTTGAGATCGGTCAGGACGATGTCGGGCGCGGAGCCTTTGAGCTGCTCCAGGCCAGCCTTGCCCCCCTGCGCGGTCGTGATGTCGAAGCCCTCGTTTTTCAGCAAGATGCGGAGGGTTTCGAGAATTCCCTGTTCGTCATCTATGACGAGGATAGACGGAGCGGTCGCCATTATGCGGCTTCCTCCTTACGGCGGGCAGCCGGGAAGTAGACATTGAACGTCGTCCCTCCGCCCGCCTTCGTTTCCACCAGCACAAGGCCGCGATGGGCTTCCACCGCGCGCTGCACGATGGCGAGTCCGAGCCCGGTACCGCCGACGCGTCCGGTGGCGAAGGGCTCGAACAATCGTTCCTGAAGCTCGGCCGGGATGCCGGGGCCGTTGTCGGTGACGCGCAGCGCCACCGGGTTCTCGATGCCGGCCCCGCCCGGCAGCTCGTTCGCCGCGGCGAGTCCGGTGCGTACCTTCACTGCCGCCCGCGTGCCGGCGGCCTGCACGGCATTGAGAACGAGGTTCGAGACGACGCGGTGCAGCAGATCCTCGTCGCCTTCCATCGGGGTGGGCCCACCCTCGAGCGTGATCTTCACACCGGCGGCGCAGTCGGGATGCTGGCGCACGAGCCGGATGGCCGCTTCGGCGACCGAGTGCAGGTCCATGGGCCGGCATTCCGTGACGCGCACGCGCGAGAAGTCGAGGAACTCCGAGAGCAGGCGCGACAGCCGGTCGCTTTCGCGCACGATCAGATTGGCCAGGAACTTCTCATCCGAATTGGCCCGCGACGAGCGACCGAGCTGCTCCACCGAGCTGCGGATGGATGCCAGCGGATTCTTGATTTCGTGCGCCAGGCTCGACGACAGCTCGGCGACCGCCTCGAGCCGCTCCGCGCGCAGATGCAGCTCTTCCAAGCGCTTGGAGTCCGAGATGTCGGTGAAGATGGCGGAAACGCGGGGCCGTGCGCCAACGGGACCGTCCAGGGTCGTCGTGGTGACGCCGATCGGAAAGCTGTGATCGGGACGATGCACCGTCGCTTCGACGCGCATCAAGCGGACGCCCCGACGAGCGGTTGACGTCACGGCAGCCCAGAATTCCGGCGCCAGCCGCGCAAATTCCGGCATCACCGTTTTGCCAAGCCACTCGCGGGCCTTGAATCCCAGGATCTCTTCAGACGCGGGGTTCGCATACAACAGGTGCCCGTCGGCGTCTACGGTGATGACGCCCGTGCGGATGTTGCGGAGCACATCGTCGGCCTCGAGCTGTACCTGGCGGACCTCTGCCGTGAGCGCCACCTCACGCCGGCCCAGTACGTTGACCCGGCTCGCGACGTACGCGATCACGATGGCGACGAGGGCGAACACGCCGAGCTGAAGCCAGAGCCCCGCGGTGATCCCGGTGGAGTGGCCCCAGAAGACGTCGGCGAAGTAGAGGAGACCGGCGAACAGGGTGACCAGGCCGACGTTGGCCGGCGGCATCAACAGCGCCGTTACCGCGACCAGGATGACGTACAGGCTGGCGAGGTCGCTATCGGCACCGCCGGTCATGTGCACCACGGCGGTGATGAGGAAGACGTCGAACAGCGCCTGGAGGTAGAGGAAGGTCGGCCCAGGCACTTTGCGGCGGAAATGGGTGTGCCAATAGGAAGCGAGGGTGACGCCCCCGGCGGTCACGAGCATGAGCGACGTGACGAGGATGTCCAGCGGGGCGGCGACCCGGACCTTCAAGGCGGCGGTGACGTAGATGGCGATGGCCAAGCACATCCGCCCCACATAGATCAGGCGGAGGAGCTCTCGGCTGGTCGGAATGGTCGACCCTGCGGATTTGACGCCTAGCCAACGCATGGGGGGCCATTATTGGCGGCGGTGCCGCAGAATGCAATAGTCACGGTCACCTTTGGGTACTGCGACGCTAGGACCAGGCGACGCTACGAAAGAGCGACGCTAGGACCTGGCGACGCTCCGTCGTAGTCGCCTAATCCTAGCGTCGCTTTACCCTAGCGTCGCCCTATTTAGCGTCGCACCACCCAGCTACTGCACCGCGTTGACCATGTCGAAGATCGGCAGGTACATGGCCACGACCATGCCGCCGACGATCACGCCCAGCACCACGATCATGACCGGCTCGAGCAGGGACAGCAGCGCGCTCACGGCGGCGTCGACCTCGTCGTCGTAGAAGTCCGCGATCTTCGTGAGCATCTCGTCCAGGCCGCCGGTCTGCTCGCCCACCGCGATCATCGAAATCACCATGGGCGGGAAGACCTTCGATTTCTGGAGCGGCGCCGCGATCGTTTCACCACCGGCAATCGACGCGCGCGATTCCATCACGGCGTTGTGGATCACCATGTTGCCGGCGGTGCGCGCGGTGATCTCGAGGCCGTCGAGAATCGACACGCCCGAAGAAATCAGCGTGCCGAGCGTGCGGGTGAAGCGCGAGACGGCGGATTTGCGCAGCAGGTCGCCGAGCACCGGCAGGCTGAGCATCAGTTTGTCGATCTGCAGCTTGCCGGGGGTCGTCTTGTAATAGCGGTTGGTGGCAACGAACGCGAAGATTCCGGCGGCGATCATCGCCCACCAGAAATTCTTGAGGAGGTTGCTCGCGCCGATCACGATGCGGGTCGGGAGCGGCAGCTGCAGGTTCACGGACGCGAACATGCTTTGGAACGTCGGGATCACGAAGATCAGCAGTGTCGCGATCGCGATGCCCGCGACCGAGAAGATCACCGCGGGGTAGATCATCGCGCCCTTCACCTTGCGCACGATGGAGTCGTTCTTTTCGAGGAAGACGGCGAGGCGCAGCAGAATCGTGTCGAGAATACCGCCCGCTTCGCCGGCGGCCACCATGTTGACGTACAGATCGGTGAACGCCTTGGGGTGCTTGCGCAGCGCGTCGGCCAGCGTGTGGCCGCTTTCGACGTCGTACACCACCGCACGGGTCACATCCGCCAGCACCTTGTTTTCGGTCTGCTGCGAGAGGATGTCGAGCGCCTGCACCAGCGGCAGCCCGGAGTTGATCATCGTGGCGAACTGCCGGGTGAAGATCACGACGTCGCGCGTCTTCACGCCGGCCTTGAAGAAGTCGGCGATCCCGCCGCCCTTCCCCTTCGCTTCGCGGACCTGCACCACGATCATGCGGTTCTTGCGCAGGTGCGCAATGACGTCGTCACGCGTGCCGAGGTCGATCTTATCGCGAACGAGATCGCCCTTCATGTTGCGTGCGGTGTACTCGAAGACCGGCATATTTTATTCCTCCGCGCCGCGCCTCACGGACGCACGGCGACCTTTGGTGCGGCCCCCTTCGGCGTCGCGCCCGCGACCGGTGGACCGTCCTTCTCGTCCGGGGGCGTTTCGCCGATGGACCGCAGGAAATCGTTGGGCTTGGACGTCACGCGCAAGCACTCGTCTTTGGTGACCTCGCGTCCCATGTAGAGTTGATAGAGCGCGTCGTTCAGCGTCTGCATACCGTACTTTTTGCCGGCCTGCATCGACGACTCGATCTGGTGGACCTTGTCGTCGCGGATCAGGGCGCGAATCGCGGGCGTGCAGATCATGATCTCGGCGGCCATGACCCGGCCGCGACCCTTGGCCCGCTGCAGCAGCGTCTGCGTCAGCACGCCCTCGAGCACGAACGCGAGCTGCGCTCGCACCTGCGACTGCTGGTGCGACGGGAAGACGTCGATGATACGGTTGATCGACTCGGCGGCGGAGTTGGTATGGAGCGTGGCGAATGCCAGGTGCCCCGTCTCCGCGATGGTGAGCGCCGCCTGAATCGTTTCGAGATCGCGCATTTCGCCGACCAGCACGACGTCGGGGTCCTGGCGCAGCGCGTACTTGAGCGCCGCCTGGAAGCTGTTGGTATCGGTCCCCACTTCGCGCTGGTTGACGATGCACGCCTGATGGCGGTGGATGAACTCGATCGGATCTTCCACCGTGATGATGTGACCCTTCAGCTCCTTGTTGATCTTGTCGATCATCGCGGCGAGCGTCGTGCTCTTACCCGAGCCGGTCGGACCCGTGACCAGCACGAGCCCGCGGGGACGGTCGGCGAGCTGCGCCACCACGTTGGGCAGGCCCAGCTCGCCGAACGTCTTCACGTTGAACGGAATCTGCCGGATGACGACCGACACGCAGCCGCGCTGCTTGAACACGTTGCCGCGGAAGCGCGCCAGGTTCTGGATGCCGAACGAGAAGTCGAGCTCGTTCTCGGTCTCGAAGCGTTTCTTCTGATTCTCCGTGAGGACCGAGTACGCGAGCGAGAGGGTGTCCTTGGGCGTCATGACCTCTTCGCTCTGCGCGTTCACGATGTCGCCGTCCACGCGGATCTTGGGCCGCTCGCCCGCCACGAGGTGGAGGTCGGAAGCGTCCTTTTCGATCATCTCCTCGAGCAATGCCCGGAGGTTGATTGGCATGCTTCCTCTCCTTATCCGGCCGCGGTTTCTTTTACGACTTCCTCGAGCGTGGTCACGCCCTTCTTGACCTTCAGCATGCCGTCCATGCGCAGCGTGAGCATTCCTTCTTTGACCGCGAGGTCGCGCAGCTCCTCGGTCGAGGCGCCCTTCAGGATCTCGCGGCGGAGTGGGCTCGTCAGCGCCATCACTTCGTAAAGTCCCTGCCGGCCGCGGTATCCCGTGCCCGCGCAGGTATCACATCCCGCGCCTTTGAAGAACGGGCCTTCCTTCTTATCGATGGCGAAGGCGTGCATCTCCTCGGGCGTGTATTCGTGCTGAGCCTTGCACTCTTTGCAGACGCGGCGCACCAGGCGCTGCGCGACGATCAAGTTGACGGCGCTCGCAACGTTGAACGGCTCGATGCCCATGTCCACCATTCGCGTGATGGTCGACGGGGCGTCGTTGGTGTGCAGCGTCGAGAGCACGAGATGGCCCGTGAGCGCGGCCTTGATCGCGATCGAGCCCGTCTCGAGATCGCGGATCTCGCCGACCATGATGATGTTCGGGTCCTGGCGCAGGAACGCCTTCAGCGCCGCCGCGAACGTCATCCCCACCTCGTTCCGCACCAGCACCTGATTGATGCCCAGCAGGTTGTACTCGACCGGATCCTCGGCGGTCATGATGTTGACGTCGATCTGATTGATTCGCGAGAGCGCCGAGTATAGCGTCGTCGTCTTCCCGGAGCCTGTGGGCCCCGTCACCAGCACCATGCCGTACGGATTGAGGATCGCCTTGAGGAGATTCTCCTCCGACTTGGGCTCGAAGCCGAACGTCTTGAGGTCGAGCGTCAGGTTACCCTTGTCGAGAATTCGCAGCACGATTTTCTCGCCGAACAG
>WNGA01013300.1_pt1 | contig 10549 bp, 11 predicted proteins | sample 5400061 | NCBI WGS metagenome assembly WNGA01 (sample SAMN13153366, study PRJNA577476) | soil metagenome | isolation source: 100 cm soil or saprolite under grassland replicate 2 | place: USA:California | collected 2016-06-15
TGGGAATTCTACACCAGCACCCGCATGTGGAATCCGGACGGCGATCTCAACGTCGATGGACTGCAAATCGTCACCCAGATCTACTGGGAGCAAACCCAGTCAAAGGGACCAGTGCCGAGCGCTGCGAAATACATCGACCAAAGTTATTTGCGCGAGGCGTTGAAGGATTTGGCGAAACGATGAGAATTTGGCTACAGCTAAAAATAGTGATTAGCTTCGGCGCGCTTTTTACATTCACGCTTCTCTGCCTTGCCTGCGCTCCGGCTTCTTACGCAAGCAGTCATGATTTCTACAGCGGCAAAACTATTCGTCTCATCGTCGGTTACGCGCCTGGCGGCGGCTACGATTTCTATGCCCGCACGATTGCGCGGCATATGGGTAAACATATCGCGGGAAATCCAACTTTTGTCGTGGAGAACATGCCGGGCGCCGGCAGCTTGGTCTCAGCCAATCACCTCTATAAAATCGCCAAGCCCGATGGCCTCACGATCGGCCACTTCAATGGCAACTTATTCCAGCTGCAAGCGATGGGACAGAAAGAGATAGATTTCAATGCCGCAAGGTTTGAATACGTCGGCGCCGTGGCCCGGGTCGAAATCGCCTGCGGCCTTTCCAAAGCGAGCGGCATTGACAGCGCGGACAAATGGCTGGCCTCGAAGGTCGCGCCGCGAATGGGCGCCACTGCGCCGGGGACAGGGGCCTACGATACGTCTCGGCTGCTAAACTCAACTCTTGGTTTCCCGCTGCAGTTGGTGCTGGGCTACAAGAGCACGGGCGAAATGCGCGTGGCGGTGGAAAGGGGAGAGCTCCACGGGGTTTGCACGGGATGGGAAAGTTTGCGTTCGCTATGGAAAAATTTCATCGAGAGCGGGGAACTGGTGATTGTCCTGCAAGCGCTGCCGAAACCCCATATGGAACTGCCAAAGGTTCCGCTAGCGATCAATTTTGCCAAGACCGAGGAGGCCCGCCAATTGATTCAGATCGGCGTCCATGACGTTAGCGCGGCGAGCAGGCCATTTATGCTTTCTCCCAACACGCCGAAGGACCGCGTGCAGCTCCTGCGCAAGGCGTTCACCGCGACGATGAGCGATCCATCATTTCTCGCCGATGCCGAGCGCGCCAGCCTGGACATCGCGCCGCTCACCGGAGAGGAGCTGGAGAAGACCGTTCATGGATTGCTCAAGACAAGTCCGGCCATGCTGGCGAAGCTGAAACAGATCCTCGCGCCACAGTGAAAATAGGCACGAGGCATGAGGTGGGAGCGAGTAGGGGCAAGGCGCGCCTTGCCCCTACATCGTTGCGCAATCTCTTGAATAATTTCCTCTGCGACCTTATAACTCAGCGAACATGAGGAGTTAAATCTTCGACGAGTGACAAACCCGCCCACAACTCTCAAAACCGAACGTCTACGACTGAGAAAAGTAAAACCAGCAGATGCTGAGGCGATCTTTCGCGAATACGCGCAGGATCCCGAAGTCACCAAGTACGTTAGCTGGCACACTCACAAGGACATCGAGGAGACGCGTGAGTATGTGCGCATGTGCTTGCTCGCGTGGGACGTCGGCAAGGCGTTTCACTGGGTCATCGAACGACTGGAAGACAAGCAGGTCATCGGCATGATGATCGCGAGAGTTGCCGGTGAAAAATGGGAACTGGGCTACGTCTTGGCGCGCGCCTACTGGGGACGAGGGTACATGACCGAGGCCGTCAAAGGAATTATCGCCTGGGCGCTGCGGCAAAAAAATATCTATCGCATTTGGGCGGTGTCCGACGTCGACAACATCGGTTCGGCTCGCGTGATGGAAAAGGCCGGCATGCAGCGCGAAGGTGTTTTGCGGCGCTGGTCGGTGCATCCGAATATCAGCGCGGATCCAAGAGACTCGTACTGTTATGCGATCGTTAAGTAAGGACTGGAGTGTTGGAGTAATGGAGTCTTGGAGTGATGAGAAAGAAGCGAGGAGCATGATCGTAGCATTCGTGCGCATCGCGCTCCTATTCTTGATGGTCAGCGCGCCGGTGGTCTCGGCCCAAGACCGCGCGCGTGTTGGCTGGGCGGCGATGACGGCGTCGCATACGCCCTTGTGGGTTGCTCAAGAAAAGGGCCTCTTTAAGAAGCAAGGTCTGATGATAGAATCAATCTTCTTCGGCGCGGGGCCCCCGGCGATGCAGGCGCTAGTCGCCGGTGACCTCGATATCGTCGTCACCTCGGCGCCCAATGTCGTGAATCCCCGGCTCGGCGGCGTCGATGCCGTGATGGTCATGTCGATCATCCCGATTTTCATCGATCACATCATTAGCGCGCCGGGCATAACAAGCCCCGAGCAATTGAAAGGCAAGATCGGCTCGGTCAATCGCTTCGGCAGCATTTCCGATATGGGATTGCGACTCTCGCTGCGGCGGCTTGGCATCGATCCCGAAAAAGACGTGAAAATCGTCCCGGCGGGAGGAAATCCCGAGCGGCTTGCGGCGATATCTAAAGGAATTTCCCAATTTACCATCATGAATGAGCCGTTTATCAAAGAAGCCGAGCGCCTTGGCTTCCGCGATTTGGTCAACATGGCGACGCTCAAAATTCCACTGCATGGCAACGGCGTCGTCACACGAGAAGCGATTATCAAGGCCAAGCGCCCGGTCGTAACTAAGTTTGTGCGTGCGCTGACCGAAGCGATTTATTTTATCAAAGCCGATAAGGAAACGACGAAAGCGATTATCGGCAAGTACACCAAGCTCACGGACCCAGAAGGACTCGAGCGAACGTATAAAAACTACACCTCGGTTCTTCCGGAAGCTCCTTACCCCGAACCCGCGGGTATTAAAACCTTGCTCGACGACATGGCGCCGCGCAACGCCAAAGCAGCAGCCGCCGATCCCAAATCTTTCGTCGACGTGAGCTTCGTACAGGAAATGGAAGCGTCAGGGTTTATTAAGCAGCTGCAGAAGAAATAAGGATCGTTAGGCGTGAAGGGTAAGGCGTCAGGGGAAAAGAGCAAAGACCGGAGAGCATTAGCTCGGATTGGGGCGCGCATGAAAATCACACGGGTCTGGTTGGCAGTCTTTCTTCTGAATTTAGTTCTTCTCTGCGCGCGAGTTTCATCGTTACTCGCTGCCGAAAAACTGGTCGGTCTTCAGTCGGCGCCGAGCATCGCGATGGCGCTGCCGTGGTTTGCCGAGGAAGCGCGGCTCTATTCCAAACACGACCTGGATTTTCAACTTGTCTACATCGCCTCGTCGGGAATCGTCACTGCGGCGATGAGCGGCGGCAACGGCAGCGTCGCGATGGCCGGTGGGGAGGGACCGATCCGCGCGTACTTAAGTGGTAACACTGACTTCGTTTTCATTGGTTCGGTGAAGAATGTTTTGACCCATAGCTTGATGGGCAAGCCGGAGATCAAGCGGCCGGAAGATTTGAAAGGCAAGCGTATCGGTGTCGGTCGCATCGGCGGCAACTCGCACTATTTTACTATGTACGGGATGCGACAAAAGGGGCTCGACCCTCTCAAGGATGCAAACTTGATCCAGACCGGCGGCGCGCCGGAAACATATCTGGCTTTGAGCACGGGCGCGGTTGATGCCGCGTCGCTCACGACGCCGCAGGACACGCGCGCGGCGTTTCAAGGGTTCAATTATGTCATCGATGGCCGCGAGCTTCGCCCGGCTTACGTGGCTACCGGTTTCGTTACGCTCCGTTCCGTGATCACCAAGCGGCCAAAAGTCGTCAGTCAGTTCATGCACGTGATGGCGGAGTCGCTGAAGCTCATGATCAGTGACCGGGAGTTGGCGTTTAGAGTGATCAGCAAGAAAATCGGCCTGACAGACCGTAAAGTTTTCGATGCGGCGTACACCGCCGAGTTAAAAGTACTCGAACCCAGGCTGGAAATCCGCCCCGGCGCAATTCAAGCCAACTTAGACGAGATCGCCCGCACCGACCCGCGCGCCAAACAAGTAAAAGCGGAGCAGTTGATCGACCGCCGCTTTCTTGAGGAGATGGAGAAGGACGGGACGTTTGAGCGGCTGGGGCTAAAATAGCAAAAGGGTCGAGGATGGAGGATTGAAGATAGAGGATCGATTTGAGACTGGCGAACCTCCATCCTCGATGTTCTATCCTCGATTAGTTGAACTCCAATCCCACCACCTTCGCGGGATTTCTCGTGCACACCGTGTAAAGCTCGTCTTTATTCAATCCGAACGCTTCCATGTAGCCACGTACCAACCGCATCGCTTCGACAGAATCGGGAAACAGCGGCTCGCCGGCATCGCTCGATAACGTAAAATGTTCGGGGCCGACTTCACGGATGGTGTTGTACATGATCTGCGGATCGACGCCGAGGAGCGGCGATAGCTCGTCCCAAGTGAAGTTAAATAGAATCCCGACCGGGGAAAGCTCCTTCATCATCTGCGGCGAGACATTCAAGAACGGACTATACGGATGATCGATCACCGCGCGCTTCAAGCCGACTTTGTCGACTTCCTCGGCGAGCTTGTAAATTTCCTTGTGGGTGGCGTGGCCAAAGAAGAGCGCGACATTTCGATCCGCGCAGATGCGAACAATTTCTTTGACTTCCGTCTTTAACTCACCGTTGTTGTTCAAATTGTAATGTCCGAGTGTGACAGCTTTGTCCCAAGGCAGCGGCCCGTGCCAACCGTTGGCATTACTCCCTTCAATGGTATGGCGATAGGTTCCCACGGTGCTGAGCGTGATCGCGTGGTTGAAGACCGGCAGCCAAATCGCCCTGACGCCGCCATCGATCATTGAAGTCACGGTCTTCGCCGATACCGGCGCCGTCTGCCTGCCGCAGACGTAGCCCGCCCAACACGTGATTGGCTTCACACCCTCCTTCTCGGACCAACGGTTCACATCTTCCTGAACGTCACGCACCGCCTTAGCCGGATCTTCACCGGGAATGCTCTTGAACAGCAGTCCCTTCATCTCCGCCAGTGATGCGCGGCGCGCCAGATCGAAAGCATCTTGCTGGCCCTCGTGAGCGTGGCAGTGAATGTCGATGGCATCTTTGACTTTGATATGCGGCGGATGAATTGTGCCGGGCTTGTACTGGGTGCGCGCGGCGTAGGAAGTGACGCAGCGTTCATGGGTCGGCGTGGAAACAGTATTGGTGCTCATGGAATTACCCTCCGTTTTAGGGCCAATCGCCAGTCGAACCTTATGGATTTCCTTTTATCAGTCAGCCGGGGATTTTTAAAGGGATTTCTTGCTTGACGCTTCCTATTCATCTGGCTTATTTTCCGCCCAGCCTGAAGCGCAGATTTTAGCAGCGAATTTACGCCGGCAATGAGAGGAGCCAAATATGGTAATAAAGCGCGGTGGGATTAAGCATAACGCAGGCCACTTTCATTACCGCGAGCATCCGGAAGAGTTTGCCCGCAACGTGATCAATTTCATCACGGAATGGTAACGGCGCCGATGACTCTGCGTGCAGGAGGTCACCAATGAAGTCGACAACAATGAAAACTTATCTCGCGTTACTCACGTTTCTCGGCGCTGTTTTTCATATTCGTCCGGCGGTCGCGGTCGATAAACTCAACTTTATCTACACGGCGCGCGTGATGTCGCAGTCTTATCCATATATCGCTCAGGAGGCGGGACTTTTTAAAAAATATGATTTAGACGTTCCGGTGGTTTTTGTCACACCCGGCGCGCCGGCGGTGGCTGCGATTCTATCGGGCGATAGCGAGGTGGCTCAGATCAGCGCCGCAAGCATTACCCGGCCCTTCGTGCAGGGAAACAAAGACCCGGTGTTTATCGGCGGGATCAAGAGCATGCTGACGCACAGCATTCTCGCCAAGCCGGATATCAAACGGCCGGAGCAACTAAAAGGAAAAAGAATCGGCGTCTCGCGCATCGGCAGCAATCCGCATTACTTCGCGGTGCAGGCCCTGCGCCACTTCGGCGTCGACTCGCGCGAAGTGAATTACATTCAGACCGGCGGCGCGCCTGAGACCTTGGCCGCGCTCGTCGCACAAGCGATCGACGTCGCGGTGCTGACCGTGCCGACAGATGCCCAAGCATTGAAACTCGGCTATCATTATTTGATCTACGGTCCGGACTTGCGCATCGCTTACTTGGCTACGGGCTACAGCACGCGCCGCTCGATCATTACCAAGCGTGGGCCGGTGATCGGGCGTTTCGTAAGAGCGATGGCCGAAGCAGCGAAGATCATGCACACCGATAAAGAATTCACGTTCAAAGTGCTGCAAAAGTATTTGCGCGTCGATGATCGCGGTCTGCTCGAGTCGAGCTACAATGTCGAAATCAAAGCGCTGGAGCCACGGCTGGCGATCAAGCTCGAAGGGATTCAGTCGACCCTCGATGAAATCGCGCCGACCGAGCCGCGCGCCAAGACGGTTAAGCCACAAGAGATGGTCGACACGCGCTATCTCGATGAAATGGAAAAGAGCGGATTCTTCGAGCAGTTGTGGGGAGGAAAGAAATAGCGGTGGACCACAAATTGCCTAAGGTTCACGCCTCCACCTTCATTCTCCGGGGCAACCGCGGGGGAGGAAAGAGGAGGGGACATTTTGCCGTACAGAACGCAAAGGACACAAAAAAAATTTAGTTTGGTAGGGTGCGCTCCGCGCACCGTCAGTTTGTAGTTCGTAGCCCGGATGTAGCGTAGCGGACTCCGGGTCTTCCGGCCGGACAAAGTTGCGCGCAGGCTGCGATAACTTGTGACGAAGAGCACAAAGCTGATGAAGAGAGGGATAGATTCTTAGGTAGGGGCGACCGGCTGGTCGCCCTTCTTTGAGATCGTCGTGATGAACAACGCGATTGTGCCAACGGGAGCGGACGGATTATCCGGCGACGTCGCAATGAACGATTCCGTGAAATTTCCAGGAAGGGCAAACTTATGATTCACAAGATTGTTAGCGTCGTTGGGTTCATGGTTTTCTTGCTGTGCCTTTTTGTTGTTACGCCGGTTTGGGCCCAAACCAAAATCACCATCGGCGTCGCCGCGATGAGCCCGCGTACGATTCCGCTCCTCATAGCGCAAGAACAAGGGCTGTTCGCCAAGCATGGCATCGAAGCGCGCATTGTGCTCATCAAGGGCGCGCCCATTTTGGTCGCGAGTCTCATCTCCGGCGATCTCGAAGTCGGCTACACTGGCGGTACCTCGGTGCTTGGCGCGGCAGCGTCGGGACCGTATCTAAAAATTCTTTCGTCAATCTCCAGCAAGCTCACCCACACGATGCTAGCCCATCCGAGTCTCAAGAGCGCCGAGCAATTGCGCGGCAAGCGCTTCGGTATCCAAAGCATGGGCGGCACCACCTGGATGCACACAATCCTCGCCCTCGAGCATGTCGGGCTCGACGTCAAACGGGATAATATTAACATACTGATGATCGGCGACTCGGTGCTGATCGGCCAATCGCTGGAGGCCGGCAGAATCGATGCCGCAGTGCTCGATGGCGCGCTGGCGCGCCGGCTGATCAATAAAGGTTTCTCGGTAATCGTCGATCTTACGCCGTTCAATATTCCCATGGTCAATCAAGCCGTCGTCGTCACCCCAGATTTTGTCCAAAAACGCGCGGAACTCGCCGAACGGATTCTCATGGTGCTGGTGGATAGCCTGGCGTATACGCTTGCGCTGGTGAACAAAAGCGTCGTGGTCAAAACGATCATGCGCCGGCTCCAGATCGACGATCCAAAGATCGGCGAGGAAGGTTATAGGGACCTTATGACGAGCATCGAGCGCAAGCCCTTTCCCTCGCTCGACGGGCTGCGCAATATCCGCCGTCTCATGGCGACGCAAAATCCTAAAGCCGCGAATGTTAAAGTCGAAGACCTCATCGATGCCCGGATTATCCGTAAGCTCGATGAAAACGGCTACATGGACAAGGTCGCCGCGACTTATGGACTGAAGTAGATGGCGTGATAATCAGTTTCGGTGACAAGAGAATCGACTCTGTTGGGTTCTCAAAGATGGCGGCCTGTTTTGCATGGCGATTGTGTATGACTGCAAGATCCGGCGGTTTCATTGCTGGTGCATGACTTTGCTTCCTCTTCGGATGGCTGTCTAAGGTTTTGCTTAGGCCTCGCGTATTCCGCGTCGGTCTAAAGCAGAAGGTTAGGCCTAGAAATTCAGAATATCTCCTTTTCTTTCTCTCGACGCGTGTCACGATTTTGCGAACAGAAATAAGTAACGCCGCTTGATGTTGCCAGAAGCCGCCGGGCAATATCCCTCCCTTTCATCGACAACGGTAAAGCCGGCCTCAACGCCCGCCTCACGGTGGTGTTCCTTGGAACGGGAAACTGAGTTGGTGATCATTACGTGCCCATTTCCCCGACAGACCCGGTGAAACTCGCGCAATACCCGTAGCGTGTCGTTAATGTACGCGAACAGACCCAGCGCTACTATGTGATCGGCGGAACAATCGGCAAACGGAAGATTGTGGGCATCAGCGACGAGGAACACGACGTTGGCGGCGCCGCAACTGGTCTCGGCGGATTTCACCATGCCACGGTCCTTGTCTATCGCCACCAACGACTTGCAATGTTCGGCAAGACGCGCAATCTTGCCTCCGTGCAAGCCACATCCAATGTTAAGGACCCGACCCGGGTACCGCTCAAGGAAGTGCTGGATGATATCCGCCTGTTCCTCGCCCGCAAGACCGAACCGGTGATGCCACGACTCCCACATCAGCTCTTTGTAATTCATGCGCGACGAGTCACGTAGAGTTTATCCGCCCAACGACGCCCGTCAGGTGCGCCGGCATGTTAGCCGGCCACTGGACGGCTACTAAAGACTGCCTCACTTGTCGAGCTCTGCGAACTTGTCGACGATCTGGCCGTTGTTGTGGCAGAGCACATTGATCTCAGCGACAAGCTCAGGCACCCGATGCCAATCTTTCCCACGTATCACGTCTCGAAGAGCAAGCGTGGTTCCCGCGATACGCGCCCAGTTGGGGCCGCCGAAGGAGTACCGCTTCGTGCCGAGCAACCAGTCGCCCTCGTGAAATACCCTGAAGACGTCCTCAAGGGAAAAGCCGGTGCGACTCAAGTAAGGGTGGATAACTCGCTCGGGATCGACCTCAGAGATGGTGGCGCGATAAATCTTCTTGGCTTCGGACTTCCGTGCCGCCGAGAAGCCCGATGTCACCATCTTGGAGCGATCGAACAGTTCGGGATGATTCTCCCGGACCATCGCCCCGACCTCGCGATAGAGAAACGAGACCAGCTTGCGGAAGTAGTCCAGAGCTTCCTGCTCGGGCGTCATTGAACCTTCGCCGTTGTCTGCCTAATCACCACAATACACTGGTCAGCGTATTATCAATATACTTGCCAGTAATAGATCCTGACGGCTCATCCTGCATAAGGCCGTTGCGTCTTTATTTTTTCGCAGAGAAAGTTGAGCTCGGGCGCCGGTGCTCAATGATCTCATTCATCTACTTTCCGCAAGACCAGTAGATCAAGAGTTTCAACGATCGCAGTTGGTTTTGTTTCATCGGCCGCGGCCCGCTCGAGCGCGTCCTGACGAGAGACAAATTCGTGGTCTGCCATCATCGCCAGCGTCGTGTCGGCACGCAGCCGGGTGCGGGCGGCCAACTCCGTGAGGTTCGAGCAGGTTTGTTGGATCACTCGCTCAACGGTTTCGAACGTAAAACCGAAATTGGTGAACGTCTGAACGGTTTTCTCCATCGTTGGAAACTGCTCGCATATGGCTTTTGCCTCAGGAAAATAGTCGAACATCGTAATCTCTCCCAGACGGTCCGCGAATGCGCCGCGGATCAAAGCCTGGCCGCCCGTTTTCAAAACGCGGTAGAGCTCCGAAGCGCACGCCGCTTTATCCGCGACGTGGTGATAGACATTTGACAGAATAGCTGCGCCGAGTGATTTTCCTCCCAGCGGAAGCTGCTCGGCACGCCCGGCGATGTAGAAGACATTCGAATGCTTTCCCGAACTCGCGGCCATATCGCGCATTCCCTTTGCCGGCTCCACTCCGATCACAAGCGTGTTGAACCAATGAGCGATGAGAGTTGCGAATCGACCCGTCCCGGAGCCAAGATCAAGAACAATATCCGCCCGCCCAATATGCGGTTCCAAGGCCGCGCGCCAGGCCGCTAGTGAGTGAGAGGAGAGGGCCCGACCGGAGTTGAAATCGCGCGACATCGGACCGTCATAATCGGTGCTGCCGGGAACGAATAAACACGGCATGATTCGGATCACCACCCGATAGTAGTTGAGCTCAGGAAATTTCGGGCGGCTCGGAAGATATTTAGCGGCGCGCCCGGAGCGAATTGCTCACTGACCGGCGCGCCGCCGTAAAGGAAATAATTGTCTAGGCTTGTTGTACAGCGGTTAGCTTCCAGGCATTTGGACCTACCGGCCGAGCGAAGGTCCAGTACTCTTCGAACTCGATCGGCTCGGAGTTGCTGCCGCTGACGACCGCGCCACTCTTGGCGTCCACGGTGTAGTCCAGCAAATTGGCCCGCAACCTCGTGGTAATGTAATCTTCACCGTTTTCAGTCCAAACTTCGGTGATTTCACTCTCGCGCAAGGCGATGTTTTCCATCCTATTTTGCTGTCCGCGGGCGC
>WNGA01013302.1_pt1 | contig 10548 bp, 7 predicted proteins | sample 5400061 | NCBI WGS metagenome assembly WNGA01 (sample SAMN13153366, study PRJNA577476) | soil metagenome | isolation source: 100 cm soil or saprolite under grassland replicate 2 | place: USA:California | collected 2016-06-15
CGACCACCATGAAGCGCTGCGAGGTGACAAGGGCCTTCGGCGTGATCCCGGTCGCGGGCCCAGGCGCCGGCTGAGCGCAAAGGCTGGACGCGGCAAGAAAAGCTGCCGCGAAGGCGCTGCGCCAGAAGCTTTGCTCAGACATATGACGGATTGTATCCGTCATATCGATGGCGTTCGGCGACTCGTCAGCGTCCCGGAACGATGATGCGGCTCGCCTCGCCCGCCATCTCGAGCATCAGCTCGTTCATGCGGCGCACGAACCCGGCGGGATCGTCGAGCTGACCGCCCTCGGCGAGGAGCGCCTGGTCGAAGAGCAGATTCCCCCAGTCGGCGAAGCGCGTCTTTTCCTGGTTCAGGCGCTGCACCATCGGATGCCCCGGATTGATCTCGAGGATCGGCTTCGCCTGCGGCCCTTTCTGCCCGGCCGCCTTGAGAATGCGCGAGAGATTGCCCCCCATGTCGTGCTCGTCGGCGACCAGGCACGAGGGCGACTGCGTGAGCCGCGAGCTGACGCGCACGTCCTTTACCCGGTCGCCGAGCGCGTCCTTCAGTCTTGCGATGAGGGCCCGGTGCCCGCCCGCCTGCTTCGCCTCCTCCTTCTTCTCGTCGTCGGACTGGAGCCCGGAGAGATCGAGCTCGCCCTTCGCGACCGAGGCGAGCTGCTTGCCCTCGTACTCAGGAAGGTTCGCGACCAGCCACTCGTCGACGCGCTCCGACAAGAGCAGCACCTCGATCCCGCGCTTGCGGAAGATTTCCAGGTGCGGGCTGTTCTTCGCGGCGAGGAAGCTCTCCGCGGTCACGTAGTAGATCTTGTCCTGTCCCGCCTTCATGCGCGCGGTGTAGTCGGCGAGCGATACGCTCTGCTCTTCGCTGTCGGCGTGGGTGGAGGAAAAACGCAGGAGCTTCGCGATGCGCTCGCGGTTGGCAGGATCCTCGCCCACGCCTTCTTTCAGGACGCGCCCGAATTCCTTCCAGAAGCCCGCGTACTTGTCCTTCTGGTTCTCGGCGAGGTCTTCGAGCAGGCCGAGGACGCGCTTGGTGCAGCCGGCGCGGATCGCCTCGATGTCGCGGCTCTCCTGCAGGATCTCGCGCGAGATGTTGAGCGGCAGGTCGTTCGAATCGACCACGCCGCGCACGAAGCGCAGGTAAGCGGGCAGCAGCTGCTCGGCGTCGTCCATGATGAACACGCGCCGCACGTAGAGCTTCAGGCCGCGGCGCTCGTGCCGGTCCCACAGGTCGAAGGGCGCGCGCGCCGGGATGTAGAGAAGCTGCACGTATTCCTGGCGGCCTTCGACGCGGTTGTGGCTCCAGGCGAGCGGCGCGTCGGAGTCGTGGGCGACGTGCTTGTAGAACTCGCGGTACTGCTCCTCGCTGATCTCCGACTTCGCGCGCGCCCACAAGGCGCTCGCCTGGTTGATCGTCTCGTCCTCGTCGGTGACTTTCTCCGCCGACTTCTCCTTGTCCCACTTCACTTTCTTCATCACGATCGGGATGGCGATGTGATCGGAATACTTGCGGACGATCTCCTTCAGCTTCCAGTCCGAGAGCAGCTCGTCCTCCCCTTCGCGCAGGTGCAGGACGACGTCGGTGCCGCGCCCTTCCTTCTCCGCGGTCTCGATCGTGAATTCGCCGCCGCCGTCGGATTCCCAGCGGACGCCCTCGCCGGCCGGCAATCCCGCGCGGCGCGTCAGGAGCGTGACGCGGTCGGCGACGATGAAGGACGAATAAAAGCCTACCCCGAACTGGCCGATCAGCCGCGCGTCTTTCGCCTGGTCGCCGGTGAGCGACTGGAAGAACTCGCGCGTCCCGGACTTGGCGATGGTGCCGATGTTGCCGACGACTTCGTCGCGCGACATGCCGACGCCGTTGTCCGATACCGTGAGGGTGCGCGCCTGCTTGTCGAAGGAGACGCGGATCTTGAGCTCGGCGTCCGAGCCGTACACGGCGTTGTTCGAAAGCGCCTCGAAGCGCAGCTTGTCGGCCGCGTCGGAAGCGTTCGAAACCAGCTCCCTCAGGAAGATTTCCTTGTTGCCGTACAAGGAGTGGATCATCAGGTCGAGGAGCTGCTTGACCTCCGCCTGGAAGCCCAGGGTTTCTTTTGCGGCTGTTGCCGGCATGGCGCGGTGGCTCCGAGCGTTTTTCGGGGAAATGGCGGGCCCTGGCCCGAGCGGAGAATGAGGCTTGCGCCCGCGGAATTCAAGCCCACCCCGTTCGGCTCCTCCCGTACCGGATAGAATTGAACTTGCTCAGGCCCCGCCGGTCAAGAAGCAAGCCCGATGAACTTCCATCGATACCGCCTCCTCGCCGCGCTTTCCCTGATCTTTCCGGCGCTGGTCGCCGCCCAGCCGACGGGCGCGGGCCTGCCCGCCGGGGTCGCGCGGGTCACCTCGGTCGAAGGCGTGACCGAATACCGCCTCGCGAACGGCCTGAAGATCCTGCTGATCCCCGACCGCTCGATCGATACCGTCACGGTCAACGTCACCTACCTCGTCGGCTCGCGGCACGAAGGCTACGGCGAAACCGGAATGGCGCATCTTCTGGAGCACCTGATGTTCCGCGGCACGCCGCGCTTCCCGAACATCAAGGCCGATTTCCAGCGGCGCGGCGCGCGCTACAACGGCAGCACCTCGTTCGACCGGACCAATTACTTCGAAACTTTTCCCGCGAGCGAGAAGACCCTGGCCTACGTGCTCGATGTCGAAGCCGACCGCATGGTCAACGCCTCCATCGCCCGGCGCGATCTCGACGCGGAAATGACCGTGGTGCGCAACGAGTTCGAGTCGGGGGAAAACAGCCCCTTCAGCGTGCTGCGCGAGCGCATGGCGGCAAGCGCCTATCTCTGGCACAACTACGGAAATGCGATCATCGGGGCGCGCTCGGACATCGAGAACGTGCCGATCGACCGGCTGCGGGCTTTCTACAGCCACTACTATCAGCCCGACAACGCGGTGCTGCTCGTGTCCGGCAAGCTCGACGAGCCGGCCGTCCTCAAGCTCGTGCAAAAGCATTTCGGCAGGATCCCCAAACCGGCACGCACGCTGCGCCGGACCTATACCGTCGAGCCGACCCAGGACGGAGAGCGCACGGTCACGCTGCGGCGCTCGGGCGACGTGCAGCTCGTCTCGGCGCTCTACCACATGCCTCCGGGGAGCCATCCCGAATACGCCGCCGTGGACGTGCTGGTCGCGCTGCTCAGCCACGTGCCTTCGGGGCGGCTGCACAAGGCGCTCGTCGAAGCGGGCCTGGCGAGCTCCGTTTTCGGCACCGAGCGGCAGCAGCGCGAGGCGGGCTTCGCCTACTTCGGCGCGAATGCGAGGCAGGACGCTTCGCTCGAGGCCGCGCGCGACGCGCTGCTCGGTGTCCTGGAGGGTTTCTCCAAGAGCCCCGTCACCGAGGAAGAGGTCGAGCTCGCGAAGAGGCGCCTCGTCAACGACATCGAGCTCACGCTCGCCGATTCCCGCGAGCTCACCAGCGCGCTTTCCGAATGCGCCGGCATCGGCGACTGGCGCGTGCTCTTTTTGCACCGCGACCGGCTGAAGCGGACCACCGCCGCCGACGTCCAGGCCGCCGCGACGCGCTATCTGAAACCCGCCAATCGCACGCTGGGAATGTTCATTCCGACGCCCTCGCCCGACCGCGCGGAGATTCCGCCGGTGCCGGACCTCGCCGCCGCGCTCAAGGACTACCGCGGCTCGGCCACGGTGGCGCCGGGCGAGGATTTCAATCCGACCCCCGCGAACATCGAGGCGCGCGTCATCCGCAGGACGCTCCCCGGCGGCATGAAGCTCGCGCTGCTCCCCAAGAAAACGCGCGGTGGCACCGTGGTGGCGCAGCTCACTCTGGAATGGGGCGACGAGCAAAGCAAGCTGAACCGCGCCGCGGCCTGCAACATCGCGAGCGGGATGCTGCTGCGCGGCACGCGGAAGAATTCCCGCGAACAGCTCCGCAATCGGTTCGACCGGCTCAAGGCGAACGTGGGTGTCGGCGGCGACGGAGGCTCGGTCGAAACCGTCCGCGAGAGCCTCCCGGAGGCGCTCAGGCTGATGGCCGAGGTACTGCGCCAGCCGTCTTTTCCGAATGAGGAGTTCGAGCAACTGCGCCGCTCCTCGCTCACCAGCATCGACACGCAAAGAAGCGATCCGAGCGCGCTCGCGGGCCTTGCGCTCGCCCGCCACCTGAATCCCTACCCGCCCGAGCACTGGCTGTATACGGCCACGCTCGACGAGCGCAGCGCGCGGCTCCAGGCGCTCTCCCTCGACGACGCCAAGCGGTGCTACGCCGATTTCTACGGCGCCTCCGACAGCGAGCTCGCGGTCGTGGGCGATTTCGATCCGGGCGAGATCGCGCGCCTCGCCCAGGAGCTGTTCGGCGACTGGAAAAGCCCGCGCCCTTACGCGCGAATCCCTCTGCGGATCGCGGAGGTCGCGCCGGCCGACGACGTGATCAACACGCCGGACAAGGCGAACGCGGTGCTGCGCGCGGGGATGCTGCTCAAGCTGCGCGACGACAACCCCGATTATGCGGCGCTCGTCCTCGGCAACTATCTTCTCGGCGGCGCATCCGATTCGCGGCTGGTGCGGCGCATCCGCGAGAAGGAGGGGCTGTCCTATAGCGTCGGCTCGTTCCTGTCGGCCGACAGCTTCTTCGAGCGCGGCAGCTTCGGGGTCTTCGCCATCTACGCGCCGCAGAACCGCGCGCGGGTCGAGGCGGCGCTCGCCGAGGAGCTCAGCAAGGCGCTCGCCGGAGGGTTCAGCGCCGAGGAAGTCGAAGCCGGGAAGAACGGCCTGCTGCAGTCGCGACAACTCGCGCGCTCGAGCGACGCGACCGTCGCGAGCCGCCTCGCGTCCTACCTCGTGCTCGGCCGCACTTTCGCGTGGGAAGAGGAGCTGGAGCGGCGGATCGCCGCCATGACGCCCAAGGCCGTCGTCGAGGCCCTGCGACGGCATATCGATCCGGCAAAACTCTCGGTCGTCAAGGCCGGGGATTTTACGAGCGTCGCGGCCAACTGAGAAGAAACCGGTTTCTATTTCAATTCCTCGTAGCGAATCGAAAGAACTTCGAGCGGCTCGTCCCCGGCCGGCGTACTGAGCGTCACCGCGTCGCCCCCGCGCGTCCTGAGCAGCGCCCGGGCGATCGGCGACACCCACGACACCCGGCCGCGCGCGGGATCGACTTCGTCGGTGCCGACGATGCTGACGGTGTGCTCCCGGCCGCCCGTATCGCGGTAGGTGACGGTGGCGCCGAAGAACACGCGGTCCTGGTCCTGGTCGCGGGGATCGACCACTTCGGCGATCTCCAGGCGCTTGACGAGAAAGCGGATGCGGCGCTCGATCTCGCGCAAGCGTTTTTTCCCGTAGAGGTAATCGGCATTTTCCGAGCGGTCGCCGTTGGACGCGGCCCACGCCACCGTCTTCACCAGCTCCGGGCGCTCGACCTCGTCCAGCGCCCTCAATTGCGATCTCAAGCGCGCATAGCCCGCGGGCGTGATGTAGTTCTTCGACCCCCGGGGCACCCGGGGCTCGACCTCGATCTCCTCTTCCGGCGCGTCGCCTTCGCGCGTGAATGCCTTGCTCATCCTGATGCCCCGCCGTAGCTGCCTTTGCGGCTCCACTATAATAGCCTCAAACAAGCCGGAGCCCCTGTCGGGGGAGCGCCATGAATTTCAACAGGAAGCGGGTACAGGAAATCGCACTGGTCGTCCTGGTCGGGCTCGCCGCGACTCTCGCCAACCTGCAAGAGGAAATGCTCGAGCGCTTCGATATCGATCGGGGTTTCCTGCTCGGCTCGCTGGCACTCGTCGTATTCATCGCGCTGTTCCTGTACCTCAAGTTCCAGTTCTTCTTCCTGGTCGTGCTCCTGGCGGTCGCCGCGAACATGCCCGGCGAGGTGGCCGAGGGCCTCGGAATTTCGACCCTGCCTCTGGTCATCGCCATGGCCACGATGGTGGGCTTTTCGCTCATCAACTACGTGGTGGACCTGCTTCCGACGGGCCTGGAAAAAAGACCCAAGCAACAGAGCTCCGAAGGCATCAAGGTGCTGTTCTACGCCATCGAGAAGGGCAACCTCATTTACGCGCAGAAGGTCCTCTCCCAGAACTTCGACCCCAACCTGGTCGCCGAGAACGGCTATACGCCGCTCATGTACGCCGCGGCGCGCGGCGACTCGAAGATGGTCGAGCTGCTGCTCAGGAACGGCGCGGACGTCAACATGGTCAGCAAGGACGGCGACACGGCGATCGAGCTCGCCCTGCGGATCGGCTCGCAGGAGTGCGCCGACATCCTGAAGAAGGCGCGTGCCGACCAGGGGGTGCGCGAACAGGCCGCGAGGCCCCCCCAGGCCAAGCGGGACTGAAGTCTTCCGGTAACGAAATGTGTCGGGGCCTGGAGCGGCGGGAACTTCGCCTCGCCTGCGCTGCCCAAGACGCGTTACCGGAATCATTGCAGGAGACCCCGATGTCCAAGATGAAATTCGCCGTGGTGCTGGCCGTGTGCGCGGCCGCAACGGTGCTGGGCTTCGAGCGCGGCAGGCTGACCCCCGTATCGAGCTCGCAGGCCCAGACACCGCAGATCCAGAGGTCCGCCACCAGCGCGCTCCCCGATTTCAGCGCCCTGGTCGAGCAAAACGGGCCCGCCGTCGTCAACATCAGCACCACCACCGCGCCCGTGCGCACCCAGATGCAGCAACCCCAGATCCCCGGCGAGCCGGGCGACCCGGTCTACGAGTTTTTCCGCCGTTTCCAGATTCCCATGCCGCAAGGCGACGCGATACGCAAGGGGGTCGGCTCGGGCTTCATCGTCAGCGCGGACGGCTACATCCTCACCAACGCGCACGTGGTCGATGACGCGTCCGAAGTGACGGTCAAGCTCACCGACAAGCGCGAATTCAAGGCGAAGGTGATCGGCGTGGACCGCCGCACCGACGTCGCGCTGGTCAAGATCGATTCGAAGAATCTCCCGACGGTCCGCATCGGGGACGCCTCGAAGGCGAAAGTCGGCGAATGGGTCGCCGCGATCGGCTCGCCTTTCGGCCTGGAGAACACCGTCACCGCGGGCATCATCTCCGCGAAATCGCGCTCGCTGCCCGACGAGACCTACGTGCCTTTCATCCAGACCGATGTCGCCATCAACCCCGGCAACTCCGGCGGGCCGCTTTTCAACATGGCGGGCGAGGTGATCGGCATCAACTCGCAGATCTACAGCCGCACCGGCGGCTACATGGGATTGTCGTTCGCGGTCCCCATCGACGTCGCGATGAAGGTCAAGACCGATCTTCAGAAATACGGCAAGGTCAGCCGCGGCCGGCTGGGGGTCACCATCCAGGGCGTGAGCCAGGAGCTGGCCGATTCTTTCGGGCTGAAGAAGGCGCAGGGCGCTCTGGTCAGCGCCGTGGAACCGAAAAGTCCCGCGGACAAGGCCGGCATCAAGACCGGCGACATCATCCTGTCGGTGGACGGGCGCGCCGTCGAGAATTCGATCGACCTGCCCCGCATGATCGGCGAATCCCGCCCCGGAACGCCGGTAAACCTCAAGATCTGGCGCCAGGGTGAAACGCGGGAGCTGAAAGCTTCCCTCGGCGAGGCCCCGGCGGAGAAGCTGGCAAAAGCGCAGAGCGAACTCAAGGCGAAGCCGGGCAAGCTCGGTCTGGCGGTGCGCCCCCTCACCCCGGAAGAGCGCAAACAGAACGAAACCGAAGGCGGCCTGCTCGTGGAGCAATCCGAGGGTCCCGCCGCACGGGCGGGCGTTCAGCCGGGCGACGTCATTCTCGCGTTCAACAACCAGCCGGTGAACACGGTCGATCAGCTGCGGCGCCTGGTGGACCGTTCGCGCGGCAGCGTCGCGCTCCTGATACAACGCGAGGGTAACAAGATCTACGTGCCGATCCGGCTCGGCTGACCAGTTCCGGCGGAAATGAGACCGCGCCTTCGGGCGCGGTTTTTTTCGTCTTCAAAAAGTGTCCCGGCTGCTAGAATCGGCCGGACTCCGAGGAGAACGCCATGGCCGCACCCCGATCTCTCCAGTTCGACACGCTCAGCCTGCACGCGGGCCAGAGGCCCGATCCGGTCACCGGCGCCCGCGCGACGCCGATCTATTTCACGACCTCGTTCGTCTTCCGCGACGCGGACCACGCGGCGGCGCTCTTCAACATGGAGCGCGGCGGGCACGTCTACTCGCGCATCTCCAATCCCACCAACGCGGTGCTGGAGGAGCGGGTGGCGGCGCTCGAAGGCGGCGTCGGAGCGATCGCGACCGCGAGCGGCCAGGCCGCGCTGCACCTCGCGGTGGCGACGATCGCGGGGGCGGGCTCGCACATCGTCGCATCGCGCGCCCTCTACGGCGGCTCGCACAATCTGCTTTCCTACACGCTGCCGCGCTTCGGCATCGAAACCACGTTCGTATCCCCGCGCGATCTCGCCGCCTGGAAAAAGGCGATCCGGCCGAACACCAGGCTTCTTTTCGGCGAGACGCTCGGCAACCCGGGACTGGATGTGCTCGACATTGCCTCGGTCGCCGCGATCGCGCACGCAGCCAAGCTGCCGCTCCTGGTGGACGCCACCTTCACCACGCCTTACCTGCTGAAGCCCTTCGACCACGGCGCCGACCTCGTCTATCACTCGGCGACCAAGTTCCTCGGCGGGCACGGCGTGGCGATCGGCGGAGTGCTGGTGGACGGAGGCACGTTCGACTGGGAAGCCTCGGGGAAATTTCCGGAGCTGACCGAGCCCTACGCGGGCTTCCACGGCATGGATTTCCAGGAGGAGTCCAGCGTCGCCGCGTTCCTGCTGCGCGCGCGCCGCGAAGGCCTGCGCGATTTCGGCGCCTGCATGAGCCCGGCCAGCGCTTTCCAGATCCTGCAGGGCGTCGAGACGCTTCCGCTCAGGATGGAGCGGCACGTCGAGAACACGCGCAAGCTGATCGCTTTCCTCGGCACAGAGGCCGCGGTCGAATCGATCGCCTATCCCGAGCTGCCTTCGCATCCCGACCACGCGCTCGCGAAGCGGCTTCTCCCGCGCGGCTGCGGCGCCGTGTTCAGCTTCGACCTGAGGGGCGACCGGGCCGCCGGCCGGCGCTTCATCGAGGCGCTGAGAGTTTTTTCGCACCTCGCCAACGTCGGCGATGCGAAGTCCCTGGTGATCCACCCGGCGAGCACCACGCACTTTCGCATGAGCGACGCGGCGCTCGCCGAAGCGGGAATCGGTCCGGGCACGATTCGCCTGTCGATCGGCCTCGAAGACCCGCAGGACCTGATCGAGGATCTCGCGCGGGCCTTGCGCGCCGCAAAGGCCTGAAGATGGAAATTCGGGTCGCGAACCACGCCGCCTACGTTTATACCGGCGGGAAAACCTTCGACCCGAAGCTGCCCGCGGTCGCGCTCATCCACGGCGGCGAACAGGACCACAGCGTCTGGGCGCTGCAGTCGCGCTATCTCGCGCACCACGGCCGCGCGGTGCTCGCGGTCGATCTGCCCGGGCACGGCAAGAGCGGCGGCGCGCCGCTCGCGAGCATCGAGGACATGGCCGGCTGGATCGTCGCCCTGCTCGATGCGGCCAAGCTGAGCACCGCGGCCCTCATCGGCCACAGCATGGGGTCGCTCGCCGCGCTCGAATGCGCTGCGCGCAATCCGCAGCGCGTCAGCCGCGTCGCCCTGCTGGCAACCGCCTTTCCGATGCGCGTCTCGCCCGAACTCCTTCAGGCGACGAAGACCGGGGAATCCGACGCCCACGCCATGATCAACGCCTGGTCCCACTCCGCCTGCGCGCACTATCCGGGCAATCCGGGCCCGGGATCCTGGGTGATCGGCGGGAACCTGCGGCTGATGCAGCGGCAGAAGCCGGGGGTGCTGCTCGCCGACTTCGCCGCCTGCGACGCATACAAAACGGGATTCGAGCGCGCCGCGCAGCTGAAATGCCCCGCGTTGTTCCTGCTCGGTGCGCGCGACGCGATGACCCCCGCCCGCGCGGGACGGGACCTCGCCCGGCTGGTTCCGCACTCGACCGTGGTAACGCTGGACTGCGCCGGCCACAACCTCATGGGCGAGAAGCCGGACGAAGTTCTCGACGCCTTGCTCGAATTTCTCAGCGCCTAGGCTCGCGGTACACTTCACGCATGACTGCGCGATGCATGGTTCTCGCTCTTCTGACTATCGTTCCGCTTGCGGCCCTCGCCCAGAGCGCCGTGCCGGAATACGCGTGGATAGGCGCAGGCGTGCGCACGCGACCCGCATACGACGGCTCGTCCGCGCAGCGAACCGACTTGATTCCGACGGTGAGGTATTACGGAGTCCCGTGGTTCGCGCGCACCACCCAGGGGATCCTCGAGGGCGGCGCCAGGACGGAGCTCGCGCGCGGCCTCAATGTCGGGGCGCAGCTCGCCTACGAAGGAGGCCGCCTCGCGAGGGAGTCCGATTTCCTCAGGAGCAACAACGTCCCGGACATCAACCCCGGCGCCTCGGCCGGCCTGCACGTCGAATGGGACCGGAAGCTCGGTCCGATGCCGGTCACGCTGCTCGCGCGCGGGCGCCACTTCGTCGACCGCGATCGCGGCGCGCAGG
>WNGA01013303.1_pt1 | contig 10547 bp, 8 predicted proteins | sample 5400061 | NCBI WGS metagenome assembly WNGA01 (sample SAMN13153366, study PRJNA577476) | soil metagenome | isolation source: 100 cm soil or saprolite under grassland replicate 2 | place: USA:California | collected 2016-06-15
CGATCGCGGTTACCGACACATACCAGACGAGCCGCGCATCGACGAGACCCGGGCCGATGAAACGATTCGCGGTCCCGAAGAGGTTCCAGCCCAGGCCGAGCGGATCGGAGGCGAGCGCGATGAAGTATTGGCCGGCCATGGCCAGGAAGGAGAAATAGTGGGCGACCTGGTAGGCGATGGCGATCGGCACCAACGTGAACACGAAAAGCCCAGCGACCCGCTTCGCAGATACGCCCTCATCGCGCGATCCGCTCGAGCGGCCGCACCACGCGATGAGGCCGCAGAAGATTCCGTAGATCGCGAAAAACAGAAGTGACGCGGCCAGCAAGCCCAGCGTCTGCATCGCGACATGAAAATCCGGCTCGGCCGCATCACGGGCCGTCATCGAAGCGAAGGTATCGGCGATCGCGGCCCATGCGGGCGTCTCCATGAAACCGTCGAAGCTGACCGCCGCGAGCATGACAAGGATCAAAGCGATCTCGGAAGGGCCGACCGGCTCGCGCGCGAGGAGGCCGACCGCATAGGGGCGCAATTGCAATTCGGCCACGCGTCCATTCTCGATGCGAATCCGCGTGGGAGCGAAGCGCGCAAGGACTCCGAAGACGCGGTTGAAGACCTCCCCGGCATCAAGCCAGCGCGACCGGCCGAAAGCGAACATCCCGGTCCACGTCAGGGCAGAATATCCGAGGATCGCGGCCGCAAGGCGGGCAGGGTGATCGCTCTCTTGCCACGCTATTTCCATCCAAAGGAAGATGAGAAAGAGTCCGACGGCGGGCCACGCACCCATCCATTCGGCAAGGATCCAGGCCGGGCCGAAGGATTTTCCGGGACGCCAACGCGAATGCAGCCGCTCGACCGCCATGAAGATCGAATCGATCGGGTTCACGAGCTTCCACACGTCGCCGAATAGCGCCGAAACGTATCCCATGCCTACCCACCAGAGCGCCCAGATCGTGACGGGCGTGATGTTCTTGAGAGGGCTCTGGTTTCCGAAGAGGCCCGCGACGACAACAAGAACATAGAGCGCGACCCCGACGATTCGCAACCCCGCAAGGACCGGCGGTGCAACGAGCGCACGGCCCGAGGTCGACCGCCGCAGATCGAGGACCGCCGCGATGCCGCCCGCCGGGGCCGCGCGCACGAAGACGACCAGCATCACGCAGGAGATGGCGACCGTGATCGCCGCCCCCCCGATGTAGAGCGAGAGAGGAATCGGCAGGTCGTAGCGCTGCCCGAAACCGTGCGCCTGCGCCGAAGCAGAAATCGCCGCTGCCGCGGCTGCGAATCCCGAGAAGGCGACCTGCCGCGAATGCGGCCTGCGAGCATTCGCGGCGCGGGACGTCACTCCGGAAGGACTTCGAGGTAGAACAGGGTCGGCTCGCGATGGTGTTTCTGCGTCGAGGCCTTGCTCGTGGATGAATCGTGGATATGTGCGGTGACCGGAAATCGGCCGGCGAAACGCGCTGCGATCGCGATGGTCGCAGTCATTCCCGGAATCAAAGGCGTTTCGATGTCGTATCCGTGCACGTGAACCGTCATCGGCTCGTCTGAAGTCAAGCGTAGCGTGGCCTTCTCGCCCCGGACGAGCCGAATGGTTTCAAAACCGGCAAACGCGAGGTCGCGCATCGCGGCTCCGGGCCATTTGCGCTCGCGCCGGCGGAGGTTCATAGTCTACATCTCTCGCCGCCGCTCGCTTGGGCGGCCGAATTTTCCTGGAGGACGATCATGAGACTCACTTTCGAATTGCAACGGTGCGCGGCCGCGGTCCTTCTGATCCTGCCCGGATTGGCGTTCGGCCAGATTCACGCGATGCTCAATTATGAGACGAAGTCGCCGGAATCGCTGAAGGTCCTCAAGACGCCGGTAGCCACGGGCGAGCGCAAGGAAGGCATCGCCGTCATCGACGTCGACCCGAAATCGAAGACATACGGGCAGATCGTGCAGGACATGCCGCTTCCCGCCGACCTCGTGGCGCATCACATCTTCTACAACCGCGACCAGAGCAAGGCCTATGTCACCGCGCTCGGCAAGAGCGAGCTGCGCATGATCGACATGAAGAAGCAGCCCTACACCATCAAAGTGATCGAAGTCCCGGGCTGCAATGTCGGCGAAGACGTCGTATTTTCCGAAGACAACAAGAAGTGGTACCTGAGCTGCATGGGCACGCAGATGATGATCGTCGGCGACGCCGTCGCGGACAAGCCCTTGAGCAGCGTAAAGGTGGCCGCGCCCTATCCCCATGGCATTGCGATCCACAACGGCATCGACCGGATCCTGCTGACGAGCACGGTGCGCGCTTCGGACCTCGGCGACGCCGGGGAAGTGATCAGTGCGGTGGAAGCGAGCACCGGAAAGGTGCTCGGCACCTACAAGGTCTCGAAGAAGCCGTCGCCGTCGGGAGAGGCGCCGGTGGAGATCCTCTTCGTTCCAGGCGCGAATCCGCCGGTGGCCTACATCACCAACATGTACGGCGGCACGCTATGGACGGCTACGTGGAATCCGGCGAAAAAGGATTTCGATGTCGCGCAGGCCTATGACTTCTCCGCGCAGAACGCGGGCGTTCCGTTGGAGATCTACTTCAACAAGAAAGCGGACCGCATGTACGTCACTAGCGCGAAGCCCGGACACCTTCACATCTTCGACCTGAGCGCCGGGCCGTCGCAGCCGAAGCTCGTCAAATCGATCGCCACGGCCGAGGGCGCGCACCACGTTGCCTTCACCAAGGACTGGCGCTACGCCTTCGTGCAGAACGCTCTCCTCAACCTTCCGGGAATGAGCGATGGCTCGGTAACCATCGTCGATCTGAATACCGAAGCCGTGGTCGGCAGCATGGACACGCTCAAGATGAAGGGCTTCAACCCCAACAGCATGGTGCTGCTGCCGCAGTGGAACGACCTCGCGGGGCATTGAACGCCCCGCTCGGCCCGGCTTGAGGGACAGAGCGGGAATACTTCGTCGATGCGGGCGAGCAGCGGCGCCCGGCCTATCTAGGCAGCGACGCCGACGACGGCGGCGGCCGGCTGGGGCCTTTGCTCGGCCGCGCCCGCGGCGACGCGCGGCACGTGCGCGGCGACCAGCGACGCCAGCACGCACGCGGCCATGCGGACTTCCATCGATTCGCCGCGGCTCGACAAAACGACGGGGACCGTCGCGCCCAGCGTCACACCGGCCGCGAGCGCCCCGAACATGCCGGTAATCGCTCGCAGCAGCAGCGCGCCGGCCTCGAGTCCGGGCACGATGAGCACATCCGCGTTGCCGGCGACTTTCGACTCGACACCGTTGGCGCGCGCCGCGGCAGCCGAAATCGCGCTGTCCGCGGTCAGCGGCCCGTCGACGACTCCGCCCGTGATCATGCCTTGCGCCGCCATCTTGGTGAGCGCTGCGGCATCGCCGGTCGCCGGCAGCGCCGGCGTCACGCCCTCGACCGCGCTCAAGACCGCGACCTGTGGTGCCGTGATGCCCAGCGCGTGCGCAAAATGGATCGCGTTCTGGACGATGTCGCGCTTGGCGGCGAGAGTCGGCGCGATGTTCAGCACCGCATCGGAGAGCACGAACGCGCGCGGGTAGCCGGGCACGTCGATGAAGAACGCGTGTGTCAGCCGCCGCTCGCCGCGGAGCCCGGACTCCGGCGCGGCCACCGCGCGCATGAGGTCGTCGGGATAAAGGCTGCCCTTGATGAGCGCGCGGACCTCGCCGTTCTTGGCCAGCGCTACGGCGCGTTGTGCTGCCGCAAAGGGTTCGTCCGGAGTGTCGATGAGGTCGATTCGGGAAAGATCGAGTCCCGCCAGCGCGGCGGCGTCGGCAATACGTTTTTCCGGTCCGACCAGCACCGGCGCCAGATAACCCGCAAACCGGCCCGAAAGCGCGATCTGTAGCGAATCGCTGTCGCAGGGGTAGACCACCGCGGCGGGCAGAGGCGACAGGTTCCGGACCCGATCGACGAGTCTTTGGAAGTGCGGGCGCGCGACCATGCAGGCAGCGTGGCAAATGGAGGCGGGGCTGTCAACCCTGCGCCGATGACCGGCACACGGCGGCGGGCAGCCGTCGTCCTCCGGCGCGTTCCGCCCCGGCGCGCTTGCGCTCCGAGGAGTCGCTAACCGTTGAAAATGCCCCCGCGCGGGACCTTCAGACCGCGGCCTCCTTGTCCGGTCGAGCGATTACGCAGCGTCATGTGTCGGCCGCCGAAGTGACCTCCTTGGGCGCGAATCGAGAACGCTGCGCTGAGAGTCGGTCACAGCGGCGACTCGCCTCGCGCGATCCCCACGCGCTCTGCGCGTGGGGCCCCTCGCTGCGGGCTCGCGCCGCTACTCGCGGACGCTCGACCCCCGCTCGCTGCTCACACCTTCCCCTTCCACGGCACTACGAGGTGCTCGACGTAGCGCATCAGCAGGTCGAAGAGGTAAGCGACCGCGCCGATGACCACGATGCCCATGATGACGATGTCGGTGCGCAGGAAATTCGAAGCATTGAGCACCATCTGCCCCAGACCCTTGGTGGCTGCGACCATTTCGGCGGCGACCAGCGTCGTCCAGCCAAAGCCGATCGCGATGCGCATCGCGGTCAGGATCTCGGGCATTGCTGCCGGGACGATGACGTGCCGGATCACCTGCCATTTCGACGCCCCCATGGAATACGCGGCGTGGACCTGCTCCTGCGCTACCGAGCGCACGCCGGCGCGCGCGCTCATCGCCAGTGGGGCGAAGCACGCAAGGTAGATCAACAGCACCTTGGACAGCTCGTCGATGCCGAACCAGATGACGATCAGCGGCAGGTACGCGAGTGGCGGCAGCGGCCGGTAGAACTCGATCGGCGGGTCGAAGATGCCGCGCGCGATGCGCGAGACGCCCATCGCGATGCCGATCGGGATCGCGGTGACGCAGGCCGCGACAAAGGCGGTGAAGACGCGGAACATCGACCAGCCGAAGTGCTCCGCCAGCGGCGCATCGGTCAGCTTGCCGAACGCCGATTCGTACAAGCGCTCAAACACGGTTTCCGGCGTCGGCAGAAAGAGCGGCGGCAGCCAGCGGAAATGGCTGGCGAGCCACCACAGCGCGACGATGGCGAGCATCGTCAGCACGCTGATCGCCGTGCTCGCGCCCTCGCCCAGAGTCGCAAACCTCGACGTCTTGGGCGGTCCGTTGCCGGCGCCGGCTTCTTCGGCCGTCGTCATGCGTCGACGTTGCCTGTGGGGTCAGACACGACTTTAGTCCTCCGGGGGGTCAGACACGACTTCCCTGCTTTGCGCCGGACGATTCGAGGGAGGATGGGGAAGTCGTATCTGACCCCATTTCGCGATGCTGTATGACCGCCAGCACCTCCTCGCGCACGGCGATGAAATCCGGCGCCGACTTGATCGCCCGGGCGTTGCGCGTGTCGATAAAGCGTCGTCCGAAGTCGATGCGGTATTCGTGCGAGATGCGGCCCGGACGCGGCGTCATGACGACCAGATGCGTCGCGAGGAACAACGCCTCCTCGACCGAGTGGGTGATGAAGAAGACCATCTTGCCGGTGCGATGCCAGACCTCGAGGATTAGCTCCTGCATCGATTCGCGCGTGAACGCGTCGAGCGCGCCCAGCGGCTCGTCCATCAGCATCAGCTCGGGGTCTGACGCCAGCGCGCGGGCGATGCCGACGCGCTGCTGCATCCCGCCGGAGAGCTCGTAGATCGCACGCTCGGCGAAATCCTCGAGGCCGACGAGCTTGAGCTTCTCCAGCGCCACCTGGCGCCGCGGGACAGCGTCGACGCCGCGCATGCGCAAGCCGAATTCGACATTGTCGATGACGTTGAGCCAGGGCATGAGTGCATGCTTCTGGAACACGACGCCGCGATCGGCGCCCGGGCCGGTAACGGGCCTGCTGTCGAGCTCGATCGTGCCTGCGGTGGCGGGGAGGAAGCCCGCGATGCAGTTGAGCAGCGTCGTCTTGCCGCAACCCGAGGCGCCGATGGCGACGACGAATTCGCCGGCCTGCATGGCCAGGTTGACGTCGGAGAGCGCCTCGACCGTGCCGGTCTTGGTCGCGTAACGGACGCCGAGATGGCGGATGTCGAGTTGGGGCAAGTGAAGGTCCCTTGGCCGACGCGGGCGTTACCCCATTCTGACAGAAAAACGGCGGCGCACTGTGCGCCGCCGCAGAGATGAAAGGAAACGTTTCGGGCAAGAGCTACTTCATCGCCTTCTGGACGAACTCGGGGTTTACCGACTTGCTGTAGTCTGGAACGAGAGCCTGGATGCGTCCCTGCTCCTTCAGGAACTTCGCAGTGTCGGTCAGCGCCTTCGCTGCGCCTCCGTTCGGGCCGCCACCCAGCCATGCCGGCGAGGCCTGCTCCTGCAGGCTGGGAAAGCCGTAAAGCGACATCGCATCGGCGACATCCTCCGGCTTGCCCCCGGACCATTTCGCGACCGCCGCGACCTTAGCCTTGTCCGCCGTCCATGTTTTCGGATTCGCGCGGTACTCAGCGTCGGCCTTCGCAATCGCCCGGACCAGAGCCAACATGAAGTCCGGATTATCCCTGGCGAACTTTTTCGAGACGATCAATCCGTCAAACGTGCACTTGCCCTTCTTACAGAGCTCACCGGATGTGACGAGTACCTTGCCCGTCTTCTTGACGTTGGCGAGCGCCGGATCCCACACGAATGCACCGTCGATATCGCCGCGCCCCCAAGCGGCGGCAATTTCCGGCGGCCGCATGTTGAGGACCTGTGCATCGGTAGGTTTAAGCCCAGCGAGCTCCATCGCGTAGAGCAGATGGAAGTGCGACGTCGACACGAACGGCGTGGCGAGTTTCTTACCCTTCAGATCGGCCATCGTATTGATGCCGCTGCCGTTGCGCACGACCAGCGCCTCAGCTGCCGCGATGTCCTCGAGGATCCAGAATAACTCGACGTCGAGCCCCTGGCTAATCGCGGTCGCGATCGGTGACGAACCCGCCTCGCCCAGCTGAACATCGCCGGATGCCATCGCCCGGATCACGTCGCCCCCGCCGCCGAACTGGCGCCAGTTGATCTTGAAGCCGGTCGCCTTTTCGATTTCCTGGCTCTGCTGCACCCAGCGCCATGGATTCATCATGTCCTGATAGGCGAAGGTCACGGTCTTCTGCGCCCACGCCGGCGCTGCGGCCATTATCGTTGCCGCGACGAACATCAGCCCTGCCAGCAAGCGTTTCATGCTCCCTCCATCGGTTGATCCAGTGTTTCCGGGCCGGTGATGCTAGACGGCTGCCAGAGTCTTGCGCAAGCATTCGACGATCCTGTCGACATGCTGCTTTTCCGCGATCAACGGCGGTGCGACGATTGCCGAGTCGCCCGTCGTCTTGAGGTGCAGGCCATTGTCGAACAGCTTCTTCTGCAGCAGATGGCCGCGCGCGCCCGGGCCGCCTGCGGGGTGCAGCTCGATCGCCGCCAGCATGCCGTAGCCGCGCAGATCGGCGACCGCGGGCAGGTCCTTGAGCGACCACAGGCCGTCGAGGAAATAGGGAGACAACGCCGCGCCGCGCTCGAACAATCCCTCACTGCGGTAGATGTCGAGCGTCGCCAACGCCGCCGCGCAGGGCGCGGGATGCCCCGAGTACGTGTAGCCGTGAAAGAACTCGATCGCGCCCTCCTGCGCCGCGGCGACGATCGTATCGTGAATGCGTTCGCTGATCGCGACCGCGCCCATCGGCTGCGCGCCATTGGTGAGGCCCTTGGCCATGGTCATGAGGTCAGGCGTAACGCCGAAGCTCTGCGCCGCGAAAGCCTTGCCCGTGCGGCCGAAGCCGCAGATCACCTCGTCAAACACGAGCAGGATGCCGTGCTGGTCGCAGATCTCGCGCACGCGCTTCAAGTAGCCCCTGGGAGGTACGAGGCAGCCCGTCGATCCCGCGATCGGCTCGATGAAGCAGGCGGCGATATTCTCCGCGCCGTAGAGCGCGACGAAGCGCTGCAGATCGTCGGCGAGCTCCGCGCCTTGGGCCGCTTCGCCTCTCGTGAAATAATTTTCCTTGAGGTGCGTGTGACGCATGTGCGCGATGCCCGGCAGGGTCGGCCCGAACTTGCGCCGGTTGCTGACGATGCCGGAGAGCGCCACGCCGCCAAAGTTGACGCCGTGATACGCGCGCTCGCGCGAGACGAACATGTTGCGGCCGCCCTGGCCACGCGCCTGATGGTAGGCCAGTGCGACCTTCATTGCCGTGTCCACCGCTTCCGACCCGGAGTTGACGAAGAAGATGCGGTTCAAATCGCCAGGGGTCAGCTCGGCGAGCCGCTCGGCGAGCTCGAAGCTCTTCGGATGCCCGCGCAGGAACGGCGCGATGAAGTCGAGCTCGATGAGCTGCCGGTGCACCGCGTCGGCAATCTCCTTTCGGCCGTGACCCGCGTTTACACAGAACAGGCCCGACGAGGCGTCGATAAGCTTCTCGCCGCGATCGTTCCAGTAGTACATGCCTTCGGCCCGCACGACCATCTTGGGGTCGGCCTTGAAGTCGCGGTTGGGCGTGAACGGCATCCAGTACTCGTCGAGCGAGATCCGGCGTGGTTGCAGCTGGTCGCGAAGCGTGAATTCGGCGTGGCCCATCGTGATCTCCTCATGCGGCAAGAGCCGGGGCGGCCGAGAACTCGGCCGCGGGACAGCTCCTTTGTAGCCCCAATGCGCTGTCGCGGCTAGAGCCAGTTGTCGGCGCAGCGGTGGGCCAGGCGGGCGATTTGCCGAGTCGGACGCGCATGCGGCATCATGCACCGATATCGGAACGGTCGATTCTCCCTCGCCCGAGCCACCCCGTCCCATTCGCATGCCGCGCTCTCAAGCCCCGATGTGGAACCAGCTGATCCAGCTCAGCTTCAAGAGCCAGTTGAGCCTGCAGGCGCAGATTCGCGAAATGCTGGTCGCGGCGATCCTCGACGGGCATATCCCGGTCGGCGTGCCGCTGCCCTCGACGCGGGTGCTGGCGCAACAGCTCGGTGTGGCGCGCAATACGGTCGCGCTCGCCTACGAGCTGCTCGTCAATGAAGGGTATCTCCGCACCAAGAGCCGCAGCGGCCACTTCGTCAACGCCGAAATCCTCGCCGGCCGCGCGGCGCCGCGTCCCCGGCCGGCAGCGCCGGACGCTCCCTCGGCGGCCGCTTGGGAACCGAGGATGCGCTTCTCCGTCTCGCGCCAGCGCAACATCGTCAAGCCCAAGGACTGGCAGAAATATCCGTATCCGTTCATCTACGGCCAGTTCGATCCCGCGCAGATGCCCGTCGCCGGCTGGCGGGAATGCAGCATGCAGGCGTTGTCGACGGTCGAGGTCCGCGGCTGGGCCGGCGATCTGATCGACGGCGACGACATGTTGTTGATCGAGCAGATCCAGACGCGGCTTCTCGGCCGGCGCGGCGTCTGGGCGGCCCCGGACGAGATCCTGATCACGGTAGGCGCGCAACATGCGCTGTTTCTGCTCGCGACGCTCCTGGTCGGCACCGCGACGACGGTCGGCGTCGAGGATCCGGGTTATCCCGATGCGCGCAACATCTTCGCTTCGCGTTCGCCCAGCGTTGTCGCACTGCCGCTGGACACCGACGGGCTGGCGCTCTCGGCGGGCCTTGACGCCTGCGAATACGTCTACGTCACGCCCTCGCATCAATGCCCGACGAATGTGACAATGCCGCTCGAACGGCGCGAGGCGCTGCTCGACTGGGCGGAGCGGCGCGACCGCGTATTGATCGAGGACGACTACGAGATCGAGCTGGGGTTCGAAGGCCGCGTACAACCGGCGCTGAAAAGCCTTGATCGGACGGGTCGCGTGCTCTATGTCAGCAGCCTGTCGAAAACGCTGGCGCCGGGCATTCGCCTGGGATACATCGTCGCCAGCCGCGAGCTCATCCGCGAGCTGCGTGCGCTGCGGCGGCTGATGCTGCGCCACCCGGCGGCGAACAACGAGCGCTCGGTCGGGCTGTTCCTGGCGATGGGCTATCACGACGCGCTGCTCCGCCGCCTCAAGCAGACGTACGCCGAGCGCGCGCCGGCGGTTGCTTCGGCGCTGGCGAGACACCTGCCGGACGTCGCGTTCCGGACCGTGGCCGGCGCGTCGTCGTTCTGGCTCAGATTTCCCGACGGCGTCGATACGCGGGCGCTCGCAGCCGCTGCGGAGCGCCATGGCGTTTTGATCGAGCCGGGAGACGTGTTTTTCGCTACCGACTCATTTGCCAACTGCGCGCCGAGAAACTACGCGCGTCTGGGCTTTGGGTCCATTGCGACCGAGCGCATCGAGCCCGGCCTCGCTGCATTGGCGGCGGCCTACGCGCAAGTTACCGCGACGCACGCCGCAGCACGCTGAAACGTAGCCCGGGCTGAGCGCGACGCGCGATGCCCGGGGCCGCGTTTCCGTCTGACGTCGTCCCCGGGCATCGCTTCGCTCAGCCCGGGCTACGGCTGTCACGCTACGACGGGCTCGTTTGACTCGATGCGTTCCGCAGCCAGCACCTGCGCCACCGCGTTGACGACGGCGGCGATGCGCCCGACATCGCGCAATTGCTGGGTGCTGAAGCCGGTTTCCCGCAGCAGCTTGTAGTGCGACTGGATGCAGAACTCGC
>WNGA01014913.1_pt1 | contig 10546 bp, 9 predicted proteins | sample 5400061 | NCBI WGS metagenome assembly WNGA01 (sample SAMN13153366, study PRJNA577476) | soil metagenome | isolation source: 100 cm soil or saprolite under grassland replicate 2 | place: USA:California | collected 2016-06-15
CTGCAACAGCCGGGCTGCACGGCTTTCCAGACATGGGGATTCACAGACAAGTACAGTTGGATTCCGGGTTACACAAAAGGGGCTAAGGGAAAGGCGCTGCTTTTCGATCAGGTCTACGCAACGAAACCAGCCTACGAGGCTCTGCGCGAAGTTCTAAAACGGGAGCGACGTAGAGAAACAGACGCTGGTCCATGAGTCTCGATGGGTAATTGAAATTCGATATCCAGGGTAGCCACGGCGGCAACGTTGGGCTGGAGGTCGCAACCGCTTCGCGGTACGCCGATCACTTCTGCCTGTTACATAGCTATTTTTGAGACCTGAAGGAAGTTTATGAAGAACTATCGTTGGGTCGCCACAGGTGGCGTGTTGATTTTCATCGGGCTGTTGTCTGGTGTGCCTCGCAATACTACGAGTGGGCAGAGTGGAACGCCGCCTTACAAAGATTCCTCGCTCGCTATAGAAAAGCGGGTTGATGATCTCGTTTCGCGGATGACCCTGGCAGAGAAGGTCTCGCAAATGATGAATGCCGCGCCGGCAATAGAGCACCTGGACATCCCTGAATACGAATGGTGGAACGAAGGGCTGCATGGTGTCGCGCGAGCCGGCTATGCCACGGTCTTCCCACAGGCGATTGGGCTTGCCGCTACGTGGGATACGGATCTAATGAACCAGGTAGCCGATGTGATTTCGACCGAAGCGCGCGCCAAGCACCACGAATTTGTACGGCACAATGAACACGGACGCTATAAAGGTCTTACCTTCTGGAGTCCGAACATTAACATCTTTCGCGACCCGCGCTGGGGGCGAGGGCAAGAGACCTATGGTGAAGATCCATATTTGACCGCAAGACTGGGAGTCGCGTTCGTCAAAGGCTTGCAAGGCAACGATCCGCGCTATCTGAAGGTGGTCGCCACGCCCAAGCACTACGCAGTTCACAGTGGACCGGAGCCCGAGCGCCATGCTTTCGACGCTAAAGTTTATGAAAGGGATTTGCGAGAAACCTATTTGCCGGCATTTCGCGCGACGGTAGTGGAGGCACAGGCAGCGTCGGTGATGTGCGCATATAACCGCACGAACACTGAGCCCTGCTGTGCTAACAATAGATTGATGATGGATATTCTGCGCAAGGAGTGGGGCTTTAACGGGTACGTTGTCTCAGACTGTGGCGCGATCACGGATATTTGGAAGGGCCATCATTTCGCGAAGTCCGAAGAAGCAGCTTCCGCCGTGGCTGTGAAAGCCGGCACCGATTTGGCTTGCGGACGAGAGTACGCGGCGCTGATCCAGGCGGTGAAAGATGGGCTAATAAGTGAAACTGAGATTGACGCCTCTCTAAAACGACTGTTAACTGCGCGCTTCCGGCTCGGCATGTTCGACCCGCCCGAGATGGTTTCGTATGCTCGTATTCCCTTCTCAGAAAACGACTCGCCCGCGCACCGCGCGTTGTCGCTCAAGGCGGCCCGAGAATCCATTGTGCTTTTGAAGAATGACGCCAACACCCTGCCGCTAAAGAAGGACGTCAGGACCATCGCCGTCATTGGGCCAAACGCAGACGCGCCTGAAGTGCTGGTAGGGAACTACAGTGGGCGACCCTCGAAATCAGTCACACCGCTTGCGGGAATTCGAAACGCCGTATCACCTAACACCAGGGTGCTCTACGCGCTTGGTTCCACTTTTACTGGCGAGGCAGTCATACCTGTGCCCGCTTCGTTATTGACCGTCGGTGGGAAAGGCACAGCGAAAGGATTCAAAGGTGAATACTTCGCGAACCAGGAATTGCAGGGCCAGCCTGCTGATGTGAGAACCGACGAGCAGATCAATTTCGACTGGGGCCGTTACAAGCCCGCGCCGCACGTAGGCGAGAACAATTTCTCAGTTCGCTGGACCGGCAAGCTCACCCCGCCCGAGTCGGGCGCTTACCGTTTGGGAGTGACGGCTGATGACGGCGTGCGTTTGTATCTGGATAACCAGCTTTTGATCGACGCCTGGAAGAGTAACCCCACCAAGACCGTCACGAAAGAAGTGAGCCTCGAGGCCGGCCGCGCTTACGATGTGCGGATGGAGTATTACCAGTTCAACCGCGAGGCGATAGCGAAATTGGTCTGGTCCTATCCTCACTTTGCTGAAAGACAGATCGAGGAAGCTGTGTCTTTGGCAAAGCAAGCCGACGTCGCCGTGGTGGTATTGGGACTTTCTGCTGCGCTCGAAGGCGAAGAGATGACAGTCAATACTGAAGGGTTTCTTGGCGGTGATAGAACGGACATCGCTCTACCTAAGGGTCAGGAGGCCTTGCTTAAGGCGGTCACTGCGACGGGCAAGCCGGTCGTGCTGGTGCTGCTTAACGGTAGTGCGCTCGCGGTTAACTGGGCCAATGATAATGTGCCGGCGATTCTGGACGCGTGGTATCCCGGTGAAGAAGGTGGTACCGCACTCGCGGACGTTCTGTTCGGAGACTACAATCCCGGGGGTCGGCTTCCGGTTACCTTTTACAAATCAGTAGATCAGTTGCCTCCATTCACTGATTACAACATGAGCGGTCGAACGTATCGCTACTTTAAAGGAGACCCGCTCTATCCATTTGGGTTCGGACTGAGTTATACGAAGTTTAAGTATGACAATCTAAAGCTCAGCGCTAACAACGTCAAAGCGGGCGATGATCTGAGGATAACCGCTGAGGTCCGGAATGTTGGTGAACGGGCCGGCGACGAGGTTGTGCAGTTATACCTTTCAGATGTTGCTGCTACTGTACCGGTCCCGATCAGATCCCTTGCCGGAGTCAAGCGAATCTTTCTCAAGCCCGGAGAAAGACAAATTGTTTCATTCGTGCTCACCAGCGAGCAGATGTCGATCATCGACGACAGTGGCAAGCGACTTATTGAACCGGGCGAGTTTCTGATGAGCGTTGGCGGCCAACAACCCGGATTTAGGAAAGGGCGAGATACGCAAACTACGGATGTAATCATGGCTCGATTTGCCGTAACCGGAAAAGTTTTGGAGATCCGTTGATGACCGCGCGTCGAACTTTAATCGCTATCCAACTTCACTTTTATGACTTGGAAACAACGTTGGCATCATTTTTACGCGAGAAGTGGGTTATCATCGCGGCGCATCGTCAGAATGGTCCGTGGAGCGGCGAAACACTCGATTCGTCCGCCGTATGGACGCCGACTTACGCAAAGCGCTCGGGCGCCTTCATGGGCCACCGCATGATCGCGGATTTGGCGAACCTGAAAGTTGGTGCGAATGATGGTACGCTACGCGTCAAGGATAAAATCCGGCTAGGTTACCTGGCGAACGTAAAACGTTCTGAGTTTGAAAGCTCTTACGCAACGCTGAGGGTTACGAACCGTTACGTTCTTGCCGGTTTTTCGTCGGGCACTGCTGTATTTGGGCATACAAAATATGACGGCAGGTTCAGAAAACCACGACCCAGTCGACGCAGTCATGCGAAAGCAACACGCTGGGTTTAACCAAACTCCACATGAGGTGCACATGAAACTTACCACTTCTATTACGCTTGTTTGTTTGATCCTTCTCGTTTGCGGTGTTTCCTGCAGGCAGAACAAATCGACTAAGAGGCTCGCCTTTGTGACGAACAACGCGTCTGACTTTTGGGCCATCGCGCGGAAGGGAACAGAAAAGGCGAATGGGGAACTACCCGACGTCAGCGTGGAGTTTCGTATTCCTCCGGACGGGACTGCTGCCGAGCAGAAACGAATCGTCGACGATCTGCTGGCGAAGGGTATTGACGGCATCGCGATATCGCCGGTTGATCCGAACAACCAGACACCCCTCATCAACGAGACAGCCAAGCAGGCCCTCGTCTTTACGCAGGATAGCGATGCGCCGCAAAGCGACCGCGCCGCTTATGTAGGAACTGACAACGTTGCTGCCGGTCGTCAGGCGGGGGCATTGATCAAAGAAGCTCTCCCCGACGGCGGAAAGATCATGGTATTCGTCGGCAAAAAAGACGCGCGCAACGCCCAGGAACGTTATCAGGGAATAAGAGAGACTCTGCAAGGTTCAAAGGTCGAAATCATTGATGTGCGCACTGACGATGCTGACCGCGTGCGGGCGAAGTCAAATGTTGCGGACACGCTGGTCAAATACCCTGACATAAAGGGTCTCGTTGGCCTCTGGAGCTACAACGGGCCGGCGATTGTCAATGCTCTTAAAGAAGCCGGGAAATTGAATCAGGTGAAGGTTGTCTGCTTTGACGAAGAAGACGAAACGCTCTCCGGCGTAAAAGCAGGCACGATTTTCGCCACGGTAGTGCAGCAACCTTTTGAGTTCGGCTATCAAGCCATCAAGATGATGGCCGCCGTCTTGAACGGTGACAAGAGCCTGATCCCCGGGAACAAACAAATAATCGTGCCTACGCTTGTCATCAAGCAGGAAAGCGTCGAAGAGTTTCAGCGCAAGATTAATCAACTACGAGGCAGAAGCTAGCAGCAGCGCTGTTGGTTTGCGACGTAACGGTAAGTTCAAGTTTGCTATGAGTCAGTTGGGAAATACTTGACTGGCTTCTCTGCGCATCCTTAGTGTACTGCGCCTCTGTGGTAAGTTTCTCCCAATATATTCACACAGAGACGCATAATGCATTTCCCATGGCCCAGATTCTGCAAATGCAAGGCATCTCGAAGCGCTTTGGTGGCGTTGCTGCGCTAAAGGGAGTGGACTTTTCGATCGCCTCAGGCGAAGTGGTAGCACTCGTCGGCGAGAACGGCGCCGGTAAGTCTACCTTGATGAAGATACTTGGTGGTGTGTATCAGCCTGACGCCGGAACGCTCTTGCTTGACGACGTGCCGGTGCGGATCCAATCGGTGGCGGACGCCATCAGTCGCGGCATCGCGTTCATCCATCAGGAACTAAATGTGCTCGGTAATCTCGACGTGGCAGCCAATGTTTTTCTTGGGCGCGAGCCGGTGTGGGGTGGCTTCCTGCGACTGATTGACCGAAAGCGAATGCATGCCGACACGAAAGTATATCTTCAGCGTCTGGGTTTGAACGTTCCGACTAACACCCTGGTCGGCGACCTTTCGATCGCACACCAGCAGATGGTCGAAATTGCCAAAGCGCTGTCTTTGAACGCGCGCCTCCTAATCATGGATGAACCGACATCGAGTCTCACGCTTACCGAGACTGCGCGTCTGCTTGAGGTGGTCAGAGAGTTGAAAGTCCAGGGGGTCGCCGTCATCTACATCTCGCACCGTCTCAGCGAAGTAGAAACGATTGCGGATCGCGCCGTGGTCTTGCGCGACGGCGCGAACGCGGGCAGCCTGGCGCGCGAGGAGATTACGCACGACCGCATGGTAAACCTGATGGTCGGACGCAACCTCGAAAGCTTTTACCGCCATCCGGAAGGTGCGGTGGAGCAGGAATTCTTTGAGGTTGAGCGGTTGCGGACCAATCGCTATCCGCAACACACCGTTTCTTTCTCTATCGGTAAGGGAGAAATCCTGGGATTAGCGGGACTGGTGGGCTCCGGACGAACGGAAGTCGCCGAAGCGCTCTTTGGTGTAAACAGCGCCAGCGAGTCGAGCGTGCTGCTTGGCCATCAGCCATTGCAGGTACGTTCGGCCAGGAACGCTATTGATCATGGGGTCTATCTGATTCCCGAAGATCGTCGTCAAGCAGGACTGATCATTGACGATGTAATTCGGCAAAACATTACCCTCCCCGCGCTCTCGCGGTACGCTACTGCAGGGCTGATCGCACGTGACCAGGAAAGACGCGTCGCGATCGATGTGTGTGAGAAGCTTAACGTCAAAGCGCCTTCAGTCGAGATGAAGACCGCGAACCTTAGCGGTGGCAACCAGCAGAAGGTGGTATTAGCGAAGTGGCTCTCGCTGGATCCGAAGGTCTTGATTTTTGACGAGCCGACGCGAGGCATCGACGTCGGAGCAAAAGCGGAGATCTACGAGTTAATGCGTCAACTGGCAAAGGCGGGGGTAGCGATTCTGATGATCTCTTCGGACATGGAAGAGGTTCTGAACATCAGCGACCGCGTGGCAGTGATGCATGAAGGTCGTCTAACCGGGATTCTGGGACGCGACGAGTGTACGGAAGAAAATGTGATGCGTCTGGCAGTCGGGGCCGCGAGTTAAGAGCTTGCCGGTCAGATTTTAAACTTGAGTTGGAGGACTGAATACTAATGCGCTGCTTCATGTCGATCAGCTTCGCGCTGATCTTGTGCGTGGCCACTGCGTTGGGAGTCCAGGCCGTACCCAGCGCGCACGTTGAGAAACAGCCCTTCGGTACAACCGCCGGGGGTATCGCCGTTGATGTTTACACCTTAACGAACACGAGCGGAGCGAAAGTAAAAATCATCACTTACGGAGCTCGCGTGGTGTCAATTGAAGTTCCGGATCGGAGCGGAAAACTGGGTGATGTGTCGCTCGGGTACGACGATCTGCAAGGATATGAAAAAGATTCTTCCTTCCTGGGGGCCATCGTCGGACGATATGGTAACCGGATTGCCCTGGGCCGGTTTACGCTCGACGGTAAAACGTACGCGCTGGCAACAAACAACAACGGGAATCATCTGCACGGCGGACTCCGCGGCTTCGACAAGGTGGTCTGGACCGGGAAAGGCTCGGTCGTCGCCGGGAGCGCGCGGCTGAAACTCGCCTACCTCAGCAAAGATCAGGAGGAAGGCTATCCCGGCAACCTATCGGTTACGGTGATCTACACGTTGACGAATCGTAATGAGTTGCGGATGGATTACAGCGCGCAGACTGACAAAGCGACGGTGCTTAACCTGACAAACCACGCCTACTTCAATCTTGCCGGAGCGGGCAGCGGGGACATTCTTAATCACCAGATCCGAATAAACGCCCTCCGCTTCACGCCGACCAACGAAACTTCGATCCCGACCGGTGAGTTGCGCAGCGTAAAAGGCACGCCGCTCGATTTCACCAGTGCAACGGAAATCGGCGCACGGATCGAAGAGAAGTATGAACAGCTCATTTCCGGCGCGGGTTACGATCACAACTTTGTGCTGAACAAACCGGCAGGCAAACTCGGTTTGGCCGCCGAAGTCTACGAACCAACGAGCGGGCGCGTGCTTCGTGTTTTCACGACTGAGCCCGGCGTCCAGTTCTATTCCGGAAATTTTCTTAGTGGCGCGATTGGCAAGCAGGGCCTGGCTTATCCCCGGCGCTCTGGTTTTTGTCTGGAGGCCCAGCATTTTCCGGACTCGCCCAACAAGCCTAAGTTTCCAACGACAGTCCTTAGACCCGGAGGTCGTTACACGCAGACGACGATTTACCAGTTTTCCTTTCGAAAATAAGTGAGCAATGGATCCCCAAGGTCGTAACCGGAGGCTCCTAACTGGCAGCCACTGCAAACTAACAGTTTGCGTTACAGAACAAACGACTCGGACGACACAAGAATGAAAAAGGAACTCGGCACGTTTCTGCTCCTGGTGGTGCTTTGCATCGTAGTCGCGATCTTGAATCCGCAGTTTCTCAGCGGGGCAAACCTGCAGAACATGGCGCGGCTGGTCGGCGCTTACGGCATCTTTAGCATTGGACTGGGCTTGATCATAATCACCGGAGGCATTGATCTGTCGGTCGGATCGGTCTTCTCGCTATTGGGAGTACTACTCTCAATAATGCTCACGGAATGGCACATGCCCAGCGCGTTGGCTGTCTTAGCGGTTATCGCGATCGCCACCGGCTTAGGTGCTTTTCACGGCCTATTGATCACGCGCGTTAATCTTCAACCATTCATCGTCACGCTCTGTGGGTTGCTTTTTTATCGAGGCCTGGCGCGCTTCATCGCTAACGATGAGACAAAAGGTTTTGGCAACGCGGCGGGCTTCGAAACCCTGCAGCGCGTGGCAACCGGCAGCGTCCTGGGCGTACCTACACCATTCGTGATCCTCGCAATCATTAGCGTCATAATGTGGTTCGTGTTACATCGATCGATTTATGGGCGCTATCTTTTTGCGGTTGGGCGCAATGAGGTGGCAGCGCGTTACTCAGGCATCAATTCGCGACTGGTCATAACCAGTGCCTACGTCATCATGGGTTTGTTGGCAGGCATTGCCGGCGTAGTGTTCGCATTTTATACCAATTCCATCTCTCCCTCATCGCACGGAAACTTCTTCGAGCTTTATGGTATCGCTGCGGCAGTCCTGGGCGGCTGTTCACTGCGTGGCGGGGAGGGGTCGATCATCGGTATTCTGATCGGGACCGCGTTGCTGCAAGTCCTGCAGAATCTCGTCAACTTGTTGGGCATTCCCTCGTCGCTGAATTTCGCCGTAATGGGTGCAGTGATCCTTCTGGGGGTGATCGGGGATCAGTTTTTACAGCGACGCAAAGCAACCGCATAGCGGAATCGGAGTTTCATCGAAGTGAATTACCGTGAGCTTGGACGCACTGGCTGGCGCGTCTCAACCGTAAGTTTCGGAGCCTGGGCCATCGGCGGTACGTGGGGCAGCGTCGATGATCGCGAGTCGTTGTCGGCGTTGCATCGCGCTGTTGATGGTGGCGTCAACTTCTTTGACACCGCTGATGTTTACGGTGATGGACACAGTGAACGGTTGCTGGCGCAACTGAAGCGCGAGCGTTCAGAAAAGATCATCATTGCTACTAAAGCGGGTCGCCGTCTTGACCCGCACGTGGCCAGTGGTTACACAATTGAGAACCTGACCGCCTTCATCGAACGTAGCCTAAAGAACCTGGAAGTCGAGGCACTGGATCTCGTGCAACTACATTGCCCGCCCACCGAAGTTTACTATCGGCCGGAGTTGTTCGCGGCGCTCGACGATTTGGTTCGGCAGGGAAAGATTCGCCACTACGGTGTCAGCGTTGAACAGGTCGAGCAGGCTCTGAAAGCGATTGAATATCCGGGTGTCCAAACGGTACAGATCATCTTCAACATCTTTCGCCAGCGTCCAGCGGACCTGCTCTTTAGCGAAGCGCGCAAGCGCCAGGTCGGGATTCTGGCGCGGTTACCATTGTCATCCGGCATGCTCGCCGGCAAGCTTACTTTGCAAAGCCAGTTTGAGCAGGACGATCATCGCGCTTTCAACCGTCACGGCGAAGCATTTGATCGTGGTGAGACCTTTTCTGGCGTGGACTACGAGACCGGATTGCAAGCGGTGGAAGAGTTGCGCGGCCTTGTACCCGCTGGAATGACGATGGCTCAATTCGCGTTGCGCTGGATTCTGATGTTCGACGCCGTTACTTGCGTTATTCCCGGTGCAAAACGGCCGTGTCAAGTGGAAGAAAACGTCAGGGCCGCCGATCTGCCAGCGCTCTCCGACTCGACGATGCAGGGAGTCGATCGGCTTTACAAGGAACGCATTCGTCCGCTGGTACACCACTACTGGTAATAGGCGTTCAGAGTTCAAGCGTGAGCTTGTGTACTGCTACAGTGACACCCTCAAGACGGAACTCTAAGCTCGTCGTTCATCGTTCTGTTTGATTGATAGCGGAGATTCTCATGAGCCGCAAAGTCCGTTGGGGAATTCTTAGCACGGCTGCGATTGGCGTCAACAAGGTTATCCCGGCAATGCAAAAAGGCCACTGGTGCGATGTTGTAGCGATCGCCTCCAGGGAGATTGACAAAGCAACCTCGGCCGCGCAACGACTGGGAATTCCGAAAGCCTACGGATCCTACGAAGAGTTACTTGCCGATGGCGAAATAGAAGCGATCTACAACCCGCTGCCAAATCACCTGCATGTTCCCTGGACCACTCGAGCCGCCGAAGCTCGGAAGCATGGCAGTGGATTGCCGCGCGCGAATTAGTCGAGTCCGGCCGCATTGGAGAGCTTCGCGTCATCAACGGCTTTTTCAGTTATTTCAACAACAACCCTGAGAACATTCGTAATAAACCGGAGATCGGCGGCGGCAGTGTTTTGGACATCGGCTGTTATCCCATCAGCCTCTCGAGATTCATTTTCAGAGAGGAACCGCTCCGTGTTTTCGCATTGATCGATCGAGACCCACGGCTGGGCATTGATCGGCTCACATCTGCAATTCTGGACTTTCCTGCCGGGCAGGCAAGCTTCACTTGCAGTATCCAATTGGTTCCATATCAACGTATGCAACTCTGCGGTACGCTGGGGCGGATCGAAGTGGAGATTCCATTCAATTCGCCGTCGGATAAACCCACGCGAATCCTGATTCATGATGGTTCAGATCTCGCGGGTAATAACCCCGATGTGAAGGAGTTTCCAGTTTGCGATCAGTACCTGATTCAAGGCGAGCTTTTTTCACGAGCAATTCTGGAAAATAGTGCGCAAGCAATTCCGCTGGAGGATGCGGTGAAGAATATGGCAGTGATAGATGCGCTCTTTTGCTCCGCGTCTTCGGCCCAGTGGCAATCCATCCCGCAAAATGTGAATTGAGAATATGGCTACAAGAAGGTGATCGGCGCTTAGGCCCGAAGGGCCGGAATTCAATAGCCACGTCCGTAAGGGCGTGGATCGATGATTCAAAAAAAGTGGTGAGCACCGAAGGTGCGGAATATTATTCCGAATCAGGAAAAAGTGTCGGCCCTTCGGGCCTCAAAAGATGTGAAGGCGTTCGTTCT
>WNGA01033678.1_pt1 | contig 10546 bp, 9 predicted proteins | sample 5400061 | NCBI WGS metagenome assembly WNGA01 (sample SAMN13153366, study PRJNA577476) | soil metagenome | isolation source: 100 cm soil or saprolite under grassland replicate 2 | place: USA:California | collected 2016-06-15
ATCACCGATGAACCGCCGGATCCTGCGCAGACCATTCCAACGGTGCCGGTTGGCGTGCGGTGGCTGGTTCGCCGGCTGCTGGCGAAGAACCCGCGCGAGCGATTCGCGCACACCGCTGATCTGGCGGCGGACTTGCGGACGATTCGCGATCACCTGGCGGAAATGACCGCGACGATTCCCGTGTCCGGAGAGTCGCCGCGGCGACGGTGGCAAGTGCCTGCAGCGGTCCTCGCGCTTACCGCGGCGACTGCATTCATCGCCGGTCGTACGCTCGCATCGAAGCCAATGCCGTTGTTCGAACGCTTCAGACCACTCGCCAACGATGCTGGGTATCAGGGATCGCCCGCTTGGTCGCGGGACGGAAAGACGATCGCTTACGAAGGGGAGGTGAACGGCGTCGTCCAGATATTCACGCGGACGCTCACATCACCAATGCGGACGCAGGTCACAAACTCCGCTTTCGATTGTTTCAGCCCATTCTGGTCACCCGATGGCAGCCAGATTTACTACCACTCTCTCGCGCGCGACAAGGATGCGCTCTGGCAGGTGAGCCCTGCAGGCGGCGCGCCGCGAGTGGTGATCGAAGGTGCGACGCGGGCGGCCATCTCGCCTGATGGCAATACGCTCGGTTCGCCGGACTGCGCGTGCCGCCGCTGTTCAGTTGGTTGCCCGACAGCCGACATGTCGTCTTGGTCCGAGGCGACGGTCCGACGCCTGGAACGCATCTTTGGCTTGCGGATACGGACGAGGACGTGCTGCAGCCACTCACCGCCACGGCGGGCAATGAAGGGGCGCCGAGCGTCTCGCCGGACGGGCGGACGATTGCGTTCGCGTCTGAAGCGACAGATTTCGATCTCGTCGAAGTGCCGATCGACGGATCGCCACTTCGGCCGTTTCTCAGCAGCACGCGGAACGAGCTCGATCCCGCGGCCTCGCCGGTGAGCACTCAGTACGCATTTGTGACGGATCGAACCGGCAAGCTCGAAATCTGGTTACAGAACGAAGAAGGTTACTTGCAGCAGCCGCTCGTGACAGACGCCGACTTCGGTGGCGCCGCGCCGATGTCGCTGGGGTCGCTCGCGTTTTCGCCGGATGGAAGGCGTCTGGCTTTCCAGAGGTTTGATGTGGATAGCGAGAGAACCGTTGGAGGTCCTCGACTCTGGATCTCCTCGGTGTCTGGCGGAACACCCGTCAAGCTCGGCGGCGGCGTCGGCTATCAGGATGCGCTGACTTGGTCGCCGGACGGCGAATGGGTGGCGTTCGTCGCCGGGACTGTCGGTGAGTGGTCGCTGGTGAAGGCTCGCATTTCCGGCGGCGCTATCGCCCCGATGGCTCTCCGATCGGGCATCCCGCCGTTCGTCGCGCGGCCACAATGGTCTCCGGATGGCAAATGGATCCTCTGCGAAACATCGGAAGGCCTGACGCTGATCTCGAGTGAGGGCGCCAGCTCTCGCGTGATCAGCGAGCCAGGATGGCTTGCGTACGCGTGGGCAGCTGACGGCCAGCGAATCTACGGGCTGCGCCCGACCGACGATCTGCGCCATTTCCTGCTCGCGTCAGTCGATCCCACGACCGGAGCCGAGCGGATCATCAACGAGAATCTCGGCACGATTCCGACGGCGAACCAGCCCATTCGCGGCTTCAGTCGACTGCGCGACCGCGGTTTCCTGACCTCAATTGCTCGCGTCCGATCGGATATTTATCTCATCGAGGGATTTCGTCTGCCGGCCTCCTGGTGGGAGCGCCTCTGGCCATTCACCCGCGCGGCGCCAACATCCGGGACCCCGGATTAGACCGCGATCGAATCGGTCACGATAAGTGAGGAAAACCTGAGCGTTTTCCAAGGATCGGCCCGAGGTCTGCGGCCGTATACTGACCGCCGAACGGGAGGACAACATGTTGCGAATGGTTCTGACCTTGATCGTCATCGCCGTCAGCGTCGCCGCGTTGACTCCGGCCCTCGAGGCGTGTGGAGACAAATTCCTGATGGTCGGGCGCGGCGCCAAGTTTCAGCGCGTCTATGCCTCGATCAACCCGGGTCGGGTCCTGATCTATGCGCGGCCCTCCACGAATGCGAAAGCGGCGATTCGTGATCCACTGCTGCACAAGGCACTGCGGCAGGCTGGGCACTCGGTTTCGGTGATCGAGGACTGGACGCTGCTCGAACAGGCTCTCAAGACGGTTCCGGTAGATGTCGTGCTCGTTGACGTCGCCGAAGCCGACAGAATCCAGCCGGCGATGGCCGCGGCACTAAGTCACCCGGAGGCGTTGTATGTGGCCTCGCCATCGGGTGTGCCGCCGCAGACGTGCAAGCTGAAGGCAGGCGATCGGCCGATTCGTTTTCTCGATGAAGTCGAAAACGTGATGAAGGCGCGGTCCCGCCGGGCGAAGACTTAGTCCGGAGTTCACTTGAGTAGATAGCGCCAACGGCGCGAATCGTGCTCGAAGGGTGCCATTCTTGGCCCAAATCGTCTCATCAGCTGCAATGCCCGTTGTCAACTCAAGTGAATTGAGGGGTTAGTCGACCTGCTGCAAGAAAGGAGCGTGGTCATGACTCGCATGTGTTTCGCGCGTTTCACACTCTCCCTGGCCGCCGCGTTTGGTGTCGCATCGGTGACCGATGCGTTGGCTCAAGCCTGGGTGCCTGCGCCCGGCGAAGGCACCGTGGGAGTCGCGTTCCAGACGATGAACGTGAAATACCACCTCGCGTCGACGACGCGTATCGATGCGGGGCAGATCGACACGAACGTGCTTCTGACAGACGTCAGCTATGGCTTGACCAAGAGGATTGCCGTCGATCTGGCGTTGCCCTTCGTAAGTTCAAGGTACACAGGCAACAGACCTCACCCGGGGACGAACGTCGATGACGGCAACTATCGCAGCACGTTCACCGATTTTCGATTCTCGATGCGTTACAACCTGACGCGGGATGGCGCGGTGATCACGCCGTATGTCGGCACGATTATGCCGAGTCACGACTACGCGTTCTATGGCCACGCCGCGAACGGCCAGCAGCTGCGTGAGCTGCAGTTCGGCGTTTACGCCGCGAAACTCTTCGATCGGTCAGTACCCGGGCTGTTCGCCTCCGGCCGCTATAGCTTCGGCTTTGTCGAGAAGGTTCTCGACATTTCGCACAACAGGAGCTCGGCGGATCTCGAAATCGGGTATTTCTTCACTCCGGCCTTCCGTGCGTTCGCAATGGCCAATGGACAGTACTCGCACGGCGGAATCGAGTTTCCCGCCGCGGGTCTTTCCGCACTGCCGCCGGTGCAGCGGCCGGTACACGATGTGATCCAGCGCGTCCACGCGCTCGACCTCGGGGCAGGCGCCGCCTATTCGATGAGCGAGTCGTTCGATGTCTTCGGATCGTTTGCGCGTCTGGTGGCGGGACGCAACGGGCACGCCTTGAACCGAAGCATTACCGTTGGCGCAACCTGGAGTTTCGCACGCAAATCGAATGCGACCGATCGGATCACGGCGAGCGCACCAGGCAGCGTGACGGCGGCCTACAAGCAAGCGCAGGACCATCGCGAATCCAGCGCAGGAACCAGGCAGCGACGATCACTCGTGCGCTGTATCTGCCAAAAATCGTAATGTGACGGAAACCACGTTCAGACTCTGCGAGTTCGAGATGTGATCGTTTCAGTGGACCCGGCGGGCTGTGCGCGGCGGAACGTGAAGAGCAGCGATCCGATGCGCACCTGATCCCCTTCGCCAACAGATGTGGGTGTCGTCACACGGCGATCGTTGACATACGTCCCGTTCTTGCTTCCAAGGTCCTCGATAACGGCGCCGTTCGAGTCGATGACAATGCGCGCGTGACGCCGGGAGACGGTGCTCGATTTCAGCAGGATGACGCCGGGGCCCTCGCGACCGAGAACGTTTTCGCCGGCAAAGAGGGCGATTTCCGCAATTGATCCAACCAGCCAGCCGTTGGCAGCTTCTGTGGTCAGCGATCCGGGTTGTGCCAGTTTCGCGTCCGGAGCTTCGAAGGAATATCCGCGCGCGTGCAGCGTGCGGACAAAACGCCGTTCGCGCTGCTGATCTCCAATGGCCTGTCGAATCTCGGAGATGAGTGATGGCAGGTTGCTCTCGGACACAAATGTGTCCGGCCAGAGGCGTTCTCGAATCTCCTGTTTCGAGACCGCCCGGGGCCGACGTTCAATCAGCAGCGCGAGGAGGTCGAACGCTTTCGGCGAGAGGCCTACTTCCTCACCGCGCAGCCACAGCTGGCGCGTGTCCGCATCGAACGTCAAGTCGCCAAATTGCAGGCGCACGAAAAATCTCGCTTGCCGAACACTACGTATCCGAGCACGGCGAAGTTTACCTTGCCGGGCGCGCAGCCACGAGAGAAGAGCCAACCCCGGAGACAACGGCGAGCCACGAACGCGGAGACGCTGCCGCTCTCGATCAGCTCCGGGCCGACGACTTCGTCGTCAGCGTACCGCTCATCGGACATTCGCGTTCGCGTGTACGGTGATGCTGCCGTCGTGACGGGTAGAATTCTGCGGAGCCGCAGCGTCAACGGTGTCGATGCCGAAGACGACTGGCGATTCACGAAGACCTACGTTCGGCAAAAAGGACACTGGCAAGTCGTGGCGTTCTACGCCTCACCGGCGCCGGCCGCACAGTAACACTTAGCACTCGGCACCTGGCACTCGGCACCTGGCACTCGGCACCTGGCACTCGGCACTTTCACGAGAGGACGCGCACTGGACGTTTATCTGATCGACGGCACGTACGAGTTGTTCCGCCACTACTATGCAATTCCATCCGCCACGGATCGGAATGGCGTCGAGGTAGCCGCGGTGCGTGGCGTGGTTGGATCGATCCGCGGCATGATCGCCGCCGGCGCGACCCATATCGGCGTTGCCACCGATCACGTAATCGAATCGTTCCGCAATCAGCTCTGGCCTGGCTACAAGACGGGCGAAGGCATCGACCCCGCCCTTCTCACGCAATTCACGTTGCTCGAAGACGCGCTCATGGCAATGGGCGTGACCGTCTGGCCGATGATCGAATACGAGGCGGACGATGCCCTCGCGGCCGCGGCGGCAGTCGCGGCTCGCGATCCACGCGTGGATCGGGTGATCATCTGCACGCCCGACAAGGATCTCGCGCAGTCGGTCCGCGGCACGCGCGTCGTCCAGATGAATCGCCGCACGCGCACCATTCGCGACGAGGCCGCCATCGTTGCCAAGTACGGCGTTCCACCAGTATCGATTCCCGATTACCTTGCTCTCGTTGGTGATGCAGCCGATGGTTATCCCGGGTTGCCGGGGTGGGGCGTCAAGTCGGCGGCGGCAGTGCTGGCGCGGTACGGTCACCTGGAATCGATCCCGGACGACTGGCGGACGTGGGGCGTGAACACGGCCTCTCCTGGAGCGCTGGCGCTCACACTGGCGCGCCAGCGCGAACAGGCCTTCCTCTTTCGCTATCTGGCGACGCTGCGCACTGACGTGATGTTGTTCGACGCGGTTGACGATCTCCGATGGCCCGGGCCGACGGCCGCGTTTGGTCCATTCGCGGAGCGGTTCGCAACCGCAGTGACGCAGGACGGTGGCCGACAGTCAGGGCCGGGCGGCGGAAGCGCTTAGAATATTGACTATATGTGCCGGAATATTCGAACGCTCTTCAACTTCGACCCGCCTGCCACAGACGAAGAAATTCGCGCGGCGTCGATCCAGTTCGTGCGCAAGCTCTCTGGTTTCACGAAGCCGTCGCACGCCAATCAGGCAGCCTTCGATTGCGCGATCGATGACGTTGCCGACATTGCCCGGCGATTGATTGATGCGCTCGTCACAACGGCCGCCCCGCGGGATCGTGCCGAGTGGGCCGCGCGAGCAAAGGTGAGGGCGGCGGAGCGCTTCGGCCCGAAGGCTGCCGCAGGGCCACAGATGGCCACAGATGGCCACAGATGCCACAGATAGCCACAGATGGCCACAGATGGCCACAGATGCCACAGATGGCCACAGATGCCACAGATAGCCACAGATGGCCACAGATGGCCACAGATGGGCCGCAGATAACGCAGGTAATCGGGTCGCGACCTGCTGCGTAAGCGGAACTGACTTTGGCTTGGCTTGCCGCGACGAAGCTTGCCGACAGCACTGGCGAGCGAAGTTGGGAACAGCGTGCGCGCCGATTCGTATTGTACGTCGGGTCGGTCGAGTAGGTCAGGTCGGGCGGGTAAAGTCAGGTGGCATTCCACCAGACCTACCGGGCCCACCGGTGCTACCAGACAGGCGGCAAGGCGCGTACGAAAATTTACCAACCAATTCCTGAAAACCGGGGTCTAACAACCGAGTTCCGTCCAATTCAGCGCATGGGGATTCGCGAGCGGAGCTGCGGAGCGGCCGCGGTCGCGGGGAGGGTGTGAATGCGGGCGTTGGGTCAGCCGGCCATCACGCTGTTCGTCACAATAATCTCTCTGACCGTCCTCTCCCTCGAGCTCGCAGCTGCTCAGGATGCGAAAGCCGAGCAGGTGCTTGCCGCGGCGCGCGCGGCGCTCGGCGGAGAGGCGCGCATCGCGGCTGTCAAGACCTTCATTGCGACCGGTCGCACGCGGCAGGTCCGCGGCGAGAATCTCGTCCCGATCGAGTTCGAAATTCAGTCCGAGCTCCCGGACAAGTACTCGCGTCGCGACGAGTTTCCAGCCCAGGACAGCGGCCCGGCGACGAGTGGTTTCAACGGTGACAAGCTGATCCAGATTCCTGCGCCACCCGCTCCGGTGGCGCGTGGAGGCGGACCTGCGCCGTCGGCCGCGCAAATCGAGGCCGGACAGCGCGCTCGCCTCATCGGCGTGAAGCAGGACTTCGCGCGACTCATGATCGGGATGTTCGCGACCTCGTTCAGCGGCTTTCCGTTGACGTTCGCGTACGTCGCGCAGGCGGAAGCGCCGCAGGGCAAAGCGGACGTGATTGACGTGAAAGGCCCGGCGAACTTTGCCGCGCGTCTGTTTATTCACAGCGAGACGCATCTGCCCATCATGCTCACCTGGCAAGCGCCGTCGCCGCCGGCCCGCGGAGGCGGGCCGCCCGGAGCCGGACCACCGGGAGGTGGACCGCCGCCTGGAGGTGCGCCGCCGGCACGAGGTGGTCCGCCAGCAGGAGCGGGGCCGCCGCCAGAAGGAGCGCCGAAGCCGGCTCTCGTCGAGCAGCGCATGTACTTCGCGGACTATCGCGAGGTTGACGGCCTTCATCTGCCGTTCCGCATCCGTCGGGCGGTGGGTGCTGACACGACGGAAGAAACGACGTTCGATCGTTTCCGAATCAACGCCCGAGTCGATCCCCGGCGATTCGCTGTCGAACCGTGAATCACTCCTCGTGTTCTGAGGTCAGTATGCGTTCAACCGTCGTCGTGCTCTCATTGTCAGCGCTGTTCGCCTTTTCATCCAGAGTGCTCGCGCAACCCGCTGCCAACGGCACTCTGCAAGTCACGGTGGTCGACTCGACCGGCGCCGTGATCGTCGGCGCCACTGTCACGGTCGTGGGTGTTGACGCGGCAACCAAGGCGATGACGCCTGCACCGGTCCAGACCTCCACGCAGGGTGTGGCAATCGTCCCGCGGCTGGTTCCGGGTCGATACGCAGTGCAAGCCGAGTTCCCGGGCTTTGAGACACGTCGAATCGCCGACGTCCGCGTCCGGAACGGCGACAACAAGCAAGTCGTGCTGCTTCCGATCGAAGGACACAAAGAAGCGGTGGTCGTGGAACAGAACCGCCAGCAGGCGGCGGCGGATCCGAAAGGGCCTTCGTTCGGGACGACCCTCACTCGGGAGCAGCTCGAGGCGCTTTCTGACGATCCGGACGTGCTCCGACAACAGTTGCAGGATATGGCTGGTCCGGGAGCGGTGATCCGAGTCGACAGCTTCGAGGGTGGTGCGCTGCCGCCGAAAGCGCAGATTCGCTCGATTCGGATCTCGCGCGATCAGTTCGCGGCCGAGTACCACAGTGCCGGCGGCACGCAGATCGAAATCATCACGCAGCCGGGTCTGGGTCCGATGCGCTTCAACACGGGGCTGAGAATGCGTGGCAGCTCGTTGAGCGGCACGAACCCGATTACCTTGACCAGGCCGTCCGAGCAGAACCGCAACTACTTCATGGGTGGCTATGGAACACTCGTCAAGAACAAGGCATCGTTCAACCTGTTCGTCAACGCCGTCGACTCGTACGACACGCCGAACATCAATGTGGCTCTCGTCGAGCGGCGGCGGTCGGAAACGCTGCCGATCAGGGCACCGCGCGACAACATCAACGTGTTTGCGGCGGTCGACTACGCAGTGACGCTCAATCAGACGCTTCGCTTCGGCTTCAACTCCAACCACGTCGACAATCGCAATCAGGGCATCGGGCTGTTCGACGAGGAAGAACGCGCGTTCTCGACCAACAGCGACAACTACACGTTTCGCGTGCAGCACATTGGCCCGCTCGGGCGCCGCGCTCTTACGCGCACGCGGCTGCAGATTTCGTGGTTCGACACCGAGTCGCAGTCGGCGGTCGAGTCCCCGACGATTCGTGTGAACGACGCGTTTACCAGAGGCGGTGCGCAGGTGGCGGGCGGCCAGCATTCGCGCAACGTGTTGATTGGCTCGGATCTCGACTACGTGCGCGGCATTCACACGCTGCGAACCGGCGTGCTCTTCGAGGGCGGGCGCTGGCACTCCAACGACACCAGCAACTATGTCGGAACTTATACGTTTGAAAGCCTCGAGGCATTCGTCGAGAACCGGCCTCGCAGCTACACGCGCCGCGTCGGCGATCCAAACCTTCGCTATCAGAACCTGCAGGGCGCGCTGTACCTGCAGGACGATGCGCGCGTGCGGCGGAACCTGACGCTCAGCGCCGGTGTGCGGTATGAAGCGCAAACGCACGTGCACGACAACAACGATGTCGCGCCTCGATTCGGGATTACGTGGGCGCCGTTTGCGGGTGGACAAACGACTGTGCGATCGAGCTGGGGCATCTTCTACGACTGGCTGCAAACGAGCACGTACGAACAAACCCTGCGGGTCAACGGCTTTCGCCAGCAGGAGATCGATATCGTCAACCCGCCGTATCCCGATTTGTTGGACGTGACGGGCAGCCGCCCGCCGGCCAATCGATACCTGCTGGGTCCGGATTATCAGCTCCCAAAGTCGACGCGCATCAGCCTCGGCATCGATCAGCGCCTCATGAAAGTCGTGCAGTCGAGCGCGACCTACAGCTTCACGCGCGGCTCCGCGCTGGCGCACGGACAGAACCTGAATCCACCCGTGAACGGCGTGCGGCTCGATCCGGCCTTCGGCAACATCGTCGAGGTCGTCTCCGACGCCAATTCGCGGCTTCACCAGCTGCAGGTGAATGTGACGGGCAATCCAGGCGCGCTCCTGCCGGTCAATAACAAAGCGCCGCTGGTGAACTTCAAACGAACGACGTTGTTCTTCAACTACACGCTGGCGTCGCTGCGGAGCAATACCGACGGCGCGTTCACGCTGTCGCCGACCGGTGTTCTCACGACCGAATGGGGACCGATGCCGGGAGACATCCGCCATCGGGTCAACGTCACCCTCAACAACCAGATCGTGCGAAACCTGCTGCTCTCGTTCAACGTGAATGGCGCCAGCGGGTTGCCCTACAGCATTCGCACGGGTCGCGACGAGAATGGCGATCTCGTCTTCAACGACAGACCTGCGGGTGTTGGCCGCAACACCGAGCGTGGCGCGGCGCAATGGACGATCAACACGATGTTCGGATACTCGATTGCGTTCGGTCAGAGTCCCGGCAACGTGCCGCCGGGTATCGCGGTGATCGGCGGCGGCGGCACGGTGTCGGTGCAGACGTTCGATCAGGGCCCGCGCTACCGGCTGCAGTTCTTCGTCCAGACTCAGAACTTGACCAATCGCGCCAACTATGTCGGCTACATTGGGACGCTGACCTCGCCGTTCTTCGGGCAACCCACTACGGTCAACGGCACGCGGAAGGTGGACGCCGGCATCAATCTCAGCTTCTAGCCGGCGGCCCTCAAGGGCCCGCCACTACGTGACTGTGTTGCGGTTTCCGATAACTGCGCCGACAACATCCGGCTCCACAGGACCGATGCAGCGGCGTACGATTCGTGTTCAAATGGAACGCATATGACCCTCACGCGAAATCCTGCTGCGTGGACACGTCGCGCCGTGCTTGCCTGCAGCATCGCTGCCGTGGCGGCCGTGCATACGCAGGCGGAACAGGCGGAGCGAATCCGTCACGCGACAACCGTGCTGCAGGAAATCATGGCCGCTCCCGACCAGGCGATTCCCTCCGGGGTGATGGAGAAGGCCGAGGCCATTGCGGTCTTTCCATCGACGGTCTCCGGCGGGTTCGTGGTCGGCGCGCAGCGGGGACGCGGCATCATCAGCGTGCGCGATCGCGCGAAGAACGAATGGTCGTTGCCGGCGTTTCTCACCGTGACTGGCGGCAGCATCGGTGCGCAATTGGTGCGCAGTCGGTGGATATCATTCTGGTCGTGATGAACCGGCGCGGTCTCGAAAACCTGCTGCAGAATCAGTTCAAGATTGGCGCGGGCGG
>WNGA01031871.1_pt1 | contig 10545 bp, 13 predicted proteins | sample 5400061 | NCBI WGS metagenome assembly WNGA01 (sample SAMN13153366, study PRJNA577476) | soil metagenome | isolation source: 100 cm soil or saprolite under grassland replicate 2 | place: USA:California | collected 2016-06-15
CTTGAGGCATTAATTCGGGAACAAGATCCTTCGCCCAATTTAAAGCAACTGCTAATTCTGACGGTTTTAGGGCATGGCATGGCATATATGTTGACCTGTGACGAAAAATCCCTATTTAGGGGCGTCAAAACCATTCACGATGCAAGTCTTGACTGGATCTTTTAACTTAAATAAGTATGAATTTATCTTTAGAGCTTAAACTCCTTGGAATCTGATCGATCAAGATTAGTTATTGGCATCTCAGGTGCGTCTGGGGTTATCTATGGCATAAGAACTCTTGAGATACTTAGGTCAATGGACGTAGAGACCCATGTCATATTAAGCACGTGGGGATTGAAGAACATTGAGATTGAAACGGGAAGGTCACTTGAATACATTAACTCACTTTCTACAAAGCTATACCCTAATGATAGCTTAGCAGCGCCTATGTCCAGTGGCTCCTTTCTTCATGCTGGGATGATAATAGTACCCTGCAGTATGAAGACGTTGGCTAGCATAGCTAACGGACAGGACGATACATTGATCTCCAGGGCAGCAGGAGTGACTTTAAAAGAATCTCGGCGTTTAGTGGTAGTACCCAGGGAAACTCCAATCTCGCGGATTCACCTAATTAATATGCTTAGCCTCTCCGACGCCGGGGCCGTGATCCTTCCAGCCATGCCTGGTTTTTATCACAATCCCTCTTCCTTGGAAGATATAGTAGATCAATTAGTGGGTAAAATTTTGGATCAGTTTCATATTAAGCATAACTTATCTAAAAGATGGGGTGATAACAATATCTCTAATTAATTATCACAGTTCATCCCCACTTCAAAACCAAAAGTACAAAGATGCGTAGGAGGAAAGTTTTAGGATTGTTGCATTCTTCAGCACGGGACTTGATTTCTTTTTATTTAGAAAATCGAACCAGGTTAAATCCGAGTTTGATCGGAGTCAAATCTGGTAAAATGCCAGACTAATTAATCCACAACTTCAATTTTTCCAACTTTGCTTTACTCCTCGCATTTTGCAGCATCTGATAGACGACCTTGTGAGATCTGCCTTTCAGAAGCATCATCACTGCATCATGTGCAATGTTTGTTTCTTCAAATGTGCCTATGAAGCTTACTGTGTGCCCGTGAATGGAAATGGAAACACCTGTTAACTCTTCTATAGTTTTTCTGCTTTTACCCCTTGCACCAATAATCCTTCCCTTTAAACGATTTTCATTACTTCTTGACATGTCACTGTTGATTCGCAAATCAATTATGAGCAGCGTGACGTCTTCATTAAACAATCTGAATGCCGTTGAAGGGGGAAATCCATGTGAAATAGCCTTTACTATTTCGATTGCGTTTAATGCTCCCTCGTCAAAACCGGAGCTAGATAATGGCTCGACTTTAACTTCCCCTGTTTTACCATCAATTTGCATTCTTACGTTACATTTAGCTTCTACATCTCTCTTAATGGAACCATTCGATCCAATAAGAACCGCTATTCTCTCTTCAGGAATCTTCAGCATCTTGTAGAATCCTGTCATCGAATCTCATTCTACCTTCATAATCACTTAATAATGTAGCTTTATTGGATTGTCTACTTGGATTATTGATTGAATCATGGAACTGTGAAGATTTTTAGTCAAAGCGATAATCATTGATCATTAAAACGTCAGGCCAATTTGGAATTTAATACGAGCGTGTAAATCTGAATATCATTAGAAAAGGAACACCAGAAAAGATTTTGATGCTCGCAGGATTTGCCAGTCTTGTATTAATGGCTTTCTCTACTATATTTTTTCCGGCGAGGTTTGCAATGTTACACTTTCTTAGCAAGTTTTCCGCTTCACAACCATTGACTAATCTTTGCTGCCAGTACGCCTTAGTTATGTTAATAATTAGGCCATCGCAATCCAACTTTTTTCCGACCAAATCTGCATCACAAAGGCTAATCATGAGAGACCCCCTGTATTCGGAAGATCTCAATGCATATTTGTCCGATTCAAAATTATCCGTACTTTCAGCTTTTGTAGTCACCGAAATAACAATACGATTATCATTGAAAAAACTTATGGTTTTCTGGACCAGGGAAGACTTTCTACAAAGTAATTTGAATAATTATCGGAACAGCAACTTAATTAGAAGGGCAAGTATGAATTGATAATACTGGGTTGGCGAAAGCATCGAAATATTATACTGACAAGAATGGAGTCGATGATTTTCCACGAGCTCATTTGTATCACAGGGTGCTTGTAGTGTGTATTGACAGAGATAACGATATTGGCTCTAAGGGAGGGGTTCAAACTCCGGTTGTAGGGAGGGATGAATGTATCCACGCTGCAACTAGACTCGCGATTGAAGACCCAGAAGATGCAGATGCCAATGCCATTTTTGGAGCAGTAAAATTGTATGAGGAATTAGTAACAAAGGGATACGAATCAGAAGTTGCATTAGTAGGAGGAGGATTTAACCGAGGGATTGAAGGCGATGCAAAAATCATTTTTGAGTTCAAACAGATATTATCTCAATTTAAGGCCGAGGGTGTTGTTATAGTTTCTGACGGTGAAGACGATGAAACTGTTGTGCCCATCATCCAAAATATCATTCCTGTTATTTCCATCCAGAGAATAATAATAAGGCACAGCAGGAGCGTGGAGTATTCATATGCAGTACTCGGTCGTTATGTGAAGATGTTAGTTTACGACTCACGCTATTCAAAATTCTTTCTTGGTGTTCCAGGCGCATTACTAATAGCAAGCGGCCTCGCAACTGTTTTCGGCTTTACAAGGGAGGCTTTAGCAATAGTTCTTAGCATCCTTGGAGCTGCATTCGTAATAAGAGCGTTCGATATAGACAAGGCCCTCGGATCACTAAGTAGGCCAACACCGTCGAGCTTCATTCGAATTTTTTCCACCTTCGCAGGGATAATGATAATTCTTGTTGCGATCTTTAACGGATTATCGAGCGTTCCTCAAGAATTAATCGATTCCAATGTGGGGATTACAAAACTAATTACGAATAGACTAATAGTAGGAAGCTTTGTCCACGGAACAATAACTCTACTTTGGATTGGAATAGCGACGATATTTGGTGGAATGTTACTTAGCAATTGGTTCAAGGGTAGCATAAGAATCATGTCAGACATGCTGAGATTGGTTGTATTGGGACTCATCTACTTTCCAGCGGTTCAATTTACATCTGTTCTAACAGAAGGTGCTAATCCATTCAATCTCATTTCCTCATTACTTATAGGATTGGCAATTACTCTTGTTGCAGCAACATTCTTATTTCAATATTTTAGAAACAAGAAAGGCGGCGAAGAGTTAAAACATTAAATTGTTTGGCGCTATATATTCGTGGGCGAACTATAGTCTTGGCATGATTACTTATGAGTATAAGCAAAATTGGCTACTTAAAATGGAATTGGTTTTACCGTCTTTATGAACGTAAGTTAGAATTACAAATAAAAAAGGAACCCTTCCCTAATCACATCGCTATAATTTTGGATGGGAATAGAAGGTGGGCAAAGTATCGTCTTTGGGGTAACATGGAAGGGCACGATATGGGCGCAGATAAAGCAGAAGAGCTCCTGAATTGGATCTACGATCTGAGAATTAAGATAACCACACTGTTTGTATTATCCAACGATAATCTCGGTAGACAAGAACATGAAATTGATAATATTTATTCTTTGCTTGAGCAAAAACTCGATAAGCTGTATAGAGATTCAAGGATTCATGAACGTCGCATGAAAATTAAGGCGATTGGGAGTACTGAAACCCTTCCATCATCTCTTAAACAGATTTTATCGAAGCTAGAAAATTCAACTAGCAATTACGACTCGATGTTCCTTAATATTGCTGTTGCCTATGGAGGACAACAGGAATTAGTGGATGCGATTAAAAAGGTATCGGGTATGGTAAAGCAAGGAAAAATCGATGTATCTGATATTGATGAACGACTGATAGAATCTTGTCTTTACACGTCACATCTTCCGCAATCAGAACCTGATTTAATATTAAGAACATCAGGTGAAAAGAGGCTATCGGGATTCTTAATGTGGCAAAGTGCATATAGTGAATTAGTATTTATGGATGTATTTTGGCCCGAATTCAGGAAGATAGATCTTATGAGAGCAATTAGAACTTACCAAAGTCGCCTTAGAAGGTACGGAAGATAGGTGAAAACAATTTCGTCTCAAAACCTAGAGATTTCCTAAGAACAAGATTTTTAAGCTAAAAAAAATACGCATTCACAAGTGCCACAGCACGAAGATTACAATGCGGAACAGATTAAATGGTATTGTTCTGGCTGGCAATCAAAATTAAAATGGCTTAATACTCATGAATAGATCCTTAAACTATTAAAGGATGGTCTTAAATTTGTATGACGAGGTATCTGCTGGCATAATTCTAACTAGGAATATCTCGAACCAAGAGGGTAACGTAATATTGCTCTTGCGGCACAGTGCAGGACACTGGGATTTTCCGAAGGGAAATATTGAGCTAGGCGAAACAGAATTGGACGCTGCTATTAGAGAGCTAAAAGAAGAGACGGGCATAATTCGCTTTAGAATTATGCCAAGTTTTAAGCATACAATAACATATAAGTATAGACGAAATCAAAAAATTATTTCAAAGAGGGTAACTCTCTTCCTAGGCATCACGGATATCAAAGGTGTTATCCTATCTAATGAGCATGTAGATTATACCTGGGAAAATATAGATAAGGCGTACGAATTTGTAAGATACAAGAATACAATATGGTCTTTAAAAAAAGTTCGAAACTTTTTACTTAACGATATCACTAGGGGGATATTTTACTAATGTTTTTAATACTACGTAGAAATTTAGTAGGATCTTTAGATTCGAAGACCGAGCGGCCGACGATAAGATAAGCTGTACCATTGGCAATAGCTTTTTTCATATCCCCTCCTTGGACTCCGACACCAGGAGAATAAATCGGGAGCTCCGTCATCCGAGAAATAATTTTCAATATAGGAATCTGGGTAGCTCCAACTACTATTCCATCTACTTTGCTCGCGATTGAATAATCCAAAAACATTGAATTCATAATGTCGTTCAATTTAATATCGGCGATTGATTGGATCCCGTACGAATGGACAAAAGTGTTTAGAGTTCTTATATTTTCAGGAGAATAAGACAATAGCATATGAAAATTGATTTTAACAGCACATATGTATGACTCATATTCTCTAACAATTTTAATAATTTCCTCTATCGTTTTCGATCTAGAGTACGGTGGATCCAGCGCGAGGATTGTCTTAGTACCTTTTCGCACCGAACTTCTCTTTATCCGATTACCATAGGTTATGGTGGGACGGTAGGAGCCTTTACTCATTATTTTTTTCATGTTTGGCATGGAGGTAATAAAGAAGTTTCCACTCTACCATCACATGCGGTGTTTGTTGTAATCATGTTAACAAAATTAAGAGTACTTAAGACTTGAAGGAATCCTCCTCCTCATGGATGCTAGGTATTCGTGATGCCTTCCTAAAAGCGTATTACCATTATGAGATAGTAGCTAATATTACTATTTAATAGACTATATAGGATTATTTTGTTATTCATAAGTTTTCACTAATGGATTCGAACCAAGCAATTTGACCAACTTAATGTAAATATAACCGTGTTCTTCTATGTTATTAGAGAAAACTGTAGATTCATTTTTCTGGCTAGAATATTTTACGAAAGAATTCATAGGCTCAACTGTACTAGTAATATAATAGAAATAAGAAATACTGTCAGATTCACCCAGAGTTACTGCCGTGCCGATTATGTGACCACTTTCTGATTTAAACACAAAAAGGGGCAGAGGAGCCTCATCATAGATCATTTTAAATGAAGCAATTTTCGCTAGACTCGTTATATCCTTTAATTTTATGGGGACATATCCGGAATTTTTTCCTATCTTAGCAGTACGAGAAAATGCTTTAGGAAATTTTTCAACAGCGATAACAGGAGAATAAACATAGACAGGATTGGATATAGAATTTACAATTGTGACTTCTTCCGTACCTCCAGAATGCTTATACGCTAGAAACTGACCTTCAGTGGGATATTTTACATAGTAGATAACCGGTATATTATTGAGAAAATCCATTTGGGTAGCAAAAACGTGATGCTCTCCTTTAGTGAACGAAAAGGTGAGGAGAGGAGTACGCTCGAATGCGCAAACCAATCTTCCGAAATCATTGATGGTTGAAATCTCTATATAATATGGGGCTCTGGATTGCAATAAGCTATCGTTCATTTTAAGATTATTAATATGCTCCGCCGGTCAAGAATAGTCCTTGCAAACATTCCTTAGGGCGCCGATAGATAGCCAGTGAACCACGTGTGTCTACCGTATTAATGCCAATATTGAAATACTGAAAGAATAAATCAGGAGTCTAACATGAGTTCGTCTCTAGACCACTTTATTAGAGACTGCTGATTATTTATGTTTAGCATTTTTCATCGATTATCTGACATTCCGGCGATCTATGATGTCGAATATATCTTCACCAGTACCTATTAGAACAACAGGGATACCAGTTTCTCCTTCAATCTCTTGAATAAAGAACTTGGCCTCATCTGGAAGTTTAGAAAATTCCCTTTTTCCCGCACAGGAGGGAAATAGAACGTCCATTTTAGTAACGGCAAGTTCAGTAGCACTATTAATTTTAACCGATCGCTTAGCTAAATCCATATTGAATAATGAAGATCTCCGCAATCTGCCTGTCACGCTGCCATATTCTGTCCATCCACGTTCTATGGTTTCTTTTGAACTTAATTCATTTTGCAACGGACCTGCCCCTACCCGTGTCACAAAAGATTTGAATACAACTAGAACATGGTCAACTTTCTTAGGACCTATTCCAACGTCAGAACAGATTCCTGAAGCAGTAACATCTTTTGATGTTACATAGGGATAACCTCCATGGTACAAGGATAGATATGTCCCTTGAGTACCCTCAACAAGGACTCCGCAGTTTTGGTCAATAGCATCATTAACGGTTTGACTAATGTCATTTAAATAAGGCTTGAGATCTGGTATGTCTCTAGCCAGCTTTAATCTACGGAGGGCTCTATCTGAGTTTGCGGGGCCCGTTCCAGTTCCGGTGGTTCCTACCGTTTGTCTGAGATGTTCTGATTCAACATCTTGTCGAATGTGAGATTCTTCAATAATTCCACATTGCTCGTCGACCATGGTCCTATTAACTGTAGAATACTTTTCAATTTCTTCAAATAGAATTCTTGGAGTTAGCAGCACACCTGCTCCGATTAGCAATTTTGTCGATTTGTTCAGGATAGCGCTTGGCAACATGCGGACCTTATATTGAATACGGTCGCGAACGAATGTGTGACCGGCATTTGCCCCCACCCCACCCCTAACGGCCAAGTTTGGAGAATCCTTAATTGAGAGATAAGCTAGAATTTTCCCCTTGCCCTCATCACCGTAAAAACCACCCACTGTAACAGTACAGGGCATGTCAAAATATCTAATATGAACCAATATAAGGATAAGTAGAAGTACTTCTGGTCTAACCTGAGTTGGTCTAATAGTGCATTAACCGACGGAAAACATATCTAAATTGGGTATGAACACAGTGTCATCTCTCGGATCTCGATAATCCAATTTTGGAAATTAAATAGTTTCAAATCTGTCCGCAATATAGTATTTGATTAATGGGAATCAGCATTTACCATACATGTATTAATCATACGTTCTCTAAAATCTGGCATTATGCAAACAAACCCTTCGGATGTAGAAAGACTATTATTTATAATGGCCAGTCTGCCAGAATTTCTGAGATTATCTTTAGCAAGAAGAAAGCTGAGGGAGTTAATTTCTATGAATGAATCGGACAGAATGTTGACGATTTTACAAGTAATTCGGTGTTTAAACTCACTAGATCCACATATGATTGGGCGGTTAGTAACGTCTTGGATTAAGGAAATGTGCGCATTGGATTCAAAAATTCTCACCGAATTAATGGTAATTTATTGCAATATTTTATTGAATGAGAAAAATTTTATCAATACCTATTCAGCAACTTTTTTGGATGGATATAATTCACTTCCAAAAGAAGACCAAGGAAGAATTTTGACAGGGGTAAAAGAAGCCTTACTTATGAGCCCCAATCAGTTAGAATTAGTCGATAGGCTTCCAGAGGCAATCAAAACTATAATGGGAATTAGGAATTAACGGCTATCATTTTGAATCGGGATTCTTGGTGAGCTCTTCCCCCTTTTCTAGTCCAAAAAATGTCCTTTCGTACTTCTTTAAAATTTTCCTATGTTCTGGCAAGGACATATCCAGACGCATCTCGTTAATTACCATTACAGCATAAGTAGTCCACTCCTTCCAGCAGGAATTGCAAGACGGGTATTTCAACGACTGTAGATCATCGATTAGTTTTTCATCAAAATTTTTTTCACACTTAATGCAAGTTTTCATTCGTCATTTCTTAAGAATAGTGCTATTTTATTGTTTTATAACGAAACAATAGCATGCTTACTAATTAGGTTTTTTATAGGGATGACTTCGCATTATATGTTGTCGCATTTGTTCCATTCCATTAAACTTCAAGTCACACTGCTTGCACTCGTACAATTTGTCCTCGTGGGTAACTTGATAATGCTGCATTAGGTCGTGAGCCCTTCTGTATCTTTTCCCACACATGTGGCAGACATTGTATTTCAGAATACCTATCAACCCAACAACTGTCCCATTTACAAAGGACCATTTTCACTATATTAAATTAGTGTATCTCGTGACTGCGTATTCAAAGCGTTGGATTATTTATAGTAGAGGTCTTACCTATATTTCATTTGCAGCCAAGAATTACATGCGTTCCTAGGGATTATTACAATTTTGATACTAATATTGTGGCAAAAGGATTACTCGGGAAGATGCTGGTTAGGGTGTTAAGGTCATCTGTTGGGCCAATACGACTCGCGGGCATAATAACAGAAACCGAAGCTTATGGGGGATATGAAGATCCTGCGAGCCATGCATTTCGAGGCCTTACCCCGCGAAATTCTATCATGTTTGGCCAAAGAGGATTTTGTTATGTGTATCTAATATATGGCATGTATCACTGCCTTAACGTTGTAGCTTATGCTAACAAAAAAGTTGCGGGAGCCGTGCTCATTCGCTCTATATATCTAATAGAGGGAATAAAAACAATGAAGATTTTTAGAAAGTCCAGCAGATTCAAAGATTTGACTAATGGACCGGGTAAAATATGTATTGCATTGATGATTGATAGAACGCTAAACGGTATAGACTTTACTGATAGCCAATCTTGCTTGCGAATAGAAGATGGGATAAAAGCTTATAGAATAAAAGCAAACAAGAGAGTGGGCATAACATTTGGTACGGAATTGAATTGGAGATACTTAATGGTAGGTGATATTGATTATCCCACCTAAAAAATTTATTGTTCTTGGCTGAATACCAAGGATTATGTACTCTCTTTAGAATCAATTATAGTTGGTAAAAAGGTTCTAATCTTGTGAAACTAGAATAATCTATGTTATGATGCTTAATGAATTAAAGACGATAAGTATTACTATATTAGTATATAAGAAATCTCGTATTTTTATGGATTTTGTAAATGTCAAAGATTTTTGTGATGGAAATTCAAATGTCTGCTTAGACACGAAACTGAGAGAGGATAAATGAATTGGAAATCGGTTAATTCGCCAATTTAATTTAGTCTGCCCTATGTAAAACTAGGGAGAGAAGTCTTTGTAACCTTAGATATTATGCCACTGAATGCAAAATTTACGATCAAAAACCAACCCCACAGATAGACTGCTCCTGCTTGTTTACATGGACCCTTCGTCTGATTTGGATCTGTTGGTAAGTGCTGTTGGTCGTTTTTCACGTTGTCGTCACCACACATTATCCAGGGAATTTGAAGTGGGGATAGCGCTACTATTTGACCAAAGATAGCCGGAAAGACTAGTATCCAAAGCATGAAAGATGGAATCATGTAAATTAGCATAGGCCTCATTTGTTGTTGTTGTAGTTCCATGCTCATCTTATTAACGTAAGCTTGCTTCTTCCTTAGCTCTTCAATTTTTGGCTTGTCCTGTTTTTTCACTGCAGCCATGTACTGTTTCCGCCATTCATTTGTCTCCTTCATTATTGCATTCATCTTTTGAATATCCGTAGTCTTTTTCCTTAGCATAGAAAATGCGAAATTTAACGAAATTGCAATTAAGGCAGCCACAACCATTGCAGTAAAAATGTCCCCGAAAATGGGATGCGTAGTGTATTTCGGAGTAAACCCAAGTTGCATAATAATTGAATCGGGGCTTATCATTTTGCCGTCACTTTAGTCATCGTCAAATTGAGCAATTACGTTAGGAACGCTAAGACGATAACTCTTTATAAGTATTTCATGACGATACACTACCGTAACAAACAATTTCGAGTGAATAGCAATTGTTGCGTCAAATTAATTAAGTGAATCAATAGTACTAACGCAAAACGAGATAATTATATATCCACATCAATATGAAATAGGACCTTAGATAAACCCCGGTGGCTGATA
>WNGA01021904.1_pt1 | contig 10543 bp, 7 predicted proteins | sample 5400061 | NCBI WGS metagenome assembly WNGA01 (sample SAMN13153366, study PRJNA577476) | soil metagenome | isolation source: 100 cm soil or saprolite under grassland replicate 2 | place: USA:California | collected 2016-06-15
CCCCCCCGACCGCGCACGTGCTCGTCCCAGTACCGCATCCAGTCGGCGCCGCGCTCGGCGAGCACGTCCCAGTCCACGTCCGCCACCTTCATCGTGCGGCGGACCTCGCGCGCCCACTCGGGCAGGGAGTCAGCGGGCAGGTCCAGGCGCGCGGGGAGCCGGTACACCTCCCGAGTCGCGAGGAGCTGGGCCTCGACGCTGCCGACGTATTCGACGAACGCCTGCGCCGCCTCGCGATGCCGGGCGCCCCGCACCACCGCGATCGCGTCCTCGATCACCGGTGTGCCGCTCCTGGGAAAGACGTAGCCCAGCGGCAGGCCGTCGCGCCGATTCAGCAGGATATCGGGGAGATCCCAGATGGTCACGAGCCCTTCCTGCCGCGCGATCTTCTGATCTAGGAGCGGGCCGTTCAACACGTATTCCTTTGTCTGCGCGTCGAGCCGCCGCAGCCATGCGAAGCCGGCCGCCGTGTCTCCTGTGGTCTTGAGGCCGCGCTCGATGATCATCCCCCAGACCGCGCGCATCGTGCCGCTCGCGATCGGGTCCCGGATCAGGATCTTGCCCCTCCACCGGGGCGCCAGGAGGTCGTCCCAGTCCTGGGGCGCCTCCGCGGGCGGGACCGCCCGTTCGGCGTAGACGATCACCGCGGGCGTCTCGTACGCCGCGAAGTAGAGGCAGACGTCGGCCTGGGGATTTGCCCGCTCCGAGCGCACCCGCTCGTACACCTCCTGCGAGCCCATATCGAGCCAGCGCACGTCCACGTCGGGATGCAGCTGCTCGAACCGACGCTCGCAGAGCGTCAGCAGGTCCCGGCCGTGGGGGGTGTAGATGACGAGGGGGGTGCGGGAATCGCGCGTACATCCGAACAGGGCGAGCAGCAGCGCGCTAACGAGCGCGAGTGCGTGGTGCGTAGTACGTGGTGCGTGCGCTGGCGGGCCGGATCCTCGAGCGGCACCGCCTCCCACCACGCACCACGCACCACGCACGTTGTTGTTACGGAACATTCGGCTTCTTGAGCGCCAACAGATTCGCGAACAGCCGATAGGCGCCCGGGACTCCCGCGGGCAGCTGCCGGAAGAAACTCAACCCCGTGTACACGTACGTGCCGCGGCCCAGCGGCGCGACCAGCAGCCCACCCTTGAGCTCGGCACCGCCCGCGTCGTGCGTTTCCAGCAGCGGCACGTAGGTCGAGTCCCAGTCGTGCGCGAAGTACAGACCGCGCTCCTGCACCCACTCGCGCCAGTCGGCGGCGCCGATCGCGTTGGGATAGTGGAACAGGGGATGCGCGGCATCGAGCGGCGTGACGGGGGCCGTCTCGTCGGTCACCCGGTCGTGCGGGCGCGCGATGGAGAGCCGGTACGGAGCGAAGCCGCCGTCGACGAACGGATACTGTTGATACTGAACTATCACGAGGCCCCCGCCGCGCGCATAGTCCAGCAGGCGGCCGTTGTTCGCCGCGAGGGCGGGATCGGTCTCGTAGGCTCGGCTGCCGACGACGATCGCGTCGTAGCGGGCCAAATCGCCGTGCGCCAGCGAGTCGGCGCCGATCAGCTCGAGGGGCACGCCCACCGCCAGGAGCGCCTCGGGCACGCGGTCCGACGCGCCGCGCACGTACCCGACGCGCGACACGAGGGGGAGAGCGAAGCGGGCGGCGCGGATCGCGAGTACCGATGGATGCTCCACCGCGCGCGGCCGGATGTGCGGGTAGTCGATGACGACGAGCGCTCCTCCGCCGCCTCCAGCGCTCTGCGCGGCAACCGCGAGCTGATACGCGCCGGGCGCTACGCCGGCGGGCGGCGCGAGGGCGACGCTCAGGCTCTTCGTTTCGTCTTCGCGCTGGAACCCCAGGCTTTCGGCCGGAATCGGCGCCCAGCCGCGCGGCACCGTGAACACCAGCCGCGTCGCAGCCGGGCCGCGGGCGCGGCTCGTGAGGGTGACGGTGAAGCGGCGCGACCCTCCGTCGAGCGGCCAAACGACTTCGTCCGGCGCAATCACCACGTCGAAGGCGTGGGTCACGAGCAGCGGCCGGCGGATCTCGCCGATCGCTTGGTCGCGATAGCGGTACGCCACCTCACGCGCCAGCGTGATCGGTTGTCCGGCGACTGTGAGGCGCACCCGCGCCTCGAGCGGGGGCGGCTCGAACGGCTCGCCGCGCCAGGCGGAGGGGACGCCCGTCCAGTCGTACAGCGCGCCGGCGAGCGGGCGGCGCAGGAAGTAGGGCGTGGAGCGCGGCGCGTCCGCCGGTACGGTCACGACAAAGCGCCGGGTCACGATCGCACCGGGCGCCAGCGGTGACAGCACGGCGTCGAGCCGCTCGACGGCCCACCCCGCGCCGGTGGTCACGGCCACGCTGTCCACGCGGATCGCGGAGTCGCCCGCGTTCCAGACGGTCAGCTCGACCTGGACCCGCTGGCCGCCGACCACGATCCCATCATCGGCGACGCCGTCGATCGCGACGCCGGCCGCGGTCGCGAGCGCGCCCTCGAGGATCCCGCGCTGATCGGCGTCGCTGCGCTCGGCGCCGAGCTCGCGGAGCGCCCGTGCGAGGTACGGCACGATCGCGCCGGGGCGCAAGGGATTGAGCGCCCCGCGCGCCGAGTCGATCAGGGCCAGGAACCGCGCCCGGCCGTGGAGGACGGTGTCGACACCCGCGAACAGCCCGGCATCTCCAGCGGGCACGGCCGCGCGCGTGGCGACGAGCGCGAGCGGTACGGCGTTCGGCCCGGGCCGTTGCAGCTGGCCCATGTCCTGGGACCGGTGCCGGCTGCGCGCCGCCATCGCGAGCTGGTAATAGGATTGGCCGAGGACCGGGTCCAGAGCCCCGGCCCGCAGGATCAGGGTGGTCCCGGCCGTGTCGAAGAACGCCGAGCGGTACAGCTTGACCGGACCCCAGGTCGAATCGTTCAGGACGTCGAACGCCTGGCGCGCGAGCATACCCGCTTCCTGGTGCTGGCCGTGGCCGTCGCGGGGCGTGCCGGAGAAGATCGAAACGAGGATTTGGGGACGAAACCGGCGAATCACGTCCACGACGTCCTTGAGCAGCGAGTCGCGCGGCCAGAAGCGCAAGGTTTCGTCTACCGACTTCGAGAAGCCGAAGTCGTACGCGCGCGTGAAGTACTGGCGGGCCCCGTCGAGCGAGCGGGCCGCCAGCAGCTCCTCGGTGCGGATCACGCCCAGCTCGGGGCCGAGCTCGGCCCCGATCAGGTTCTGGCCCCCTTCGCCGCGGCTGAGCGACAGATATGCCGTCTGGACCCCCATGCCGCGGGACAGCAGGGCGAGGAGCTGCGTGTTTTCGTCGTCGGGATGGGCGCCGATCACGAGCACGCGCTTCGTGGCGCCGAGCTGCTGCAGGGCGTCCGCCAACGCCGCGACGCCGCCGGTGCCGGGTGGGGAGAGCTGCTGTCCCCATCCGCCGCCGGCGGCGCCTAGAAGAAGGAAGACAGTCGCGAGCGCGCGCCGCACTATTGTGAGAGGTATACCATGCCACCCTTCATAACGAACTTCACCCGTTGGAGTTCCGTGATGTCGCGCACCGGGTCGCCGGCGACGGCAACGAGGTCGGCGTACAGGCCGGGCGCCACCGCGCCCAGGTTCTGCTCCTGGCCGAGCAGCGCCGCGGCGACGGAGGTCCCGGATTGGATCGCCTGCATCGGCGTCATGCCGTACTGCACGTAGTACTCGAACTCCTTGGCCTGGTTGATCTCCGTCCACGGAAACCCGCCCACATCGGTGCCGAGCGCGATCTTGACTCCCTTGCGGAGGGCGCGCGCGAAGGCACGGCGCTCGAGCGCCACGAGAGCCGGCCAGTTGCCGCCGCGGCCGGGGGCGACGTAGGCGCCCACGGTGATCGTCGGCACCCAGTAGACGCCGCTCTTCACCATCACGTCCATGAGGGAGTCGGTGAGGCCGTCGCCGTGCTCGATGGAGTTGACCCCGGCGCGCAGCGCGGCGGCGATTCCGTCGGAGCCGATGGCGTGGGCGGCGACGCGCCGGCCGATGCGGTGCGCTTCGTCCACGATCGCCTTGGCCTCGTCGTCGGTGAAGTTGACCCAGCTGCGCAGCACGCTGTCGGGCGTGAAATAGTAGCGGCGATCGCTGTAGTACTTGATCCAGTCCGCCCCGTGGGCCACCTGGTCCCGCACCGCCAGCCGCGCGCTCTCGACGCCGTCCACCGGCTGCACGCCGTGCGGCAGCTCCAGCTCCCAGTTGTCGGACACGATGGGATACATCCCCGTCGGCGCCATCGCGCGGGTGGACGCGAACACGCGGGCGCCCGGCACCTCGCCACGCGCCACGGCGCGCTTCACGTCCACGTCCGCGAACATCGCCCCCTCGGTCTCGAGGTCCCGGATCGTCGTGAACCCGTGCTCCAAGGCGATCCGCGCGTTGCGCGCGCCAAGAATGGCGCGGTAGGGGATGGACTGGTACAGCAGCTGGGCGTCGTAGTCGGCGCTCGTCACGTCTCCCTGGAGCAGCAGGTGGGTGTGGGTGTCGATGAAGCCCGGCAGCACCGTCATCTGTGAGAGGTCGATCACCCGCGCCGTGCGTCCCTGCGCCTCGATCTGGGCCAGGGGCCCGACCGCGCGAATGCGCTCGCCTTCGATGAGAATCCCGACGTTGGTCTGGACCTGGGCGGACCGCCCATCGATCAGCCGTCCGGCCTTGACGAGAACCGGCTGAGGTAGAGGGGGGGGAGCGGCCTGGGCGACGAGGGCGGGGGAATAGGGAGTGAGAACCACGGCCAGCAGGACGAACCGCATCACACGTCTCCGTAACGAGGGCGTGGCAAATCTAGCCGGACACGGGGGGGGACGGTAAGCTTCGCGGGCGCCCATCCTTTCACCGCCGCGGGAGGCCGTTCATGTCGGTGCGCGTGATCTGTCAGTGTGGAACGTCGTACGAGCTGAAGGACGAATTCGCAGGCAAGCTGGTGAAGTGCCCGCAGTGCGGCCGGGAGAATCGCGTGCCCGGCAGCGGTCTGCCCACGCAGGTGCAGGCCGATCCGGTGTTCGATCGGGACGTGTTCCTGCTCCGCCAGCAGATGCTCCGGATCTCGGAGAAGTACGACGTGGGCGACGAGAAGGGCCACAACATCGTCTACGTCGAGCGGCCCGCGCACCTGCTCCGCAATCTCGGGGCCGCCCTCGCCGGCATCGTCGCCGCGGTGATCATCTTCACCGCGTTCGGGACGGTGGCCGACCAGTCGCCGCCGGGCAGCGCCGCCAGCGGCATCCTGATCGTGCTCGGTCTCGTGCTCGCGATCGCGGCCCTGCTCGCCGTCGGGATCCCGCTCTCCGCCAAGCGGCACGTCACCTTCTACCGCGACGGCTCGAAGCGTGACCGGCTGCTCGACGTGCTGCAGGACAAGAAGTTCCAACCGATCACGATGACGTACACCGTGCGCGATTTCCGCGGGCAGCCCCTCGCCCGCTTGGCGAAGAACTGGCTCTGGAACGTGTTCCGGAAGCGCTGGTACGTGTACGCGCCGGACGGCCGGCTGCTGTACCTCGCCAAGGAGGACTCGGTCATCCTGTCGCTGCTGCGGCGGTTCCTGGGGCCGTTGTTCGGCGTGCTGCGCACGAACTTCATCATTCTCCGGCCGGACAGCGAGGAGGTGATCGGGGAGTTCAAGCGCAAGTTCACGATCCTCGATCGCTACGTCCTGGACATGAGCGCCGACCCACAGCGGCTCATGGACCGGCGCATCGCGCTGGCCCTGGGCGTCATGCTCGACACGGGGGAGCGGCGGTGACCGGCGGGGCACCGCGCGAAGTGCCGATCCCCATCACGCCGGACATGCTCGCCGATGCGCCCCCCCCCCGGTCGGGACGCATCGATTTCGAGCGCGGCATGCGGCGGCTGCCGCCGCTCGTCCTCGTTCTCATCGCTGCGAACCTCGGCATGTTCGCCTGGGAGCTCGCCGCGGGCGCGCTCGTGGACGAAACCACGATCGTGGAGGCGGGTGCGTTGGTGCGCGACCGCGTGGTGGCCGGCGAGTGGTGGCGCGTCGTGAGTGCCATGTTCCTGCACGGCGGGCTCGATCGCGTGCTGGGGAACGTTGTCGTGCTCTACATCGTGGGGATGGCGTGCGAGCACGCCTTCGGCGGGGCGCGCACGGTCCTCGTGTACCTTGCCAGCGGCGTCCTGGGCGGGGCGCTCAGTGTCGCGGCCGGTCCCGGGCCTTCTGTCGGCGCGTCCGGCGCCATCTTCGGGCTGATCGCCGCGGTCATCGTGGTGCTGTACCGCTACCAGCGGCGCTTCTACGTCCGCGACAAGCGGATCGGCTTCGTTTTAGCGGTGTGGGCGGGGTGGCAAGTCCTGACCGGATTGGCGACCCCCTTCATCGACAACTTCGCCCATTTGGGTGGGTTTGCCGGGGGCGGGCTCACGGCGCTGGTGCTGTCCCCCCGGCTGCTGCTGGCCGCGCCCCGGCCGCCGGTCCGCCAGGCTAGATTATCTGTATGACGACGACCGCCCCGGAACGCAAGCGCCCCTCAACTGCCCCTCCGTCGATCAGCGCGGACGAGGCGCGCGAGGTTGCCGAGGCCGCGCGCGAGCAGGAGTGGGCCGCGCCGAGCTTCGTGCGCGACCTGTTCCTCGGCAACCTGCGGATGGACCTGATCCATCCGTACCCCGAGCAGGACCCCGCCGAGATCGCGCGGGCCAAACCGTTCCTCGACAAGCTGAATCGGTTCCTCCGCGAGAAAGTCGATGCGGACCGCATCGACCGCGAAGGGGAGATCCCCGAAGACGTGATTCAGGGGCTGCGGGAGCTGGGCGCGTTCGGGATCAAGATTCCGCTCGAGTACGGCGGGCTCGGCCTGTCACAGCTGTCGTACATGAGGGCGATCGAGTTGGTATCGTCGGTGGATGGATCGCTGACGGCCCTCCTCTCGGCGCACCAATCCATCGGCGTGCCGCAGCCGCTCAAGATGTTCGGGACCGAGGCCCAGAAGCACAAGTATCTGCCGCGCCTCGCCAAAGGCGCGATTTCCGCCTTCGCGCTCACCGAGCCGGGCGTGGGCTCCGACCCGGCGACCATGGAAACGATGGCGGTGCCGAGCGACGACGGCGACTGGATCCTGAACGGCGAGAAGCTGTGGTGCACCAACGGCACGAAGGCCGAGTTGATGGTGGTGATGGCGCGCACGCCGTCGAAGGTGGTGCGCGGCAAGGAGAAGCGGCAGATCACGGCGTTCATCGTCGAGGCCGACTGGCCGGGCGTCGAGGTGGTGCACCGGTGCCATTTCATGGGGCTCAAGGCGATCTACAACGGCGTGATGCGTTTCACCAAGGTCCGCATCCCCAAGGAGAACGTCCTGTGGGGCGAGGGCAAGGGCCTGAAGCTCGCGCTCATCACCCTGAACACCGGCCGGCTGACCCTCCCCATCTCGGCGGTCGCCGCGGGGAAGCGTTGCCTCGAGATCTCGCGGAAATGGGCGGACGAGCGGGTGCAGTGGGGCCGCAAGATCGGCCAGCACGACGCGATCGCCCAGAAGATCGGGACGATGGCGGCGAACACGCTGGCGATGGAGGCGGTGGCCGAGCTGTGCGGCGCGATGGCCGAGCGGGGCGGCTACGACATCCGCCTCGAGGCGGCGATCGCCAAACTGTACAACTCCGAGGTCGGGTGGCGGATCATCGACGACACGGTGCAGATCCGCGGCGGCCGCGGCTACGAAACCGCCGATTCGCTGCGCGCCCGGGGCGAGAAGCCGGTGCCGGTCGAGCGCATCATGCGTGACTTCCGGATCAACTTGATCTTCGAGGGTTCGTCGGAGATCATGCACCTGTTCATCGCCCGCGAGGCCGTGGACAAGCATCTCCAGGTGGCGGGCGACGTGGTGATGCCGGGGAAGGAACTCGGAGAGCGTCTCGCGGGCTTGCTCCGCTCGGCGCTGTTCTACGGCTGGTGGTATCCGTCCCGCTGGATCGGCTGGAGCCGCTGGCCCCGCTATGCGGCGTTCGGCCCGCTGGCCACTCACGTGCGGTTCGTCGAGCGCAATGCGCGGCGCCTGGCGCGCGGGGTGTTCCATTCGATGGTTCGGGCGGAGCTGTTCGCGATGGCGGCGACCTGCGCCCGCGCCCAGTGGCTGCTGCAGCACGAGCGCGCGAGCGGTGAGCGCGCGGTGACGCTCGCGGATCTCTTTTGCCGCCAGGCGCGCGGCCGCGTGCGGTCGAAGTTCGCGGGCCTGTGGCGCAACGAGGACGTGCCGACCTACCGCCTCGCCCAGGAGGTCCTGGAAGGCGAGCATCGGTGGCTGGAGCGGGGGATGGTGGAACTGTCGGACTGACGGACGGTCGGACGGTCGGACGGCTCACGCCGCTTGGTGCGCGATCATGATGCTCTTCAGCCGCTCCGGCGCCTCGCCACCGGCATCGCCGTACGGCGATGGGTGGCCCTCCGCCTCGAGAAGCACACTCGGGCAGACCAGCGGATACTGGCGCGCCCGAATGCGGTCGGCCGCCGGCTGGGCGGCCACCGGGGTCGCAATCACGACTTGCCGCGCGCCGAGCTGCTCGGCGGCCTTCGCGGCCGCCAGCACCTTCCAGGGATAGACGACCTGTCCATCGACGATCACCACGGTGCGACCTGCGAGGTTCTTCACGGGGCGCTGAGTGCGGTACAGCACCAGATCCTGCTTCACCCGCGCGCGCGACTCGTCGATCGCGGCCTGCAGCTTCTCCAGCAGATTCATCCCGGGCTGAAAGTCGGGATCCATTTCCGCCGGCGCCGACTCCGCCATGGCGCCGACAGGCGCGAGGTTCGAGCCCAACTTGATGAACGCGGCGACCAGGACGTCGAACGGCGCGCCCATGGCCTGGGCCGCGTGCGCCGCGATCTCGACACCCTCGGGCGTGATGCCCAACAGGATGCACGACTGGTAACCCCGCGCGGCGAGCTGCTGGCCGAGCAGGGCCCCCGCGCTGGAGCGCGTCGGGTAGAGGCTGGGGCGCTGCGCTGGATCGGGCACCACAGGCCAAAATACGAGGATTGAGGCTCGGGGAAAGAGTCGCGACGCCGGTGGTGCTGGCCGCGCCCTAGGCTGTTACCTTTTCGCGATGCCCAAGGACACGCTCAGCGTCACCGACAACCGGACCGGCAATTCCTACGAAGTCCCGATTCAGGACGGGGTCATCCGGGCGGCCGACCTGCGGCAGATCAAGGCGTCGCCCGACGACTTCGGGCTGATGAGCTACGACCCTGCGTTCATGAACACCGCCTCGTGCCGCAGCGCGATCAGCTACATCGACGGGGAGAAGGGGATCCTGCGCTACCGCGGCTATCCGATCGAGCAGCTCGCGGACACCAGCACGTTCCTGGAGACGGCCTACCTGCTGCTGCACGGCGAGCTGCCCTCGGCAGCGGAGCTCGATGCGTGGGTGTACAACATCACGCACCACACGATCATCCACGAGAACATCAAGAAGTTCATCGACGGCTTCCACCACGACGCCCACCCCATGGGGGTGTTCGTGAGCACCGTGGCGGCGCTTTCGACGTTCTATCCCGAGGCGAAGCGCATCAACGACGAGGCCTCGCGCACGAACCAGATCTTTCGGCTGATCGCGAAGACCCCGACGTTGGCGGCGTTTGCCCATCGCCACACCGTGGGCATGCCGTTCGCCTACCCCGACAACGATCTCAGTTACACGGGCAACTTCCTCAACATGATGTTCAAGGCGACGGAGGTGAAGTACGTCCCGAACCCTACGCTCGAGCGGGCGCTCGACGTGCTCTTCATCCTCCACGCCGACCACGAGCAGAATTGCTCGACGAGCGCGATGCGCGCGGTGGGCTCTGCACACGCCGATCCCTACTCCTGCATGGCCGCCGCGGCCGCAGCGCTGTACGGGCCGCTGCACGGCGGGGCCAACGAGGAAGTGCTGCGGATGCTGCGCGAGATCGGGTCGAAGGACAACATCCCGGCGTACATCCACCGGGTGAAACAGGGCGAGGTCCGTCTGATGGGGTTCGGCCACCGCATCTACAAGAACTACGACCCGCGAGCCAAGATCATCAAGCACACGGCGGACCTGGTATTCGACGTGACGGGCAAGAACCCGCTGATCGACATCGCACTCGAGCTGGAACACATCGCGTTGGAGGACGAGTACTTCGTGTCCCGCAAACTGTACCCCAACGTCGATTTCTATTCGGGGATCATTTACGAGGCGATGCATTTCCCCGTGGACATGTTCCCCGTGCTGTTCGCGATCGGGCGCACGCCGGGCTGGCTGGCGCAGTGGCAGGAGATGCTGCTCGACAAGGAGCAGAAGATCGCACGGCCCCGACAGGTGTACGTCGGCTCGCCGGTGCGCGACTACATGCCCATCGAGAAACGGACCTGAGGCGCCAGGAGGCGCGCATGCCCACCTACATCCTGCTGTCCAATCTGACCGAGGGCGGCGCCAAGACGCTCAAGGCCAAGCCCAAGCGCCTGCAGGAAGTGAACAAGGAGATCGAGCGGTTCGGCGCCAAGGTCACCGCGCAGTACGCGGTGCTCGGCCCCTACGACTTCGTCAGCATCGTCGAGTGCCC
>WNGA01039962.1_pt1 | contig 10543 bp, 9 predicted proteins | sample 5400061 | NCBI WGS metagenome assembly WNGA01 (sample SAMN13153366, study PRJNA577476) | soil metagenome | isolation source: 100 cm soil or saprolite under grassland replicate 2 | place: USA:California | collected 2016-06-15
CATACGCTTCACCATCCACGCTTCCATCGTAGCCTGAGTCGATGAGTGCCCAAGCTTTCTTTTCCTCGTTCGCCTTCGACCAGATGAACTCGACAATGTCAGGATGGTCAGAGTTGAGGATGACCATCTTGGCAGCTCTCCGCGTCCTGCCGCCGGACTTGATGACTCCCGCGAATGCGTCGAAGCCCTTCATGAACGAGACGGGTCCGCTCGCCTTTCCACCTGTGGAGAGGTGCTCCTTGGAAGACCGTAGATTCGACAGGTTGGACCCGGTCCCGGATCCGTACTTGAACAGCATACCTTCTGTCACGGCTAGGTTCATGATCGACCGCATGTCGTCCTGGACGGAGTTGATGAAGCAGTTGTGTACTACAACGTTCTCCGACAGGTAGTGGCCGCTCAGTGTCTGTATGTCGTAGACTGGTTTTTCGCCGAGTTCTTCAATGGTGACTATCGTTTCCCACCGGACCTCGGGACATTTCTTTCCCGAACTCTTCAGCGACGCCTGCAATAGTCCCTGCTTGCGAGCGCTAATGAATCCGATTCGGTCCGAGAACCTCTTTCTCTCAGTTCCTATGCTTATGTCAACTTCCCAAAGATCATACCTATCGGGCCTTTTCTCCTTCTTCATCCGCAACCTGCTGTAGATGCCAAGACAAAGCAACAACCTCTGAATGTCTCTTGCAAGATCCTTGCTTATTACGGCGAAGGCGACACGGGAGCTCTTGTTTTTCGTAGAAATAGCCACGTAGCCTTCAGCCTGGAAGATGCTCCTCAAGTATTCTACAATGGCATCTTCGCCAGCCGTGAACAGACCCTTTGGAGCACGCATCGCTGTCCCTCTGTCAAGAAGACTGTATTTTGTTACGAAAGGTCGAAGTGTCTCACCGTACATCCTAACTCGCCTGTACTTCAGCTCCGGGCTTTTGACCTTGACCGGAGTCACGTTGTAGTGAGCATTCTGGAATGCCTTCTCGACCTTGCCCAGCAAAAAATCGTATTCTTCGTCATTGGCTGTCTCGAATTCAAGGGTCAACGACTTGTTCGTTCCAGTTACATACTGCCCAACGAATCCGTCGGACTGTAACCAGCCGGCGAGCGCCGCCTCCTCTTTCACCACTGAACCATGAACATTCTCAATAAGTGCAGGACTGACCGCCACGACGCCTTTATGCGGATGAAGTTGCAGCATCATGCCCAGCTGGAGCTGATCGACTCGTTGCCAAGCGCCTACAACCCGTCTTCTCGATGAAGCCAGAACGATGTGATCAGCTGTGACATCGACCGAAACTCCGTTGGAGAGGGTTATTCGAAATACAGTCTTCACTCCATTCGGCTTCGCGGCCGTTACCAACGTGATCCCTTTGGAGTCGTACACAGGCAATCCCACCAGGTTGCGTGATACAATGTCCCCAATGGGAATCATACCGTACGGAGTGCTTACAATGGCGTCGTACGGTTGACAAGCCGAGCACTGCGGTCGCTCTTCGACTCCAACGTTGAACCAGACTGGGCTGTTGAACGCGGCCATCTGGTGGAGGAGAATATGGGTGAGCTCCGCCTCGAAAGTCTGAGCCTCCTCGTCGTCTTGTAAGTATCGACCTTTCACCCCCCACCTGGTGATAGTCTTTGCAACTCTGTCGAGGAGCTGTCGAGCACTGGATTCTCGTTCGCTTGTTCCCAGCCTACCTCGGAAGTATTTCGAGGCCACGATGTTTGTAGCCGTCTGCGACCAGAAAGACGGTACTTCCACTTTCTTCTGTTCGAAAATTACTTGACCGTTATGATCAGTAATCGTCGACTCCAGCACCTTTGGATTTAAAGAAATGTGTACTGATTTGTATAAAAATCTGAACTGTGCGTCCGCACACTCATTCACATGCCTGACTCATCGAATGCAATGGTCTCCAATCAATACGGAGACTGCTACTCTTTCAGGCTAACCAACACACCGTCACGGAGTGGCAATATAACCGTTGACATTCCGCGAGACTCCGTGACCAGCTTGTTGAACCTAATCATCGCCTGAGTATCCTTCGACTTTCCCCCCTTCGCTACGTCTCCTCCCCACAGAGCATTATCGGCGACGAACAATCCTCCCTTCCGGAGGAAGGGAATGGACATTTTGAAGGCGTCTGGATAGACATTCTTGTCTGAGTCGAGGAAGATGAAGTCGTATTCATCCTTGAGAGTTGGGAGAACCTCCAGAGCGCTTCCCTCGATTAGTCTCACCGACCGTTCGAGGCCCGCCTCGGCGAGATTCTTCTTTGCGATCTTGACCCTTTCAGGGTTCATGTCGATCGTCGTGAGGCTTCCTTTCACCGGCGCAATTGCCCTAGCCAGCCAGATTCCAGAGTATCCGATGGCGGTCCCAATCTCTAGGACCTTCTTGCTCTGGCTTGTTTTGGCGAGGTTGTAGAGGAATCTACCGACTAGGGGGCCGATAATGGGGACATTGTTCGTTTCGGCGTATTCTTCCATCTTCTCGAGGAGCCGGTCTCTTGGAGGAGCGATTCTGTAGAGATAGTCGTCGATGTAATCGTAGGTTATCGACAAAGTAAGTTTCTGGTTGGACGATTTTGGAGGGGATACATAATCCTTAGTGACGTTAAACCACGTTCTGGGTGATGTTGAAAGAGTTGTTGAGTGTCTTGTCCGGTATTGATCCGATTTGTAGAAGGTTGTAGAGCTGGTAAGCTACTGTGAGTCGCAGTTCGTGGAGCGCGGAGGTCTGGAAATTGAATACGCCTGTTGCTTGGATCGCGTCTGTCAGGTTGTTTCCAATTCCCCACTTTGATGTTGATCCATCATAGTTGTCCTCGAGGCTTATCGAGGTTATTCTTAGGCCGAAGCCTCTCACGTATGAGCTGGTAATCGTCTGGTTTAGGTTGCTTATCGTCAGAGTGTAGTAGGTTTGCAGAGTGGTTCTCGGATAGCTCACGTTTGCGATCGAGAATGCCAAGTAGGCCCGTCCATAGCTCATGTTCTCCAGGATTATCCAAGTTCCACGGTTTGCATAGATCGGTTGCGATGTGTACTTAGGTCCAACGGGCGGGAGCACTGGTGGACTGGTGAACTGCCAGACCGCAATTATGACTATGATGAGCAAAATCACCATAATGGCGATCTTCGCCTTGGCACCCATGACTTCCGACTAGATCATGGTTGTGTTTCGTGCACTTGTTACTGGCTGATTTTTTAAACGGTTACACTAGGATTAGTAGTTGTGCGGGATAGGGAGCGTGATGAGGCTGCTACGATGGTTGGAGCGAAGCCTATGCTCCTCTGGTATGTCTGGATCCGCCTGACCGACGGGGCTTGGCATAAACTGGAAGACATCAGCAAGCAGCTTCATCTCCCGAAGAACGCGATAGAGTGGGCGGCCAAGTTTCTCTGCGACAAGGGCATGGCAGAATCTGATTTTGAAGAGGGCGAGATACGGCTCCACCAGGGAAGCGCCAAGTTCGAGGACGCGGTTCGGGCACTGCTCCCATCCTCGAAGCTTCAGCAATAGCATCGGTCTGGAAACGATTCATTCTGGGAAGAACTTAAACCGCCTGCCCTTCCCATCTGGCGAATTATCCGTGGAATTTCGCGTTCTAGGGAAGACCAGAAAGAAGATTCCGACGGTAGGAATGGGAACGTGGGAGATAGGCGGGAGGATGTCGAGCGATTCATCTAGAGACGAGGAAGCCGTTGAGGCTCTCAAGCTCGGCTTGGAGCTCGGGATGACACTGATTGATACTGCAGAGATGTATGGTGGCGGGCACACGGAGGAGGTTGTGTCCAAGGTTTTGAAGGGTTGGAGTGGACCGGTTTTTGTCGCTTCGAAGGTCTCGCCCTCGCACTTTGGCTACGATGACGTTCTACGGTCGGCAGGGAGGAGCCTTGAGAGGTTGAAGGTGAAGCGGATGGACTTGTATCAGTTGCACTGGCCGAATTCTCAGATCCCGATCGAGGAGACTATGAGGGCCATGGAGAAACTTGTGAAAGTTGGCATGACTCGATACATTGGTGTGAGCAACTTCTCTGTCGAACAGATGGAGGAGGCTCAGTCGGCCCTCTCGACTGAGAGGATTGTTTCGAACCAGGTCGAGTATAGCTTGGTTGACCGTTCGATCGAGGGGGACGTGTTGCGGTACTGCCAGCGTGAAGGGATGACAGTGATTGCCTATAGCCCGCTTGGAAAAGGACGGATTCCGCGGGGCAGAGGGGCAGCCTTCAACTTGATTGACGAAATAGCCGCCGAGCATGGCAAGAGTCGTACCCAGGTGGCGCTGAACTGGGTCGTCCGGAAAGAGCCAGTTGTAACGATTCCAAAGGCCATCGATAGGAAACACGTTAGAGAAAACGCAAGTGCGGTTGGCTGGAAACTGACTCCGGAGGACCTGGAACGACTCGATAAGTCCTTTCCAGTATCATGAGTTCTCACGGCGATACGTGGCTCCACTGAGAAACCGCAGCTAGTCTCGCTCAGAGAATGTCCGAGTTGAGGAGCTTCTGGTCAATGCTGGACTAGACCTCAGCTCTGCGAGCTTGTTGTATGATCTTCGCAGTACAACGATCATCGCCACGTAACAGATTGTGGCACCGAGCCCGTACCAGAAGAGTTCGGAGTAAACGCCGGAAGAGTCGATTCCGCTGTTTTGAAGCAGCGAGACCCAGCTGAGAGTCTGGAGGAACCTTGCTCCAAGCCAGTAGCTAACGAAACCGGACATGAAGAGGGTTGAAAAGACGTACAGCAGCCTCCAACTCTTCTCGACCAGAGTCGTGCCCGCCACAGTGAGGATGAGAACCGCTAGTATTCCTTGAAAGACCAGTAGTGTCCATAGAAAGTCTAGAGTGATGCCCCAGCTTACACCGTAGAAAGAGATGAATCTTGAAGTGCTTCCAGTAACAGGCAACAGCGCAAGGGCGCCTGCGCGGGCCGCAATATACAAGGGAACGGAGAGGAAGAGGTTGGAGGCTGTCGCGAGAAAATAGACGGTCCAGTGTTCTCGGCCATTGTAATGCCCGATTATCCTCCAAGCCACAATTGTTCGATCGAGAGACTCGATCCGCCGCGACTAAAAACTACCGGTCGAGAGACCGTCGGGTTCTTATCAAGATATGCGACAGCCGAAGCCATGAGCAGTTCCGACAAGGTCCTTCATGATATGGAAGAAGGCGACGGAATGACAAAGTACAGCAACATGATCCTCGACTTTATCAAGAAAGAGGTATTCCACGAACGAAGGAACGTCTCGGCGGAAGAAATCGTCACACTGGTTGCGGCTTTGACAGACCTGTCCGTCAGCCTGCTCTCAAAGTTCCGCAAGGAACCGCTGGATGAGTCACGAGTCGCGGAAATTGGTCGAGACGTTTTCAAGCAAATGGTTGCTAAGCTCGGTTTCGATACAGACCATCTGAGACACTCATCGCTCTACAGTTAGACACAAGAATTATCTCAACAGCTGAACTGTTCTGTGATCGGAATGTTTGTTAGTGCCAATTTAAGCGATTTCCTAGGAGAACTGAGATGTTCAGCCGCTCGAGTGGGATCGTTGATGGAAGATGTGGCGGCTCAAGCATACAGGAGAGGACAAGTTTTCGCTTTATCCTCTCTTGCGTATGGCCCTCGTCGCGCTCGGCTGCCCATCGCTAGTAGGCGTCGCAGATGATCTTACGCTAATACAACAATTGTTGCTGCTCCGGTGAAACTGGGACTGCCCAAGGCCTATGGGAGTCATTGGGCTTACTTCTCTCAGGCTTAGGCTCTGTTTCTTCTTTGGTGGTCTGTCAATCCTGACTCCTCTATTGAAAGCCGCTAGGACCTTGAACGTCAATGCCAAGCGGTCCTCTCTTCTCGAATGATCTTGTCACATTCGTCCCATGTCAACTGATACCTGTCAAGCTCTGTTGGAGTATCACAGCCTAGAATTACTGTGCTGTGACGGAGTCTGCCGTCCGGGTTCTCGCTCATGAAGGGATTGCTGTGGCTAGTTCTCTTTGGAGTGGCGTGTTATGGTTTCGGAGCGTTGTCGGTGACCGCAGATGAGCTCTACGGGGTTGCGCAGCTGTATGGACCCAGCGCACTCTACTTCTTCCCCATTATAGGCGCGAGAGGCTTGTGGGACGCATGAGTTCTCGTTTTCACGGGACTCGGAATCTGCTTCTTCATCGCGGTTCTATGCATACTTATGCTCCAACGACAGCCTCCCAAGAGCTAGGGACGGTCTGGACCGTTCGGGCAGTGTGTTGACTCCGCTCCATAGGCTTGAACACGAGGTCGTAGCAAATTTTTCGACTTTTTACTTAGACCTATTCTATGGGCCACAATTCTCTTAGACCGAGAATGAACTTGCCTGGGCTACCATGGCCGAGCTGGCAACCGCATTTGGAGTGGGTATTCTATCGACGTTTCTCCCACTTGTTGGAGGGATGGTTCTTCCAACTGTCATCTCGAGATTGCGAGAAGGACAAGTAATCATTTGGATGGCGGCTGTCGCTGCTGGAGTTATGTTCTGGTTCTTTATCGACATAATCAACGATGTTCGCGTTAGGTGTCGCGCTTCTCTTCGGAATCGAGAATGTATTCTCAGCGTCCACCACTGTTAGGACAATTTCTCCCAGGTCTGGAACAGGCAAAGCCGATGAAAACAGAGTGATCTTCGCCGTAGCTGCTTTGGCGGCTCTCGGCGTCGGGTTTCACGCCTTCGGGGAAGGGATGGAGATAGGCTCCGCCCTTCCAAACGCGGTCAATATCCTTGACGCGATCGGCGGATACTATCCAGGGATAGCCTATGTCTTGCACAAACTACTCGAGGGATTCGTAGTCGGGGTATTTGCCACATTGACAGCGGCCGTCTCCGGCCGGAATATAGGAATTCTTGCTGCTCTCAGCGGGGTCCCCACGATACTAGGGTTCTTGGTAGGTATTCCGAATATGCTCGAGGCGAGCTATTTCTTTGCCCTCGGAGGGGCGGCAACAATCTACGTCGAATTCAAGCTCCTACCAATCGTCTCGAGGGCGGCAAAACCGTATGCTTTTGTGGTGCCGATCCTGTTGGGATTCTACGCGATGTATTTCGCTGGACTATTTCACAACTAGGGATCTGAATTTGATGCCTCTTGGGCCAACCGTCTCAGGGTTGCGACGAATTCTCCGCTCAAAACGTGTCTTGGCGACTATCGCAGTTGCAGTTGTGGCCGCAGGGTTTACTGGTGCTGCGTATTCGTTTCATTTGTTTGGAATCGGTACCGTGAGTTGCGCCACCAGTTTCGAGGGTGCGCCGGGTTCTGCCCATTTCACGGTTATCATGTCTGCCAATGGGTACAATGACAGTAAGATCTATGGCCTTCCGAGGCCCGTGATGAACGTCACGTTGGGACAAGTCGTCATCATTCATATCGTAAACATTGATACGACCGAGAGCCACGGCTTTACGGTCGCCGGCTACTTCCCGAATGGAGGCCCGATCGTAAGACCCGGCAAGTGTTATGATCTGGTCTTCACAGCAGACCAACCCGGAACGTTTCTGGTCTATTGTCAAATCTTTTGCATCCCCCATATTCCATGGATGCAGCACGGAGAACTCAACGTCAATCCCTGAGAGATTTCCAACCCGTCATTCTGACCGAATCTGGTATAGCTGATTGGCCGTTCACCCGGCACTTGCTCCGCGTCTCATTCCCACCTACTCGAACCGGAACCTACGGTTCACCGAATAGCTCAAAGCCTGGACCTTGCCTACCTTATTCGGTCACCGTGGGGAAGCTCAAATTCAGCAAGGAATACCTTCAACGTTTGACTAAGCCCATCCCCAAGAGGGAACCTGGCACCAAGGAGGCGACTACTGCCGAATTACAGTCGCAGCCCAGACACCCAACTGGGTTCATCCAATATTGTATGAATTGTGGAAAGAATCAATTGTTCAAGAAAGATACCCTAGGTTGGAAGACTTGCACTGTCTGCCACGGGACAGCACCCGATAGAAGCCAAAGCCCCATATGAGAACGATGTCGGGTCGTGATTTGATTCCGGTCTCGCGTGGACCAACCGCCTTTCGGTTCCCGCAGATTACTAGTTCTGGCTTGCTTAAGTATCGCAGACCCGAAAAAGAATGGCCTAGTCTCTCTCGGGGTCTGGTCGCGTCTTGTCCAAGGGTTTCGGCAAATGGGTCTATCGTCTAACTCTAGCTAGATGGTACTACAACTACGCCTGGGGCTGGGTCATTGGGTACTTCCTCAGCACCTTCACCATGATCGTCACTATCTACTATCTCATTCCGGGTCTGCGAGACCTCTTCCCATTTCCCGTCTTTCTCGGGGGCTCAGGCTTCCTCTTAATCGGTGGCGGCTGGATACTTGGAAAGCTGCTCGTCAAACGGTTCAAGGTCCAGCCAATAGAGAACTACATCTCGAGCGAGATCAATCCATTCACAAATGCCGCGCTGACGGCGAAAGAGAGGGTCTACTGGAATGCGATGGTGGTTCTCTTGAAGAAGGAGCATGCGCGGGTGCCTGATGCTGAGGTTGCCAGGTGTGTCGAGCAGATGAACATGTACATCAAGGGAGAAGTTCCTTTCAACTTCGATGAGTTGGACAACTTCGAACTAGGAGAAAGCCAAGACCGTCCTGAGTCCCTGACTCCGAATGTGGCAAAACTGTCTCCAATAGGACACTTGAAGAAGGTGGAGAGACAGCGGTCTGAGCCTTCATCTTACGTTCAGCCAGGTTAGCAGTCAATAAGAGGCTGCTCCCGCCTGCTGTTCTGACTTGAAGTTCATACTGACGGGACTTGGTAACTGGTACAGATCGTGGGAGCTAATCAGAGGGGGCGTTGAGGAGGCAGAAGAAAGAGGCTACTGGGCGGTAGTCTTCCCCGACCAGTACATGTGGGATCCAGACGACCTCGGTGTCAAGTCATACGACGACATAGACTCAACCCTTGAAACTTGGACAGCATTGAGCTACCTTGCCGCGATTACGCACAATATTCGGCTTGGAACTTGGGTATCCCCCATCCCTTTCCGGCCGCCCGGAATTCTAGCAAAGATAGTCTCCACGGTCGATTGTCTCTCATCTGGACGAGCGATACTCGGTGTAGGAGCCGGCGTAACCAAGAGAATGTTTGAAGGCTACAGTCAATGGGACCCGCCCAAGGTCCGAGTAGACAAGACTCGCGAAGGAGTAGAACTGATCCTGAACCTCTGGACCCAAGATAAGACCGACTACCACGGACAGTACTACAATTCCAAAGGAGCGATTCTTGATCCCAAACCAGTCCAGATGCCGCACCCTCCCCTTCTCTTCGGTGGAGCTGGCAAGAAGATGCTCCGGCTGGCTGGCCGTTATTCTGACATTTGCTACATTCCACCTTGGAACAAGATGAACCCAGAAGTCGCTAGGGAGATCGTACTGGATGAAGCGAAAAATCGCAACCGAGAGAACAGAGTAAAGTTCGCCTTCGTGTATACTCCGCTTGGGCCCACGGATCATTACGACCGTGAGATGTATGGGAGGAAGGTCGAAGAGGCTTCCAAGAATGGCTTCGAATACTTCATTACTGCATTCTCAATGGATGGCCCTCCCTGGGAAGTGGAAGCATCATCTTCGAAGGGAAAAGCGAACTATCTCCACTCCCTCCGAGATTTCGCTGACAGTTTCATTTCGTCCTACGCCAAGTGAAGACTTCTGTTGGTTTCGAGAGGCGGTGTTCTACGGTTCATAACGTAGATTAGCATGATGCGTTGCGATTTGATCGAGAAGCCTTTCAACCTTGGACGTCTATCTCGTCGATGGAACCTATGAACTGTTCCGTCACTTCTACGCCCTCCCTTCGCACAAGAACTCCTCGGGCGAGGAAGTTGCCGCGACTCGCGGAGTTCTAGGAAGTATCATCTCGATGCTCGAGTCGGGAGTTACGCATATTGGCGTTGCCACTGACCACGTGATCGAATCCTTCAGAAACGATCTGTGGCCAGGCTACAAAACCAGCGAGGGCGTAGAGCGACGTCTGCTCGCCCAGTTTCCATTGCTGGAAGAGGCACTTACGGAAATGGGGGTCGTCGTGTGGCCGATGGTCGAGCTGGAAGCTGACGACGCGTTGGCAGGGGCAGCAGCGCGTCTCAGTGGATTTCGGGAGGTCGATCGAGTCTACATATGTTCTCCCGATAAGGATCTGGCACAATGCGTCAGCAAGAAGAGGGTCGTAATGCTTGACCGTCGAAGGAGGAAGGTCATAGATGAGAACGGCGTGGTAGAAAATTTTGGAGTATCACCGAGTTCCATTCCAGACTATCTCGCACTGGTTGGTGATAACGCGGATGGGTATCCGGGGCTCTCTGGCTGGGGAGAAAAGTCCGCGAGTGAAGTTTTAGCCCATTACGGCCATATCGAAAAAATCCCCAGAGACCCAGTTGAATGGAAGGTCGCACCCCGCGGAGCGGACAAGCTCGCGGCTACGCTCCGCGATAACGTCAAACTAGCTTTATTGTTTCGAGACCTTGCTACTCTTCGAACAGACGAGCCTCGGAACGTTTCGCCTGGAGACCTCTTGTGG
>WNGA01013307.1_pt1 | contig 10542 bp, 10 predicted proteins | sample 5400061 | NCBI WGS metagenome assembly WNGA01 (sample SAMN13153366, study PRJNA577476) | soil metagenome | isolation source: 100 cm soil or saprolite under grassland replicate 2 | place: USA:California | collected 2016-06-15
CCGCAACCTATTGCAGCTATATATAATTTATCACTTGGAGCAACATATCCCTTTCCACCCAATACATGACGAGGTACAATGTACAAACCTGCTGTGGTCAATGCAGTGTTTTTGATAAAACTTCCGCGGCTTATTTTTTTCCTTTCTGAATTGATGTTAGTCTTTTTCATGGTAATGATTTTAATTAGCAATAATTCAATTTTTTTTTGACAAGCATAATGAAGGCAAATGGCTTTGAGGTATCATGCTAATTTAATTAATAACGGAGAAAGAAATTGAAAATAAGAAATAAAAAAACTATGTGATTTCTTCAATATTTTATCAGTAATTATTTATTAGCGGCTCTCGCAAAAGTCTTCATTGCGAAACAAAGTGAAGCAATCTTAAGATTAACTAACCATTGTAATTCAAAGATTGCTCACAAGGCGTACCCTGAAGTAAAGAAGGGGATAAGCTTCAGTTAGTTGCGTCCTACGTTTTGTGGAAGAACTTGTATTTCACTTGGGACAAATGGACGTTGTAATGATAGAATAAAAACTTTATAAGTTCAAAAAACCCTCTATTTTATTTTGCTGTGCGCAATACAGGTTGAAAAAAAAGAAACTTTTAAAAAGCAATAAGAACTTTTATTGGGTTATTTGGGCTTGATGTGGAAATATATGACTATAGACTTCCTCTTTATTGGCACTTCCAAACATAAACTGAGATAGATAAGGAGCACTGTAGTCTAACACAGTCACATTTCCTAACACCACATGGTCGATAAGTTTTTTATTAAGTTCGACACCTTCGTAAATTAAACCAGTCCTAAATTTTATATCTCCGTTTTCGTTCATTTCAAAATTACCATATATCATTGGCGTTTTGATGTTGTTCTAATAAGTTCTTTGAAAATATTGTCAGTATTGAGTTTGCTGAGATTTTGTCTTGGAAATGATTTGATTTTTTGAAAACTTTTATTTTTTTAATTCATTGATTTTCAATAAGTATGAACCAAGGCAGATACATCTTCTCGCAAATTATGGGATTAATTTCGCATAAACAGTTTCAAACCCTTGTCAGATACAACAATGGCGATTATAAAGTCAAGGAGTTTAGCTGTTGGAAGCAGTATTTATGCATGGCTTTCGGTCAACTTACCCATCGAGAAAGTCTAAGTGATACCATGTTGTGTTTAAAAGCAAATGCTGATAAAACATATCACTTAGGTATAGGTGAAGTGGTTGCCAAAAGCACTCTTTCTACTGCAAATGAAAATCGTTCTTACCAGATTTATTATGACTTAGCAATGCTGTTGATAAAGCAAGCCAAGCAATTATATTTAGGCGATAGCGACCTGGAAGTGGAACTTGCAAATAATGTATTTGCCATTGATGCTACTACAATAGATTTGTGTTTATCGACATTTTGCTGGGCAACTTTTCGCAGCACTAAAGGTGGTATTAAGTTGCATACTCAATTGGATTTGAAAACATCCATTCCTGAGTTTATTTATTTTTCTACTGCTTCAGTTCATGATGTAAATGCACTTGATTTTATTTCTTTTGAAGCCAACAGTTTTTATATAATGGACCGTGGATATGTAGACTACAAGCGACTTTACAAGATTCATCAATGCAATGCCTTTTACATTACAAGGGCTAAAGACAATATGAACTACCGGCGTGTAAAATCATATCTATCTGACAGGAATAATGGAGTACTATGCGATCAAAGTGTTTTACTAAACAACCATTATGCTGCTAAAGATTATCCTGAGAAAATTCGAAGAATAAAATTTTATGATAAGGAAAGTGGAAAGACATTCATCTTTCTTACAAACAATTTTCATCTTAAAGCAACAGAGATAGCACAACTTTATAAGCACCGATGGAAAATCGAATTGTTCTTTAAATGGATTAAGCAGCATTTAAAAATTAAATCTTTTTGGGGACAATCAGAAAATGCTGTAAAAACTCAAGTATGGATTGCAGTGTCTGTATATGTTCTGGTAGCTATTGCTAAGAAGAAATTTATGCTTCAGCAATCGCTTTACGAAATACTACAGATTTTAAGCATCTCCATTTTTGAAAGAATGCCCGTAAATCAACTGTTTCAGCAAACTCAAAAACAATATTTCAAAGAGCTAAATCATAATCAATTGACAATGTTTGACTAATATCAAAACGCTAATGACCATATATAAGATTTGAATTAATTGTATTCAATAGCACCGCCATGTCAATTCTCTTATCAAAAGGACAATTTATTCCCCAAAAGGTTATAAAAAAAAATCTACTTTCTTTCTCATCAATACTTGCAACACAATTAAAGATTCCGTTCAACCCGCTTAAGGAAAAAGTTATAATATTAGGGTCTCTACCTTCCGAATACCTCCACTCTTTCTCTTGAAGATATTCTATTAGTTTTGATCGCATTTTGTCTGTGTAATTTTATGTAAAGTTTTGGTATTTGATTTACCGGAGGATGAGAGGTAGCAACTATTTCTGCAAAACCTGATTGCAGATTTCTTTGTATTCGGAAGTATTCACTATTAAATGTCTCTGTTTTAATGGAACCTATTTCCAAATCAACTGGAGAAAAAATTGGTTCAACTTTATTTTCATCGATATCATTGATTGATTCCTGCAAAATATTATTAAGAACGAGGATGATTTTTGTAAGACCTTTAGCGTCCTTTTGGTCAAAGTAAATATCTAAAGGATAATAGGTCTCCGGTATAAATTTGATTCTATAGATAGAATAATTTGATAGAGATTTAGAATTAATATCTGCAAAATAACAAGGATATTTTTTTAAGGATTCTAAGAACATTTCTCTATGTGAAAATTCTTTTGACAAGAATCTATTCAACACAAATGGATTTACTCTATATATCAACCAACGATTCGAATTTGAATCGGAATCTACCCAATCAAATAAATATAAATTTTTATTTCTTAAATCTTGAAATAGGGATAATAAAGGTCCATCGATATAGGATAAATCTCCTATTCTTATAAGATAGTCTCTTAATTCGACAGGCTAATTATATAGTTCAAGCTTTTCCATTGTCAGCAAAAATATCTAATGAATCTTGAATTTTTTCCCAAATGTTACTGCCTTTGTATTCGTAAAATGTGAAATGTCCTATACTGTTGCTGTCAGAACTCAGTCCATCATCTTTTGTGATTTGTATATAAGCAATCTTGTCACCTTTTTCATTTTTGAACTTTGTTTTTGAAATTCTCTTGTACGCTTATTGTATATCTCTAAATACCTGCGTCTTGCTGCATCGGCGCTATTAAACATAGAAAGTCCATAACTCAAACACATTTGATCACTGTCATCTAATTGTCTTAATGGAGTCTCTGGATGTAAACTCAACGGCAAAAAGTCTTTATATGTAGCATCCGAATGAACCCATCTAAATGCAGGTAAATTTCTTTCAATACAATCTTCTTTTGGGCAATCTTCAAAAAGCGATAGATGATTTTTATATGTTAGTTCTTTATCGGGCATTTATGAGTACTAAAATAACGGCTTAGAAATATTTTCTAAAATAAATTCAGAAGGCAATAACCGACGTTGACAAAAAACTATTTAAAGAGAAGACTGTTCTATACAAAGTCTTACTTTCGTTTTCCATATTTTTTTCCAATTTTTTTACAACAACAAATGCATTTAATACAGCAGTTACAATACCAATCCCGACAATGTTGAAACAGTAGATGTGACAGACTTTGGAGCTGGGCTATGCTATTAAGTAAAAAAATACTTCAATAATTATTCAAACAAAATCTCTGATTATTATCGATAAGAGATGTGGAGTGATTTTCTCATGAAGCATTATTTCTTTTTTTTCTTTTTTGACGGCTTCGCGGTCTTGTTATATTCTAAAGCGAGATTAACCCAGTATTCAAGTTTCTTTTTTGTTGTTAATGCATCTTCACTTACAAATACAAAGCCTTTCATTATTTTACCGGTAAAATCCATCGGTGTACAACCTTCTTTTTCTATTACCTCATCAAACTTTTCAGGATCCAAACGAACCATCAATCTCTCTTTTTCTACACCCACACACATTTTATCATTCACCATAAAACATAACCCTCCAAACATTTTCTTTTCTTCCACATTTTATGCGTAAGGGAAATGATTTCTCTTGTTCTGTCTGCTAATTTTTCATTGTAAGCCATAAAAATTATTTTAGCATTTGGTATTGAAGTTACTTTTAAAACGAATCATTACTAAGAGACTGTTTAGAAAATATTTTTGAAGTTAGATGCCTCCCACCTATGTCGGGCAAGCATTCTTCGACAAACCGTTGTTTAAGGAATGAACTTAAGTAAAATTCTTATTCTTCTGTTTGTCATTTCGACAAAGGAGAAATCTCTATACAGTTTCTAAGAAAAATTTTGATTTTTGACAAGTGCTGTATAACTCTTATTATCTGCATAAATTTTTAAACTTCATAATTTATTTGATAACATATCTTTAAAAAAACAACCATCATGGATCGCCGCTCATTTATTAAAAACACTTCAAAAGCAGGAATAGCCATCAATACTTTGCCGCTGTTCCATTCATTTGCACGCACAGAAAAATACTCCACCGCATTAATCGGTTCAGGATGGTGGGGCACTAATATTTTGCAGGTTGCTGTGGAAGCAGGCCAGTCAAACATTGTGGCGCTGTGTGATGCGGATGAAAGACAGTTGCATACTGCATCCGAAAAATTAAACAAATGGAGCAGTGATGAACCAAAGTTATATAAAGACTATCGCGAATTATTGCAGAAAGAAAAGCCTGAAATAGTAATAGTTGCTACACCTGATCACTGGCATCCGTTAATCGCCATTGCAGCGATGGATGCAGGTGCACATGTGTATGTTGAAAAACCTATAAGCCACACTATTCAGGAAGGCAGGGCGATGGTAAATGCTGCGCGAAAAAATAATCGCATTGTGCAGGTGGATTTGCACAGGCGTGTATCACCACACAATATATCAGGAATGGAATTTTTAAAATCGGGCAAGGCAGGCAAGATAGGTATGGTACGAGCCTTTGTGCATTATGGTGGCGGACCGGGTAAAAAAGTTGCAGACGAAGAACCACCCAAAGAACTTGATTGGGATATGTGGTGCGGACCTGCTCCTTTGCATAACTACAATCCGACCATACATCCAAAAGGCTTCAGGCAATATCTGGATTTTGCTAATGGTCAGTTAGGCGATTGGGGTGTGCATTGGATGGATCAAATTCTTTGGTGGACGGAAGAAAAATATCCGCGCAAAATATTTTCATTGGCACATCGCTACATTAAGGAAGATAATACCGATGCACCCGATACGCAGATAGTAAGTTTTGAATTTGAATCTTTCACTGCCGTATGGGAGCATCGCTTGTATGCAGGCAACGAAGCAGAGAAACATAATGTAGGTTGTTATTTCTATGGAACGGAAGGCACTTTTCATATGGGCTGGCAGGATGGCTGGCATTTTTATCCGGCCGATACAAACAAACCCGTGTTGCAACAGAAACCGCAATTGCATAAACCAGATGATCAAAATATTGCCGAGCTCTGGGCCAATTTTCTTGAAGCGATTAAAACAAATCAATTGCCTGTTTGTGATATTGAAAAAGGACATCGCTCCACCAACATGAGTTTGCTCGGTATGCTTTCTTATAAATTGGGCCGCAGCATAGAATGGAATGGAGAGAAAGAAATGATTATTAATGATGATGAAGCAAACAAATTATTGCGGCGTGATTACAGAGGTGAATGGAAATACCCTACTGCATAATAAGAATATTGTAAGCAGTAATTTTTATTTTGAACCTAACTGAGTTATTCATGGCATCGCCTGTTGCGTCGCATTACTTTCATCTGTTGCACAATGATTGAGCTGCTGGTATCATGGAAAATCATTCTATCATTCAAATCATTTTAAATTCAGTATTAAAAGTGTTTTTTAATTATCTGCAACCCTTTAAAGAATAGAACGTATCTATATGTTATAAGGGATCGCAAAGGAAACGATCACTTATCTCCCCCGAAAGAATGTTTTTCTTAGATTGAGCAAGTTGAAGAGGATAAAAAAAGTTTAACCGATTTGGAAAACATTACATGCATCATAAAAGGTTGTATTAACAAAGACCATAAATGTCAAAAGATAATTTATGAGCATTATCGTGGCTATGCTTTAAAGATCGTGTTCAGGTATATCTACAGATATGAACAGGCTGTTGACATAGTGAATGACGGGTTTATAAAAATGTTTAATCATTTTGACAAATTTGAAATGGGCAATGATGCAGATAATGAAAAAATATTAATGGCATGGATGTATGGACAAAGTGGGTCCATCTATGCCACCTGAAATGAAAATATTGAGCCTTAAAGGAAGCAGCACTCTTTTTGAAGCTCCGCTAAAGTTTAAATATAACATCTTAGATAAAAAGAAAATTATTGTTTCCGCATCTGCGGGAATATCTTCTTATGTATTGACAAACGAAAAAAATAATTATCTCACATCAATGAACGGAACAAGGGAAAACATCATAAGCTCCTGTGAAAATTCATCACGCTATTTTGCAGCAGCAGTTGACTTTAGTGTAGGCTGTGAACATAAATTCAGTAAGAACAAAAACATAAGAATAGAACCTTATGTACAATTTCCTTTGAAAGGTATTGGTATAGGTACCTTGCCAGTGATGAGCGCTGGACTGCATCTTGGCTTTACAGTTTCCCCTAAGCGATAAAATAAAACGAGCAATTATTAAAAAATGATCTTTTTAGTAAAATAAAAATATAATTCAATTGTTATTAATCAAGGTTCACACCAACTCGTAGTGCTCTCAATCCGCTGACACCCTGAAGTTCCTCCAGCTCAAGTTGCTCCAAATCATTATTAAGAATATCCTGTTCCTGTAAGTAATTTATATATTTTAGGTATTCATCCGCGTCTGTCCTATTGAAATATACCAATGCAATTTTACCGGGCTGTGTTAATCTTTCATTCAAATTTTTTATTTGCACTTTATCAATCCTTTTTTTAATTACCTGGTATCTTATATTGTAAGTGCCTTCTACGTCAAATCTTCTTTCATCATTTCTAAAACTTATATCAATAGTATTTGCATGCACAAATATCAGTTGTGTGATATACAAAGGCTTTGACATTTGAGGCATTAACGCATTTGTTAATTTAGCGATTGCTGCCATAGAATTCAACTGCCATAAACGAAGATTGCTTAGATATAATTTGTCGAACGGTTTTTCGGGAGCAATGGATTGTCCTATGTAAATATCATACTCGATGCCATCGGTTCTGAATTTTTCAAAATAACAGGGATAAGATTTTTGCAGCTCATCTTTAAACTCATCCAAATAATTATTGATGGCTGTGTTGATCATTTTCATTGAAGTTTCCAGTGCCCGCCTGTTTTCATACGCTGCTCCTGTTTTTTCATCAACACTCTGAAAATAGTCGTTCACTAAATTCTCGGCTGCTGTATGATTTTCTTTAAAATACAAGAGGAATGAATTTATTTCATGTTCAAGAAAAATATCCAGGCTAACTTCATCGTTCGCGGTTAAAAATTCAGAAATATTACTTAGCCATTTTTTGCATTTAAATATCTTTTCATCAATCAATCCCAAACTAAACTGTTGCTTTAATGCAGACAATGTTTGCAGCAGGATATTAAACTGCGTTTTAAGATCTGCACGCAATGCATTGTTTCTTTCTATCGTGGAATTACGAATATCAATGGCACCGTATAAAGGATATACGTTTTCAAAATAAACAGTTTCTATTTCTGTTTTATCTTTTTTAATATAACTGTCTTTAAAATAGTGCCACGCTGTTTCATTGAACTTCCAGTAAACCGCCGGTTGCAGGGATGTAAATTTTTCTTTAATGATATTGTCAATCCTTGTATCAAATTCATCAATGGAGTTTTGCATAAGTTGTGAAAGCAGCGGAATAACAGTCTCCAGTTTCGCTATTATTTTCTCATCCAATAAATTCTCTTCTTTGCTGTACACTTCCAGCACTCCTGCGAGATTATTACCATAGAAAACAGGAAGCATTGCGTAAGATTGTATTCCATTCTGTTTCAAAATTTTCAGAAAAATTTGTTGCTGCTCATCTTCTTCTGTAATTGTTTTAAAAAAATATAATTTCGGATCTGCCGAATATTTTTCAGCAGTTGCTAAATAGGCTGATTCTGCTACACCGTGCATTCTTGCTTTTTCAACTAAAATACTGTGCAGGCAGGTTTCATCATTAAACACGAGTTTATTATTAATACGTAACATTGGCATCAGGCCAAATTCAATCGCATTACTTCCGCACAGCGTTTTTAATGATTGTATTACATGGTTATAATAAAAATCTTCGTTGTGTTCAATCCTGTTAATAATGCTGTCTTTTATGCTTTCAATTGCATATTCTTCAGTTACATCTGTAAGTGTAATAACAGAAAACCCTTCAAATCTAAACAATGAAAGAGGTAACGGTTCCTGTAAACACTCTGTTACTTTTCCTTCCTGCACATAAGTTTCGAGCATTTCAAAATTCAGTTCAGGTAATTTACCTGTCACATGCACATCAATAAAACGCGGATCAATATTTATCCTGTAGTATTTGGGCAAGTTTGTTTCAGCATCAATAAAGGCATGAATCAATTCACGTTTGAAAACAGACTTTATATTATACATTTTTTCCAGCAGAAAAGAGTAGATCATTTCATACCTCTTTTTCTGTAATGCTTCATTATTTATATCAATCACGCCAGTTTTCAATTTTCCCGTCTGCTCATCTGTAAGCAATTTGTATAATGCATCGGTGCTGTAAAATATCCGCGGCATCAGCGGCATACTTAATCCCCATAAATTCTCCTTTTCATCACTCATAAATGGCAGCAGTGAAGCATAAACAAGTTCCAGCAGTTCTTCATACTTTGCTGTTTCATCTAACTGTATGTTTGCAGAGAGCTCAGGATGAAGCTCAAATTTTTTAAGTACAAAACGATAAAACTTGGTTCTTACCGTTTTTTCAGTTTCTATCCTTTTTTTGAGATGCTCAATAAATTTTTTAAACGATAAAGATATGCAGCAGGTAAAAGGTTGTGCTGATTCTCCGGCTATATCAAGTAAGGTGTTTTGCATAATACAAAATTATTCTAAAAAATATTTTTTCTGATAAAACAGAACGCAGATTGTGCTCATTTCAAATCCGATAGCTATCGGATTTCGCTTGCTCTCCTGACTAAATTGCTCACTCTTGATATTGATGACTAAAAAACCTTATGACCTTAGTATCCGATGTTCACTTAAAGGAAGAGAACCTTAAGAAAAATATGCAAGAGTAGAGATAAGCTAATAAGGTTAAACAAACTTTTCTGCCAATAGTTTTACTAAGATCATAAGGTTTGCCAGAAAAATAAATACAATTAATGAACAGTTTCCGATATGAACTAAAAAATTCTTTCTGTGAAAATTGAAATGCATCTCATTGATTCGTAGTAATGCAGGTCGTTATATCGTGTGCAACCATTTATATTTTCAAAGAAAAAAGTTCAATTTCATCTTCTTTACCTTTTAATACCACTGGCCCAAGACTTTCGACCTGCCAGGATTTTAAATTAGCATGTTCTATAAAATCTTTTGACACAATATATTTTTCGTTCAATTCACTGCAGGCGCTTCTTATGCGTGCAGTAGTATTCATGGTATCACCGCTCATAGCAAGATCTTTTTTTATAATACCAATCTCTCCCACTGTTACATCACCCACATGAATGCCTACGCGGTACTCCGGAACTATTCCATAATATCTTCTGAAATGATCACTATTTTTTTGAAGATTTTTATGCGCTGCCAAAAGAGCCTTCATACAGTTTTTAATGTTTTTAGTATTGTACATCCATGATACTACTATCTCATCACCTACATATTGATATATCCTTCCCCCATATTGAATTAAAGCATCGGAAACCTGATAAATAAATTCCCTGATAAATTTAAAATATTGTTTGTTCTCAAGTTTTTCACCAATTGAAGTTGAATCTTTCAAGTCAATAAACATTACAATTCGCTTCTCTGTTTTAGGCTTTACATATTTACCAAATAATATGTCAATAAATACACCAGGGGAATACTTTTCATTTATTTCGATTATCAGCTGTGTAATAATAAACAGAACGAGCCAGTACAAAATTTTTTGCAATACTGAATTTATGTTAAACAAAAAACTATGAAAGGCGCTTGATATAGGCAAACCCCATACAGATACAGAGTTTACAGCATATAAAAGCAATTGCATTAAAAAAGCAGCCACAAGAAGTATAAGACTTTTAATAAGAAAAGCTGCCCATAAATGAAAATTACGAAATAGGTTTTTTAAAGCAACAACAAGCAGATAACCCATTATCAAACTCATTAAAAAAAGAATAGATTCTCTTAGTAAAACTGGCCTTATGCTGTTTGTATTTCCGGGTAAACGGTTAAGGGTAAATATAACAAGCGTATCGGTCAGCGTCCATAAAAAAGCA
>WNGA01013309.1_pt1 | contig 10542 bp, 7 predicted proteins | sample 5400061 | NCBI WGS metagenome assembly WNGA01 (sample SAMN13153366, study PRJNA577476) | soil metagenome | isolation source: 100 cm soil or saprolite under grassland replicate 2 | place: USA:California | collected 2016-06-15
AGGCTTCTTGGCCATCTTCGGGGCGGCGATGTATCCGGAGATGCTCCATTCGACCCTCGCGCCGGAGAACTCGCTGACCGCCCCCGGCTGCGCCTCCGGTCCGGGTGTCGTGTTCGCCGCGGTCTGGTGGCCGTTCGGCCTCGTGTTGGCCATCGTCTATTTCATCTTCATCTCGCGGAGGTATGCGGGAAAAGTCAGCGTTCAGCGGGACAACCAAGGGTTTTACTGATCGGGAGGGACGCCATGGAGGCACATCGCCCACGGGTTATCATCGTCGGGGCCGGCTTCGGAGGCCTGGCGGCCGCCAAAGCCCTCCGCCGGACGCCGGCGGAGGTGATCCTCATCGACCGCACCAACCACCACCTGTTCCAGCCGCTCCTTTACCAGGTGGCGACCTGCGTGCTCAGCGCGGGTCAGATCGGTTCTCCCATCCGGGGGATCCTCCGCAAGCAGCGCAATACCACGGTGATCCTCGCCGAGGTGACCGCCGTCAACAAGGAGGAGAGATATGTCGTGGCCAGCTCCGACGACCGCCGTGAAGTTCACCTCCCCTACAACTACCTGATCCTCGCCACCGGCGCGCGGCACAGCTATTTCGGGCACGATGAATTCGAACGGTTCGCCCCCGGCCTGAAGAGCCTGGCGGACGCGGAGGAGATCCGAAACCGGGTCCTCCAGGCGTTCGAGGTGGCGGAGGCCGAGGAAGATCCCAGCCTGCATCGCGACCTCCTGACCTTCGTCCTGGTGGGGGCGGGGCCGGCCGGCGTGGAGATGGCCGGAGCGCTGGCGGTGCTGGTGAAGACCTCTCTCCGCGCGGAGTTCCGGCGGATCGATCCGCTTTCGGCCCGGATCGTCCTGGTCGACATGGCGAATCGGGTGCTGGGCGCCTTCGCGGAGAGGATCTCGGAAGCCGCCCGGCGGCGCCTCGAGCGGCTGGGGGTCGAGGTGCGCCTGGGGCACGCGGTCGAGAAGGTCGATGCCGAGGGCATCGTGGTGGCGGGCGAGCGGATCAGGAGCAAGACGGTGATCTGGACTGCCGGAGTGGCTCCGTCCCCGGCGGGAAAGTGGCTGGGGGCGGAGGTGGACCGCGCGGGGCGGGTGAAGGTCCAGCCGGACCTCACCGTGAACGGGCATCCGGAGATCCTGGTGGTCGGCGACACCTCCACGCTCGAGAAGAACGGAAAGCCGCTCCCGGGCGTGGCCCAGGTTGCCATGCAAGGGGGACGGTACGCCGGAGCGCTGATCCACCGGCGGATCACCGGAAGACCCGCTCCGCCTCCGTTTCGCTACTTCGACAAGGGGAACATGGCGGTGGTCGGCAAGGGGTTTGCCGTCCTCCAGAGCGGACCGTTCCGGATGGCCGGGTTCGCCGCCTGGCTTGTCTGGGCCGCGATCCACCTCCAGTTCCTCGCCACCTCCAGTCTCCGCATCAGTGTTTTCCTTCAATGGGTCTGGACCTATGTGACCGGCCAGCGCGGCGCGCGGCTGGTGGTGAATCGCCGTCCGCCGACGACGGATGGACCGAGCCCCCGCCAGCCGGCGGCGTCGGGCCTTCACGCGGACAAGAACAAGCTTGAGCCGCAGCTGAAATAGGCCGTCATGCTCACCATGGTAGTTCGAGACCTTTGGCAATTCCCCCTGGCGGCCATGACGCTCCTCATGACCTCAGGGACGGCTCCTGGAGCTGACGGCGTCCCGCCATTTCCGGATAAGCCGTGGTATCCACCGCAGCTGCGCAACTACGAGGCGGAGCTGGCGCGCGGAGGCTCCGGCCGCCATTGGAACGAGGCGCCCAGCCCGATCGATCCGCAGAAGGTCTATACGCTGTCGGAGTTGATCGATGTCGCGCAGCGGACTCATCCGCAGACCCGGATCGCGTGGGAGCGCGCGTGCCAGGCGGCCGCCGCGGTCGGACTCAGCCAGAGCGCCTATTTCCCCTACCTCATCGCCACCGCGGGCGCGGGATACGAGCGGGCGTTCATCCCCTTTCCGACGCTCAAGCAAGGCCCCGGCCCGGCGGATGTCTCGATCACCGGCGGCGGCACGCTGACCAGCGAGGCCGCGGCCGAGCGGGCGGCCATCGGCTTGAAGTGGCTGCTGTTCGATTTCGGGGAGCGCAAGGCGGTGGAGCGGATCGCGAAGGAAGGGCTCATCAGCGCCGATGTCGGATTCAATTCCGTCCATCAGCAGCTCATCTTCGCCGTCACCCGGCGCTACTACGAGCTGAACTCCGCGCGGCAGAGGGTCGAGGCGTCCGAGGCCTCGTCCCGCGCGGCGGCGACGGTGGCGCAGGCGGCGCAGGCGCGTCTCGACAACGGCCTGGCGACCCGGCCGGAGAGGCTGCAAGCCGACCAGCAGTCCGCCCAGGCGGCGTTCGACCTGGAGGCGGCCCGCGGCGCGCTGAGCGATGCGCAGGTCTCGCTGGTGGAGAGCCTGGGGATCCGCCCCACCGCCCGGCTCCAGGTCGCCGGACCTCCCGACCGGCCGGTCTCCGAGGCCTCGGTGGACTCCCTCGATGCGCTGATCGATCGGGCGCTGACCCAGCGTCCGGATCTCGTCGCCCGGCTGGCGGCGGTCCGCGCCGGGCGTGCGGAGGTCGACAAGGCCCACGCCGCCTATTATCCGAAGATCGCCCTCCAGGCGAATGTGGGATGGGCCGAGCTGGATGTGAGCATCAAGAAATCTCCTTTCTTCGGCGGGGACGACCTGTTCTACGGCGCGGGGATCTTCGTCGAGCTGCCGATCTTCGACGGCTTCGCCCGCCGCCGGAAGCTCCGCATCGCGGAGTCGGGGGTTCGAGCCGCCGAGGAGGAGCTGACCGGGTCCCGCGATGCCGTCATCCGGGAGGTCTGGAAGGCCCGGACCGATTTCGAAACCGCCGTCCGCAAGCAGGAGTCGGCGGAAAAACTGGTCCTGGCCGCGGAGAGCGCCTTCGCCGCGGCCCTCGAGGCCTATCGTCAAGGCGTCGGCACGTATGTCGAGGTGGCGAACGCCCAGAGCAGCGTCGCCGGCGCGCGCCGGGTCATCGCCGACACCCGGTGGGCGATCTACACCAGCGCCGCGGCCCTCGCCTTGAGCGTGGGAGACCTGGCCCGACCGGCGCCCGGCACGGACCTTCGATGAACATGAGCTTCTCCCGCCTACCGCTCGGGCTCCTCCTGGCGGCGCTCCTCTCGGCGGGCTGCCGCGCCACCGGCGCGCACTCGCCGACGCTGGACGTGGTGGGCTCCTATTTCCCCGCCTGGATGGTCTGCATCGTCATCGGCATCGGCTTGACCGTCGTCGCCCGCCAGGTCCTGATCCTGATCAAGTTGAACGACCACCTGCATCCGGCGCCGCTGGTGTACCTCGCCATGATGGTGCTGGGTACGCTGGCGGTGTGGCTCATCGAGTTCAAGAATTGAGCGCCATGAACCATCCCCCGACATCACCGATCGCGTCCCGGCGGGCGTTCGGCGAAGCCCCGGCACGCTCGAGCGATTGGCGCAAGCCGGCCGGCGTGATCCTGAGCATGGCGGTGATCGCCGGGGCGGTGGTGTTGAGCCTCCACGTATGGGCGGTCCTCGAGCGACACCCGCGCACCGATGATGCGGTGGTGCGGGCCAACGTCGTCGGCATCGCCCCCCGGGTGAAGGGCCAGATCCTGAAGATCAACGTCCAGGACAACCAGGCGGTGACGACCGGCGAGGTGCTCTTCGAGATCGATCCCGCCGACTACCAGCTGGCGCTGGAAAAGGCCAACGCCGCCCTGGCGTCCCTCGACCGGCAGATCGAAGTCGCGCGGTCACAAGACGCTCAACTGAAATTCCAGGTCAAGGCCGCCGAAGCGGGCGTGGAGCGGGCGAAGGCCGAGTTGACGCAGGCCGGGGACACCCTGAAGCGGCTGGAGCCGCTCTTGACCAACGGGTTCGCCAAGGCCGACGACGTCGATCGGGCGGCCACCGCCAAGCGGGTGGCGGCCGCGGCGCTGCTGGCCGAGGAGCAGAGGTTGAATCAAGCGCAGACGGCCTTGAGCGCGCTGGCCACGGTGGTCGCCCAGCGGCCCGGCGCGGCGGCGGCGGTCGACCTGGCGAACCTCGAGCTCTCGTACACCAAGGTCCTCGCCCCGTTCCCCGGTCGGGTGATCGGACTGAACCTCTCGGTGGGTGCGTACGCCCCGGGCGGCGTTCCGGTGTTCTCCCTGCTCGACACGCGCAGGTGGTACGTCATGGCCAATTTCAGGGAGGGCGAGCTGTGCCATATCCCGGCAGGCGCGAAGGTGGACGTCTACCTGTCCGCCGCCCCCGATCGTCATTTCCACGGGACGGTGCAGGGGGTCGGCTGGGCCGTCCAGCCGACGGACGAGATCGATCTTCCTCACGGCCTGCCGCTCATCCGGCGGGAGCTCAACTGGGTGCACATCGCGCAACGGTTTCCGGTCCGCATCGAAATCGAAGACCCCGACCCGGCGCTGTTCCGCATGGGCGCCTCGGCGGTGGCGATCATCGAGTGAGCGCGTGAGCAAGAATCAACCGGCCCAGTTCGCTCCGGCGCCCATCAGGCGCCGAGGAGGGGGAGGCCGCGTGTCGCGGCCGATGCGGGGGAGGGTGGGCCCTCCCCCGCCAAGGAGGAGTCAGAGCCTGAGCAATTCTTGCTCAGGCTCTGAGCGCCGATGGCGATGACCGGGATGCGCATGGCGACGAAGTCCCTGGCGCCACCTGGCCAGGCGCCGGGGCTCCGGGGGCTTCGACGCGAGCTGGCGCCGTTCCCCGGTCGCGGGGCCATCACCTTGCGCATGCTGGCGGCGGTCCTCCTGGTGACCGTAATCTCCATGGCCCTGCGGACGCCGTTGACGGCGATCTCCGCCTACATGGTCTTCTTCGTCACCAAGGAGAACCGCAGGATCACCACGCTCACCGGGCTGGTGCTGGCGCTGGGCGCGACCATCGGCATCGCGCTGAGCCTCTTCACGTATCGGATCACCTTCGACGAGCCCGCGCTGCGGATTCCGATCATGGCCGCGACCGTCTTCTGCGGCATGTTCCTGTCGCGGGTGCTGGCGATTGGGCCGCTGGCGTTCGCCATCGGATTCGTGCTCGCGTTGACCCAGAGCGTTTCGGAGCTGGAGCCCGACGCCGATGCGCTGGTGCGGAGCCTCCTCTGGACGTGGGTGATCCTCGTCTTCCCGGTGGTGGTCACGGTCATCGTCAATCAGGTCTTGCTGCCGGCCGATCCCTGGAAGTCGCTGCTGATGTCACGGGAAGGGGGGCTGACGCGGCGTCTCGACGCCACCGCCGCGGCGCTCCGGCGCGCGCTCGGCGAAGGGTCGCAGGGAGGCCGCCCGGACCCCGGCCTCCTGGAACTCGCCACGCGAGGCAGCTCGGCTCTGCTCCATGACCTGAAGTTCGCGGCCATCAAGAATCGGGAGGTGAAGCGGCGACGCGCCTCCCTGGCCGCCGCGATCGGCGCCAGCGAACGCTTGCTCGTCGCCGGCGCGGCGCTCGACCTGCGAGAAACGCGACTGCTTTCCGAGGCCGATGGCCGCTGCGCGCAAGCGCTCCTCGGCGAGCTCTCACTGCTGCGAACCCGGCTCGAGCTGGGGAAACTCGATCCACCGCCCCCCGAAGCGGGGGAGGCCGCCGCGGCGCTTGCCGAGCTGCGTGAGCTGCGGTTGGCCGCGGCCGCACTGCGGGAAGGGATGACCGAAGACCATCCGGCCGGCGCGCCATCCCCTGGCGGCGAAGCCAAGGGACGGTTGCTCCTCCCCGATGCTTTCACCAATCCGGACCACGTTCATTTCGCGCTGAAGGTCACGATCGCGGCCATGAGCTGCTATGTCATCTACACCGCGCTCGACTGGCCGGGTATCCGCACCGCCTTCATCACCTGCTGCTTCATCGCGCTCGAGAGCACCGGGGCGACCATCCGCAAGGGTCGGCTGCGCCTTACCGGGTGCTTGATCGGCGGCCTCCTCGGATTTCTCTCCATCCTGTACCTGGTCCCGCGCATGGAGGGCATCGCCTCGCTCGTGCTCTTGACCGCGGCGGGAACGGCGCCGGCTGCCTGGGTGGCGGCGGGCAGCGAGCGCATTTCCTACGCCGGCCTGCAAATGGCCCTCGCGTTCTTCATGTGCATCCTCCAGGGATTCACTCCGGGGACCGATTTCGACACGATCCGTAACCGCCTGGTGGGGATCCTGCTCGGTCTACTCGTCTCCACGATCGTGTTCCAGAACCTGTGGCCGGAATCGGCATCGAAACAGCTGCGTGCGAAGCTGGCCCGGATCCTGCGTGGTCTCTCGCGGTTGGTGCTCATCCCGAGCGCCGGCGCGGCCATCAAGGCGGAGAAGAAGTCCGCCGAGGAGTTCCGGGCTGAAATCGCGAGTGGGGTCGATGAGGCCCTGAAGCTTTCCGAGCTGGCGGCCCTCGAGGACCCCCGGATCCTGCAGCGGAAGGGGCTTTCGGCGCCGCGGCTCCTGGAGATGACCCGGCAGGCTCAGGCGGTGAGCCTGATCGCGGCCGTTCTCGCGAGCGAGACGGAGCAGGAGGATTGGTCCCGTCTCGATCCGCCGGCGCAAGCCGCGGAGCTCACGCTGCGGACCCACGCCGGAGATCGACTGCATCATGCGGCCGACGTGCTGGAGGCCGGCCGGCGGGGCGGCCCGGGCGCCCTGGAGACGCCATCGGCCGACCGGGATCAGGCCGTCATGTCGGACGCGGGCGACGACCGCAGCCGATGGATCGGACGGCTCCTCGAGCAGGTTCAACTGCTTTCGCGAGGCCATTCCTCCCCTTTGGGCCGGTGAAAAACCGCACCTTGCCGACCTGGGTGATCAATGCAGCGCCGGTCGCCGCCGCGATCTGGCCGGCCAGCGCATCGCGCTCAGCCCGGTCATGGTCGAGGGCGATCTTGATGAGTGACCGGGCTGCGAGCGCCTGCTCAATATTTTGCAGGACCGCCGGCGTCAACCCACCTTTTCCGACGAGCACCAGCGGCTCAAGCCGTTGCGCCTCGGCCTTCAGTCTGCGGATTTCGGAATTGCTCAAGTGCATGCCAGTCCCGGGCCATGGTCATCTCGCCGCAGTCGTTCGGATCGCTCCTCAACTTTCACCCCCATCTCCACTCGGTCTGTTCGTTGGGGGTCTTCGATCGGGGAAGAGAAGTTCCACGCCGCTGCCGGCGATCTCGACTTCGGCGGCTAGGCGATGTCGAATCGGTCGAGGTTCATCACCTTGTTCCACGCCGCCACGAAGTCCTGGACGAACTTCCTCTGCGCGTCTGCGCTGCCGTAGACCTCGGCCAGGCCGCGGAGCTGGGAGTTCGAACCGAAGACGAGATCGACCCGCGTGCCGGTCCACTTGACCTGGTCCGTCTTGCGATCGCGGCCCTCGAACACGTCCTGGCCGCCCGGGACCGCCTTCCACCCGGTGCCCATGTCGAGCAGGTTCACGAAGAAGTCGTTGGTCAGCGCCTCCGGCCGCTCGGTGAAGACGCCGTGTTCGGACTGTCCGAAGTTGTTCTTCAACACTCGCAGGCCGCCGACGAGAACCGTCATCTCGGGTGCGGTCAGCGTCAGCAATTGTGCCTTGTCGATCAGCAACTCCTCGGCCGTCACCGGGTACTTCCCCTTGAGGTAGTTGCGAAAGCCATCCGCGATCGGCTCGAGCACGGCGAAGGACTCCACGTCGGTCTGCTCCTGCGAGGCGTCCGTGCGTCCCGGCGTGAAGGGAACCTGCACGTCGTGGTCGGCCTTCCTCGCGGATAGCTCGACGCCCGCGCAACCCCCGAGGACGATCAGGTCGGCAAGCGAGACCTTCTTGCCGCCAGACTGCGCGCCGTTGAAGTCGCGCCGGATGCTCTCAAGTGTCTTCAGCACCTTCGCCAGTTGGTCCGGCTGGTTGACTTCCCAGTCCTTCTGCGGCGCGAGGCGCAGGCGCGCGCCGTTCGCGCCGCCGCGCTTGTCGGAGCCCCGGAAGGTGGACGCCGACGCCCAGGCGGTCGAAACCAGTTGCGAGACGGACAGCCCCGAGGCATGGATCATGCCCTTGAGGGAGGCGACGTCCTTTCCATCGATCAGCTGGTGGTCGACCCCAGGGATGGGGTCTTGCCAGATGAGATCCTCGGCAGGCACCTCCGGGCCGAGATAGCGTGTGCGAGGACCCATGTCGCGATGCGTGAGCTTGAACCACGCACGGGCGAAGGCGTTCGCGAACTGGTCGGGATTCTCGAAGAAGCGCCTCGAGATCTTCTCGTAGACAGGGTCGAACTTCAGGGCGAGGTCCGTGGTCAGCATGCTCGGCGCGCGACGCTTGGACGGATCGCGAGCATCCGGAACAGTGCCCGCTTTCGCGCCGCCCTTCGGTATCCACTGATGCGCCCCGGCTGGGCTCTTCGTCAGCTCCCACTCGTAGCCGAACAGGTTGCCGAAGAAATTGTTGCTCCACTTCGTCGGCGTCGTGGTCCAGGTGACCTCCAGTCCGCTGGTGATCGCATCGCCGCCCTTGCCCGTGCCGAAGGAACTCCTCCAGCCCAGGCCCTGCTCCTCGATGCCGGCGGCTTCCGGGTCGGGCCCCACCTGCGACTCGGGGCCGGCGCCGTGGGTCTTGCCGAAGGTGTGGCCGCCCGCGATGAGCGCCACGGTTTCCTCGTCATTCATCGCCATGCGAGCAAAGGTCTCCCGAATATCCCTGGCTGCCGCAACCGGATCCGGGTTGCCGTTCGGTCCTTGCGGATTGACGTAGATCAGCCCCATCTGGACGGCAGCGAGCGGATTCTCGAGGTCCCGGTCGCCGGAGTAGCGTTTGTCATCCAACCACTTGTCCTCGGAGCCCCAGTACACGTTTTCTTCCGGCTCCCAGACGTCCTCGCGACCGCCACCGAAGCCAAACGTCTTGAAGCCCATCGACTCCAAGGCGACGTTGCCGGCGAGGATCATGAGGTCGGCCCAGGAGATCTTCCGGCCATACTTCTGTTTGATCGGCCAGAGCAGCCGGCGCGCCTTGTCGAGGTTGGCGTTGTCGGGCCAACTGTTGAGGGGGGCAAAACGCTGCTGACCACCGCCGGCGCCGCCGCGACCGTCGCCGATGCGGTACGTGCCGGCACTGTGCCATGCCATGCGGATGAACAGGGGCCCGTAGTGCCCGAAGTCCGCCGGCCACCAGTCCTGCGAGTCGGTCATCAGCGCGCGCAGATCCTTCTTCACGGACCCGAGATCGAGCCTCCTGAATTCGTCGGCGTAGTTGAAGCTCTCGCCCATGGGATTGGACAGAGAGGAATGCTGGTGCAGGATGTCCAGCCGTAACTGGCTCGGCCACCAGTCACGGTTCGACGTGCCGCCGCCAGCGGCGTGACGGAACTGGCGCTTGGCTTCGGTCTTCACGTTGCTCATGGTGTGGTTCCTTTCGTTCTCCCAGCAGAGGAAGAATCACTGACCGGGCAAGGATCTCCTCCAGACCTCCCCTGGACGTCGCGTCCGGGAATAACGTCGCCCGCGCTCAGCACGGCTGTTGCGCCCTGTCGCCAGGTTGGAGAGAAGGCATGGGGAGGGAGTGTGCCTGAATCTTCCTGATCGCTCCAACGAATAATATGAGTTAGAATGATCGAAATTAGCGATCACAGCCTGGGCGGCGATGAGGGCTTCCGCGCCGCGTGGACTCCTGCCGTCGTTCGCCCTGACCTGGAGCACAGCAACCGATGCCCGCCCTGCCGTCTTTGCGCCAGCTCGGCTATCTGGTCGAGCTTGCCGAACGCCTCAACTTCCGCGCCGCCGCGGCAGCCCAGTTCGTCACCCAGTCCACGCTGTCCGCCGGGATCAAGGAGCTCGAGCGGGCGCTCGGTGCGCAGCTCGTCGAGCGCGACAAGCGCCACGTGCACCTCACCGCGGTTGGCGAGGAAGTGGTGGCACGCGCCCGGGAACTGCTCTCCGGCGCTGCCGACCTCGCCGAGGTCGCCCGCCGCTCGGTCGCGCCGCTCGCCGGGCCATTGCGGTTGGGCGCGATACCGACCGTTGCGCCCTACCTGCTGCCGGAGGTGTTGCCGCCGCTGCGGCGGGCGTACCGCGACTTGCGGCTTTACCTGCGCGAGGACCTGACCGGTAACCTCATCGAGCGACTTCGCACCGCCACGCTCGACGTCGCCCTGATCGCGCTGCCCTATGACGCCGGAGACCTCGAGGTGCGCGAGCTGTTCAGGGACGAGCTCTGGTTCGTGGCCCGGGAAGACGACCCCGCCGGGCACGAGAAGGAGATCACACTGCGCAAGCTCGACGTTGCTAAGGTCCTGCTGCTGGAGGAGGGACACTGCCTGCGCGACCACGCAATCTCGGCCTGCGGGCCGCGCCGTCGCGCCTGGGAGGCGAAAGTGGAAGCTACCAGCCTCAACACCCTGATCCAGATGGTGGACGGCGGGTTGGGCGTGACGCTGCTGCCGGACATCACACTGAGGGCCGGGCTGCTGAAGGGCACGCGGCTCATCGCGCGGCCGTTTGCCTCGCCCGCCCCCTCGCGCACGCTGGCGCTGGTGACGCGCCGGACCTGGCCCCGCCAGCGCGACGCGGAGCGACTG
>WNGA01013313.1_pt1 | contig 10541 bp, 13 predicted proteins | sample 5400061 | NCBI WGS metagenome assembly WNGA01 (sample SAMN13153366, study PRJNA577476) | soil metagenome | isolation source: 100 cm soil or saprolite under grassland replicate 2 | place: USA:California | collected 2016-06-15
TTCATCAGCTCGCAGGGCGGCACCCTCACCCTGGCTCCCCGTAGCACACCGACCATGGACGCCGTGGCGCGCGCTCTAACCGCGCTCACCGCTGCGAGCCGCGGCACACCGACGTTGACCGGAGGAGGTGCCCCACGGTGATCGACTTCGGGGAGACGTACCAATCCCCCAACTACGAGGTCCGGGATCTTGCTGGTGTCCTCGCCAACGCGGGCACCGTCACCGCCACGGTCACACTCCCGGACCTGACCACAGCCAGCCCGACAGTCAACAACTCGTCCACCGGCGTCTACAACTTCGACTATCTGACCGTTCAGGCGGGCCGGCATCAGGTGCTGGTCTCCGCGACCGGCGGTGTCTTCGGGACGCTGGTGAAACGTTGGACCGACGAGTTCACCGTCAGCCCAGCCGACCCCAGCTACATCGTGTCCCTCGCCGACGTGAAGCTGCATCTCAACATCCCCGCCGCCACGACCACGCACGACGAGGAGCTGCGGCGGTGGATCGGCGCCGCCACCGGCATCGTCGAGAACCATCCCGACATCGGCGTGGGCGCGGTGATGCGCCGCACCGTCACCGGGGAACGGCAACGCCACGACTACGGGCGTATTTCGGTTTGGCTCAACCAGTCCCCCGTCATCAGTGTCACCACCGTCACCCCCGTCGCCACCGGCGGCACCGCTATCACCGTGCCGGACCTGGACGTGCCCCCGTCCGGGGAGGTCCGATACAAGGACGGGTACACCCGGTTCCCGGCCGGCACCTACCTATGGACATATGTGATTGGGCGGGTCGTCATTCTTGACGAGATGACGGGGGCCGCGCTGATCCTCGTCAAAGGCATGTGGGAGACGCAGCGCGGCGCCGCCGGTGTGCCGTGGCAGGGCGGCGCCGAGGTCGCGGAAATGCCCGGCATGGGCGTGTACCTGTGGCGCGCCAAAATGCTGCTTGCCCCTCACAAGCAGGCCCCGGCGGTGGCATAGACATGGCGCAGGTTTCCGCTGTCGACGCTGTGATCACAGCGCTCATCAGTACCCTGGACACGGCCCTAACGGTCCCCGTGTACGACGGGCTTGAGTCCACCTCAGCGGCCGACACTGATTTCGTGCTCGTCGGCGACGACGGGGCCGTCGAAACCGTCGGCGAACCTGCGGCCACGAGCAACCAGGACTGGTCCACGTTCGAGCTCGGGTCCCGCGCCGAGGAGGGCACCGTCACCTGCGCGGTCATCTCCCAATCCGGGGACGACGACCTGGCCGCGCGGCGGACCGCATCCAAGACAACCATGGCCGCTGTGGAGGCGGCGCTACGGGCCACCGAGAACCTCGGCGGTGTCGTCGCGGTCGGCGGCATCGACACGATCACCCTGCACCAGGGCCGCAACGCGAACGGCTGCTACGTCCGCCGCGTCTTCATCTACCGCTACACGGCGTACCAGGGATGATCAGTTCGGGCTTTGCCCGGTGGCGTCCATCCAGAAATCGGCGTCCGTAGCGATCCGACCCTTGAGCTCCATCTCACCGCCGGGTAGTCCGGCCATGAACCGCTCGACGATGGCGTGATGCTCCGGGTCTTGGCTCACGTCGATGCCGCTCAGGTCGAACGGTTCTCCCGGGTCAGTCACTTTGCCACCCGCTATGGATCAACTCGGATTCAGCGGGCTCGCCATCGACGTCGTGCGCGTGAACGTCGAGTCCGCCATAGCTGACCCCAGATCGCAGACCTGAGGCGATCACCCTGCCGTGGTCGTCATGCTGGACACCTTCGATGGCCGTCAACTCCTCCACCGTTGGCTCATGGCTGAGCACAGCCTCAACAGACGAGCCCGTCATCCCGAAGTCGGCGACCACTACCCAGACCCTCATCTGCTCATAGTGGCACGGAAGGGAGGCGGCTGATGCATCCCGAAGCCCGCGCCTTCCACACATCCGTTCTTGCCGGCCGGCATTTCCATCGGGTGGTCGAGGTGGGCGGACGGGATGTCAACGGCGGGCTTCGTGACCTGTTCACCTGCGACGAGTATACCTGCCTCGACCTTGAGGCCGGCCCGGGTGTGGATGTAGTCGCAGACTGCCGCGACTGGACTCCCGACGAGCTCGCCGATCTGGTGCTGTGCGCCGAAGTTCTCGAGCACGCCCCCGACCCGGCCGGTGTCGTCAAAGCCTGCATCTCCTACCTCGCCCCCGGCGGGCTCCTCGTCCTCTCCTGCGCCGGACCCGGCCGGGCACCCCACTCCGGGCACGACGGGATGCTGCTACGTCCCGGCGAGCACTACGCCAACATCCTCCCCAACGACCTGCAGGACTGGCTCGCCGACCTCGACGACGTGCAGGTAACCTACGCCTTTGAGCCCGCCGACCTGTACGCCACCGGAACCAAAGGCGCCAGCGAGGCGACACCAGAGCCGGAATCGGCAGCCCGGTTCCCCACCCGGTTCACCACCGACAAGGCCACCACACACGGCTACCTCCCCACCTACCTGCGTCTCGCCTCACAGATCGGCACGACCGGCCGGGTCTGCGAAGTCGGCGTCCAACACGGCGACTCGCTGCGCATGTGGCAGGCCCTGTTCCCCGACGGGCTCATCGTCGGCGTCGACAACGATCCGAAAGCACGTTGGCCCGACGGCACCCGCCAGGTCATCGCGTCACAAGACGACGCAGAGTTGCCCGCCTACCTGGCTGTCCTGTCACCCGCCTACGACCTGATCGTTGATGACGCCTCCCACCACGGCCACCTCTCGAAGCGGACGTGGGATTTGTTGTGGTCCCTCGTCGCCCCCGGCGGCTGGTACGTCCTCGAAGACTGGATGGTCGGATTCGACACCTGGGCGGGCTACGACAACTCGATGCTCCACCTGGCCAAGACGTTCCTGCACACCCTGGATCAGTTGGACGGGGACGTCGAATCCGTCGAATACCGCTACGGCCTCGCGATCATCAAGAAGCGGAGGAGCAACCCATGACCGTACCGGGTGACGCGCGAGTGTACAGGGACGTTCTCGCCGAGGAAGCCGCCGCCGCCGAGCAGAAGGTCTATGCCGACGACGAGACAGACGAGGCTGTCGAGCTGGAAGACGCCGACGACGAGTGAGATGGCTCGTCGCACACCCTGGCCCACAGTTCAGCGTCCACGACTGCTACGTCGGCTGGGTCGAGGCCCTCCGCGAACTCAACCAGACCGTCATCGAATACGCGCTGCACGACCGCCTGACCTTCTTCGACAACGCCTACATGCGCGTCGATGAGGGCAAGTTCCGCAAGGCCCTCCCCACCGAACAGGTCGCCACCGTAGCGGCCGACGGCCTCTACTCGGACCTGTACACCGCCCGCCCCCACATCCTGTTCGTCATCTCCGCGTTCCTGCTGCCCGTCAAAATGTTCGACCTGGCGCGACTGTCCGGCACCCGAGTCGTTGTCCTGCACACTGAATCCCCGTATGAAGACGAACGGCAACTCGAAGTCGCCGCCCACGCCGACCTGAACCTCCTCAACGACCCCGTCAACATCGACCGGTTCCGGGCCGTCGCACCCACTGAGTACATGCCCCACGCCTATCGGCCCACCCTGCACAAGCCCGGCCCCGCTGATCCCGAAGCCGCATCAGACCTGTGCTTCGTCGGCACCGGATTCGAGTCCCGCATACGGTTCCTCGAACGCATGAACCTCGACGGTATCGATGTCGCGCTCGCCGGGAACTGGAACCGGCTCCCCCAGAATTCGCCGCTACGCAAACACGTCGCGCACGACATCGAGGCGTGCTGCGACAACACTGAAGCGGTGCAGCTCTACCGATCCGGCAAGATCAGCCTCAACCTGTACCGCCGGGAAACTGAGGACAACGGCAGCGCCGCCGGCTGGTCTATGGGGCCGCGAGAAGTCGAACTCGCAGCGACAGGCTGCTTCTTCCTGAGGGACTCCCGGCCCGAGGGCAACAACCTGCTGTCGATGCTGCCGATCTTCACGACACCCGAAGAAGCATCCTGGCTGGTCCGGTACTGGCTTGACCGGCCCGTAGAGCGTCAAACGCTCGCAAGGAAGGCACGCGAGGCGGTCGCCGACCGCACGTTCAGAAACAACGCAGCCGCGCTGCTGCGGCTACTGGAAAAGGAGTAGGGCCTTGGCGAGAATCCATGGCAGAAATGGGCAGATTTACCTCGCCATTGCAAGCGGCGGCGTAGCCCAAGCGTTGCCCTTCGCGGCATCGTGGTCCATTTCCTTCAGTACTGAGAAGGCCGAGGTCACGGCGTTCGGCGACGGAACGAAGGTGTACGTTGCGGGCTTACCGGACGCATCGGGCGAGTGGAGCGGATTTTACGACGACGCGACGGCGCAGTCGCTGACGGCCGCCCAGGACGGGGTTGCGAGGCCTTTCTACCTCTATCCGAAAACTCCCTCAACGTCCGGTCCCTACTTCTTTGGGACGATTCTGCCCGACATATCCCTGAATGGCACGGTTGGTGGGGCCGTTGAGATGAGCGCCTCGTGGAATGCGGCGACGCCGATTGCCAAGGTGGGGTGAGGATAAACTAGGAGGGAGACCCCGGCGGGAGCGGTAACTCCCCCGGGGCATGGCCAACCTGATGAGAGCAGGTCGACATGCCGAAGGGTATCCCTGGTTCCGCGCCATCGTGCAGTGCTGAGGGTTGCGGTCTCCCGAATTGCGCGAAGGGCCTCTGCAAGAAGCATTACTATCGGCAGTACAACGGTCGTCCACTAGACGGACCTAACCCCAGACCGAAGCGCGAACCTAAGCCATACGTAGCGTGCTCCGTTGAGGGATGTATCGAGTCCGCGGCTGTTAAAGGTTGGTGCGGGGCTCACTACCAGCACTGGCGTAGGCATGGCGATCCGACCGTGAAACTGCCTCGTAAACCACATCCGCCTCGGGCGCCGCGTCGTTCGGATGGGCTCAAGGCCTGCACCATATGTGGAGCGAAGTTTCCGCCAGAACAGTTCTACCGTGACCCGAATACATGGGACGGTCGTCGCCCTGATTGCGCGGCATGTTCTCGGGCACGGAACAAGAACTATGCGCGACGGAACGTGGCTTCTGTCAAGGCATACCAGGCGGCCTACCGTGAGATTCATCGTGAGAAGGCTAAGGCGCGCACCGCGCAGTATCGGGTCGATAATCCCGATCGAGTGCGCGCAGCTAATGCTTCATGGCGCATCCGGAATGTTCAGGCTGTCCTGGAGAACAATCGGCGTCGCAAGAGTCGGTTGGATGCGGCCACGATTGTCGTCATCACTGTGGATCAGCTTGCCGCGAAGTTCGCTTATTGGGGTGACCGCTGCTGGATGTGCGGTGGTGAGGCAACGGAGGCTGATCATGTGAAGCCCATCGCTCGTGGCGGTTTACACATTCTGGCTAACATTCGGCCTGCATGCCGATCATGTAATGCGGTCAAATCGGATCGGTGGACTGGCCCACTCGCGGCGATGCCACGCCGCAAGGTGAACTGATGCCTGTCGATCTCACTATCGAGGGCGCGGACAAGTTGCGTGTCGTGGCCCGCGCTCTCCGCGATCTGGGGGACAAGGAGTTGTCGCGTGAGGTATACCGGGGTTTGAATCGTGCGACGATCCCGCTACGGGCTGACGCGAAACGGTCTGCGGCGACGGTGTTGCCGCAGCGCGGCGGGCTCGCGGAGCGGGTGGCCAAGTCGAAGATGACCACCCGCCGCAGGGCCGGTCGCAACCCGGGAATCACGATTCAGGCGAAGGGGATGCCGCAGTTGCGTGCCATGGACCGTGGCACCGTGTGGCATCCGGTGTTCGACCGCGGGTCGGTGTTGCAGCGGGTGGAGCCGGGCTGGTTTTCGGAGCCGATGGTGCGGGGTGCGCCGCGGGTGCGCCGCGAGTTGGTGCGTGTGCTGGATGATGCGGCGCGGGAACTGGCTAGGCGAGTCTGATCACTTTTTGACGCGGAGCCAGTTGTCGCCCTCATCCAATACGACACTGCCGACGGATTCGGCGACGGCCTGCCAGTTGTCTCGCGCCTGCTTGTTATCGAAGATGTAGAGCAGATCCGAGTCGCAGGTCAGCAACTCCCGCACGTACAGTTCCTCAGTTTGTTGCGATTGCGTGGTCGTGCAGCCAGCCTGTTCGGCGGGGGTCGACGTTGAGCCGACGCCTTCGCTGCCGCACGCTGCGAGCATCAGACCGAGCAATGCGGCGGGAGCGAGCATCGTCCTAGGCTTGTTCATGGTCCTCACCTGTTCTGTTCAGGTTGGGGGCTGAGGCCCCGTCTGTGACTGCAGGCGGGGCCGCTGGTTTCTTAGGGTCCAGCGGGGGCGGCTTCCCTGACCGGGCCGTCCTCGCTGTTCACTCCACGGTCAGGATAGGTCAGGAGCACACGCGATGGCAGTGAAACTGAAGGTTACGTACGTGGACGGCCGTGAAGTGGTGGCGGTCGCCTCCCCACGCGCGCAGGTGATGACGGAGGAAAAGTTCCAGGGCATCACGGACGCGTTCTCGGTCCGGGCGTCCTACTATCTGGCGTGGGCGTCGCTGCACAAAGCAGGTATGGAGCCCGCCGATTACGAGGCGTGGCTTGATCTGATCGCCGACGTGGAAACGGTGGAGAACGAGCCTGCGGACCCTACGACTGGTACGGCACCCGCACCCGACATCTCGTCTGGCTGAGCATCCGCACCCGCATCCCGTTCCAAACGCTGGTTGACCTTCCTGAGCACATCCTGGTGATCTACGAGGACATGGTCGAGGAGATGGACGAGGAGGCGAGCCGTGGCTGACGCGAGCCTCTCGTTCAACATCCTCACCAAGTATCAGGACCGCGGGGTCAAGCAGGCCAGCAAGGACTTCGACCGGCTGGGGACGAAGACGGTCGCGGTCGGGTCGCTCATCGGTCAGGCGATGTTCTCTGCGGCCAAGTCTGTCGTCAGCTTCGCCAAGGACGGTATCGGCGGTGTCATCGCTGAGGCGCGGGAGGCCGGGAAGGTCACCCGGATCACCGAGAATGTGATCAGGGCCACCGGTGGCGCGGCGAAGATCTCGGCTGCGCAGGTGTCGACGCTCGCCGAGTCGCTGTCCAACAAGACCGCGATCGACGATGAGGCGATCCAGTCGGGTGCGAACCTGCTGCTGACGTTCAAGAACGTCCGCAACGAGGTTGGTCGCGGTAACGACATCTTCAATCGGGCCACCGCGGCGGCGGTGGACCTGTCGGCGGCAGGGTTCGGGTCGTTGGATTCGGCGTCGAAGATGCTCGGGAAGGCGTTGAACGACCCGCTGAAAGGCCTCACGGCGCTGGGCCGCGCAGGGGTCACGTTCACTGATCAGCAGAAGAAGCAGATCAAGACGCTGGTCGAGTCCGGTCATGTGCTGGACGCGCAGCGGATCATCATGAAGGAGGTCGAGTCTCAGGTCGGCGGCGCGGCGAAGGCCGCCGCAGACCCGATGCAACGCCTCGGCGTGATCGTCGCGAATCTGAAGGAGCGTCTGGGGACGGCGCTGTTGCCGATCATCAACAAGGCCTCCGACTGGCTCGGCCAGGTCCTGCCGAAAGCGCTCGACAAGACCATGCTCGGGTTTCGAGCTTTGGGTGCCGCGTTCCGTGAGGGTGATGTCACCTCGGACGGGTTCGTCGGCGCGATGGAACGGATCGGCGTCACCGTCCGGAAGGTGTTCGACTTCATCAAGACCAGCGTGGTCCCGCCGCTGAAGTCGATGGCTGGATTCGTGGCCCGTAACACCGAGTTCTTCGGGCCGTTCGTGGTCGCGATCGGCGGGATCGTTCTCGCGTTGAAGGCGTGGCGGGCAGTGCAGACCGTCGTCAACGTGCTGCTGACCGTGAACCCGATCGGGCTGGTCGTGGTGGCCCTCGCTGCGCTGGTCGCTGGTCTGACCGTCGCCTACAAACGGTCGGAAACGTTCCGGGGTATCGTGCAGCGGGCATTCCAGGTCGTGGGTGACGTGGTTTCACGGTTCGGCGGGTTCATCACGGGAACAGTGGTGCCGGCTGTCGTCAAGTTCGCGGGCATCCTGGGCCGCAACTTGGCCCCTGCGGTGCGTGCTCTCGGCGACTGGGTGCGGGAGCGGCTGCTGCCCGCACTGCGGGGACTCTGGGACCGGGTGCAGGAGAACATGCCCGCATTTCGCAGCCTGGCGAAGTTCATCGGTGGTGTGATCGCGGTCATTGCGGTCCTGGTGTCATGGTTGATCGGGAAGCTTTACCCGATCTTCCTGAAGATCGCCGGCCCGGTGTTGACGCTGCTGTTCGCGGCGCTCGGGAAGCTGATCGGGATCATCGGTGGGACGATCCGCGCGGTCGGAGCAGTTGTCAGAGCGTTCACCGCAGGCTGGGCAATGATCAGGACTGTAGTACTGGCCGGTGTCCGGTTCGTCACACGAGTGTTCCTCGACATGGTCGGCACTGTCCTCTCCGGCGCCGCGCGGGCGTTTGGGTGGGTGCCCGGGATCGGCGGGAAACTGAAGACCGCCGCTGCCGAGTTCAACAAGTTCAAGGACCGGGTGAACCGCGCCTTGGACGGGATCAGTGACGAGTCCGTCGGCGTGAAGTTGAACGCGTCCATGTCGCGGACAGCCATCGACATTCTGCGGGCGAACCGGGTGTCCCTTGCCGCCGAGCATACCCGGCGGGCTGCTGGCGGCATCCTGCCTGGTCCCCCGTCGGACCGGGACAACATGCTGATCCGCGCCGCGTCGGGTGAGTTCGTGGTCAACGCGCGGGCGACGCAGAAGAACCGGCCGCTGCTGGAGGCGATCAACTCCGGGGCGCCGGGGTTCGCCGGGGGCGGCGTGATCCCCCGCGTGAGCGACAACGCGAATCCGGCTGTGGGCGCGTTCGCCCGATACATGGGTGCGGCCACCCACAGCCTTGCCCGCACGGCGGGAGCTGTCCTGAGCAGAAGCATGAAGGAGTTCTTCGGGGGTTTGGGAGCCGGCGGAAACGCCGGTTACCGGGGTGGCTCCGGTGTGGAGCGGTGGCGTGGTGTCGCATTGCAGGCACTCGCCCTGGCTGGCTCCCCGTCCTCGTGGATCGGGTCGCTGCTGCGCCGCATGAACCAGGAGTCGGGCGGGAACCCGCGGGCGATCAACCTGTGGGACTCCAACGCCCGGGCGGGTACTCCGTCGATCGGCCTGATGCAGACGATCGGTCCGACGTTCAACGCCTACGCGGGGTCGCTGCGGTCCCGAGGCATCTATGATCCGCTGGCCAACATCTACGCGTCGATCCGCTACGCGAACGCCCGTTACGGGTCCGCGCCGCGCGGGTGGGACCGGGCAGGTGGTTACGCACTGGGCGGCACCATCAACGAGCCCATCTTCGGGGTTGGCCGGTCGGGGCGGACGTACACGTTCGGCGAGCGCGGCCCGGAGACGGTGATCCCCGGCCGGGCTCGGGCTGGCGCCCGCGGTGGTGACGATGCCCGCGGCGGTGACAGTGCCCGGCAGTGGGCGCGGGAATTCGTCCGCGAGCTACGCAACCAAGGGCTTGTCCTCATGCCCGTGGACGCTGGTCGCCGCGCGGACCTGTTGGCGAGGGCGGGCTGAATGGCGCACACCTGCCAGTTCGTTGACAGCATTGCGTCGTCGCCGAACGTGCGCCTGGACCTCAACGACGGTGTGACGTGGAAGCTGTTGACGGACGGCACGGAGTTCCCGCCGCCGCCGCTTCGCCGCGCCGTGGCGCAGACACTGCTGACGGACGGCGGGATCGTCCCGTCGTCCGCGTACGACAACCGGGTCCTGCGGATGCGGCTGGCCCTCCTCGGTTCGACCGCAGACACCGGGGCGACGCAGACGCAGACGCTGGCACGCGAGCTGAACCGGCCAGCCAACATTGTGAAGTGGCAGCCTGCCACCACGGCGCCGGTGTTCTTCCGCACCTTCCGCTCCGATGTGTCGTCCATCCAGGAGCTTCACGGACGGGATGGGAAACGGTTCTTCGACGTGGAGATATTGGCCGAGCCGTTCGCGTACGGGCTGCGGGAAGACCCTCAGACCGCGGCGACCGTCAACAACGACCCGGCGGCCGGGTCGAACGGTCTGTTCTTCGACGTCGGCACCATCAAAGGTGACGTGGAGACCCCCGCCAAGATTCACACCCCGGTCACGGCGACAACGGTGTCCCGTCGCGCCGTCATCGGGGTGCGGCGCCGCGGCACCCCGTCGAACGTGACGTTGGCGTTGCAGGCCGAGTCGATGACTGTCGGCACGGACACCACATCGTCGGCGGACGCGACCGCGTCGAACGGGAACCGGCTGGTCTGCACGTTCGCCACCGCCACCACGATGACGCAGCGGGCGTCGGGGCTGTGGCCGTCGGGGACCGGCGTGGACAAACGCGGCGTGTACCGGGTGTTCGTGCGGGTGCAGAAGACCGTCGCCACCGACTCGATCGCCGGCCGGATCATCTGGGGGTCGAACACGCAGGCGGTGGGGCGGGTCACCAACGCCACGGTGTCGTTCGGGACGGCCCTGGCCGGGTGGGTGCTGTACGACCTGGGGACCATCGCGGTCCCGGTCGGCGGCGACCCGGTGACTGAGGGGTTC
>WNGA01015483.1_pt1 | contig 10541 bp, 9 predicted proteins | sample 5400061 | NCBI WGS metagenome assembly WNGA01 (sample SAMN13153366, study PRJNA577476) | soil metagenome | isolation source: 100 cm soil or saprolite under grassland replicate 2 | place: USA:California | collected 2016-06-15
TGTTTACAATTGCAATGTATTATTTTACAAAATGGTATCTTAAAAAATTGTATGGTAATTATATTTACCAGTTGCAATCATTTATTAAAGAATTGGAAGAATAATTTGAATGTTGCAGGTTGTGAGTTGCATGCTCTGATTCGATTTCAGATTTCAATTTTCGGATTTTAAATTTTAATACCAGCAACCTGAAACCTGCAACTTGTACCATCTAAATCACTTCACATCTTTAATTACATTCCACATTAATTCAGCTACCAATTCATTTCCTTTATCATTTAAATGAACTCCGTCTATAGTAAGTATACCTTTATCTACGTTAGTGGTATTGTTTTTTACTTCATAATCAAGAAAAGCTTTTCGAAGATCCACCAGTGGCAAATTCAGGTCTGCCGCCATAGCACGAATAATGTTGCAATATTTATTTAAGTCACCATCCAGCTCATTACTAAAATCATTTTTTTCCCCGATTGTGGCCGGTGTACACACAACAACTTTTGCACCGCTTGCCTGTAGTTTTGCAATAATAGCTCTGTAAAATTTTTCAAATTTATCCGCATCTGTTCCGGTGCCAAATGTTTTCTTATGCCAAACATCATTTACACCTACATAAATTACAACAATATTTGGCGATTTACTTAGCACATCATCATCCATTCTTAAATAAAGATCATAAACTTTATTGCCACCAATACCTGCACCGATAAGCTCATAATTATTTATACTCTCATGTTGCAGCATATCATTCATTATAGTGATATAGCCATGAGGTTTTACTGCAGCTTCTGTAATGGAATCACCAAAAAAAACAACTTTCTTTTTTGTCTGTCTGTTTGAAAGGAATGACATAAAAACCAATACAAAAATAAAAAAGATGACCAGCCAAAGTTTACTCATAGAAGATGTTTGAGATTTAAAATAATTTTGAAAGTTAATGCATATCGTAACATGATTTAAAATTTCTCAGCTCCTGTCATCAAAAATTACTGCTGGCAATATGAAAAATAAAAAGCCGGTACTAAACCGGCATTTAATTTTGAATCGAAATTTTTTTATTTAGGCATATCAAAAATAGAAGGATCAATTTGTTTGTTCACTTCTGCTTTCGTAACGGTAACGGTAAGTGAAAACTGCCCAAAATCCGTTACTCGAGAATAAGGAACTACTAAACCAAAATCCGTTTTTTGATAATTAGAATATGTATTGGTGATTTCAACCGGCTGGCCCATCATTATTCCCGAACTTATAGATTTTACGATGTAGTAAGTCATTGGGTCAATGTAATAAGTAGTTTCAACACTATCTGCGTTGGTCAATTTTATTTTATAGGCGTTAATACTATCTATTTTTTCTGTACCCTGCAATTCCACTTTACTTCCTTTTTCGGCATAATTGAATAGCTGATCGGGAACTTGCATTTGGTATTTTGCTGCTTTATACTGGTCATCAGGCATAGCTACAGGTTGCGACTGGCCCGCCATTGGATTAGTTAACCACCCGCCTTTATCTATGGAATAACATTGAACAAACTGCTGACCATTCATATCCATTTCAACTTTATATCCTTTGCCATTCAAAATATAAGTTTTTGCAGAATTATTATTTCCCATTGCATTTACAGTGGATTCAACATAAAGAGAAATTACCTGGCTTAATTTATCTTTTCCACCAAGTGCATCAATGTGTTTATTGATGATGTCATCAACCGTTTGAGCTTGTGAAGTTATACTTATGGAAGTAGCAATTGCGAGTAAACAAATTTTGAGTTTTTTCATTGGTTTTAAATTATGATTTGAATGCTTGATTATGATTAAAATGATTGAATGATTTTTATGAGTTGGCAACGATAAACAACAAACGATAAACATTCATCCCAAAGACCTTCCCGTTAATGAAGCCAATGCATCTTTGTAATTATCACCGACAGGAATTTCAATGTTGCCTATAAAAATACTGTTCTTCCTTATTGCTGTAATATATTCCTTTGAAACGATGTAAGATTTTTGTACTCTTATAAACATAGAAGAAGGTAATTGTTCTTCTATTGATTTCATGCTCATCCGCGCTACCACAGGTTTTGATGTACTCTTTAAATGAATCTTGATGTAATCTTTTAATCCTTCCACATATATGATGTCTTTAAAAACAATCTTTAGTAAACTATAGTCAACATTTATAAAAAAATAATCCTGAGTTGTTCCGGGTAATGCTTCTTTCTGTTTTGTTTTTAACTGATGCAATTCCCATGCTTTATTACATGCTTTTATAAATCTGTCTAATGAAACGGGTTTTACCAGGTAATCTACCACGTCTAAATTAAACCCGTCAAGTGCATACTTTTCATAAGCCGTTATAAGGATAAACATGGGTCTTTGTGTAATGCTTTGAATAAATTGCAAACCAGTAATACCAGGCATTTGTATATCGAGGAAAACAAGATCTATATTTTGTTGCTGTAATAGTTTCATTGCATCAAGAGGATTATTAAATGATGCTACCAATTGCAGGTAAGGCACTTTACTTATATTGTCTTCCAGCAGTTCAAGTGCCAGAGGCTCATCATCTATGGCAATGCATTTCAGCATTAGTGCAGGTTTAATTGTAGTGATACGGTAAACCAGCCTTCTTTTTTATTAATGAGCAAAGTGTGGTTTTTTCCGTATAATAAATTTAAGCGCCTTTCTACATTTGATAATCCTATTCCTGATGTTTTATCTTTTTGCTCTTCCGATTGATGGTTATATTTATTACGAACAGTAAAATATAATATATCGTTTTTTACTTTTAGTTCAATATCAATCTCTGCATTTTCAATAAGTCCTGTTCCATGTTTAAATGCATTTTCAACAAAAGGAATTAACAACATTGGTTCAATGCTGTAATTACCGTCCGTTTCTTTAAAGCATGTTCGTATGGCAACATTTTTTCCAAATCGCTGCTGCTGCAAATCAATGTAGCTTTGCAAATATTCAACTTCTTTTTCCAATGGCACTTTTTGTTCATCTGTTTCATATAACATATACCGCATTAAAGACGAAAGTTTAATAAGGGAAGGCTCTAACTGATCAGATCGCTTTCTTGCCAATGCAACCATATTATTAAGCACATTGAACATAAAATGCGGACTCACCTGTGAACGGAGAAATGAAAGTTCTGTTTTTAAATTTTCATTTTCTCTTTCCTGTAAAAGTTTATCTGATGCTATCTTATCAATGATAACCCTGTATGCTATACTTGCTGCAAGTATAAAAAGATAAACAAAGATGTTAAAGAAAAAAAAAATGGCGATCTCATACGGTGTTCTCTTTATAAAAATATTAAACCATATAGAATGAATAACCGACAATATAAATAAACTGAGGAATTGCGATCCAACATAGAGCAGGTATTTTTTGCGCGAAATAAGTTGTGGAAATAAATAAAGTGCATTCAAATAAAAAAAACCAATCCAAAAAGGTTTTGTTACAATGTAAAAGTATAAATAGCCTATTTCGAAAGGAGGTTTGTGCGAATCGTTATTTGATGTGCGAATAAGGAAGGGTAAAGTAAAAATAGCGATCCACGCAAGCGAATGAAGCAATATTACAACCCCCTTTTTATTGTACCAGGCTATTTTCATTTGTGCATTATTTGCCTTCATACGACTTGGCAATGATAAACTTTTTTCAAAACCAGACACACTTAATTCATTAACTGACATCTTCAAAAATTATTGAGAGAAAAAATATTTCAAGCACCAAAATAGCAACTAAAATTATAGAAATAAACCTTTGAAGAAAACATTGCGACGAATAGGGAAATATCATCTACAAAAGGGAGGAAAGTTAAAAGGAGTTAGGAATTTAGAATTAGGAATTTGTGACACACCGAAGCTTAATGCGTAATTTGTCGCTTATCCACAAAACAAAAAACCTCCGGCAAAAATTCCGGAGGTTTCCTCTTCGGGTAAATTTTTTTTTAGCCAAGATAGGCTTTTAAAGCATTACTGTAACGGGCTTTTTGCAAACGCTTAATTGCTCTTTCCTTAATCTGGCGAATGCGTTCCTTGGTAAGATCATACTTCATACCAATTTGTTCAATGGTAACTCCATTTTCACCATCTAAACCAAAGTAAGCATTCACAATTTCCGCTTCACGGGGGCTGAGTGATTTAAGTACGCGACGTATTTCTTCGCGAAGTGAATCTTTCATTACATCATCATCAGTATCATCACCACCTTCCAGTAAATCCCCCATAGCTACGTCTTCGGCTTCATGAACCGGGGCATCAAGTGAAGTATGCCTTGTGTTGCTCTGGAAAATGTTGTTGATTTCTGTTTCACTCATTTCCAGAATATCGGCCAATTCTTCTGTAGACGGCTCACGTTCATGTTCCTGTTCAAAAGCCATATAAGCCTTGTTGGCTTTGTTATATGTGCCAATTTTGTTTTGAGGCAGGCGGACCAATCTGCCCTGCTCTGCCAACGCTTGTAAAATGGACTGGCGAATCCACCATACAGCGTATGAAATGAATTTAAAACCCTTGGTTTCATCGAAACGCTGGGCTGCTTTTATCAAACCGAGGTTGCCCTCGTTGATCAGGTCGCTAAGAGAAAGGCCCTGGTGCTGGTACTGCTTAGCAACAGATACCACAAAACGTAAGTTGGCCTGCACCAATTTGTCAAGTGCTCTCTGATCTCCCATCTTAATCCGCTGTGCCAGTGTTGTTTCCTCTTCAGGAGTAATCATAGGAATTTTGGATATTTCCTGCAGATACTTTTCAACTGCCTGCGAATCACGGTTGGTGATCTGTGTAGCGATTTTGAGTTGCCTCATAATGGATAATTACTGATTTATAAACATTTAATAGACGTAAAAAGTTGTGCCAACGTTGCTTGCAAGGGGAAATTTAGGGTGAATTTAAAAAAATCAGCGCGCAAAGGTATAACATTTAATAGATTTTTACGCACTTCTGTGGATAAAAAGCTATCCAAAACAAACAAATTCCCGAGAAATAAACTAACGATTGTTGAAAAAGATAATTATGAGCCGCGCTGACACTAAAAATTTTGCTTCAGGTCAATCTTTCTGAATCCCGACAAGTTAAGACCCGTACTTCTTGCTTTACACCCACACAACTTTAAAACTACAAAAGGAAAACTACAAACTCCAAACTCTATCTTCGCTTCATGATAACAGACTTTCGAAGTGATACAGTTACTAAACCAACTCCAGCCATGTTACAAGCCATGATGCAAGCGTCAGTTGGAGACGATGTATTTGGCGAAGACCCTACAGTAAATGAATTGCAAAGCAAAGCCGCTAACATATTTGGCATGGAGGCTGCCATTTTTTGCCCAAGTGGCACAATGACAAACCAAATTGCTATAAAATGTCATACCCAACCCGGCGATGAAGTTATTTGTGACAAGCTCTCACATGTGTATCAATATGAAGGAGGTGGCATAGCTTTTAATTCCGGTTGCTCGGTTAAATTGCTTCACGGCAATTATGGGAGAATAACCGCCGAAATGGTTAATGAATCTGTTAATAACAGAAACGATGCACACAAAGCCTATTCTTCTTTAGTTTCATTAGAAAATACAGCTAACCGTGGTGGCGGTTCCTGTTATGATTTTGAAGAATTTCATCGCATTAAAAAAGTTTGTATTGAAAGTAATTTAAAGCTTCATCTTGATGGTGCAAGACTTTTTAATGCAATAGTCGCAAAAAATGAAGATGCAAAAGAATACGGAAAAATATTTGATATTATTGCAATTTGCCTGAGTAAAGGTTTAGGCACGCCCATTGGTAGTGTGCTGATTGGAACAAAAGATTTTATTGCCAAAGCAAGAAGAATAAGAAAGGTTTTTGGTGGAGGCATGCGACAAGCAGGTTATTTGGCAGCAGCAGGAATTTATGCTTTGGATAATCATGTTAAAAGATTAAAAGAAGATCATCATCATGCAAAACTTTTAGCTGAAGCGTTATCGGCAAAAGATTTTACTGGAGAAATATTGCCTGTTGAAACCAACATAGTAATTTTTGAAGTAAAAGGAAGATTTACTCCACAACAATTTGCAGCAAAAATGAAAGAGCAAAATATTTTGATGATTGCTATTTCTCCAACACAAGTAAGAATGGTTACACATTTGGATATAACAGCAGAGATGATTGAGAAAACTCATACGGTAATAAAACATTTATAATTTTTTGTCATCGCATTGCCGCCAAAAGATATACAGTCAAAGTGATTGCGACGCAAGGAACGGTGCCATAAAATTCAAAGGCTGGTATAAAAAAAGAAAAGACATCACAAACTGCAAACTGTAAACTACAAACTGCCCTTATCTTTGCGCGGTAATAATTTATTCAGCAATAACGAATCAATAATTGGATGCTACCAAAGATTAATCCTACATCAACACAGGCATGGCTGCTTTTAAAGAAACACCAGAAAGAGGAAATGCAGCGGGTGCACATGAAAACTTTATTTGAGAACGATCCTGAGCGATTTAAAAAATTTTCTCTCTGCTTTAGTGATATTCTGTTTGACTACTCTAAAAATATTATTATACCAAAAACAATGCAATTGCTGTTGCTGCTTGCAGAAGAGTGTAATGTGAAAGCTGCGATTGAAGCTATGTTTTCGGGAGATATAATTAATGAAACAGAGCAGCGTTCTGTTTTGCATACTGCATTGCGCAATTTTTCTGATAAACCTGTTTATAGTGAAGGCACTGATGTGATGCCGGAAGTGCGCAAAGTGCTTGCTCAGATGAAACAATTTTGTGAATTGATACACAGCGGCACATGGAAAGGATATACGGGCAAACCAATTAAATACATTGTTAACATTGGAATCGGCGGTAGTGATCTTGGCCCTCTTATGGTAACTGAAGCACTTAAACCCTATTGGAAAGAAGGTATTCAAACTTATTTTGTAAGTAATATTGACGGAACACATATTGCAGAAACACTCAAGAAAGTTACTCCTGATGAAACTATATTTCTGATCGCATCAAAAACTTTTACTACACAAGAAACGATGACCAATGCACATACCGCACGTGCATGGTTTCTTGAACATGCAAAAGATGAAGCACATGTAGCAGGGCATTTTGTTGCACTTAGCACCAATGAAAAAGAAGTAATAAAGTTTGGCATCAATCCCAAGAACATGTTTGTATTTTGGGATTGGGTGGGCGGCCGTTATTCATTATGGAGTGCTATTGGATTGTCGATTGCCATTACAATCGGCTATGACAATTTTGAATTGTTACTCAAAGGTGCTTACGCTGTTGATGAATATTTCAGAACAGAAAAGTTTGAAAAAAATATTCCTGTATTAATGGCGCTCATTGGCATCTGGTACACTAATTTTTATAAAGCCCAAACAGAAGCCATTTTACCATACGACCAATATATGCATCGTTTTGCAGCTTATTTTCAACAAGGTAATATGGAAAGCAATGGCAAATATGTTGATCGCAATGGAAGTGAAGTTAATTATGCAACCGGCCCTGTTATATGGGGTGAGCCCGGTACAAATGGCCAGCATGCTTTTTACCAATTAATTCACCAGGGAACTGTTTTAATACCCTGCGATTTTATTGCACCTGCAATCACGCATAATCCAATAGGTGATCATCACGTGAAATTGTTAAGTAATTTTTTTGCTCAAACAGAAGCATTGATGAAAGGGAAATCAGAAGAAGAAGTAAAAGAAGAAGTAACAAAGGCAGGAAAAACAAAAGAGCAAATAAAAAAATTATTACCATTCAAAGTATTCCAGGGAAACAGGCCTACCAACTCATTTCTTGTAAAACAAATTACTCCTGAAACGCTCGGTAATTTAATTGCTTTATACGAGCATAAAATATTTGTACAGGGCGTTATATGGAACATTTTCAGCTTCGATCAATGGGGCGTGGAATTAGGCAAGCAACTTGCCGGAAAAATTTTACCCGAACTTGAAAATGAAAAACCCGTTCAATCACATGATTCATCTACCAATGGATTGATCAATGCATATAAGACTTTCAGGAATGATGCCGTTAACCCCTAAACAGAGTTTATAATTAAGATTTTTTGTAAGCAGTAACATCTCTGTTGTTGCTCAGCATTTCAACCAATTCATCAAGCAAAGGAATTTGCCCCTGGTTAATTTTTTCTTTTGCTTCTTTTATCGAAAACCATTCTGCTTTATCTACTTCAGGAAAGCTTTGCATTTTTCCTGATTTAGGCGGCCACTCTATTTCAAAATCATTTGAGCAGATAAAACATTTTTCAAAATCTGTTTCCACTGTCCATGCAGCAATTTGTTTTCCGCTCTTAATAGTGACAGGTTTTAGTGGAATAAATTTTCCGTCGTTAATTATATTTCCTGTTTCTTCTTCCAGTTCTCTTTTAGCAACTTCCAAAGCATCTTCTTCATCTTCATATTCACCTTTTGGGATACTCCATACACCTAAATCTTTTTTTGTAAAAAATGGGCCACCCGGATGCACAAGCAATACTTCAATTTCATTGTCCTTATTGTATCTGTATATCAATAAACCTGCACTTCTTTTCGGCATACTTAAATTTTATTCTTGTAAAAAAGAAATTGAATTTAAGTAATCAAAATAAATAAGAAATAAATTCGTAAAGGAATTTTAATCTCATACATTCTTATAACTCAGGATTCGTTACCTATAATTTATAATTCTAACAGTATAAGAGTCCCTTACGTGCGGGAACCGAAGTTTAATAAATAATTCATGAGTCGGTTACATTCACAGGATTCTGCGAATAATAATTATTCAATAAGTTAGCAACCAAAAAATAAAATCTTTCAACACTATAACTGGCTTTCTTTTTGTTTGTTCAATAAAATAAATCACAGTATATGCGATGGGCAGGTGACAGACAAAGTTCTAACATTGAAGACCGCAGAGGCATCGGTGGTCGTGGAATTGCAGTTGGCGGAGGGATTGGATCAATAGTGATCGCCTTAATTATTTACTTGTTGGGTGGCAATCCCAGCCAGGTTATTAATACCGCCCCGACATCGCAGGTGCAACAATCGCCTGCGCAGCAACAGGCTGAAAAAGAGTATGCTGATTTTACAGCAACTGTTTTAGGCTATACTGAAGATGTTTGGAATAAATTGTTTAACGAAATGAATAAACAATATGTAGAACCAAGGCTGGTGATGTTTACGGAGGCAACACAATCAGGTTGTGGTTTTGCAAGTGCTGCTACTGGTCCTTTTTATTGTCCCACAGATGAAAAAGTATATATTGATCTTTCATTTTTTGAAGACATGAAAAACCGCTTTGGTGCAGGAGGCGATTTTGCAATGGCTTATGTAATTGCGCATGAGGTAGGGCATCATGTGCAAAACTTATTGGGCATTACGCGAAAGGTAGATGCTATGCGGGCACAAGGAAGCAGCGAAACAGAAATGAATAAATTATCTGTCAGGCTGGAATTGCAGGCAGATTTTTTAGCAGGTGTTTGGGCTCACTATACAGACAGGCAGATTTTTTAGCAGGCGTTTGGGCTCACTATACAGAGCAATACAAAAATAATCTTGACCCCGATGATATTGAAGAAGCATTGAATGCTGCTAATGCGATAGGCGACGACAGATTACAAAAAGAATCCCAGGGCTATGTAGTACCAGATGCGTTTACACATGGCACATCAGAACAAAGAATGTACTGGTTTAAGAAAGGTTATACAACAGGCGATATAAACCAGGGCAATACATTTAATGATCCAGGTCTTCAATAGCCATCTTATTTACACATGTTAATCGTGAAACGTAGGATGATAAACGTGAAAATTTCGCCTCTTAGGGAGTTGTAAAAATATTTTTATTGCAACGTATTACCTGAATCCCGCAAAGTCCTCAGCCATCACACATAGCCTTTGGAGAGACCTTTGCCGAGAAGGAAGGAAAAATCAATTAAAAAGTTTATAAAAAGAAGAACAATTACAGGAGCACGGATATAACACACACCAATACCTGAGAAACAAAAATTAAGGGTAATTAAAAAAAGGGGCTTATGAAGTACTGCTTAAATAGTTCGTCCCTGAAGAACCCATCTGTGCCCATGTCTTCCACTTAATTACTTCATTTTAAAATTTTAACGACATGAAATCAACAGTTTTATTTAGATGTTTAGCACCTATGCTTTTGCAGGGCTTAATTCTTAATATTTTATTTGCTCAACAAATTTCTGTACCTGTCTCTCCGGTGAGTTTTCCTAAAGAAGTGTTTCCGGTCAATGCAGGCAAAATTGATTTTTATGCAAAATTGACTGGCTTTTCAGGCTCCATTCCTGTTGGGGGTGTAGCCCCACATTTTTTCCTGATAACCGATGGTTCATTCATTTATAGCATGGGTTTCAATGCCAATGATGGAGCAGGAAACGGTGGCTTAGTGGGTGCTGCAGGTAATTCTTTTCGTACCGGCACAGGTTTATACGGTAGTTATACTTATGAACAAATTTTAGGTGCCGGACAAGTTGGAGACTGGCATCATTATGTATTTCAATGGAATAAAGATGGTA
>WNGA01032419.1_pt1 | contig 10541 bp, 10 predicted proteins | sample 5400061 | NCBI WGS metagenome assembly WNGA01 (sample SAMN13153366, study PRJNA577476) | soil metagenome | isolation source: 100 cm soil or saprolite under grassland replicate 2 | place: USA:California | collected 2016-06-15
ATCAGTGGCTGCCGGTCCGTCAAAGGCTGGTACTCCGGTACGTCGATCGATTCGCAAGACACGCTGAACTTCAGCGCATCAAACCGCGTGCATTCTATGAACGAAGTGTTTCCGCTGGAGCGAGCCGCCGAGGCTTACGACCGCATGATGAGCGGCAAGGCGCGTTTCCGCGTCGTTCTTAATATCGGCGTCAAATGAAATCTCGTTACGATGTCGTGATTCTGGGCGCGGGTCACAATGGGCTCGTGGCTGCGAGTTACCTCGGACGCGCCGGCTTAAGCGTGCTGCTATTGGAAAAAAACGATTACATTGGCGGAGCGACCGCTTCGCAAAGAATATTCTCGGATTACGACGCACGGCTTTCGCGATATGCGTATCTCGTCAGTTTGCTTCCACAGAAAATCATTCGCGACCTCGGGTTGAATCTCGAGCTGCGCAGACGCGCAATTGCGTCGTGCACGCCGTACGTGAACCATGGCCAGCACGGCGCGCTGGTTTTGAGCAACCTCGATGAAGAGCTAAGCCGGAAATCATTTGTCGATCTGACTGGAAGCGAGACCGAGTTCGAGCGAATGAAAAAGTTTTACAATCTGCCGCGTGTTTTTGCCGAGAAGGTTTGGGACTCGATGCTGGAGCCGCTGGTCTCAAAACAGGAAATGGCGCGCCGGTTTGAAGTTGATGAAACCTCGCGCGAGGCGTGGCGCAGTTTGGTGGAGGAACCGCTCGGGAGCGCGATTGAGCGTTATCTGCGGGACGATCTGGTGCGCGGCCTTGTCTTTACCGATGCGAAGATTGGCGTGTTCACGTTTCCGCACGATCGTTCGCTCGTGCAGAACCGCTGTTTTCTGTATCACCTGATCGGAAACAAGACAGGCGAATGGAAGGTGCCGGTCGGTGGGATGGGCGCGGTGTCATCCGAGTTGGAACGGGCAGCGCGTAAAGCAGGCGCCGAAATGCTAACGAACGTCGATGTACGCGCGCTGAACGTGACCGGCAAGACCCGCAGCGTCGAATTTCAAATTGATGGTAAACGCGACGCTGTCGAAGCGCGATTCCTATTGGTCAACTTTGGCCGGAACGTGCTGGCAAAATTTACAGGCCGACTATTGCAACCAGATCGCACCGATGAAGGCTCTGTATTCAAGATAAACATGCTCTTGCGTGGATTACCAAAGTTGAAGGCGAAAAAATACCAGGCGACGGAAGCGTTTTGCGGGACTTTTCACAGCGACGAAGGCTACGAACAAATGAATGCCAGTTACGACCAGGCGTGTGAAGGGAGATTGCCGGAGAAGACGCCGTGCGAGATGTATTGCCACACGTTGACCGACGACAGCATTGTCGCGCCGGACTTGCGTGAACAGGGATTTCATACCATGAGTTTGTTCGGACTCGATGTGCCGTGGAGTTTATTCGCGAGAGACAATGAGAACATGCGGCGCGAAGCGGAGAAAAAATTCCTGGCAAGTGTAAACCAATGGCTGGAAGAACCGATTGAAGATTGTCTTGCCGTTGCGCGTGATGGCCGTCCCTGCATCGAAAGCAAGAGCCCGGTCGATATCGAGGACGCGCTGGCTATGTACCATGGGAACATCTTTCAGAACGCCCCGACGTTTCCTTTTGCCGAGCGCAAACAGCAGGCCGGCACCTGGGGCGTAGAGACCGAATACGAAAACGTGTTTTTCTGCGGATCGAGCGCGCTGCGCGGCGGCGCTGTCAGCGGAATTCCAGGACATAACGCCGCACGCGCGGTGCTCGCGTGCGTTTGATATGAAAAACCAACCAATAGCAAGCGACGTTGGATCTATCGACGCGATTATCGCCGCGGCTTACGACGTGATCTCAGGACCGGCAGGAAAGAAGCGGAATTGGGACCGGGAGCGGTCGCTGTTTTATCCAGGCGCGCGTTTAATCCCGACCGCAAAGCCGGGCGGGAATGACGCGCTCATGCCGCAAATCCTGGATGTAGATGGTTTCATTGCGCGCGCGGAACCGCTTTTTGCGGAGCATGGATTCTACGAAAAGGAAATTGCGCATCGCACCGAACAATTTGGCCGTATCGCTCACGTCTGGAGCACGTACGAATCGCGTCATAACGCGGACGATCCAGAACCATTCGTGCGCGGAATCAACAGCATTCAGCTGTTCAACGACGGAAGGCGTTGGTGGATTTTGTCGATCTATTGGCAACACGAAACAGCGGCGCATCCGATCCCAGGAGAATTTCTTCAACGCTGAACCTTCCGTGGGTGCTGATGATTGTGGGTCGGTAGCGCCTGCGATGGATGTGCATCGCGGTAGCATTTTGTAATCAGACCGAGCACGAATGCTGCTAGAACGAACACCGCTACACGTTTTTCCATTGGAGTGAGGCGGAATCTCTGCCTCACTTCAACGAGCTTGAAACGCCAGTTCTTTTTGACCACGAATGTGCTGAAAATTTCGCTTCTATTCGTGCCCTGACACGTCGCGGTCTTGTGCGGAGGCGGGTAATTTCATCGGCGCTTGTTCTTTTTGCCGCGATCGGATCGGGATCGACCGATAATGTCGTCTGATATTGGAATCATAGAACCACGCTTTTGACTCCGCCCACATCAGGTGGCGATACACCGCAGGCGGGACATCGAGATAACGATAGATCGCGCCATTTACGAATTCGATTTCGAGAATGTGCCGGCGTTTACTATAGCCAATGGCCGCAATGGCGGTCGATGCAACGCGCTGATGCGGAATGTGCGAGGTGATCGGGGCCGGTGTCGGCGACGATGCCGCGCAGATTGCCGACGGGGCGACACTGATCAGCGCAATCAAAGCTGCAAACCGAACGCATGACATGGCCGGGCGGCTCAATTTTCGAGTTCGAGCCAACCACGAATGCGCACGAATACACACAAATAAAAGAGAGAACTCGTGTCCATTCGTGTCTATTTGTGGTTGTTTTCCTCTACTGCCCTAGCGGCGTGGCGACTTCCGTGCCCGGCGGCGGCTTAAACTCGAAGGTGGCCGCTGGTCAGACAACGCCGAGCACTTCTCTTTCAAGCCCAACAAGGGTTTCATTGACACGACGTTTTCCGGCGTGATCAACGAACAGTCGGACAGCTTATTCCCGCCTACATAATCCTACAGCCCTCGTCTGCCTTGAATCAGGTTGATGATCAGGATAACGACGGCAATTACGAGGAGAAGATGGATCAAACCGCCGCCAACATGACCGATGAAGCCAAGGAGCCAGAGGATGACCAGGATGACAATTATAGTCCAGAGCACGGGTATTCCTTTCGGTTGAGTTAAACGTTGTCGGTCTGTATTTATCCAGCGGTTTATCCACTCGCCAAGCTTTTTCAGAACATCGGAGCTCTTCTCGCTCCGATTAAAAAGGGACCAAAGTCATCGACATTTTCGTTTTGACTATTGCGGGATCTCCGAACTCGCAAGTTTACTAAAATTCAACTCTTTATTCGAAAATATATGAAAACTCGTCTTTGGTTTAGTCGAAATGGCATCCTCTCACATCTGAGTATCGCGATTACGGTCGCACTAATCTTCGCCGCAGCGGCACTGGCTCTCTTCGCGGCGTTCACACCGACGATGGGATTTGCCGACGCGCAGGTGTTGCCCAAACCGATGCCCCTCCCGCCAATTCCGCCGAAAAAGAACGCACGTACCCTAGCCATAACTCCCGCTCTCGCTCCCAACTCGCCGTGGCAATTGCTGACAAACCAACCTCCGGTTCTTGACTATACTGATTGCGGCCCCGGCAACCCGATTTTGCTCACCGACGGTACTGTTATGCTGCAAGATGACGGCTGCCAAGATTGGTGGAAACTGACACCCGATGAGTTCGGCAGCTACGTGAATGGGACTTGGACCCAGCTGGCCTCAACGCCAGCGGGATACAGCCCGCTTTATCACTCGTCAGCCGTACTCCCTGACGGCCGAGTAATCATTGAGGGTGGAGAATACAACTTCCTGCAACCTGTCTGGAGCAATTTGGGCGCCATTTACAACCCCCTGACTGATACTTGGACGATGGTAAATCCTCCAGCTGGTTGGCGCACGATTGGTGACGCCCAAGCCGTCATTCTTGCCGGCGGTACGTTCATGCAGGCCAATTGCTGCACGACTGAAGCAGCACTGCTGAACCCGACGACCTTGACGTGGACACCGACGGGCGCAGGGAAGTTCACTGTTAATGATGAGGAAGGCTGGACACTACTGCCGAACAACCGCGTGCTCACGGTGGATGCCTACGTCTTTGCGTACGACGCTAGAGGCATGAACTCCGAAATCTACGACCCCGCGACGGGCGCGTGGTCCAGCGCTGGCAGTACGATTGTGCAGCTCTGGGACTCTGCCGCAATGTGTGGCGGCAGGAACCATGCTTCATACGAAATAGGACCCGGAGTCCTCCGGCCCGACGGGACCGTCTTCTACACTGGAGCGAACCGTTGCGGTGCCGGCCACACTGCGATTTACAACTCGAACAGCGGAGTCTGGACACCTGGTCCGGATTTTCCGGACTCATTGGACATCGCCGATGGTCCCGCCGCGCTGGAGCCTAACGGAAAGGTTCTGATGATGGCTAGCCCAGGAATCTTTAGGACCGGATCGAGGTTCTTCGAGTGGGATGGGTCGAGCCTGACCGAAGTATCTCCAGCGCCTCACGCATCGAGCGACTCGTCGTTCTATGGCAACTTCGTCGTCCTCCCCACCGGCCAGATTCTCTTCACCGACTTTTTCTTCGTCTCAGTTTACAACCCTTCGGGAACCTACAACCCGGCATGGGCGCCGAGCATCCAATCTGTTCCTAGCCACGTCGCGCCCGGCGGGTCGTACGTCATCTCGGGGTATCTTTTCAACGGTATGTCGGAAGGAGCTGCTTACGGAGACGATCAGCAATCCTCGACCAACTTTCCCCTGGTGCGCATAAAGAATAATAGAACTGGGCACGTGTTTTATAGCCGGACGCACGACCACAGCAGTATGGCTGTTGCTTCCAGCGATTTGGTGTCTACTCATTTCGACGTACCGGCAATCCAAGAGCGCGGCCCTAGCCAACTTGTTGTCGTCGCGAACGGAATCCCTTCTGCTCCCATTGCCGTTACGGTGGATTGAAGATCCAGACGACGGAGTCTTCGCGCAAATTTTAGCGGCGCCTTTTAGTTTTCGGGACTCGTCTTTTCCTGCCATCATTGCCCGAGCGGCGTTGACACTTCAGTGTCGGGCGGCGGTGTAAATTCGAACGCGGACGCGGGAACCGTCGCGCGTGTTTGGTTCGAATACGCCGTCACGATCCGATCGCCGTTTGGCAGCAGCATATCAGTGCGGTCGACACGCAAGTTGTCGTTGATATGCAGATCAAGCTTTTGAAATACTCGCTTCATCGAAGCAGTGCGCGGTAGCAACGCCAGCTCGTATCCGTTGTCGCTCTTGGTCGGAGTGATTTGAAACGTGTTTTCGATGTTTTCCAGATTTAACGCGGAATTGATGGCCGCCACGGTGGAATCGAGCGGCGATCCTTTCCCCAATGGATAACGCTCAGCTGATTTAAAATTGGGATAATAAATCCAGAGCTGGCGTCCGTCGCTTACGGTGATACTTGGAGAGTTGCCCTTCACTTCGCGCCGGAATTTGTTGGGCGGCTGGAACCAAAGATTCTTCAGATCAGCCTCGGAAAGCGGAGCCGTTTTCGCGGTAGATGTTAGCGCTATAAAGGCAAGCACCGCAGTTACGAAAGCACACATGCGGTGATTGTATGTGGTCAGATCGAATTCTCAAAGCATGTGAATTCGTGTTCGTTGAGCGGCAAGCGCACGCATTTGCCGGGACAACACCCTTTGATGACCGACAAGATGCGTGCGCTTCCCCGAGATTGGTGTTCCTAATTTAGTCCTCAGTAATGATGCCAAAGAGACCGTGCTCTTCGTCAGCGATTCCAGCCGTGAAAAAGACTCCATCAGTGAGTGGCAGAAGATCCCACAAGCCGTCAAATTGAAGGGGCGTTCCATCGGCGCGCATGAGCCTCTCGATGAAATTGCCCGTCACCGGATCGTAATTGTTGATCTTTCCGTCACCGAAATTGCCGATCCAAAGCTCGTCTTCAACCAACGCGAGTCCCCACGGCGCGCCGCACTTACGGCGCCGTGATCGATCCGAACAGGCCGTGCGTCTCGTCGTCCGGGCCCGCCGCGAAGAACAGCGTGTTCGTCGGGCCGGCGTTGGCGCCGTTGCCGAAGCCAATGCCCCACAGCCCGTCGATCTCGATCGGCCGGTGGTCGGTGCCCTTCATGACGCCGTGCTCTTCCCAGCCGTCCTCGCCCCTGCGGAACGCGTGGATCCGGCCGTCCCCGAGTGCGTTGAGCTCGCCGGCCGACGCGACCCGCTCGATGAAGTTGCCCGCCGTGTCGAAGGCGTCGACGTAACCGCAGCCCTCGCAATGGAGCTCCTCATCCGGGTCGTCCGGGTCCTGCTTCGCATAGGCGACGTAGATCACGCCGCCGATGTTCTGGATACCGAACGGCGCGTAGCCCTCAGGCAAGGACGGGTCGGTGAACATGCCCGGCAGATTGCCCGGGCCCCACGTGCCGTTGAACACGTCGACGGTGCCGGTGTGGAAGTTGGCCGCGTACAGGTAGTTCGCGCTACCGACGCTGCCGATCGCCAGGCCGAGATAAATCGCGTCCGGCGTGGCGACCCCCTGGATCGCAACGGTCCCGACGCCGTTCCAGCCGTAGATGCTGCCGGTCTCGGTGGCGAAGATGAAGCGCGATGGCATCAGGCCGGTGCCAGCGTCGACCTTGAAGTCGGCCGAGCCGTTGAACACCTGGCCCGTCGGACCGCCGGGCACGGTCACGACCAGGCCGAGCTTCAGCCCGGTGTTGCCGTTGTACAGGGTCGATTTGTTCGTCCCCTCGTCGGAGACCCACCACGGGGAGGTTGCGCTGTGGGACATCCCCCAGCCGTTGACGAGGTCCGGATCGGTGTGCTCGGCCTCGCCGGGGATGTCCGATTGGAGCTTGTGGACGCTGTACAGGTTCTGCGCGTTCGGGTTCTGCGCGGCTGCCGGCAGCGCCACGCCGAGCAGCAACCCGAGGCTCGCGGCAAGCGCGAGGGCACGTCTTGGCCTCGTCATTCCTCCTGCGTGCCTTACTGAAGTGTGAATTGTTTTCATGTTTTCGTTTCTTCCTCCTTGTATCTTATGCCCGTAGAATCGCACAGGGCCGGTGCGCCTGGCGCACGAGAAAAGTAACACCGCTGTTACTTTTCCGGGAGCGCGGTGTAAGTGATCGAGTCGCAGACCGCGGTGTAATGTTAACGGTGCTCGCGCGAGTCGATCGTATAACCGACGTGGCGGACGGTGTGAATCAGCGGAGGATTACCGATCTTTTTTCGCAGCCTACCGATGAACACTTCGACCAGCTTCGTGTCGTACTCGTGCGCGTGTTCCCAAACGCGTTCGCACAGCTCCGTGCGCGTGAACACACGGCCGGGCTCCCGCATCAGGACCTTCAGCAACATCAGCTCCCGCGGAGAAAGTTCGATTCGTTCCGAGCCACGGTGAACATCATGAGTAGCCAGGTCCAGCGTGAGATCGCCGACCCGAAGGTTTAGAATCGGTTCTTCTGGGTAACGCCGCCCCAGCGCGCGCACCCGTGCCACCAGTTCCTGCATTGCAAACGGCTTCGGCAGATAATCGTCAGCTCCAAGCTGCAATCCAGTTACTCGATCATCCACAGCGCCGCGCGCGGTGAGCAGCAATACACGGCTTGCGAGGTGTTGCTTGCGGAGGCGTTGCAACACTTGGAAGCCGTCGATTCCAGGCAGACGGATATCGAGCACGATGAGATCGAAAGGCGTCTTTCTCACTTCGTCCAAAGCGGCTTCGCCATCGTGAACTGCTTTCGGATCGTGGCCGGCCTCAGTCAATGCAGAAGCAATTTGCCGCGCCACAGCAGCTTCGTCTTCGACGATCAGGATGCGCATGGGTCAGAAACGGATGGTAAATTGCGCGGCTAACAGATGATTGTCATCGCCGGGGCCGGTTGTCTCGTGTTGAAAACCATACTGCAATTTCAACTGCGTGTGTGGTGTAAAACGATAAGCTGCAGCGATGTCGATCCTGCCGAGATCTGGACTCCAGTGAACACTTTGGCCATAGCCATTACTGACATTACCGAAGAGTTGTTGGTTCCAGCGAATCGCGCCGAATAGTTGCGGCGTAAATTTGTATTTCGCTTCGATGTAGTAGGCAAAGGTATCTGCATCTCCAACTCGAGGCACTTCAAACCGTGCTTCGTAAAACTCGGCCCAAACCTGTAAGTGACGCCAGGCAAAGCTGACGTCTTGTCCGAGGACAAACTCCCGATAATCATCGAGATCGCGGCCGGGCGGCAAAGTGGATTCGGCCTCGCGCCGAAAATATGGGCCTTCGCTTGCTGACAAACCAAAATTCCACGCCTCGTTAGGCCGGAAACCAACGCGCCCGCTGAAAGTCGGATTTTCGAATCCTTGCTCAGTCACGTTCCAAGATTCCGGTCGCGACGACAACGACGCGTTCTTCATTTCAAAGGCGTAATCAAATCGAGCCAGCCGGCCGGAGACTGAAATGCCGCTCGCATAACTGGGTCCCCAGATTACCGGATTGAACGCGTACTTTTCGTAGTAGTAGGGGGCGTAGATGAAATACAGCGGTGAGGACGGAGCGGATTTGTCCTGAATTGCCGTCATGTTTTCATAAACTAGCGGGGCGTTAATGAATGGATTCTCCCACGAGAGATGTCGCGGAACCCAATTACCGACGACCGTCGCGAACTTCCCGATTTGTACCGTCAACCGACCATCCTCCCACGGCGTGACCCGCAACGCGTACTCGTCGAGCCGCACTTCAGCGCCATGATTGCTGGGGTCAAAACCGCGATCGAGTCGCGACTGCGCGAAGAAATAAATTTGTGACCCGAGTTGGGCGTCGAGAAACACCGTCAGACGTGGATTGAAGAGATTGTCGATCTCTGAGTCGATGAGGCCGGGCGCTGGCTGTTGGAAGTTATAAAATTCAAGATCAACTGTGCCGCTCAATCGGACTCGGAGATTATCGTGAAACGCGGAAAGCGTGAGGGTGTTATCGAGCTGGTCGAGAAAATCATCAACATCGAAGGCTGAGGCTGTGCAGGCAAAAACGCACAGGCTGAGAGCGCCTAACTTCATGCAATCTTACTAACACCGTCGGCGGCAGGAAAGCGCACTTCAAACTCAGTCCAATCGTTTTCGGAGCGCACCAGGTACAAATCGCCGCCGTGCAGCCGTGCCAGTTCGCGAGCTAAATTCAAACCCATCCCGTGCCCCGAAGCAGCTGAAGGAGTCGAGCTGTGATGGAACCGCTCGAAGATGTTTTCGCCGGGTGGAATTGTGCGGCCGGTATTTCCGATGTTCAGCACGATGTCGCTGGCATTGGCATGTGCGCTGACCCGAATTCGCCCCCCAGCTCGATTGTACTTTCGCGCGTTCTCCAGGAGATTTTGCACAATGAGCGACGTGTACCGTTTTTCGCCGGCCACAAACAGACCGGATGGAAATTCCTTCTCGATTTTTACGTCGAGCGAATCGGGAAGCGCGCCAAGATCGTCCAGCCACTCGTCAACGACCTGGCTGAGAGCTACCGGCGTCGAGGCGATTTCAAGATGGCCAGCGTCCATGCGCGACAACAAAAGCAAATCGTCGATGACGCCGGTCAAACGATGTGTTTGATGGAGCAAGGCGGACAACTCTTCGTAAACCTCAGGCTTAAAATCCTCGCGCGCTAGCAAGGATTCCAAACCGAGTCGAAAAACGGTGACCGGGCTTTTCAACTGATGCGAGGCGTCCGCAGAATATCTTGTGGATCGCTCCAGTTCCTCAGCAGTCGAAGCGAGGGCGGCTTCGGCGCGTTTTCGTTGTGCGCGATTCTCTTCCGAATCGAGCGCCAGCTTTTTCACCGGCATGGACAGCCTGAGCGCGACCAGGTGGCTTGCGACGAACCCGCCTAACAAAAGCAACGCGCCGGCGCCCCCAATTTGCCACCGGAGGCGATGCAGTTGCGCCAGCGAATAGCTCAAGGGATAAACGCAAACTTCGTAAGCAGCCGGAAATAGCGACGCTGGGTTGAGTCGCTTATAAAACACGAGCTGTGGCGCACCAGCAACGTCGACGCGAAAGTAGTTTTCACCTTGGTCAGAATTCGCGAGCGCCCCCGCTAATTTCTCGTTCAGCGATCCCTGGGTGGATCTCGGAAGAGCCTGCAGATGCAGCTGACCGTTTACAAAGATACCGCTCTTCATTCCTGTGTATTTGTCTTCGAGCTCAAGTGGTTCGAACCCGATCACGAGCGCAGAAATCACATCACCGGTGTCGGTAGAAAAGATCGGCGCGGCTATCACTTCAACGATGGATCCATCACCGGCCTGGGTATTTTCCTGGATGTAACCGATTTGCTGCGTATCCGGCAATTTGTCCAAGGCGAGCTGCGCTTCGGTTTTGGCGTCCAGCTCTCCAACATTGTAAGGATT
>WNGA01017038.1_pt1 | contig 10538 bp, 15 predicted proteins | sample 5400061 | NCBI WGS metagenome assembly WNGA01 (sample SAMN13153366, study PRJNA577476) | soil metagenome | isolation source: 100 cm soil or saprolite under grassland replicate 2 | place: USA:California | collected 2016-06-15
CGTGATGAAGCTGGCCCATGCGGCGGAGGGATTGGGCCTCGATATCGAGTTTCATGGCCCTGGCCCGGCACAACGCCAGTGCATGGCCTCCGTCCGCAACACCAACTACTATGAGATGGGCTTGGTTCACCCGAAAGCGCCAGCAAGCCATGATATCCGGCTCTACACCGGTGGCTACCGCGACACGCTCGACGCGATCGACGCGGACGGCTGCGTGCCGGTGCCGCAGGGCCCTGGGCTGGGGGTCGAGATCGATTGGGAATGGGTCGCCCACAATCGCACGAGTATGGTGACCTACTAAGCACATCCATGCACGCTTTATGGTAGCGTGCGCCCATCGCGGGTGCACGACCGCTCAATCTGGATGCGCCAGTCGTCGATTTCGACAGGAGGAGGAACATAAGTATGCACGTGCGCGAACATTTATGGCGTATTCTTCGCGGGCGAACTCCAGGCGTGGTGGATCCCCTGCTTTTTTGGCACGCCACCGGATCGGATAGCGCGCTACCGTGCGATGTTTGGCAAGACCCATGCGTTTTTGCCGGAGCGCAATGGAATCGTGCCCAATACGATGCATGTCGTCCTTCACAGCGCGACCCTCGCGGCGCTCCTGGTCGCGCTCCGGCTGGTCATGCTGACCGCAGCGGATGCACGCCAACCAGCTCATGGCGCGCGAGTAGAACAGCTGGCCAGTGCTGGTGCCAACATACACGCACGCCGGGTCGCACCTATCCACCGCCAGGTTTTCGCGCAGCACCGTGATCCAGGCGTTTGCCGGCAGGCCCACGCTCAGCCGTTCCCAGCTCACGCCGCTGCTGCGGCTGCGCCAGACGGCCATTTGCTGCTCTGGCATGATTCGCTGGTTGTCGGACACATGTGGCACGACATAGACAGTGTTGGGGTCGTATGGGTGCAAAGCTAGCGGGAAACCGAAGCGCGATGGGAGACCTTATCTGGCCCGCTGGTCAGCTGGTGCTGCACCGCCAGCGCCGCGGCCTCGGTGCGCGAGGCCGCGCCCAGCTTACCGAGAATACTGCTGACATGGAACTTGACGGTCGCGCGGCTGATATTCAGGTGCGCGCCGATCTGGGTGTTGGTCAACCCGTGTACCATCAGCGCCAGCACGTCCTGCTCGCGGCAGGTCAGATCCGCGACTGGTTCGGGCGGCGGCAGCAGCACGGGCGCGCGCGGGGAGCGCACCATGTTCGCGATCGACGTCGGCGCCAGCGTCGGCCGCCCCATGTGGGCCACCCGAATGCCGGCAGCCAGATCGCCGGTGCTGGAGTTCTTCAGCAGATAGCCTGCGGCGCCGGCGGCCAGGGCGCGCTGAATCAGGTCGTACTCGTTACAGCTGGTCAGTACGAGCACCTGAACGTTCGGGTAGCGCTCGCGGATGGCGCGGGTCGCCGCGACGCCATCCACCTCGGGCATGAGCAGATCCATCAGCACCACATCTGGCTTGGCCGTCGCGCAGAGCTCGATCGCCTCGGCGCCATTCTGGGCTTCGCCCACCAGCACGAAATCATTGAAGGCCAGCAGCAGAGTCGCCAATCCACGCCGAACCACCAGGTGATCATCGACCACGAGCACGCGAATCGAGCTAGTCATGGCAGTATTCCCCTTTCAGATGTCGATTACACGACTTACGTGACGCCTGACATGCGATTCTTCGCAGCGATTGCTCGCAGCCGTACTTCGTCGTTTGGGCGTTCGCCGCCCGGCGAACGCCCAAACGACGAAATACCAGAGCGCACACAGGCAAAGAAGTCTCAGAATTGGCAGAAATATGCACATCCTAACGGAACTGTGGCTATCAGCGCCAAGCAGATGACGAAGATGCGGATCATCTGTGGCGGCCCCCGCCTTCAGATGGGCCAGCCGGAAGGTCGCCGGGTGTGCTGTACGAGGAGCAATCCCCACATCGTGGCAATTGCCGTCTGAATCAGCAGTGCATTCATGCTCATCACTCCGTCACGACCGCTGCGTCCCTTTCTGGTGGCACAATCTGGGGCTGTGTATTTGTCGATGCGTTTAGTCTAAGCTGTGCGTCGCGTCCGCGCATCGGCAAAATAACGCGATCGTATGCCTGTTCCTGGGCAGCGCGAGCGCGAGGGTGGAAGACGATCCAGGCAATTATGCCTATGACAATCGGGGGCCATGGGGTGCGGGGGACGGCGCAGCCGCCCCGATACCCCATCAACCGGCGAGGGAGTGAGAGTTACCAGCTAAGCTCGTAAGACGTGGTAGATCCAAAAGGGGAGCGACTCACGCAAGCTGAGTTGTCGTACTGCGCCACCTTGCCGAGATTGTGCAGCACGCCCGCGATGACCCGTTTGCTGCCCATTACCCGCAGCAGCGCTAGACTTTCGGAATAGAACGCGGTCGCCTGCCGGTAGGCGCCTTGGAGCTGGGCTACTTCGCCAAGCAAGTTCAGCGCTTCGGCAATGCCGCCGTTGTTGCCCAGCTTGCGCCACGGCTCCAGCCCTTCCTGGCAGATCGTGGCCGCGCGCTGGTAGTCGCCGTCGCGCCGCGCCAGATCGCCCAAGCGCTGCAATGTCTCAGGAATATGCCAGGTGTCGTCGACAGCGCGCGAGAGCGACACAATACACGCGGTCGCTGAACTGATCAAGCAGCTCGGCCGCCACATGAAGCGCCAGGCGAGTCTTGCCCGCGCCACCTGGGCCGGTGAGCGTCACCAGGCGTACGTCGTCGCGGCCCAGCAGCGCACAAATATTCGTGACCTCCCACTCACGGCCAATCAGCGCGCTGGGCTGCGCCGGCAGGTTATGCCGGCGCTGATCGAGCGTGTTCAGCGGCGAAAAATCGGTCGGCAGGTCGGGGGCGAACAGCTGAAAGATCTGCTCCGGGCGTGTCAGATCGCGGAGCCGATGCACGCCCAGATAGCGGAGCGCCAGGTCGGGCGGCAGCTGGTCGCGCACTAGCTCGGTCGTCACCAGCGAGAGCAGAAATCTGGCCGCCATGCGCCGCGGCCAGCAGACGAGCGGTGCGGTTCAGCGGTGGGCCGAAGTAATCGCCCCCACGCAGTTCGGCGACACCGGTGTTCAGTGCCACACGGATTCGCAGTGGCTCGGCCGTTTCCCAAGGCTCAGCCAGGATCGTGCGCTGGGCTGCTACGGCCGCCGCCAGCGCGTCGGAGGCGTTGCCGAAAACGGCGTGGCTGCCGTCGCCCACCGTCTTGAAGACTACGCCGTAGCGCGACTCGATCGCCTCCCGCAGCATGGCGTCGTGGCGTGGCAGAGCCTCGGACATCGCGTTGGTGTGCTGCTCCCAGAGATTCGAGCTGCCCGCGATATCGGTGAAGAGAAATGTTACAATTCCGATCGGCAGGTCGGACATAGATTACCTCAGCTCGGTGCGGGGGCATTATAGAACTGATAAGAGCGCTACAAGCAGAACTATTGAACCGATCGAGTGCGACAGCCCGGCCAGCGGCACGTTCCGGTTCCTACCCACATCGTGCGTCGGCCCTCCCCACTCGGCGAGCAGGCGCACTCCCCACCTGGCTGATGTTGCCGGCGGCGATCGTGGGTATGCTACTCGTACGACAGATATGCGTCGTGATCGATAGCCGGCTGCGGCGAAGGGTACGCGTGGCTGCGCGATTGCAAAGAGCCACAGCCGCGCCCTCAGTTCCGGCCAGAAGAGGAGCCCGCACCATGAACGATAAGGACATTCAGCAAGCCGTCCTGCGCGAGCTCGAGTGGGAGCCGCAGGTCAAAGCGACCGAGATTGGTGTGGCGGTCAAGGATGGCATCGTCACGCTCGCCGGCTCTGTGGATAGCTATACCAAGCGATATGACGCCGAGCGTGCCGCCAAGCGCGTCCACGGCGTGAAGGCAGTGGACAACGACCTGGAAGTGCACCTGCCCTCGATCAGCGAGCGCACCGATGAAGCTATCGCCCGCGCGGCGCTGCGCGCGCTGGAGAGCCACATCACCGTGCCGTGCGAGCGGATCAAAGTGACCGTGCGTGACGGCTGGATCACGGGCCGGCCAATACAAATATCACGACATCGAAAACGCGGCGGCCCACTTGCACGGGATGATCGACACACTGAAGCGGGAGATCAGTGTAAACGAATAATCCCTACTATCGCGACGTTCAGCGGGCGTCACTAATGCCGTACTTTACCGTGTGGCGTGAGCGACAACGGCTATACCATCGACGCGCTCACCGATTCGGCGCGGACACCCAGGTCTACGGGTTCCTTGCTGGCTCCGGCCTCGCCAAATCGTGCGAGGCTGAGGTCGTCGGCGAACTGGTCGAACTACAACAGCGGACCGGGGAGTACGCGCCACGCGTGTAACGGGATCTTGAAGATTCAGGTTCCCAAGGCCGCCACTGGCCGGCGCAAGGTCATCCGGATCGGGCAGTCGGCGTAACCAGTGCGTTCACGAGCGAGCAGCCCTGAGCTGATCGGGACCGGCGCGTAGTGCGCGCTGGACGCCCTTGGGCGGCGCTCGCCCAGCTGCGCAGCGAAAAGCAGCTCGTGATCGTGCCAGAGGCACGCATCTCTTCGAGAGCCAGGCGTGCTGGATGCGGTGGCGCAGCTGGCGCGAAGGACGGACCTTGACCCGGTCTGCACCAGGAGGATCTGTATGAATATGAGCGGAGATCGACTCGTCACCGTCTTCCTCTGCGGCGACGTTATGACTGGACGCGGCATCGATCAGATTCTACCCCATCCGAGCGATCCGCAGATCTACGAAACGTTCGTCTCGGATGCGCGCACCTACATCGAGCTTGCCGAGGATGTCAACGGTCCCATTCCGCGGCCGGTCGACCCTTCGTACATCTGGGGAGATGCGCTGGCTGAGCTGCAGCAGGTCGCACCCGACGCACGGATCGTGAACCTCGAGACCAGCGTGACGGTCAGTGACGAGCCCTGGCCCAAGCGCATCAACTATCGCATGCATCCAGCGAACGTCGGGTGCCTTGCCGCCGCCGGGGTCGACGTCTGCGTCCTCGCCAACAATCATGTGCTCGACTACGGCTATTCCGGGCTGGTCGAGACACTGGAGACGCTGCATCGCGCCGGGCTGAAGCCGACCGGCGCAGGCCGGATTCTACCGGAGGCGCGCAGGCCCGCCGTGGTCGATCTCGCGGTCGACTTCAGAGTCGTCGTCCATGGCTTGGGAACGGAATCGAGCGGCATTCCTCCGAGTTGGGCCGTAGCCGAAGACCGCCCGGGCGTCGACGTCCTGTTCGATCTTTCGGAAGAGACGGTCGCGGCAATCGAGGAGCGCGTCCGAGCAGTCAAGCGGAGCCAGGATGTCACGATTGCCTCGATCCACTGGGGCACCAACTGGGGATACGAAGTGCCGTACGAGCGCGTCCGGTTTGCGCACCAGCTGATCGACAGCGGCGTCGACATCGTCCATGGCCACTCGTCCCATCATCCGCGTCCGATCGAGGTCTATCGGAATCGACTCATCCTCTACGGCTGCGGGGACTTTATCAATGACTACGAGGGAATCCGCGGGTACGAGCGGTACCGAGCTGACCTCGTGCTCATGTACTTCGCGACGCTGAATCCTGCCAGCGGCGACCTGGTCCAGCTCCGCATGATACCGATGCAGACCCGCAAGATGCGGCTGAACCGAGCAGCACCTCGCGATGTCGAGTGGCTGATAGATCGGCTTTCGCGAATCAGCATCGATTTCGAATCGTGGGTCGAGCAGGCTGAAGATGGCAGCCTGCTGCTGCGCTGGTAATGAACAGTACGATGCAGGCCAGGGTCGGGGGCGACCTGCGCTATACCAGCGAGCAGGAGGCCACGATCGCTCCGGATGCGATCGTGTGGGGCAGGTCGCGCGCGCGGCGCCCGCGGTGGATCGCAGCCGCAGCCCGCTCGGGCTGTGTGAGCGAACCGAATGATCACGTGGTGATGAAACTGCGGATCGTCTGCATCGCTATGGGAGGGACAGCCGATGCACTCTCCGAGCGACATTCTGGTGATTGATGACGATGCGTCGAGCGCCGAGGCAGCTCGCCCGCGCGTTCGCGTTCCTTATTTTAGGGGGTGATTCTCGCGCTGATCACGAGCGTCGTCTTTCTGCTGACCCAGCTCCTGGATGGACGTACACATGCGCCAGCGTTGCTACGGGATGCCGCGCTCATCTGGGTCGCGAACGTCCTGACGTTCGCGCTCTGGTACTGGGAGATTGACGGCGGTGGACCGGCAAAGCGTCACCGCGACGGATACGCCAGCCGCGATTTTGTGTTCCCACAAGTAGCGATTGGGCTGGCAACCGACGCCATGGTATCCCAGTTTCGTCGATTACCTGTTTCTGGCGTTCAACACAAGCACCGCGTTCAGCCCCACGGATACCGCAGTGCTCTCAGCACGAGCAAAGATTCTGATGATGCTCCAGGCCATGCTCTCCCTACTAGTGTTGGCGGTGCTGGCCGCCCGCGCGATCAACACGCTCTAACCCGCGCGCCGTTCGCTCGGCCCATGCTCCGGATGGGCTGGCCCGCACCTCGCCACCTGGCCAGCCAACAAACTCGCCGCCTGACTGATCTCGCCGCGCTTGTGATGCTGTAGAGTAGCAACATCTCGTGATGCATCCGGCAGCTTGTGATACAATTGCAAGAGGGAGTAGCATCAAGCACCGTCGGCACCAAAGGTACCTGCCATGACCATCGATACCCCTATCCATACCAGCGAGCAGAGTATCGACCGCGTCCTGCGCGCTGGTCGCCCCGTCCTCCTGGAGTTCTGGGGGAACGGCTGCGCGCCCTGCGAGCAGCTCAACCCAGCGCTCGATCGCCTGGCCGCAACCTATGCCGGCAAAGCCCTGATCGCCAAAGTCGACGTGCGCGATAACCCGGCGCTGGCCCGGCGCTATGGCATCAGCCGGCTGCCCGGTCTGGTATTTGTGAAAGACGGCGCGACCGTGGCGCAGACAAGTGGCGCGCTGCCCGAGGCCACACTGCGCGAGTGGCTAGAATATCTTGTCGCGGGCGGGCCGCGCCCGGCGCTCCCCGAAGGCCCAAGTGTATCGCTCGACGGCACGCCCGTCGATCGCGCGGCGGGCAACGCTGCGGCAGGGCCGAGCGCCACCAATCGCCGGCCAGCAAACTCAGCGCACCCAGCGGAGCCCGGCGCCCCGGTGGTGGTGACGGATGCAACATTTGACCAGCTAGTGATCGACAACAAACTGCCGGTGCTGGTGGATTTCTGGGCGCCGTGGTGCGGCCCCTGCCGCGCGATCGCGCCGGCGGTCGAGCAGCTGGCGAAGGATTTCGCCGGCCGGGCCGTCGTCGCCAAGCTCAATGTGGATGACAACCCACAGACGGCCCAGCGGTTTGGCATCAGCGGCATTCCGGCGCTGTTTGTCTTCAAAGGCGGCGCGGTCGTCGAACGGCTGCTCGGCGCGCGGCCAGCGCAGGCGCTGCGCGAGGCGCTCGCCCGCCACGTAGCCGGCGCTTAATAGCTGGAAGAGGCCGAAGGCCTCGCCCTACCGCCCCTGATTGCAATCGTCACGCCCCGACCCGATCCTCTGGCATTGCCCACGCGATCTACCTGGCCAACTGACTGGTGCCTGATCTCCCCGAGTGCCCGATGCTATCAGGCTGCCGGCGTGCTAGGCTGGTTATGTTAGGACTTACGCGTTGCCTGGATGTGGTCATTCACAAGGGCCGCGTGCGCGGCCGCGACGTAATCGTGCCAGTCGACTGGATCAGCACAATCGATGAGCGCGGCATCTCGCTGGCGGTGGATCGAGCGGCGCTCGATCAGCTCCCACCCTATCGGCCGCAAAGCATCATCGCCGCCGACGTGAAGTAAGCACTCTGGTCGGATGAAGTGATTCACGCGCTCGACCTCGACACGATCGATGTCGCCGTCAATGATGGCGTCGTGATCCTGAGCGGCCATGCCACGACGCCGACAAGCAAAGCGCGGGCCGAGCGCGCCGCCCGCCAAGTGCCGGGGGTGCAAGGAGTCGTCAACCAGATCGTGACTGACGGCGAAGTTGAATTAGAGGTCGCACAGGCGCTGGCGCACGACCCACGAACGCGCGGGCAGCATATCTTTGTTAGTGCCAACCACGGCATTGTGACGCTCAGCGGCGCGCTCGACAGCGCCGATACGCGCGCCGCTGCCGAAGAAGTCGCCGGCAGCGTGCCGCTGGTGCGCGGCGTGATCAACGAAATCCAGGCGCCGGGCGTGGTCGTGGATCCGGCGAAGCAGCGCGTGTTGCAGCCACAGATCGGCCATGATGTTCATGCGGATGACGCGCTGCTCGGGCGAGTCGAGCTGGTGGTTATCAGCCCGCGCAACCGGCGCGTCACCGCGTTCGTCGCTCGTGGGCGGCTGCCGGCGCTTCCGCATGCTGAGGCAGATACGAGCCCGGTCGATATTCCGCTGGTGGAACGGCAGCTCCTCATTCCGATCGATGTGGTTCTTGACGTAACAGAGGGCGGGGTGTTGCTGACGATCAGCCTCGCCGAGGCGACACGCTACCCCGACTTCAACCCAAGCGAGTTTGTCGCGCCCGATCCAAGCTGGCAGCCACCCTACCCCTATACGCACGCCGATGTCATGTTCGAGCTGAGCCAGGCCGACATCAGGCATACTGCGCCCACGCTCGATCTGGGTGCGGATCAGCCGCCAATCTGGCAGCAGATCAGCCGCGGGACACCGGTGTTCTTCCTCGACGGCGTCATGGGCACCGTCGATCACGTCTGGCTCGATCCAGGCCATGAAGGAGTCGGGCAGATTGTCGTCCGCGCGGGCGGGCCGCTGCCGAAGGATACAGTCATCCCGCTCGCGTGGGTGCGGCGGCTGGACGAAAACGGGATTTATGTCGAGGTCGCTGCGGAACAATTGGCGGCGCACCCCGAAGCCGCTGCGTTACGAGCGCGGCCGGCTCAATCGGCTGGGAAGTAGGAGGAGAATCACATGATGTTATTACCGATCGGGGCGACGGTTCGCTGTCGTGATGGCGCGGCGGGCCGGCTCAAATATGTCGTGATCGATCCCGACGACGGCGAGGTGACGCATCTGATCGTCGAGCGCGGGATGCTGCTGCGCCGCGACCCGGCGCTCCAACGCCAGGTGGCCGAGCTGCGCGCGGTGGAGGCCGCCTACCGCACGGTATTCGATGAAGATCACGATCTGCCATACAAGCCGCGCATGGCATTGCTGGAGCGCCTTCGCCGCGAGCCGCCTGCGTCGCACTTCGATCTTGTCAGCCGCGCCGACCTGGAAACGCTGGCGGAGGTGCGCAGCCCAAACGCGCCGATCTTCAGCCTCTACCTCGATCTGCGGCCCGAGATTCGCAAAGACCAGCCACCGCAGCTATGTCTCAAGAACATGCTGCGCCAGGCCGAGCAGCAGCTGCGCCCCGATCAGCGCTCGCACGCATACCGCGAGCACTGGCGCGAAGAGACCGCCTATCTACACGACTGGCTCGATCAGGAGCGGCCGCTCGAAGGCCGCGGGTTAGCGGTGTTGAGCTGCCAGGCGATCGGCCTCTGGCGCGCGTTCCACTTGCCGGTTCCGGTGCGCGATCAGCTGGTGGCCGCCGATCGGCCCTACCTGCGCCAGCTCGCCACTCTGCTGGATGAGTTCGAAAGCTACCTGGTGGTGCTGATCGATTCCGGCACCGCCCGGTTGATCGAGATGCGCCTGGGAACCGCCGAAGAGCTCGCCGATGTGCAGGGCTATGTGCCGCCCGCGACCGGAAATGTCGCCGAGAAGACCGGCCACAAGCACGATACCTTCCTGCGCCGGCATGCGCGGCACGTGGCCGAGCGCGCCGAGGAGCTCTGGCGTGAGCGCGGCGTCAACTGGCTGGTGATCGGCGGCACCGAGGAAGCCTTGGGCGAGCTGCGCGGCCAGCTGCCGAAGCCAATGCGCGAGCGGCTGGCCGGCGAGCTGCACATTTCGCCCGAGGCCGAGCTTGGCCAGATCCTCGACCGTGTGCTCGTGCTCGAAAGCGAGCAGGAGCGGCGAGTCGAAGCCCAGCGCGTCGAGGATCTGATCACGGCTACCTACAAAGGCGGTATGGGCGTGTTCGGGCTGGAAGAGACCCTGCTCACGGTCGTGGAAGAACGCGTCCGGCTGCTGGTCGTCGAGGAAGAGTTCACGCATGCCGGCTGGGAATGTCCCAACTGTGGCTTCATAGCAGCGGCGAAACAAGAAATATGCCCGCTGTGTGGAACGACGCTCAACCCGCAGCTCGACGTCGTGGAGCTCGTGCTGGAGCGTGTGCTCGATCAGGGCGGCGAGATTGAGGTGTTGCGCAGCCCTGAATCGCGCCAGAACCTGGCGAAGTATGGCCGGATCGGCGCGCTGCTGCGCTACGCCTACACAGTGCCACCAAAGGCGGAAGGCGAGTAATTGACAGGACTTAGGCAGTCGGCGATTCAGCTGGGATGCCCAGATTCAATCGATCGAGATCGGCATCTGGGTCAAAGACGGAGTAGTGATTTTGACAGGTTATGCCGATAGCTACAGCAAAAAGAGCGCCGCAGAACAGATCGCCAAGCGCATCGCCGGGATCAAA
>WNGA01020985.1_pt1 | contig 10537 bp, 9 predicted proteins | sample 5400061 | NCBI WGS metagenome assembly WNGA01 (sample SAMN13153366, study PRJNA577476) | soil metagenome | isolation source: 100 cm soil or saprolite under grassland replicate 2 | place: USA:California | collected 2016-06-15
CGGGACAGGGTCTACAACCCGGACCTCCAGCGCGACGTCGGCCAGGACTCGATCCACTACCACACCGACTTCCAGGGACAACTGCAGCGCTTGAACCAGGCTCTCTCCGGCTACAACCAGGCGCCGGGCGATCTCTTCAAGGAGGACCTGGCGGAGAGACGCAAGAGGCTCGACGCCTACCTCGCCCAGTTCAACGATCTGGCGAAGACGGACATCGCGTCCTTCAACAAGACCGCCGCCGAGCAGGGAGTGCCGACCCTCTTCGCCGGCGACTCGATCCAGGTCCAGCCACCGGGAATCTAGCCGTCGCTCCGCGCTGCGCGAGCGACGCGGCTTCGCCGCCGGCGGACGGCTCGGCCGGATGCGGCCTCGACCGTCCGCCTCGTCGCTCGCTCCGCGCTGCGCTCCCGCGGCGCGAGCCTCCTCCCTCGCTTCGCTCCGGAGACTACTCGCGCCGCGAGCACCGGCAGCATCGCGGTGATCGATTGGATGTATCGCTGAGGATGTGTCGAGGTAACCCTTACTTGTCATCCTGAGCGAAGCGAAGGATCTGCTCTCGTCGCGCCGCGAACGAGAACGGGTTTGTGGTTAGAAGAACGCCTTTCGCCGTTACAAGGATGCGCCGCGGGTCACGGGGTTCGAAAAGGTTTGGGACCCGGGGTGCCGTGGCGGGGAACGACCGTCAATCCACCGGGTGTCGGTGTGGGCGTGGGAGGCGAAGAGACTCCGGTGAACACGCGGCCGACCCGATTGCCTCCGGCCTCGGTGAACCAGATGTTGGCATCGGGGCCGACCGTAATGCCTTCCGGGAACGTCGAGGAACTGGGGACCACCGCCTCCGGCTTGAAGACGCCGGCCGTCGTCATATGACCGATCCTGTTCAATCCGTTCTCCGTGAACCAGAGGTTCCCGTCGGGGCCCGCGACGATGCCGATCGGCCCCGAACCGAAGGGGAGGAAAAAGACGTCGAACTGGCCCGTCGTCCTCAGCTTGACGATGCAGTCCTGGCCGCGGTCGGCCACGTAGAGGTTGCAGTCTCCGCCAGGATCCGCCGCGATGCCTCGCAGATTCGAAGCGGGTCCCGTGTTGGCGACCTCCGTGATATTTCCCGCCGTGTCGATCCTGCCGATCCTGCCGATCTGTTCGGTGAACCAGAGGTTGCCGTCCCCGCAGGGACCGGCCGTGATCGCTCTCGGCTTCGATCCCGCGGTCGGGATCGCGAACTCCCCGAGGAGCCTGCCGGTCGTGTCCATCTTGCCAATCCGGTTGGCGCTCTCCTCAGTGAACCAGAGATTGCCGTCCGGTCCCATGGCGATGCTTTCTGGCGGACTCCCGACGGCGAATTCCACGAGCGTCCCGTTGACTTCGATCCTTCCGATTTTGCTCGTTCCCCCCTCCGTGAACCAGAGTCTTCCGTCCGGCCCGACGACAATGCCGTGCGGCGCGCTCCCGGCCGGGAGCACGATCTCGCGCAACAGGTTGCCATTGCTGTCCATCTGCGCGACCTTGCTCGAGTCCTCCTCGAGGAGCCAGATGTTTCCGTCCGGGCCGGCGACGATGCCCTGCGGCTTGCCGAAGATCTGCGGGAACTCCTGGACGGAGAAGGTCTGCGCGGTCAGGAAGCTCGCGGCGCCGAACAGAAGGATCGGGGAAAGCCGAGACCGGACGCCCGTCTTCATGGATATGACTCCAGGGGGAAAGGAATCATAGCCCACGCTGCGTGCATGCCCCGCTGACACTCTTCCTGCAGCTTTTGACCTGCGCGAGAAGTGTGGATTCATCACACGTCTCAGAGGAGGTTGATATGAGGAAGATTCTCGGATTCGCAATGGCCATCCTGCTGAGCGCGGCGTTTTCCCTGGCGGCGGAGAAGACCTGGTCGGGCAAGATCAGCGACAGCGACTGCGGCCGCTCGCACAAGGCCGCCATCGAGCACGCCGGTAAGAAAATGAGCGACCATGACTGCGTGATTGCCTGCGTCAAGGAGCATGGCGGCAAGTACGTCTTTGTGTCGGGGACCAAGATCTATCAGATCTCCAACCAGGATTTCGCCGGCCTCGAAGAGCACGCCGCGCACAACATCAAGCTGACGGGTGAGATGACCGACGACACGATCAAGGTCTCCAAGATCGAGATGGCAGGCAAGAGCTAGGTTTCGTCCGGCGCCGCATGACTGTGCAGCCTCACGAGTTCTTTGTGCGAAAGACTCCGGTGCGGGACGCGGGCATCTTCACGGTGACGACCGCGCCCCGATCCGCGTTGTTCGCGGCCGCGACGCTGCCGCCGTAGCTCTCGACGATGGACTTTACGATTGCGAGGCCGAGGCCCGTGTGGAGCCGGCCGGGCTCACCGTCGCTCTCGGGCCGGTAGCTGAAGAAGCGATCGAAGATCCGCGCTTGGTGCGCGGGAGGAATCCCGGGGCCCTCGTCCGACACCGTCACCGCCGCCGCTCCATCCCGCGACCGTTTGAGCCCCACGCGGACGCAACCGCCGTCCGGAGAGAAGCTCGCCGCGTTGTCGAAGAGGTTCTCGAACACCTGCGTCACCCGCGCCGGCGACGCCCGCACCGCGAGGACCTGTTCCGGCAGCGCGAGCTCGATCCGCACACGCCCCTTCTCGCGCATCCGGAACCGTTCGGCGATCCGGACGAGCAGGCCGTTCAGCGGGACGGCGGACTGTTCTTCCGCTTCGAGGCCCGCGTCGATGCGGGTGACCTCGGCGAGCTGGGAGACCTGCTGCTCCATCCGCGCGACTTCCTCGAGGACGACGGCGAGGAAGCGGCGACGCTCCTCCGGGTCGCGCACCTCCGAGAGCATTTCGGCGGCCGAGCGGATCGAGGCGAGCGGGTTCTTCAGCTCATGCGCCACGTCCGAGGCGAAGGACTCGAGACCGCGCTGGCGGTCCTCCAGACGGACCGTCAGCTCCTCGAGCGCCCTCGCGAGGTCTCCGATTTCGTCCCTGCGGGCGAGGCCCCGGAATGTTCCCCGGAGTCTCCCGCGCCGGTCCTGGATCGCCGCCGCCTCGTCGCGCAGGGCTCGCAGCGGGCGCGCGATCGTCGCCGAGACGAAGAGCGAGAGGATGAGCGCGACGGCTGCCGACGCGGCGCAGACCTTCGCGATGCGCAGCCGGATCGCGTAGAGGTCCTGGAGAATGCGGTACGTAGACTGCGAGACGACGGCCGCGCCCACGACCTCGCCGTCGCTCTCGATGGGAATGGCGCTGGAGAGCGTCACCGAGCGCTGCTCAGGGCTGACCCTCGTCGCCTTTCCATAGCGGCCGGAGAGCGCGGAGCGGACCTCACGGCCGTCCAGATTTCCGCCCGGCGCCTCCTCGCGTTCGGAGGGCGGGGGCGGCTCGACGGGAGGAGAGAGTCTCTTCGGAAGGTCCACGAGGAAGGCGCCGATCCGGTAGAGGAGAGTCTTGCGAACCGGCGCGGAGGCGGGAGGGGTTGCTGGCTTCCTCTCGCGCGGCCCGAGGAGGCTCGTGTCGCCGAGGACGGCGCCGTCCCGATCCACGACGCGCAGCCGCGCGTCCAAACGGAGGTTCAGTTGCCGGAGCACACGCTCGGCCTCCTCGCGCCGGAGCCGGCCGCGGCCCGAGAGGGCAGAGGAGAGGACGCGCCCCTGCTGGACCATGGAACGTTCCTGCGCCTCGAGGAGCTGCCTCTCGTACGTATCGAGGTAGAGCAACCCCGCGACCGGAAGGAAGACCAGGAGCAGATTGAAGGCGAGCAGGCGCACGCCGATGCGAGAAAGCGCCTTCACGGAGATATTGAGCGTTGAAGGAGACCCCGAGCCCCGACTCTCAACTCTGAAGTCTCAACTCTCCGCCCCCGCCACCCACCGGTATCCGAGTCCATGCACCGTGTCGATCCCCGCGAACGCCGCGTCGTGCCCCTCGAACTTGCGGCGCAGTCTCTTGACGTGGCTGTCGATCGTGCGCTCGGAGACCCACGCGTCGTTTGGGTAGGCCTCCTCCAGGAGCTGCTGGCGCGTCTTGACGTGCCCCGGATGACGCGCGAGGGCCTGCAGCAGGAGGAACTCTGTGACCGTCAGGGCGAGGGCTTCGCCCCGCCAGCGGGCCGTGTAGCGCAGGCCGTCGATCTCGAGCGGGCCCGCGCGGAGCATCTTCGCCTCGTCGCGCGCGGAGGGATCGCCGGCGAGCGCCGCCCGGCGAAACAGGACCTTGATGCGGGTCAGGAGCTCGCGCATTGAGAAGGGCTTGCAGAGATAGTCATCGGCGCCGAGCTCGAGCCCGAGCACGCGGTCGAGCTCTTCGTCTTTCGACGTCAGGAAGATGATGGGCAGCGCCTCGGACCGCGAGCGGAGCTTCCGGCAGAGCTCCCGGCCATCCATCCGCGGCAGCAGGATGTCGAGCACCGCGAGGTCCGGCAGCTGCTGGCGAAACGCGCTCCACGCCTCCGCGCCATCGGCGTAGCTGTTGACGCGGTAGCCCTCGCGCTTGACGGCGAAAGCGACCGTCTCCCGGATGTTCTTCTCGTCCTCGACGACCGCGACGAGCTCGCCAAACGGTTCCTTCACGCCCGCAGAATGCCACGCCGCTCCGAAAAGCCCAAGGGCCTGCCATACCTTCGCCACAATTTGCCCCGGCAGTTTCACGGCGCCGCCCCGGCCGCTCCCCGCCGGCGAGGTCTTCTCCCCGTGGAGGTGTCGTCATGGCTCACGAAGGCTCTCGAAAGATCCCGATGCGCGTCGCCCCGCGGTTCCTGCTGCTTCTGTGGCTGGCGGCGCACGGCAAGGCCCAGACGTTGCCGGATCTCGGCCCGCCCGTGCGTACCGACCAGGTGAATTCCGGAAGCCTGCTCATCGCGACCGACACGCCGGGGGTATTCCTTCCGGCGCCGGCGCTCGAGACCGACGTCGCGATCCGCGTGACCGGCATCGTCGCGCGAGCGACCGTCCGGCAGCGCTTCGCCAACACGGCGGGAGACTGCGTCGAAGGCGTCTACGTCTTCCCGCTCCCGGAGAACGCGGCGGTGGACCGGATGCGCCTGACGATCGGCGAGCGCGTTATCGAGGCGGAAATCCGCGAGCGCGTCGAGGCGAAACGGGTGTACGAGCAGGCGAAGGCGGACGGGAGGAAGGCCTCGCTCCTCGAGCAGGAGCACCCCAACATCTTCACGGCGTCCGTCGCCTCTATCGGCGGCTATGAAGAGGTCGAGGTCGAGATCGAGTATCAGGAGACGGTCCGCTATGACGAGGGAAAGTTTCATCTCCGCTTTCCCATGGTCGTTGCGCCGCGTTACAACCCCGCCACGGCCGGCGACGCCGCCCGCATCGCGCCCGCGGTCTTCCGCCCGGGCGAGACGCGCGTCAACCCGGTGCGCCTGCGCGTCGAGCTCGAAACGGGCGTTCGGCTGCGCCGGCTCGGGAGCACGACGCACGCGCTGAAGGCGGCGCCGATTGGCGAGGCGAGCTACGCCGTGACGGTGGCGGACGAGGCGCTCGCAGCCGACCGGGACTTCGAGTTGAACTGGGAGCCGGATCTCGGCGGCGGGCCGAAGCCGTCGGTCTTCGCCGAGAACCTCGACGGCCACGCGTATGCGCTCCTCGTCGTGCTGCCGCCGGATGGAGCCGAGGTGCCCGGCGCGCGGCTCCCGCGCGAGACGATCTTCGTCATCGACACCTCGGGCTCGATGTACGGCCCGTCCATCGACCAGGCGCGCCGGTCCCTCGTCTTCGCGCTCGACCGCATGCATCCCGAGGATCGCTTCAACGTCATCGAGTTCAACAGTGTCATGCGCCGGCTCTACGGCGAAAGTCGCCGCGCCCTGTCCGAGACCGTGCGCGAAGCGAAGGAGTGGGTCGGGAAGCTCCACGCAAGCGGCGGGACCGAGATGCTCCCGGCCCTGCGCGCCGCGCTCGAGGGAGCCAACGAAGGCTCCGAGGTCCGCCAGGTCGTCTTCGTCACCGACGGCGCCGTCGGCAACGAGGAGGAGCTCTTCCGCTACATCCACGATCACCTGGGGCGCAGCCGGCTCTTTACCGTCGGGATCGGATCGGCCCCCAACTCCCATTTCATGACGAAGGCGGCCGAGTTCGGCCGGGGGACGTTCACCTACATCGGCAGTCCCGGCGAGGTGGACGAAAAAATGGGAAGCCTCTACCGGAAGCTCGAGTCCCCGGTGCTGACCGACGTGCGCGTTGAGTGGGACGACCCGGCGGTCGAGGCATGGCCGGGAAAGATCCCCGACCTCTATGCGGGGGAACCTCTCCTCGTCGCGGCGCGGCTGACCGCGGGGGCGGGAAGCGTTCGGGTGTCCGGGCAGCGGTCGGGCACCGCGTGGAGCGAACGGGTCCCGGTCCGTATGTCCACGGACCAGCGGGGAGTGGACCGCCTCTGGGCGCGGCGAAAGATCGCGGCGTTGATGGACCGGATCACGGAGGGAGGCAACCGCGACGAAGTGAAGTGCGAGGTCGTCGAGGTCGCGCTCCGGCATCACCTCGTGTCGGGCTTCACGAGCCTCGTCGCCGTGGACCTGACGCCGACCCTCGCGCGCGGCGCCGTCTGTTCCGCGCGTGCCGTTCCGGTGCACCTGCCCGCCGGATGGGACTACGGCCACGTCTTCGGGGAAATGCCGCAGACGGCGACGCCGGCGAAGCTCTTCCTGCTTCTGGCGGGGGCGCTCGGCGCTCTCGCGATCATTCTTCATCGTGCCGGATCGGGGGGAGCGTCATGACCGGACAGTTCACGACCCTTTCCAGTTCGCCGCCGCGATCGCGCCTCCGTAACGCCTCGATCGTCCTGCTCGTGGCGGCGGGCTTGCTGTTTGGCCAGAGCGCGTGGATCTACGCGAAGGCCTCCGTCGCCCAGGTCCTTCTGCGCCGCGCGTGGAGGCTGACGGTCTCGGGCGGGAAAACGGTCCGGCCGTGGCCCTCCGCGGACACCTGGCCCATCGCGCGTCTTCGCGCCCCGCGGCTGCGGGAGGACATCATCGTGCTCGCCGGCGTCTCGGGACGGTCCCTCGCCTTCGGGCCGGGGCACTTGGACGGCAGCGCGCGTCCGGGGGAGCCGGGCAACTGCGTGATTTCGGCCCATCGCGACACGCAGTTCGCTTTTCTCGGGCGGCTCGAGATCGGAGACATCGTGGAGCTCGAGACTCCCGGGGGCAGCCGGCACCGCTACCGTGTCTTCGAACGACGCGTCGCGAACAAGAAACAGGTCGGCCTCCTCGGGAGCACGCCGGACCCGACGCTGACACTGGTGACCTGTTACCCGTTCGACGCGATCGCGCCGGGCGGCCCGCTGCGCTACGTCGTGCGCGCGCGAAAGAAAGCCTTCTGACGCCGGCACGCGGCGGCCGGGCCGCATGGAGCTTCTCGTTCTTTCGACTTTTCGCGGCCTACCTCGCGGCGGTCGTGGTGGATGCGAGCAGGGCTCCCGGCAGCTCCCCGCGCAGCTCCAGGAGCTTCGCGCGCGCGGCGGTCAGGCCCTGACTCGCCTGTCCCAGCTCATCCTCGGCTTTCGCCGCGTTGATCTCGCCGCGCTCCACGGCGTCGGCCTCGCCGCGCCCTTCGCCGGCGAGCGCCTGCGCGACGCGCAGGGCATCCCGCGCGAAGGCCTGCGCGCGCGTCGCGAGCCGGAACTCCCCCTGGGCGTGCGCCAGGTCCGCCTCCGCGCGACGGACGGAGAGCTCGAGATCCCGCTCGCGCGCGCGGCGGTCCGCGCGAGCCTTCTCCAGGCGGGCGTCGGTTGACGAAGTACTGGTCGAAGTTGTTGTAGTTGGAGAGTCTCAGGTACTGGCCTTCCGCCTGCACGACGGGGAGCCAGGCGTGCTTCTGAAGGTGAGCCGCGCGCTCCAGCACGTTGGCCTGCCGGTCCAGGGCGGCGAGCTGCGGGTCGGCGGCGCGGGCGGCGGCGAGGTTGTCGCCGCCCGCGGGCTCGGCGAGCGCGGCGAGAGGATCCTCGCCAATCTCCAGCTTCTCGGAGCGGGGAGAGCCGATGAGCCAGGCGAGCTCCGTTCGGTCGAGATCCTGCTCCGCCTGTCGGTCGGCCAGCGCCTGCTTGGCGCGCGCGACCTCGAGGCCCGCCTGCTCGACTTCGAGGTCCGTCTTGCGCCCCTCGCGGGCGAGTGCGGTCACGTGTCGGAGGATCGCCTCACGTGCCTCCAGGTCCCGACGGGCATTCTCGATCCGGCGCCGGTCTTCCCAGTTGCGCGCATAGGACAGGACGAGAGCGCGTGCCGTTGAAAAGCTCGCAAGCGCGGAAATGCCCGCCAGGACTTCCGCACCGGCCTGCGCCTCGAGCGTCTGAGCGCGCCGAGCGGGGTCGTAAAGCGTCTGATGCAGCTCGAGGCCGAAAACGGCGGGGACCCTCCCCGCGACGGCGACGGGAAGGCCGCTCGAATATCCGGGAGTCGTTGTCGCAAAGGCCTCCGGGGCGAATCCCGCGGCGGCGGCTCGGCCTCGGGCCGCCGCCTCCGCTGCCGCCGCCCTCGCCGATGCGGCCTCGGGCGCATGGGCCACGGCCAGCTCCGCCGCGCGTTTGAGCGTCAACGGACCTTCGGGAGTCTGGCCGGAGACGGGGAGAGAAGGCAGAGCGGCGAGGAGCAGGAACGCGAGCCCGGGCCTATTCATAGCGGAGAGCCTCCGTCGGGTTGAGGTTAGCGGCGCGGACGGCCGGCACGACGCCGAACACGATTGTGACGCCGCAGGAGAAGAGGAACGCGAGCAGCGCGGAGAGCGGCGAGACACGGACCTGGAATCCGTGGACGAACGGCTTCACCAGAAGCGGCAGCCCCAGACCGACGACGACGCCGAGCAGAGACCCCATGGCTCCCAGCATCAGGGCCTCGAGCAGGAACTGCCGGAGGATATCGCGGCGGCGCGCGCCGACCGACATGCGGACGCCGATCTCCCGCGTGCGCTGCTCGACCGAAGCGAGCAGGATGTTCATGATCCCCACACCGCCCACGACGACCGAGACGGCCGCCGCGGCGATGAACCCCGCGATCAGTCCGAAGGAGATCGTGCGCGCCACGCGGATGACGGTCGTCATGGTCTTGACCTTGAAGACCGAGCCTTGATGATGGCGGTCGCGCAGCAGATCCTCGACGGTTGCGGCGGCGCGCGGGATCTCGGAGAACTCGCGCACCTCGGCGAACACCGTGTCCACGCGGCGCGAGGGGGTGAAGAACCAGGCGACCGTGACCGGGACGAAGATCGAATACGGGGTGATCTCTCCCTGACCCATCGTGTCCACGGGCTTGTCGAACTCGCCGACGACCTGGAAGGTCATCCCGAGAGTGCGGAGCATCTTGTCCGTAGGATGCCCCTCACCCCTGCCCTCTCCCGCCGGGAGAGGGAGAAGATGCCCCTCACCCCCGCCCTCTCCCGCCGGGAGAGGGAGAAGAGTGTCGTTTCCAAAGAGGTCGTGATAGAGCGTGTGGCTGACAACGCAGACCTTTGCGCGCTCCGAGATGTCATCGTCGTCCAGGAAACGGCCCCGGAGGATCCGCAGGTTCTTGCGGACGGTCGCGTAGTTCGGGGTCGTGCCGAGGACCGAGAGGTCCGCGGCGCGGGAGAGGACGGAGACGGTGCCGTGCAGCTCGACGAGCGGGGTGACGCCGGAAAAGAGGTCGGAGCGCGCCTCGATGGCTCGCACGTCCGCGTCGGTAATCTGATCCTCGGTCGTCCGCGACACGCCGGAGGTCACGGTCCCCTCGTAGCTTGCCCAGACCAGGTGGGACCCCACGCCTTCGATCTGGGACATGACAAAGGTGCGCCCGGTCAGACCCAGCGCAACGATGATGATGATCGCGGCCGTGCCCACGACGAGACCCGCCAGCGTGAGCGCCATCTGGACGGGGTGCGTCCGGAACCGGTGCATCGCCGTCTCGAACGTCTCCGGGGTGAACATCGCTATCCCCTGTCATCCCTTCGCTTTTCTCCCCTGTCATCCTGAGCGCAGCGAAGGATCTGCTCTTTCATTCGATCGCCGCCTTCCAGCTCAGGGCAGGCTCTGAGCCCTTCGCTTCCGCTCAGGACAGGCTCCGCGAAGGATCTGCTCTCGTCTGTTCCATTTGCCGGGAGCAGATCCCTCGTCGCGGAGCCTGTCCCGACTTTGAATAGCGCCTCGGTGACGATGACGAAGGCAGCTCGCTTCGCTCGGAATGACATAAAGGGCGGAGGGGCTCCTCGGGATGACAGGCTGTGGACATCAGCGGCTCGAGGTTCTCACGCGGAGGCCGTCGGAGAGGGGGACGGTTCCAGGCAGGATGACGACATCGTTTTCCTTCAACCCGCCGGTGATCTCGACGTCGTTCAAGCCGACGAGGCCGATGGACACGTCGCGCCGGCGGGCGCGGCCGTCTTCGAGACGGTAGACGAAACGGCGGTCGCCGTCGCGGAACAGGGCCGCACGCGGGACCGTTGAGATACCGTGCTTCTCTCCCGTCACGATCTGCACGTTGACAGACGCGTTGGGAGGAAGCGACAGGGTCTTGTCGGAGATCTCTCCCAGCACTTCACCGACCTCGCGGCCGGCGGCCTCGCGCACTCCGGGGGACACGGCGAGG
>WNGA01013322.1_pt1 | contig 10534 bp, 10 predicted proteins | sample 5400061 | NCBI WGS metagenome assembly WNGA01 (sample SAMN13153366, study PRJNA577476) | soil metagenome | isolation source: 100 cm soil or saprolite under grassland replicate 2 | place: USA:California | collected 2016-06-15
CCGACCGTCTCGGCCCCCATCGTCTTGTCGACCGTGCCGGCGTAGGGCATCTAGCCGCCCCGCTTGAGCCCGTACGAGTTGAACAGGATCTGGAGGGCTTCCTCGGGGGAGTAGTCGTAGTCCCAGTTCCGCTGCATCTTCTTGATCCGCTCGACGACGCGCGCGGGCGCCTTCATCGCCTCCGCGGTCTTGATCGCCTCGTCGAAGGTCTTCGAGTGGCTGCGCGTCTGTTCCTCGGGAATCGGACTCGGGCTGGCGCGGACGACGATGCCGACTCCGCGGGCGAAGAGATACGGGTAGACGCCTTCGCCGTGGTGGGAGCCCCGCATCTTGAGGAGCTTCAGCGTGCGGTTGAACGCCCCGCCCACCGGGTAGTACTCGAGGTGGATCGCGCCGTCGGAGAGGTAGATCGGCAGGAGGACGTCCTCCCCGATCGTCTCGCCGGGCTTCGCGTGCTCCTCGACGGTGCACAGCACGACGCCGAGCTCCTTGAGAGTGTAGAAGAGCTTCCCGATCAGCTCGCGCTGCTCGAGTTTCTCCGCCGTCGCCCAGATGACCGGCGTCATCGGGTCGATCACGACGCGCGTGGCGATGTTGTAATCCGCCCGCGCCTTGACGAGCTGCGGCAGCTGCTCCTCGATCATCTTCTTGAAATTCCGGCCCTTGAGGTGGATGAAGAAGAGCGACTTCTCGTAGTACTTGCGCATGTCGAAGCCCATCAGGTCCGCCTCGCGCATGATCTGCTCCGGCGGCTCCTCGAGGGTCACGTACAGGGCCTGCTCGCCCTGCTCGATGCCTTCCATGAGGAACTGGATCGCGAACGTGGACTTGCCCGTCCCGCTCGACCCCAGGACGACGACGGTCGACTTCGGCCAGAATCCGCCTTCGATCAAATCGTCGAGTCCCGGGATCCCGGTCGCCACTTTCTGTACGTCGGCCATGGTGGTCTCTCCCTCGAGACCGCTCCCTCGTGCGGAGGCGGGGGCCTCGCTGGGTCGAATGCGCGATTCGATGCCTGCGGCCTTTTAAGTGAATTCCGACTCCGAAATCGACCCTGATAACAAACGGTCAGAGCTTCTCGCGGACCGCGTCGAGTTTCTCCGCGAGATCCTGGCTTCGCGCGGCGACCGCGACCTCGCCGCGGGTCTTTTCGATCAGGCTGCGCGCGACGTCCTGTTTCCGCTTCAAGGCGACCAACGCGGTCGGGTAGTCGAACCGCATCAATGCGTCGAGGATCCGCTCCATCATCTCCAAGAACGAGGACGCGAGCTTGACGTCGCCGCGCCGCAGGTGCTCGAGCGCGAACCGCCGCAGCTCGCCGACGACATCGCCGAGGCCAAGAAGGTACGCAGTGTCCGTCACGCCGAGCTCCTTGGGGCTGGGCAATGCCTCCGCATCCAGGATCGAGTGGACGATGAACGCCTCGCACGCCTCCTGCATCGCGTTCTCGACGATGCCGGTATGGTAGAGGTCCGGATGGTCCTGGAGGAGGCTCTTCAGTTTGAAGACCTCCTCTCGTGTCTCCTGGAGTGCCGCCGAGACATCGTGGCCACGATGCATCCCCTGGATGACGCTGCCGCTGAGCCGCGCGATCGTGCGGGATGATTTGATCGTGAGTTCACGGACCTCGTCTTTCTCGTCGAGGCGGGACTCGATGTGCGAGATCACGTCGTCGAGATTCTTCACGTCGCGCGCATGGCCCATCCCGTTATATGAGCGTTGGCCCGGGGACGAGCGCGCCGAGTCATCCGCGGATGGTCTGCATCCGCTCGACCTTCCGTTTCACGACCTCGGGCTTCCCGATATCCCGGCGCGCGTAGAAGTTGCCCGCGACGAACGCGAGCGCCTCCTCGGAAATCGATTCGGCCGTGCCGAGATCCGACGCGATGCCGACGACCGCAAGCGCCCGAGACGTCGTCGTGTACAGGTGACCGCCCCGCTCGTCGACGCTTGCGTAGTACAGTCTCGACCCGGTGCGGCGGATGCTCTCCTCGTCGACCTTGAGCTGCTCGCCGGCCTTCGGATGGGAGCCATAGCCCATCGGCACGACGTACTTGCACACGGTCGCTTTGCGGGAGAACCTCACGTTCGACGGAAGGTTGCCGCCGGTGAGGTGCACGCAGACGTCGAGGAAATCGCCCTCGACGACCGGGAGGACGTTCATCGACTCGGGATCGGCGAAGCGCACGTTGTACTCGAGGAGCTTGGGCCCGTCGCGCGTCGCCATGAAGCCGCCGTACAGGATCCCCTTGAATGGGGTGTCGCGGGCAAACATCGCATCGACGGTCTTCGTCATCGTCTCGAGCGCCCGCTCGTACTCGTCTCTCGTGACGAACGGGAGCAGATGGTCCGCATCGCTGTACGAGCCCATCCCGCCCGTATTCGGGCCCTTGTCCCCTTCGTACGCGCGCTTGTGGTCCTGCGCAAGCGGCATCGGGACGAGCGAGCGGCCGTCGCAGAACGCCTGGAGGGAGAACTCTTCGCCGACGAGTTTCTCCTCGACGAGGAACCGTGCGGTCCCGCCAATCTTCTTCTCGAGGATCTCCCGACCGTATTCGAGGGCCTCGGGCTTTGTGGCGAAGTGTTCGCCCCACACTCGGACGCCCTTGCCGCCCGTGAGGCCGAGCGGCTTGATCACGAACTCGAAATCGGAGTCGTTCACGAACTCCTCGAAGCCCGCGAGATTGTCGAACGCCCAGAACTGCGGGGACCCGGGGATCCGGTGCTCTCGCATCAACGTCCGCGTGAATTCCTTGCTGGTCTCGAGCCGAGCCGCTTCCCGCGACGGGCCGACCGTCGGAATCGCGGCGGCCTCGAGCGCATCCGTGATCCCGTTCTCGAGTGGCGCCTCCGGTCCGATCACCGCGAGTTCGATCCCATTGCCTTTCGCCCAGGTGACGATGCGCTCGACGTCGGTCACATCGCCGAGGAGGACGTCCTTGGAACGACGACGGATCCCCGGATTCTGATTCGCCATCGCCGCGTAGATCTCCGCTTGGCTTCGGCGGAGCGCTTCGACGATGGCGTGCTCGCGACCTCCGCCGCCCACCACCAGGACCTTCATGGTTGCAATGCGGAGAAGGCGGAGGCCGGGATTTCTAGTTTCGCGCACTCCGCTGAATTCCGAATCACTTCGGCGTCTGCATGAGCTTGAGGTAGTTCCCCTCAGAATCTTCGAGCGTCACGACACTCCCCCAAGGATAATCGCCGATCTCCCCGACGAACTTCACTCCCTTGTCTCGGAGTATCTTCACGTCGGCTCGGATATCCGTGGTCTTCAACGTGAGGATCGCGCGCTTCGGGGTCGGCTTGCCGTCCGTCGAGTCGAGCCCGACGCGGAGGCCGCCCACGTTCATCGCGCTCCAGTCCTCGCTCTCTTCGATGACCGCTAAGTTCAGCACGTTTCGATAGAAGGCGACCGCGCGTTTCATGTCCTGGACCTCGTAGTAGACGTCTTGAACGCCGGTAATCATCGGCTCCACTCCGAGGGACGAGCGATGGTGGTATCGCGGGATAGTCATTATGGTGCGGCGGGGCCAACGGCTTTCGAGGCGAGCTCGGCCGCGGAAACCGTGTTCGAGAGGAGCATCGCGATCGTCATCGGACCGACGCCTCCGGGGACCGGGGAGATGGCTTTCGCTTTCTGTTTCACCGCGTCGAAGTCGACGTCGCCGACCGTGCGGTAACCGCCCTTCGCGCTCGGATCAGAGACGCGGTTGATGCCCACGTCGATGACGACGGCCCCGTCGCGGACCATGTCCGCCTTGACGAAACGGGGCGAGCCCATCGCCGCCGCCAGGATGTCGGCGCGGCGCGTGTGGGCCGCGAGGTCCTTCGTCGCGGTATGGGCGATCGTCACGGTCGCATTGGCGCCCGGCGCCTTCTGCATCAACAGCGCGGCGAGCGGTTTCCCGACGATGTTGCTCCGGCCCAGGATGACGACGTCCTTGCCTCGGGGATCGTTCCCGCTGCGCATCAATAGTTCGACGACGCCCGACGGCGTCGCGGGCGCGAACCGCGGACGGCCGATCAGCACGAGCCCGACGTTCACCGGATGGAAGCAGTCCACGTCCTTCAGCGGACTGACGGCGGCGACGGCCGCCTCGACGCGAATCTGCGACGGGAGCGGTTGCTGGACGAGGATCCCATGGACCTTCGGGTCGGAGTTGAGGCGACCGATCTCCTGGAGGAGCCGCGCCTCCGAGACGTCCTCGGGCAACTGGATGGTCCAGTGAGCCATCCCCATCTCTTCCGAGGCTTTGCTCTTCATCTTGACATAGAGTTGGGACGCGGCGTTCTCCCCGACGAGGACCGCCGCGAGACCGGGCATGTTGCCGGCGTCCGCGAGCTTCGCGAGACGCGGCTTGAGGCCGTTCCGGATCTCACCCGCGATCTTCTTCCCATCGATGATCTCGGCCACCACATCGACACCGGCCGTCGGAATCCGCCCGCCGGTTAAAGTCTTTCAGCGTCGCCGCACCGCGGTGCCGACCGTTGCCCGTGGCGCCACAGAATCGTACCTCCGGAGGTGTCAGACAACAGCCCCGCCATTCTCACGGACGAAAACACTTAAGACCGGTCGCGACCATGGGGACCGCGGATGCACTCCAACGATTGGTCTCGACTCCTGACGGAACGTCAGCGAGAGGTCCTCTCCATCGTCGTTGAGAACAAGGTCTACCGCAATCGCGACTCGAAGATCCCGGAGTTGGCGGCCCAGATGGGCATCGCTCCGGCCGCGGTCGCGAAGCATCTCCTCGAGATTGAGAAGACGGCCCTCCTGAATGTGGTCGTGAGCCCGTCGGAGCAGGGCAAGCGGGTGTACGAACGGCTCGAGCTGGAACCTCGGCCCGAGAACAAGCAGACGGCCGAAGCCCTCGACCGCCAGACGATCACGATCCTCCGGTTCCTCCGGGACCACCCGGATGCGAGCTCCAACGAGATTGCGGAGGAACTCAGCCTCTCCGATTACACGACGGGGAACAGCCTCCGCGTCCTGATCGCGATCCAGCTCGTCACGAAACAGCGGGGAGCCGCGGTGCGACGTGGCGTCCCTCCGTACGTGTTCCGGCCGACGCCGCACGGGCGGGACCTGATCGACCGATTGCCCGTTGGCGCGGTGTCGGAAGGCAAAAGTAGCGTGGACGGTCTCCTGGGCACCGCGTGATTGACGCGGTCGTCGTGGGCGCGGGGCCCGCCGGCGGAATGGCGGCCCGCCAGCTCGCCGCGGCGGGCTACGAGACGGTCATCCTCGAGAAGCGCAAGCTCGTCGGCGAGCCGGTGCAGTGCGCCGAAGGCGTGAGCGAGTTCGGCCTGCTGTCGAACGGCCTCGCTCCGCACGAGGAGTGGATCGCGCAATGCGTTGCCGGGGCCAAGTGCGTCGCGCCGAACGGGAAATGGTTCTACATCACCCGCCTCCCCGGCTATGCGATCGACCGCGCCGTGTTCGACCGCTGGATAGTCAACGGCGCGGTAGACGACGGAGCTCAACTGCGAACCGCGACCAGGGTCACGGGACTCGCGGCCCACGACGACGGATGGCGGATCGAAGCGAACGGCGAGACGATCGATGCTCGTGCGGTCATCGGCGCCGACGGCCCCGCCAGCCTAGTCGCCCGGGACGCGGGCTTGGTCCGCAGCCTTGAGAAGATCCTCGCATACGAGTACCGGTTCCGAAACGAGGACGTCGCCGCACGAGACCCCGACTATTTTCTCCTGTTCCTCGGCGAGCAGTACAAAGGCGGATACGCCTGGATCTTCCCGAAAGGCGACGTCGTCAACGTGGGCGCGGGGGGACCGATCGACGCGCACGCGGCGACGGTCTCGTTCTGCCGCGAACATGGGATCGACGTCAATCGGAGGACGCAAACGATCGCGGGCACGATTCCGTATCGTTACGATCTCACATCGCTCGCGGCGCCGGGACTCGCCGTCGTCGGTGACGCCGCCGGGATTACGAATCCGATGAACGGTGCGGGGATCCACCCGGGGATCTTCAGCGGACGTCTTGCGGGCGAGTTCGCCGTCGCGTCCCTGGAGAAGGAGGATCCCACCGCCATGTTGGAGTACGACCGCGTCGTGCAATCATCGCCGTTCCTCGATCCGGTCCTCTGGTGGATGATCGATCGGGCGCGCCGGTGGACCAACCGGCTGATGAATTCCGTCGTCGCAGAGCTCGAAGGGATCGATTGGCGCGCGCTCACCTGGAAACGGATGCTCGGGACAGGCGTCCGAAAGCCCTCGCTCATCTTGCACGCGCGCGAGTTCTACCGCATGATCCGCACGCTCGAGTTATGCGACCGCTACGGTTGGTGAACCGACCTCGATCGCGTCGGGACCGAAGGCTACATAAATTCTGCCGACTTCCCACGGATGATGGCGGTCGACGCGGGGTCGCGCGTCATGCGCGCGGGCAGCCAGTTGGAGAAAGTACTCGCGTCCGGAGGCTTCGCCGTCACCGCGGAGATCCACCCGCCGGCGTCCGCCGATCCGTCGAGCATCGAACGGCAAGCCGCGATGTACCGCGGCCTCGTTGATGCGTGCAACGTGACGGATGGCCAGCGCGCCCTCGTGCGGATCTCCTCCCTCGCCGCCGCGACGCTCGTCCTCCAATCCGGCATCGAGCCGATCATGCAGATGGTCCTCCGGGATCGCAACCGCATCGGAATTCAGAGCGACCTCCTCGGCGCGTCCGCGCTCGGCATCCGCAACGTGCTCTGCCTCTGGGGCGACCCTCCGACCGCCGGGAACGAAAAGGACGCGAAGGCCGTCTACGACCTAACCACGGAGGAAATGATCGCGACGTTCCGGGTGCTCCGGGACGCGGGCACGTTGCGAGGGGGCGATGCGGTCCAGGTCCCGCCGAAGGTCTTCATCGGGGCCGCCGCCGATCCGTTCCGCGGCTCCAAAGAGGAGTCGTTCGCGAAGCTTCGTGCGAAGGTCACGGCAGGAGCCGATTTCGTGCAGACCCAGGGCGTATACGACGTCGACCGGTTCGAGGACTGGATGCGGCTCGTTCGCAAGGAGTGGCTGCACGAGAAAGTCTACATCCTCGCGGGCGTCATCCCGCTCAAGTCGCCGAAGATGGCGCGGTTCATGACCGAGAAGCTCGGGGCCGTGATCCCGAAGCAGATCATGGACCGGATGGAGAAGGCGCCCAACCCGAAGGCGGAAGGGCTGAGCATCGCGGTTCGGACGGTCAAAGCCCTGAAGCGGATCGACGGAGTCAGCGGGGTCCACATCATGCCGGTGGGATGGGAGAGCATCGTGACGGAACTCGTCAAAGAAGCGGGACTATTTCCGCGGCCCGAGCCCGCAGCGGCCCTCGTGTGAATGAGCGCCCCGTTCGACGGGCTCCGAAGGTTTAATTCGGCCCTCCCCATTGCGAATCGGTAATCAGGATGGTTTCCGCCCGCCGGGCCCTCCTCAGCGTGTCTGAGAAAGAGGGTCTCATCGAGTTCGCGCGGGGGTTGCGGGACCTCGGCTTCGAGTTCATCGCGACGGAGGGTACGACGAAGGCCCTGAAGGAGGCCGGCATCGCCGCCGTGACCGTCGCGGAATACACAGGACTGCGCGAAGGCCTCGGCGGCCGTGTGAAGACCTTGCATCCTCGAATCTTCGCCGGCATCCTCGCGCCGCGCGGGGACGAGTCGGATCTCGCGGATCTCGGCGCCGTGGCGATCGAGCTCGTCGTCGCGAACCTCTACCCGTTCGAGGCGACCGTCGCGAAGCCTCGTGTCGACGTGGCGGAGGCGATCGAGAACATCGACATCGGGGGCGTGGCCCTGATCCGCGCGGCCGCAAAGAACGCCGCTCGGGTCGCCGTCGTCGTGCGTCCCGCTCGGTATCCGCAGGTGCTGCGCGATCTGCAGGAACAGAAGGCCGTGCCCCAGCGGCTCCGCGACGAACTCGCCCTGGAGGCGTTCGAGTACACCTCGCGATACGACGCCGCGATCTTCAACTACCTCGCGAAACGGCAAGGCCAGGTCCTCCCGCCCGCTCTCCGCCTTGCGTACGACAAGATCTCGGACCTCCGATATGGCGAGAATCCGTACCAGAAGGCGGCGCTGTATCGGGAGTCGTTCCCCTACGCCGCAACCGCGACGGCGGAGAGGCTCCAGGGCAAGGAGCTGTCCTACAACAACCTGATCGACCTCGACGCCGCGTTGCGAATTGTCACGGAATTCGATCGCCCGGCGGCCGTCGTGATCAAGCACACGAACCCGGCCGGGGTGGCCGTTGACTCGGACCTGGAGCGGGCGTATGCGGCCGCGCACGCGTGTGACCCCATCTCCGCGTACGGCGGCGTCGTGGGGCTCAACCGGACCGTCGACCTCCCGACCGCCAAGGCGATGCGCGGAGACGTGCTCGACGCCGTCATCGCACCGGGATTCGAACCGCAGGCCCTCGCGGTCCTCAAGCAGAAGAAGAAGGGAGACTTCCTGATCCTGCGGACGCACGGAGAGCTGCGAAGGGCGCACGGCGTCGACATGGTCCGCGTCCTCGGAGGCGTCCTCCTCCAGACGACGGACTTCCCGGAGCCGAGGCCGGAAGCGTTCAAGGTGGTCACGAAGACCTCCCCGACCGCAGACCAGATGCGGGACATCCTGTTCGGGATCACGGTGAGCCGCTACGTCAAGTCGAACTCGATCGTCCTCGTCAAAGGCGACCGCACGGTCGGCATTGGAGCGGGGCAGATGAGCCGCGTGGACGCGTGCATGATCGCGCGGCTCAAGGCCGGGGACGCGGCGGGCGGGAGCGTCGCCGTGAGCGATGCGTATTTCCCCTTCCGGGACGGCCTCGACGAGCTCGCGAAGGGGGGCGTCGCGATCGTCGCACAGCCGGGCGGCTCGATCCGCGACGCCGAGGTGATCGCCGCGGCGGAGGAGCACGGGATCGCAATGGTCTTCACGGGAATCCGGCTGTTCAAACATTGAGGGATGCCGTGGCGAACATCCGAGTCGGCGTCCTCGCATCGGGGCGGGGCACGGATTTCCAGAGCCTCGTCGACGCGCGCGACCGCAAGGAGCTGTCCGCCGACATCGCGATCCTAATCTGCAACGTGCCGGGCGCGCCCGTCCTGGAACTCGCGAAGAAGGCCGGCGTCCGCGCCGTCGTCGTCGACCACCGTCCCTACGGCAAGGACCGCGAGGGGTTTGAACGCGCGGTCGTAAAGATTCTCCGGGAGGACCGAGTCGACCTGGTCGTCCTCGCCGGCTTCATGCGCCTCGTCTCGTCCTATTTCCTCCGCGAGTTCCCGATGCGCGTCATGAACATTCACCCGTCCCTCCTGCCTGCGTTCCCGGGCGTCCACGCCCATCGCGACGCCCTCGCGGCGGGTGTCAAGGTGTCCGGCTGCACGATCCACTTCGTCGACACCTCGGTGGACGGAGGGCCCGTCATCCTCCAGAGAGCCGTGGCTGTCCTGGAAGACGACACGGAGGAGACGCTGTCGGCCCGAATCCTCGAGCAGGAGCACATCATCCTCCCGATTGCCGTCCGCCTCTTCGCCGAAGGACGTTTGAGGGTCGAAGGCCGTCGGGTCCGGATCCGCACGACCGGGCTGCACCTGCCACCGATGGCCTAGAACGAGGTCGCGTTGCCCGTCAAAGACAGAAAATAAGGGGCCGTCCAGGAATCCTGAACGGCCTCGTTGTGGAGGGATGCTTGTCTAAGCAATCCCGAAAAGACGGGATTCTATAAAACGCTTTTCGGCCGTCGCAACTTGACGGACACGCAACGCGTATGACGAGCGCATTCTCACCACTATCGAAGCCGGAAAAAAGGGCGAGGCCGTCCCCGTTTTCATGGAGAATCGAGGGAACGGCCCGTTTTGGAGGGATGCTTGTACGATTACCACATCGCGCGGGTATTTCAAGGTTTAGCCAAACGGTTCGGACGTGGTTCGGAGTGATGCGTTGGGGCACTGAAACGCCTTCCGTCACGCGTCTCCACGGCTTCCTCGACGAACCGAACGCGGGTCCGCAAGGCTTATGCGCGCCGCGTTCCTTCGATGACGCGCATTCGGATGAAGGGCGTCGGGAAATTCGGCGAGGTCATGGCGGGCGAGAAGGGGAAGGTCAGCTACGACGACGTCGCGGCCCGTCTCATGAAGATCATCCATTCGGGAAGCCAGCGGAAGGCCATCACCGACTTCGTGTGCCGCGAACTCCGCAAGATCCCTCACTACACCTGGGTCGGATTCTACGTCGTTGATGGTTCCGATCTGGTGCTCGCATCGTGGTCCGGGCCGAGCGCGACCCTGCACACGCGAATCCCAATCGGCGAGGGCCTCTGCGGAGCGGCGGTGTCGGAGAAGAAGACGGTTGTCGTCCAGGATGTGGCGAGCGATCCGAGGTACCTGCAGTGTTTCATCAACACGCGCGCCGAGATCGTCGTCCCGATCCTCAAGGGGGACGCTCCCATCGCAGAGATCGACATCGACTCGGACCATCAGGATGCGTTCACGGACACGGACCGGGAATTCGTCGAGTGGGCGGCGGAGGAACTCCGCACGATCCTGTAAGTCGACCCG
>WNGA01013326.1_pt1 | contig 10533 bp, 9 predicted proteins | sample 5400061 | NCBI WGS metagenome assembly WNGA01 (sample SAMN13153366, study PRJNA577476) | soil metagenome | isolation source: 100 cm soil or saprolite under grassland replicate 2 | place: USA:California | collected 2016-06-15
CGCCCGCTCCACGACCCGCGCAGGCTCCGGCATGTACAGGACCTGTCGCACGCCGGCCGCCGCCAACCCCCGAAGGACCCGGGAGGTGGTGTGCACCCGCTCGTGCACGTCGATGGTGCGGGCGAGCGAGGTCAGGCGGCGAACGTCCCGCGACGCGTCGGGGTTGACGACGAGGCCCGCGCTCCCGCTCACCATCCCTCCTCTGAGGCGAATCGCCGGCTTCAGAGAGGTCCACGGCCAACGCATACCAGTATCTCCTGCTGAGCGCATCCGGGCCCAGACCGACTGGTATCTGCTCGCCTCACCCGCCTGCCCCTACGACTCACGCAGGTCCCAAGGCCTACTGTGTCGATGCGTCCTCGCCCGGTTCGGCTCCTCCCACCCGCGAGGGGGACACGATGGACGAGGCCTCAGCTCCCCTGGATGACAGTCGCAGCCTCACAGGTCCTCGGGACGTTGCCGGTCATCGCGAAGACGAACCGCATCACCTTGTGCCCGGCATCCGCGGTGGGGTCGAACATCAACGGGCACCCGCCGTCTATCACGGTGATCCCGTGCTTGCGTCCATAGTCCGTGGCGGCGTCGGAGACGCTGCCCTTGCCGAAGGACCGGTGCATCCACACGTGCTCGATGCCGAGGTCGGCGCACGCACGCATGGTCTCCTCCCTGCTCAGAGCGGATCCAGGGATGTCCCCTTCAAGAACCCGAGCAGCGCGACCCTAACCGGGCCGCACACCTCCGAGGAGGGCCATCCGACCGTCCGTTGGCAGGCCGGCTGGCCCCGGCCCCGCCCGACACGGGCCCTTCGGCCCTGTCGCCCACTCAGGCACCGGGCACAACGTGAGCGTGAGCGCGACAGACGGGGCCCGCGATGGACGACGGTATCCGCGAGAACGATGGACGGCGCGACCGTGACCGCCAGGGTCGGGTCATCGTCGGCGTGGACGGCTCGCTGGGCAGCCTTGGCGCGCTCCGCCGCGCCGTGGCGGAGGCGCGACGGCTCGGCAGGCAGCTGTGCGCGGTGCGCGTCATCCGGCAGGAGGACACCTGGGTCGGCCTTGTGTCACTGGGCGACGAGGACGTGGCTCACCTTTGCGAGTCGCTCACTGGTCGGCTTCGCCGGCCATGAGGATGACCTGCTGGTCGTGGGTGCCGGTGCGCAGGGCCGCTGGCGCCATTGGTGGCACGGGTCGGTGAGCGGCTACTGCGTGCGGCATGCCCGCTGCCCGGTGCTCATCGTGCCGCTGCCGGAGTTCGCCCGGACGATGCGACGGGCGCGCCTGCCACGCCGGCCAGGCGGCCTTGATGAGCTGCTTGACGCTTGACGTGGTGTTTGCAGCAGTCGACGAGCGGGTTCGGGAGCGGATCGGTGCGGGTACCCCACCCCAATGAACCGCGAGCTGGAGCGCTGGTTCCTCGAGAGCGGGGAGCGCGGCAACCCCGCGACCAGCATCCGTGCCTGGACCGTGGGCAATCTGGTCGAGGCGCTCGTCCACGGTCGGACCTACTACCCACGGCTCCTCGAGGAGCTGTGCAAGCTGCGTCCCGGCGACCTGGTCCACCTCGCCGACTGGCGCGGTGACGCCGACCAGTGCCTGGACGGGCCAGGGACCGAGCTGGGCCAGGTCCTCGCTGACCTGGCCCGCCGTGGCGTGCAGGTCAGGGGGCTGCTGTGGCGCTCGCACCCGTCCTCGGCGCACTTCAATGAGGAGCAGAACCGCCATCTCGGCGAGGTGGTGAACCACGCCGGCGGCGAGATCCTGCTCGATGAGCGGGTCAGGGGCGCCGGCTGCCAGCACCAGAAGCTGGTGGTGCTGCACCATCCCGGACGCCACGAGGAGGATGTCGCCTTTGTGGGCGGCATCGACCTCTGCCACGGCCGCGGCGACGACGAGCACCATCTCGGCGACTCGCAGCCGGTCCCGATGGACCGCCGCTACGGGCCCCGGCCGCCGTGGCACGACGTGCAGCTCGAGATCCGCGGGCCGGCCGTCGGCGACCTGTCGACCACGTTCCGGGAGCGCTGGGAGGACCCGACCCCGCTCGACCACCGCAACCCGTGGCGGGCGCGGCTGACCCGCCGGGTGGGCCAGCCGCGCCATCCCAGTCCTCTGCCCGACCAGCTCCCCGATCCTGGTCCGGCCGGCGCGGACGCCGTGCAGATCCTGCGGACCTATCCGGCGAAGCTGCCACGGCTGCCGTTCGCGCCGCACGGCGAGCGCAGCGTCGCCCGCGGCTACTCCAAGGCGTTCCAGCGCGCGCGGCGGCTCATCTACGTCGAAGACCAGTTCCTGTGGTCCACCGAGGTCGCCCAGCTCCTGGCCGACGCGCTGCGGCGGTGGCCGCTGCTGCGCCTGATCGCGGTGGTCCCTCGGTACCCCGACCAGGACGGGCCCTTCACCGGCCCGCCCAACCGCATCGGCCAGCAGGCCGCCCTCGACGTGGTCAAGGCCGCAGGGGGCGAGCGAGCCGCCGTCTACGACCTCGAGAACGAGAATGCAACTCCGGTCTACGTCCACGCCAAGGTCTGCGTCATCGACGACGTGTGGGCCGCGATCGGCTCGGACAACCTCAACCGCCGCTCGTGGACCCATGACGCGGAGCTCACCGCAGCCGTGCTCGACCCCACCCTCGACCCGAGACCACCCGCGGACCCGGCCAGCCTCGGCGACGGCGCCCGCGTCTTCGCTCGCAACCTGCGCCTGAGCCTGTGGCGCGAGCATCTGGGCCGCGCGCCTGGCGACGACAGCGACCTGCTCGACCCTGAGCGCGGTTTCGAGGCCTGGCGCGAGCAGGCCGCCGCCCTGGAGGCCTGGCACCGTGAGGGTCGGCGTGGGCCGCGCCCACCCGGCCGCGCCCGCACCCACCGCCCTGGCCGTGTCCAACCCTGGGCTGCCTGGTGGGCATGGCCGCTGTACCGGACGATCATCGATCCCGACGGCCGGCCGGGGCGGTTGCGCCGCAGCGGTCGCTTCTGACGCCGACCGCGTCAGGGTTGCTGCGACATGTGGTGTGATCGTCCTGCTGGCGGGTACGTCCGGCAGACGGGGCAGAAAACACCGTAGCCAGGGAGGTGGGACGTGCAGCGAGCTCGAGTCATCCGGAAGCCGCCCTCGCCGGCGGCCTCGGGCTCCTGTTGACCGTTTGGGCCTTCGGTCCGGCGACTGGCCTGGTGCTGCTCGGCTCGGCGCTCGCCGTGGCGCTCTGGAGCATCGGCGCCGTGATCGCCAGCCACCCGCGCCGCGGGCGCCGTCCGAGTGGGCAGCTCGCCGAGAGAGTCGGCCGCTCCCGCCTGCACGGGTTCCTGCGACGCCGCTTCGACCCCGCCGAGGCGACGGGTCTTGCGCTGACCGTGGCGCTCCTGCTGATCTTCCTGGCGGCACTCGCCTTCGGCCAGGTTGCGGACATGGTGACCTCGCGCACTGGCCTGTACCGGGCGGACGCCGCGGCCGCCGACTGGGGGGCGCGCCACGCCACGCAAGCCTCGACCGCCGTGTTCCAGGCCCTGACCTGGCTCGGCAGCACGATCGTGATCACCGCCGTCGCCGTGCTCACCGGCCTCGGCCACTGGTACCGGCGGCGACGCTGGAACGTACTCGCCTTCATGGTCGTGGTGATCTGTGGTCAGAACCTCATCGCCAACGGCGTCAAGCTGCTCGTCCACCGCGCCCGCCCGCCTGTGCCCCATCTCGCCGACGCGAGTGGCTGGTCGTTTCCTTCCGGTCACTCAGCTGCGGCCGCGGCCACCTATGCTGCGCTGGCTCTGGTGCTCGGCCGCAGCCTGCGCTGGCCGCTCAAGGCATGGCTCGGCACGGCAGCGACCGCCGTGACCGTGGCGGTGGCCTGCTCACGAGTGCTGCTCGGCGTCCACTGGGTCACCGACGTGGGCGCCGGGGTCGCGCTTGGTCTCGGCTGGTTCGCGGTGTGCTCGATCGCCTTCGGCGGGTCGGTGCTGCGCTTCGGTGCCACGGCGGTTGAGGCCAAGGTCGCCGCCCGCAAGGACCCGGTCTGACTGACCGCCACGCGTTCTGAGCCGGCACCGCAACAACCCACCAGGCGCGGCGATCCCCGGCAGGCGTTGAGCTCGTCGAGGTTGTCCGGAGCGTGCGTCGACCGGCGGCGCTGGGCGCTCAGGTCTGGTCGGGCGTTGCGGCTGCCGCAGGTGCGGTCTTGAGGGACAGGAAGTCGGCGACGCCGAGGACCCGCAGTATCTGCCGTTCGACGGGGCGGATGCCGCGCCGGCTCTCGTCGTGAAACAGGTGCGGTGAGACCAGCCGGATGGCGCTCCCTCGCGTCTGCAGCTCGCAGCCGCCCGCGGCCAGGACGTTCTTGACCCAGTCGGTGTCCGCACCGTAGGTCAGGGCGAAGACGTACCCGTCCTTGGTCGGGAAGACGTTCACCGGTGTCCGATAGCGGCGGCCGGAGCGCCGGCCACGGTGCATGACGACACCGAAGCCGGGCAGCCACGGTGCGATGCGCTTGGTGACCCGGTTCAGGCCAGCCTTGTTCCACCGCCGCACCGTCCTGGGAATCGGCACGACACCTCCTCCTCGTCGTTGTCGGACCGCGGTCGCCGTCGGATCATGGCCTGTTCCACCTCGAAGCCGATCTCCGGTGGACCGACATGACCGCAGCCCGCCTCGACGCCCTTGCGGAGGTGGTGCGCCCATCATCGCCTCCACCCTCCCCCTGCTCAAGCGGATCACCGGACCCGAAACCGCCCGCAACGAGTGACCGGCGCCCGAGCCTGGCGAGCAGACGGGTCCGAGAGGCCGCCGGGTAGGCCGAGACGGCCCGCCCGGGGCAGCGAGCCCGACCGCGGCAGCGCGGCGGCTCATCGCACCCGCCGAACCGCCGCGGCGATCCCCGCCAGTGCGCCGGCGGCGGCCAGCACCCCATGGTGCTGGGAGAGCCACATCTGCACGCTGCGGGTTGTCGAGCGGGGATCGAACGAGCCGTGCGCGCCGAAGTCACGCCCGCCGCGCCCGTCCACCGGCTCCCATAGGTTAGCGGGCCGCTCCGGGTCCGCCGGCTGGGGTTCGTCGCGCCAGACGTAGTAGTCCCGGTAGGGATTGTCCCGGCTCGACCGCGCCGCCTGGAACCAGGGGTGCTCGTCAGAGGTGTGGTTGACGACCAGGTCGGTAATCACCCGGACGCCGCGCTCGCGTGCGGCCCGCAGCAGCTCGACCAGGTCCCCAAGGGTGCCGAGCCGCCGGTCCACATCGAAGTAGTCGGAGACATCGTAGCCGTTGTCCCGCCACGGCGACCGCATGATCGGCAGCAGCCACAGGCAGCTGATGCCCAGCTCCGCCAGTAGTCGAGCCGCTCGCCGAGGCCGTCGAAGTCGCCGATCCCGTCGCCGTCGGAGTCCTGGAAGGTCTTGACGTCCACGCCGTAGATGACCGCGTTTTTCCACCATAGGTCGCTGGTGACCCCAGTCCTCATGCCCGACTCCCCTCCTCTTCGTCACGTGGCGGGACGCTCGTACGGTCGTCGCCCTGCTCGAGGGCTACCTGGCGACCAGGGCGGCCAACCAAGGCTTCGAGCCCGCCGGGCCGGTCCAGCTTGGCGAGGCCGTCTGACTGCCGCAGGTACTGCGCGTAGACCCGGCGGGCCTGCCGGTCGATGATGGAGACCGAGTTGGGCAGCAGCCCCACAGGACCCAGGGCCTGCCGCTCACCGACGGTGGAGGCGGTCCACAATGGTGCTCCGAGACCTTCGAGGACGTGACTGCGATGGGCGAACACGAACGCACCTACCGGCAGAGCCTGGAGGACCCGGGTGGGTTCTGGGGGGCGGCGGCAAAGGAGATCGACTGGTACCGGCAGCCGGACACCGTGCTGGACGACTCCAACCCCCCCTTCTACCAGTGGTTTGCGGGCGGCGAGCTCAACACCTGCTACAACGCCCTTGACCGCCACGTCGCGGGAGGCCGCGCCGACCAGCTCGCGCTGATCTACGACAGCCCGGTCACCGGCCAGATCCGGCGCCTGACCTACCGGGAGCTGCTGGACGAGGTGGCCCGCTTCGCGGGTGTCCTGCAGGGCCTGGGCGTCCGCAAGGCCGACACCGTCGTCATCTACATGCCGATGGTCCCGGAGGCGGTGGTGGCCATGCTGGCCTGCGCGCGGCTGGGCGCGGTGCACTCGGTGGTGTTCGGCGGCTTCGCCGCCCACGAGCTGGCCGTCCGCATCGACGACGCTCGGCCGAAGGTCGTGGTTTCGGCCTCGTGTGGCATCGAGCCAGGCAGGGTCGTGGCCTACAAGCCGCTGCTGGACCGGGCGATCGAGCTGGCACGGCACAAGCCGGAGCACTGCGTCGTCCTGCAGCGGCCGCAGGCCAGCGCGAGCCTGGTGGACGGCCGTGACCTGGACTGGGAAACGCTGATGGCCTCGGCGGCGCCGGCCGGCTGCGTGCCGGTGGCGGCCACCGATCCGCTGTACGTCCTGTACACCTCGGGCACGACCGCGCTGCCGAAGGGGGTGGTGCGCGACAACGGCGGCCACGCGGTGGCGCTGCGGTGGAGCATGTCGCACATCTACGACGTCCAGCCGGGGGAGGTGTACTGGGCGGCATCGGACGTGGGCTGGGTGGTGGGCCACTCCTACATCGTGTACGCGCCGCTGCTCACCGGCTGCACGACCGTGCTGTACGAGGGCAAGCCGGTCGGCACGCCCGACCCGGGCGCGTTCTGGCGGGTCATCGCCGAGCACGGCGTGAAGGTGCTGTTTACCGCCCCGACCGCCTTCCGAGCCGTCAAGCGCGAAGACCCGACCGGGCGCTACCTCGAGAACTACGACCTGTCAGGGTTCCGGTACCTGTTCCTGGCCGGTGAGCGGCTGGACCCCGACACCTACGGCTGGGCCAGCACGCTGCTGGGCGTGCCGGTGATCGACCACTGGTGGCAGACGGAGACCGGCTGGCCGATCGCCGCCAACTGCCTGGGGATCGAGCACCTGCCGGTCAAGCCGGGCTCGCCGACCAAGGCGGTCCCCGGCTACGACGTGCAGATCCTCGACGGCGACGGCATCCCCGTCGGCCCGGGCACCGAAGGAGCCGTCGTCATCCGCCTGCCGCTGCCGCCGGGCACGCTGCCGACCCTGTGGCGCGACGACGACCGGTTCGTGCGGTCCTACCTGGAGAAGTTCCCGGGCTACTACGTCACCGGCGACGGGGGCCACACCGACCAGGACGGCTACCTGTTCGTCATGGGCCGGGTCGACGACGTGATCAACGTCGCCGGGCACCGCCTGTCCACCGGGACCATGGAGGCGGTGCTGGCCACGCACCCGTCGGTGGCGGAGTGCGCGGTGATCGGCGTGCACGACGAGCTGAAAGGACAGGTCCCACTCGGGCTGGTCGTGCTGAAGGCCGGGGTCGAGCAGGACCCGGAGGCACTGCGGGCCGAGCTGGTCGCGATGGTCCGCGACGAGGTCGGGGCGGTGGCCTCGTTCAAGGAGGTGGTCGTGGTGGACCGCCTGCCCAAGACGCGCTCCGGCAAGATCCTTCGCGGGACCATGCGCAGCATCGCCGACGGCCACGCCGTCAGCGTCCCCTCCACCATCGACGACCCGGCGATCCTCGACGAGATCAGGGACGCGCTGGTGGTCTATCCCCGCCTGGTCAATCGGGGTTGAGTCCGCCACCGGAGTCAACCCCGGGCGTCGTTCGCGTGGTGCGGGCTTGGCGGCGGGCCTCTCCTGGACCGCCTCCTCGGCGAGGTCGATATCACCGAAGAGGCGGACCAGGGTGGCCACCGCACGTCCCGAGCTCTCCCGGTAGGCCCGCTCGAGGGCGGCAGCGTCGGCGCTCGGCACGATCTACTGCTCCGGGACCTCCTGGAACGGCCGGACCTCGACCGGCCCGGCGCAGGCGGCGGATCCCTTGGCCGCCCATTCGAGTGCGCTGTCCAGGTCGGGGGCCTTGATGATCCAGAAGCCGCCAAGCTGCTCCTTGGCCTCTGCGAACGGCCCGTCGGTGGTGATTACCTGGCCACCCTGGGCGCGAACGACCGTGGCCGTGGAGGGCGGGTGGAGGCCACCAGCAAACACCCAGGCCCCGGCCGACCGGAGCTCGGCGTTGAAGGCGTCGACCGCCTTGTACGCCTGCTGCATCTCCGCTTGGGAGGGCGCGGGCTCCCCTTCGACCATGTGGACGGCGAGCAGGTACTGCTTCATGTCGATTCTCCCTTCCTCTGGGCCGGCACCATACCGGCCCTTCACCCTGTTCACGAACAGGGACCGCTGGAATCGACACCCGACAGGAAGATATTTGGATGTCTCTGACTACGCATCGGCTCATCCATCTGGCGGATATTCCGTACGTCTGAGACGGATTGACAGTGGCAGGGTACCTCTTTAGGGTTATTTGCCGGTCATACCCGAATTGGCCTTGCGTCCCTGTCCGGCCAAAGAGGAGGAGACATGCGGAAGCCCTTGCGGGCATTGGTCATTGTCGCGGTGGCGGCCCTCATCGCCGCGCCGGCGGGACCTGCACTGGCGTTCAACAGCGACACGCGGGTGAGCGTGGGCAGCCCGTCAACGCCGTTCTCGCAGAACAAGCAGAACGAGCCGGCTGTCGCCATCGACGCCAACCATCCCACCGTCCTGGCGTCAGGCGCCAACGACGAAATCGACGAGGAGGCCTGCAACGCGGGCACCGACAACACCTGTCCGTTCACGCCCGGAGTCGGCGTGTCGGGCGTCTCCTTCTCGTTCAACAGCGGCGACTCGTGGTTCCAGCCCACCTACACGGGCTGGAGCGCCCGTAACTGCCTGGGCGCGGTCGGCGATGCCGATCCTCCCTGCCAGCCCCAGGTCGGTCCGATCGGCACGCTGCCCGGCTACTTCGACGCTGGGCTGACCGCCGACGGCGACCCCGCGGTGGCGTTCGGCCCGGTGCTCGCGAACGGCCACTTCTCGTGGGCGAACGGGTCCCGCCTGTACTACGCGAACCTGGCCTCGAACTTCCCGGGCAGCCAGGCGATCAACGGGTTCGAGGCTATCGCCGTTTCGCGGATCGACGGGCCCGCCTCCACCGGGCTGACCCAGTCCATCGTGTCGGACCAGGCCAACTGGAAGGCCCCGGTCATCGTCAGCAAGCAGAACTCGGCGCTGTTCTCCGACAAGGAGCAGGTGTGGGCCGACAATGCCTCGTCGAGCCCGTTCTTCGGCCACGCCTACATCTGCTACGCGGCCTTCCGGGGCGTGCCGAGCAGGTCCCAGCCGCTGACCGTGGCGACGTCGGCCGACGGCGGCGACAGCTGGACCAACCACCAGATCACGCCGGCGACCAACAACGTCAACAGCCGCAACGGCTTCGGGCGGTCCGGGTGCACGATCCGGACCGACAGCAATGGCGTGGCGTACGTGTTCGCCTTCCAGTTCGGCGTCGGCACGCCCGGCCAGGGCTTCCAGCTCATGGCGAAGTCCGTCGACGGCGGTCTCCACTGGACCCAGGCCCGGCCGATCTTCCCGGCGACCGACCTCTGCAACGCCTTCGAGCCGTCGATCGGCCGGTGCGTCGAGGACGGGATCGGCGGTGCCCGTGACGACCTCGGGCCCGACTCGAGCGTGGACATCGCGAACGGCGCCCCGACGGGAGCCGACGCCACCAACCAGATCATCGACGCGTGGGCTGACGGTCGGGACGGCCTCAACCACGAGCACGTGCTGTTCGCCTCCTCCACCGACGGGGGCGCCTCCTGGACCAGCCCGACCGCGATCGAGGGGGCCGGGGACCGCGGCTACTACGCCGCCCCGGCGATCTCGCCGAACGGGACCGACGCCTGGGTGGTGTACAACGCCTTCACCACGCCGTTCCGCGATGACACCACGTCGCCCCGGAACCTGGTGGGCGTGGTGAAGCACGCGGACGTCGCGGCCGACGGCACCGTGGGCGCCTTCACCGAGATTCACCGGAGCCCCGGCGGCGACCCGAGGGGGAGCAGCCAGAACAACCTGGCGGCGGAGTTCCTCGGCGACTACGTGTACGCCGCGGCCACCCGCACGTACGGGGCGGCCGTCTGGAACGATACCCGTGCCGCAGCCGACTGCCCGGCCATCGACGCCTACCGTCTCGCGCTCCACAACGAGGCGGTGGCCAGCGGCGGACCGGTGGCCGACCCGGAGGAGCCGCAGGGTGAGGCGGACGCCGTGCACCGTGAGATGAAGACCCAGGAGCCGGATGCGGTCGCGCCACCTGTCCAGCAGGTGTGTGCAGGAACGTTCGGCAACTCCGACATCTTCGGCGGGACCTACGCGGACCCGACTCCGTAGTCGGCAGGGGCAGGGTCAGCGGGCGGCGGGGGTGTTCTCGGACACCGCCGCCGCCCGCTCACGCGTGCCCGCGTGCTGCCTGGTGCGCTGCTCTGCCATGCTCGAGCAGTGCCCGCGCGACGATGACTTCCGTGATCAAGCTTGTCGCGTAGCCGCCCTTCAGCAGCGCCCTGAACGCGGCGATCTTGTCGTGCCCGCCACCGACTGCGATCACCTCGTCGACCGTGCGCAACTGCCCAGCGGTGATCGTGATGCA
>WNGA01022034.1_pt1 | contig 10533 bp, 7 predicted proteins | sample 5400061 | NCBI WGS metagenome assembly WNGA01 (sample SAMN13153366, study PRJNA577476) | soil metagenome | isolation source: 100 cm soil or saprolite under grassland replicate 2 | place: USA:California | collected 2016-06-15
TACCGTGACCGGGCACGACTTCTACCGCATCGAGCGTGAGTACAATACTGGTAGGCTGCACATGGAGCAGCTCGTAGAGGAGAGGAGCTGATGGCACTGCAAGCGCGCGATCGCGAGTTCAGATATCCTCGTATCAGCTACCTCGACTTCAAGCTGCTCGAGATGGACCGGGTACTCACCTCGTTTCTGGCCCGTGTATGGCACAATGGCTATCCGAGCCGCATCTTGCGCAATATTGACCTGACGGTTGAGGACTTTGTTAACGAGTTCGTTGAGCACCCAGAATGGTTTACAGGTTTTCAAAACCACCGTGAGATTACCGAGCGCTGGGTGGAGACCCACCTCATGGATGTTGTGAACCGTGGAAAAGCGAACCAGGCCATTGCAGCACCGCGACCGCTGCACGGTTTTACGTACCGGTTTCGGAATCCAAAACACTCACGACCGTATGGTGCTGATGAACATCTGTATGAGATGCTCACGCATGCTCGGGAGCAGCGGGGCACCAGAGCGCTAGAGCACCTCAAAGACTTCTTCTTTGCCGGCATCGACAAGGCGACGCACCAGGTGGACGACGCTACCCAGGTAGACGTCGAGACACAAGCCTTGCTCCGACTGATGGATCAAGTGAAAGCAGACGCCCCTGACTCTCGTAGGGGCCGTGAGTCTTATCCACCGCTCTGCGTAGGTGCCGCTGATCTGTTCGCTGAAGATGTCTTGCGGCTCTTGTTTTATCAGCGCTTCATGCCGCGCTCAGTGATGGTCGATTATCTGAAAGTGCTCTTCGGCTTCCACCTGGCACTGTATCACCTGCGGCTTATCAAGCTGCTGCCAGCACTCGTCAAGCGTCGCTCGGTTGACCCTACGTGTGCTGTTGCGCGCTGTCCGATGGATCCACGCAGCGCCACCAATCCTCACGGTGATTGTCCCTACCGTGTCGGGATAGTACTTGATGCCGCGAATCGGCCGAGCACCTCTATAGCGCGTCTTGCCGAACGCAGTGCCGATGTGTGGTATCGACGCATTCCCGGTTTTGTGAGGGCCTATTTCATAGTGAAGAAATTGGACGAGTTTGCCAACTATCTCACCCGACATGGCAAGCTCACTCGTCCAGCAGACGGTTTTGCCGTCGCGGATGTACTGCCGCTCCTCGAAGGGCTACAGAAGAGCGAGTGCGAGCCATACTTCAAGGCGCGGCTGGCGAGTATCACCGAGGACTCTAGTGCATACGAAGAGAAACTCGCGCCTGAAATCGCGCAGATCCTCGAAATGGGGTTGCCAGCGTTCGACACGTACATCGAAGTGCTCATTGCGCACCGAGGGGATTTTCACCGACGCTACCTGGTGGAGTGCCTGGACTCCCTGCTTATGAAGAATCGACCTGGAGCCCTCATTGTACAACCACGCGTCAGGAACGCGCCGCGTCGGTTTATTCTTGACAGTCGGTTTCTCGAAGTATTGTTGCAGATCGCTGTGCTGCGCCCTGGTGGTGTAGTTGGCTACCACACAGCGCCCCTGCGTATTGAGGAGGTCTTGTCGTTCCTACGAGAGCGTTACGGACTCTACATCGATCGTCTTCCGCCAGGTGATGGCTTCGGCGCACCGAGTATCCAGGACCGGGCGGCATTACGAGAAAATGTGGCCGCGTTCACTGCCCGATTGCGGGAGATCGGCTTCTACCGTGACCTGTCAGACGCCTACATCACGCAGACGGTCACTCCGCGCTATGTTATCGATATGCATGGCACTATGTCAGGGGGTGAGTGATGAGCGTCGGATTACAGGAGCTCCGCACGCACGAGCTGAACGCTGCGCTTGAGCGGGTGTTGGCACCTCGTCTGGCGGCGATGCTGCACGCCCGAGGTCCTGGTCACTGCATGCGCGTTTCTGACCTCGACCTCGAGGTGATGGTGCATCTGTGCCAGCAGTTGCGAGTCCAGGTCTCAGGAGCCCAGGTCTATGTCCTGTCCGACGGCCGCCGCGCGTCCATACCTTCTGACCAAGCGGTGACCAGTACCAAACTCGTGGAGTTGCGCAATCCTCTTGCCGACCATACGCTGCGTCCACCTCTCCTGGTGTTCATTCCGAGCGATCTACGCGCCGCTGCAGAGGACTCTTTTGGCGTTGCCACCTTTGAAGAAGTCTTCGTAGATGATGCCTATGACGAGTTGGGCAAGCTCCTCCTGGCTGAGGTCCCTGACAGTCTACGCCTGACCATGGCTGAGGTGCTGCGGAGGATCGAGACCGCGGGATGGCCATTTGCGGATGCCGTGGCAGGGGCACGTTATCTGCTGACCGTCAAGCTCAATGATTACGATCGAGATGCGGCAGGGGCAGCCCTCTGCGAATTGGGGCTCATACCAGACTTCGAGCTGTTTACAGATGTAGCGCGCGCCTCATTGCGTGTGAGCCGCAATCTGGAGACAGTCCGGACACTCACCTGGTCTGGCAAGTCTGAGCGGGGGCGTGTGGTGGAACTGAGTTTATCCGAGCGTGCCTTCCGGATTCAGCTCGCGAACTTTCTTGCAGCAGTAGGATTGGAAGATCCGAGAGCGTGGACTCGGGCTATTGTGACTGAGCGGGAAAACTGGAAGTTCAGCTTTCACCGCTGGAAGTTCGACGAGGACGATGGGCAGCTTGCTGCCATGTGCATTGAGGTGGTGGGAACCTCATTGCCGACCGTGAGCGCTGAGGAAGGCGACGAGAAGCTGAGTCGGCTCATCGGGCAGCACTATCTCCCGGTCGGTAAGAGAGGCATGAAACAGTTTTCGGTCACGTTCCGCGCTGATCCACACCCCAGCAAGGTGCCAGGTCTGGTGCGGTTCTCCGCTCAAGTCATCTCGCAAGATGGGGGGCCTGTCGGCTTGGTGAAGCATGTCGCAGCGTGGAAGTCTTCCAAAGATCGAACCACGATGGCATTCACCAAACTTGGGACGATTGATTGGGAAGAGGGCTGGCATTTTGTATGTATTCAACCTCTAACAGCTGATGGCGACCCTATCCCGCTGCTTGATACACGCGGTGAACCCCTCTTGCCCTTAGGGGCCGACGAGGTAGTACGCCGGCCAAACGAAAGCGATTTGTTCTAAGCCTTGTGCACGCATGGAAACGCATGCAGTTCACCGCGCTCCTCGATAGACGCAACCCTGATGACGTGAGGCCGCAAGAGGTCCAGTGGATGGAACGTGCCGAGCGCGGACGCGCCCCTGGCGTCGAGTTCATTGAGGGGCGCTTTGGTCGCGAGGGCGTCATTCACATACCGATTTCACGGCAGCTCAAAGCACTCGAACAAAAGATCTTGATGGCACCTGATGCCCCGTTGAGCTGGCGCTTGCCCGTAAATCTTGGACAGGCTGGAGAGAGCGTCAGTGACGCTGCGGAGTGGCCTGCAACTCAGCAAACCCGCGCTTTTCTGGCAGCGCGTGCGCGCTACTTCGAAACGCTACGCACAGGAGGCAAGGTATTAGTGACCCAGGCAGCCGACCTGCGCAGCCTGAGGAGTTTGATCGTCGAGTATACGGAAGCCTATGGGACGCTGGTGGCCTCTTTGCTCAAGCAGGCAGAGGGTGCCTCAGAAGCCGAAAGTCAGCGTACTCTACTCACACTGCGAAAAGTCCTGGCGCTCGATACCATCACGCTGGATATTATCAACCACAAAGGCGAACGACGCGAGGCGGCGTTAATAGCTCCAACGCACCCTCTGCGTGCATTGTGGCTTGCCACATGGGCCGAGGTCGCTGAAGCCTGGCTGCACCAAGCAGCTATGGGGGCACCCGAGCATATCACGCCAACCCGAGATACGCTCCTGAGGACGCTGGCGCCTCTGAGTTTCCCTCCGGTGCTACCGCGAGGTACGGGACAACTCTTCACGGCAGTTGATAACTTGACCCCATTCTGGACGCTCTATGCGCCTACGAGTGAGGCAGACCTCAGAGGCCTTGTAGGGGACGTGTGTGCCGCCCTGGGCCTACCGGAGTCAGGAATAGGGGGTGCGACGATTACGGGGGCTTCTCTCGCAAGCCGGGTCGAGCGCTACCTTATCCAACATCCTTACGTGCAAACGCTGGTGATAAACGCCTTCAACGCGGGTAGGGCGACGGTGCTGGCAGACATGCTACTCGAACTGCAAAAACGGCCCGCGTTTGCCGACCTCCATTACGATCTCCGTCTCTTCGTTCCGGCTCCAGATGCCTCTGGTGTTGGTGCAGCGTTGACTGATCTTTTATCACCGAGTAGCAACGTTGCTGCTAAAGAAGCAGATGCCTTCTCGACTATTGGGGCCAATCACCTGTGTCCCAAGCTCGGGCTGGCGGTGCGATCGATTGCAGAGTTCCAGGCGAATCCAGACAGACATGCGGCACACTTGACCTTTCTCTTCGACGTGTTCCCGGCGAAAGAGGTAAGCGCAATAAGAGTAGAAGCAGTGGTCGGAACTGCCCCCGTGCATGGCCTCTTTCAGGATTTTCACGTTGATTATCTAGAGGACGAACATACAGTGGCGTGGCGGCGATGGCCTCAGCACGGGCTGGCGCTTGAATTGCCAGGAGCAGAAGAGCTGACGGACCTGCTCTCGGATCTGCCGAGGCTCCTTTCAACTGCAGCAGCTTCAGTCGCCACGGGCCAGGTGGGACTCAAGCTGGTCCCGGTCGTTACCCTCATGCTTGATGCGCAGGACCGTGCACTCATCCATCGCGTGCATGAGGTAGGCGATTGGGTCATTACTGTTGATCGCAACATGGGCATTGAGTTCTTTGATCATGGTGGGAAGCCCGGGCGCCCTGACTACCTCATTGATCACTCGCCGGACATGACCTCTGACTTTGGGCACCACCTCTTCATTACCTCGCGCTCGCTGCAAAAACTTGAAATCATGTTAGAACCAGCCTTGGCCCAGTACGACATACAAGCTGATCGAGGCCATGCCATCGTGCTGCTCCATCAGATTCGCTCCCTGTCTGGCCGTCTGGCGCTCAAGTTGCTCTCGTCTCCTGCCCAGCGCGCAGAAGTCTTGGGCCTGGCTCTGGCGCGACTCTACCTCGATTATCAAAGTGTCTTCAGGAACCAAATTCTGGTGCCGCTCGATGCGCATCTCGAACTGTACCGTGTGTTAAAAAGCCACGCCGGGGAACTCGGTGATGAAATTAGCTTTAGACGGACGGATCTGGCGCTCTTTGACCTGGATGCAGCAGCGCGGACAATCACGTGTCGCCTCGTCGAAGTGAAGTGCTATGCAGGCGTGGGAGATTTGAGCGCGTACAACCAGTTGAAAGGTTATATCGCCGTACAAATTACCCAGAGTGAGCAGGTTATCGCACATCATTTCGATCCGCATCGGATACCAACAGACCGACCAGACCGACTAATCAAAACGCGTGAGTTCGTAGCCTTGCTTGAGTTCTACCTTGACCGCGCTATACGCTACCAACTCTTTGATCCTGATGCCGCTGGCGAAGCGCACACATTGCTTGCAACGTTAGAGCGCGGATACCGGCTCCAATTCACTCGTAGTGCACTGATCTTTGATTTCGAAAAGCCTGGTACCGAGCCAGCAGGGCACGAAGCTGGCATCGAGTATCATCGCGTGGGTAAGGATTTGATTCATCAGCTCATCGAGGCAGCCAAGGCCATCACGCACGGCTCTGAAAGCGAAGCGATGACAAGTGAGCCAGGAGGAGGCACACACACGAGAACTCTCTCCGAGATGGAACTCTCTGTTCCTCGCCTAGAAGAGGCAGCATTTCTTGGCCCACCACGGGCTCGGAGTACCCAGTCTGGCATGTATGAGCTAGAGGAAGGTGCCGATATTGGCCTGCCGTCGGAGCTTACGGACGATGAAAAGACCAGAACTGTTCCAGAACCTTTGAAGCATAGTAGGGTATTTACCGGAAATGAGCCAGGGAAGGCCACAATGCCCGTCGAACACAGTACAACTGCTGCATCAGTGTCCGAGCTACCTCAAGCCTCTGAAGAGATACCTGGCAAGAGTAGTGCTAGGACGGCTGTACATGCAGCCGATGCCCAATATGACATTCTGCTGGGAGCGACCAGGTCCTCTCCTCAGTATGGCATTTTAGGTGAGGTGGCCGGACGGAAGATAGCGCTCGATCTCAACGAAACTCACACCATCAGCCTCTTTGGTGTCCAGGGAGGGGGCAAGAGCTATACGCTTGGCGCCATTGCGGAAATGGCGGCGCTTGCTATCCCTCAGCTCAACGTCTTGCCACATCCACTGGCGACCATTATCTTCCACTACAGCCCGACGCAGGACTACAGACCAGAGTTCACCAGCATGGTGGCACCAAATGACGAGGAGGGACAGCTGCAAGCGCTGCGGGAGCGCTATGGCGCGACACCACAGGCCTTGCGGGATCTTGTACTCTTGTCGCCGCAGAGCAAAGTAGAGGCACGTCGTGCCGAGTATCCAGATATTGCCATCTATCCCTTTAAAGTTTGCGGCGTCCGAGCTGCAAGCGAGTCATTGGCGATTTCTGATGGGGGCTGTTGGAAGCCAGTCGACATACATTCGGCAGCTCAATCAGATTATGAAAGAACATCGCCACGATTTATCGCTTAGGAGCATTCGGCAAGGCATCAACGCCTCACGCCTACCTGATCACCTCAAGGAGCTGGCCCATCAGCGACTGGATCTCGCAGCGGAATATATCGACGATCATGCACACCTCGGAGAGGTGATCCGTCCTGGACGACTGATAATTGTTGATCTCCGGGACGAGTTCATCGAAAAAGATGAAGCACTCGGCCTCTTCGTGGTTTTGCTCCAACTCTTCGCTGATGTGCGATATCAGGGGGAATCATTCAATAAGCTCGTCGTTTTCGACGAAGCTCATAAATACATTGACAGTTCTGATCTTGTAGCAAGCCTTATCGAGGTCGTACGCGAAATGCGACACAAGGGCACGAGTATCATGGTAGCTAGTCAGGACCCGCCATCTGTGCCAGTATCTTTGATCGAGTTATCAAGCCAGATCATTCTCCACAAATTTAACTCCCCTGCGTGGCTTAAACACATCCAGAAAGCCAATGCTGCACTTGCTGCTCTTACCCCGGAGAAGCTGGCGAACCTATCTGCCGGCGAGGCTTATGTATGGTCCAGCAAGGCCACTGACGAAGCGTTTAGCAAAGGGACAGTGCAGATTCGCTGCCGTCCCAGAGTCACACGCCACGGAGGGGCAACAAAGACAGCCGTGCCGAATGCGTGACACGTGCTGCGGCAAGAGAGGCACATGCACGGACTTTGCCCTGGAGGATGGCTAGCTGGAGCAATGTCGCCAAAGAAAACTATGCCACTGTCCATGCTCTCCTGGACCTGACATCTAGCGGCTCGCGCCAGGTCAGCCTACGAGCTTTGCCAGGCTCCTGGCAGCCTCGTGTGTATCCTCCATATCCACATGAACCGAATGCAGATCAATACCAGCTTCTGCCTGCGCGGCCAGGCGTTCCACACAGGCTTCAAGGGGACCGGCAAAGAACAGACTATCGACCAGAGCATCGGGCACCGCGGCGATACCAGCAGTGTGGCCGCCTTCCTCCCAGGCGTGACGCACCACGGTCACGGCTTCCTCGTGGCCCATGCGAATGAGCTGTTCGCGGTAATAGTCCCCCATGTTGGTGATGTAAAAGGCAGTGTGCGCCTTGCTTTCCTGACGTGCCTTGTCAACATCGCGCGTGACCGTGACGCTGCCCGGCGAGCGCACCATGACAGTGTGCGGATCGCGGCCAGCTTCCTGGACGAGCTTCCGAAAATTTTGAATTTCAGATCCAAGGTGCTGGAGTGGAATGAGGACTGGCATCCAGCCGTCGGCAATACGCGCCGTTTGCGCCACACTTTTGGGAGTCAGGGAGGCAATGAAAATGGGAATACTGGAACGTACCGGTTGGAAGCGTAAACGGAAACCGCGTTGCAAGTTAAAAATCTTGCCGGAATACTTGAGAGGCTCCCCGCTTAAAATCAGGCGGATAATCTCCACATACTCCCGTAGGCGGGTAAGCGATGGCTGAAAGGGGACCCCATGCCAATGCTCGATGACACGATAGCCGCTGGTACCCAGGCCAATAATCATGCGCCCGCCGGAGAGTTCGTCCAGGGTGGCAAAGTGTTGGGCCAGGGCTGCTGGCGTGCGTGAATAGGTATTGACAATGCCCGTGCCGAGGTGAATGCGCTGCGTCTCGCGCGCCATCAACGCCAGCATGGTGAAGCAGTCACGCCCCCAGGCTTCTGCCACCCAGGCGGTATCTACCCCGGCCTCGTCGGCTAACCGTACCCGGGCTAGCGCCTGATCATAGTCCATCGGACCTTGCCAGTTAAAACTGCTAGAGACTTTGCGTGCCATCACCTACTCCTTGTGCCAATGTGCTGTCTCTGTTACGCTGCACCCAGGCGAGCATTATATACTGCTCGTCCTGAGAGCGCGAATCGACAGAACGCATGCTGAGCATGCTCGTGTCTAAAGATGAGCAGAGCAGCGGCTGGGAGGTGTCCACCATAATGGCAACGCCCATTACGACCGTCTTGTGTGACCTCGACGGCACCCTCATCGACTCACGGCGCGATATTGCGCTGGCCTTTCAACATGCCCTATGCCACATTGTGGAGGGCATATTGCCAGATGAGGCAACTATTGCACAACACATTGGGAAACCACTCGAGCACATGGCGCGGGAGCTGGGATATCACTTTGCTCCGCCACAACTGACGCTCTTCCTGGAGACGTATCGGTCTCACTATGCAGCCTCCGGCGCCCGCCATACGCGCCCCTATCCTGGCGTCATGGCGACGCTGCACGCCTTGGCATCTCTACGGTTCGGCGTGGTCACGACAAAAGCCCAAGAGCAGGCTGAGGCCGTCTTGTGTCATTTACACTTGACGTCTTTCTTCCAGCACATTCAGGGCTGGGTCCCCGGCTTACAATTAAAGCCGGCCCCAGATAGCGTCATTGCAGCGCTGGCGGCGCTCAACTGTGCCCCACAGCAGGCTCTGATGGTGGGCGATACCGCCGCGGACATCCTGGCGGGGAAAGCCGCTGGCCTCAAGACCTGTGCCGTCACGTATGGTTTTGGTGCCCTGGAAGAACTCCAGCATTGTCAGCCAGACTATGTGATTGACACGTTCAGCGACCTCGTCAGACTGGTTGCAGGTCCGTAGCAGTCCTGACGTAGAGCGCTGTGGCGTGAGGCGCGACGTGGGCTGTACCTGGCCCCTCGCCACGCCTGCCACGCCGCGCTCCTCGCTTACCCTTCTGCGGTCACGGGGTCGATCATCTTGCGCACCTCAGTTACCAGCGTGGCAGGGAAACCACTCCGCTGCGCATGCTCGTGGATGAGCCCCTCGCTATCTGCAAGGTAAATGCAGAAGGTTTTGTCGCCAGCCACGTAGGTGTGCTCCCACTGGATGTTTTTCCGCTCTGCCTTCATCTCGGCCAGGACGGAATTCGATTTTTGCGCTGCAGCCCGCAGATCCTCGCGCTCCGCAGAGCCAATAGCTGGAATGGCTCGCTCAATGACATATCTCGGCATAACGTCTTCTCCTTTCCACATGAGGTTTGGTTGTCCACCCACTGCGAAGCATATCACACCCCTATGCTGACGCAAGGCATGCTATACTCGAAGCCAACGGTCGGTATGTTCCCTGCATGTAGGACTGCGTATGTCTATGCTGTGCACTCTCCGTGCAGCATCTGCTGTCTCTTGAGGTGATAACACCTATGAGTTTCTTCGAACGCCTAGTCTCAGTGCCCTATCTTGGACTTGGGATCTCCACAGAATATGGGGCCATCCACAGTCATGGGGCCCTGGATCCCCTGCGCGTCCACGCTCAACATCCAGACTATGTGGCGTTTTTGGAGGTCGGTGTCGAGGTGAGCAGAGGCCTGGATCACGTTGCCTGTGAATGGGCCAAGCAGGGCCTCCCTACAACCTACCATTTTCTCGACCTGAACTTGGATGAATCGGAAGATTTTGAGCCGCACTGGATTGAGGAGGTGCGGGCGATAGCTGCCCAGCTCAAGCCAGCCTGGTTCTGTGGCGATGCCGGGCTGTGGCACTTTGGCCGGCGGGAACGGGGCCACATGCTCTTGCTGCCCCCTATCTTGACTGACGAGTCGGCCCGAGCTCAGGCTTGTGGGATCGCGCACCTCCGCGAGGCCACGGGCTATGAAGTGTTCCCTGAAAATCCACCTGGTCAGATCTTTCTCGGGGATGTGCCTCTGCTGGAGTATTTTGCCCGAGTCATTGAGTATGCCGATACGGGGTTTCTCCTGGACTGTGCCCATCTGGCGATCTACCAACGTCTGAAGGGCTATGGTCCTTTGGATGGCCTGGACGGTTTTCCACTCGAGCGCGTTATCGAAATACATGTCGCAGGGGGCACTCTACGGGACCATGAGGGGTTTGCCTGGATCGACGATGACCATACCCTCCACGTGCTGCAAGACACCTGGACCATTTTTACGCATGTGGTCGAGCGTGCCCCACATCTCCGTGCGGTCGTCTTTGAATGTGAACGGCAATCTTTCG